>Ga0066388_100003360_pt1 | contig 10331 bp, 12 predicted proteins | sample PanSoiMetaGPlot6_FD_64539 | JGI IMG/M metagenome (GOLD analysis project Ga0066388, IMG submission 64539) | Tropical forest soil microbial communities from Panama analyzed to predict greenhouse gas emissions - Panama Soil - Plot 6 (Hybrid Assembly) | ecosystem: Environmental > Terrestrial >... | reverse complement strand
TAGCTCAGTTAGTGGAGCATGCGCTTACTAAGCGCAGTCACGGATTTGAAGCCGAGTCAGGCTGTTAGTAATGGCACTTCACGCTACGGGCTTGACGGATCTCTCCCTAAATTCCTGGTTTCCCGATCAAATTCTTGCTTTCGCGCGGCGAATACCCAACAAATCGCTAGCCCAATTAACGCACCGCAAATGTCAATCAAAACATCACTCGATACCGACGTGCGTGAGGGCACAAATGATTGATGAAATTCATCGCTCGCGGCGAAAATCGCGCAGGCAAACCAGACCAGCGCGAACAGGATCGGTGGTCTTGCTCTCAGAATTTTGCCGCCTCCCAGAGCGCGCCAAAGAAGAACGGCGAGAATCGCATATTCGATGACGTGTCCCAATTTACGGATGGCCGTGTGAATCGTGTTGATCGCAGCCCAGGAAATATGCGGATCTAACCAGCGCAAAAAAGGAACCAGAAATCGCGAGGTATGCTCCGCCGACAACACGTCGGTCGAGCCGATGAAAATCACGCCGAGCCAAATGAATAACGGCATCCAATATTTGAGAAAACGTCGCATTCGTTTTTGTAGGGCGTGTGTGAGAATGCCAGAATAAATGGCGTTTCACAGAAACCCCTACAATTTACATATCTGAAATCCGCAATCCGCAATGACTTCTCCCCTCGCCTTTGAACCCATTTTCATGGAACGCGTGTGGGGCGGGCGGCGCCTCGAATCCGAGTTCGCCAAAAAACTGCCGCCGCAGAAACTGATCGGGGAATCGTGGGAAATCGTCGATCGGCCGGAAGCGCAGAGCATCATCGCGAGCGGTCCGCTGAAAGGCAAAACGCTCAACGACCTTTGGATGCAACACCGACAAGAAATTTTCGGGAAAATCGCGGACGCGCCGCGGTTTCCCCTCCTCATCAAACTTCTGGATGCGCGGGAAAAGCTTTCGCTCCAAGTGCATCCGCCGGAAAAGATCGCACCGGAGTTGGGGGGTGAGCCGAAAAGCGAGTTCTGGTACGTGGCCGCCACCAACCCGAGCAGTGAACTCTTGCTCGGGTTCCGCAAACCCTTAACGCGCGATCAATTCGAAAACGCGCTCCGCAACGGAACAGCGGCTGATCACGTTCACAAAATTCGCGGCAAACCAGGAGACGCGGTGTTCCTTCCGGCTGGCCGTTTTCACGCGGTGGGCGCGGGCAATCTGCTGATCGAAATCCAACAAAACAGCGACACCACCTATCGCGTATTTGATTGGAACCGCGTCGATGATCAGAGAAGGCCGCGACAGCTGCACATCGAGCAAGCGCTGGAGTGCATTGATTTCAATGACGTGCGACCAAAGATAGTCGAGCCACAGGGCGAACTACTCGTTAGGCATGAGTTGTTTGAAGTCGAAAAATGGAATCTCGATCAGCCGCGCGAAGTTGCGCGGCTTGGGCAATTCGCAATCGTTTGCTGTCTGACTGGCTCGCTTCGCTGCGCCGATGTCGCTATCGGGCGCGGCGAATTTATGCTGCTCCCCGCTCAATTGCAGGATCGACAACTGAAACCGCTCGACACGGAAACAAGTCTCTTGCGCGTGACGATTCCGTTGTAGTGGCGGCTGTGCCAGCCGCATCGCTACGTCTGCGCGTGGAGACACGCGACTCTAATCAAACCCAAATCCACGCGCGTTCGGCGAGTTCGCGATTTTTCACCGGGATTACGTTCGTTTTTAGCGGCTGATTATCTTTGCACGCGGTCGAAGCAATGAAACTGCCCGCTCCGCACAGTGACAAGCAAAGCAAAACGATTGCGACCTTCGTACTCAAGTTCACAGATTAATTCCAAGCTAATCGCCTATCTTTCAGCTCGAAGCCTGCGCCAGACGGCGCAGGTAAGTAAAGCTATAAATTCCTGTGCTGTGACCATCGGCCCAGCGCGGCTGCAAAGCGTAACCGCCTACCAGATTGAAGCCGGTCATCTGAAAACTTTTATCGGTGTAACTGACGTGTGGACGGGGGATGCCGCCGAGCACATCGGGTTCGCCGCCGCAGGCCGCACACGGGCACGCACGACGCAGTCTTTCGAGTTTCAAAAACGATTCCGTCTCGTCGTTCCAGGCAATCGCCAGTTCATCGCCAATTTGTTGGATGTTGGTTGGCTCAAGGCGCATTTCAACTAGTCCAGAGGCATTTGGCCACAAATCGACGCAGGTGAATCAGACATATAGAGATAACGATCCAAGAAGAACAAATCGGTGAAAATCTGTGTTCATCTGTGGCTAGTCTTTGCGTCTCTTCGATCTTTCACCGAAAATCGCCGTTCCTACGCGCACCAGCGTAGCACCTTCGTCAACTGCAACCGCGTAATCCTGAGTCATGCCCATGGACAGTTGGGTAAGATCGACTCGAAACTCGGTTTGCAAGGAATCGCGCTGTTCACGTAACTGCACAAAATATTTCCGCGACGCTTCCGCTCCTTTGGTGATTGGAGGAATACACATCAGGCCCAGGATCGACAGTCGCGGCAGCGCGAGCAGTTCTTCCATTTGCTCGCGTAACTTATCAGACACGAACCCAAACTTACTCCCCTCGCCCGCCACGTTTACCTCGAGCAGAATACGGGGATGCAGTCCTTCTTCTTCTGCGATTCGGTTCATCTCTTTCGCAAGCGCGAGGGAATCGATGCTGTGAATCATTTCAAATAACGGTAGGGCGTGCCGGATTTTGTTTTTCTGAAGATGCCCGACGAAATGCCAGCGCAGGCTCGATGGCAGCTCAGGAATTTTTACGCGCGCTTCCTGGACGCGGCTTTCGCCGAACAGTGTGTGCCCAGCTTCAATCGCTTCACGCACTTTCTCGGCGGGATGAGTTTTTGTAATCGCGACCAACTCGATGTCATTAACGGCGCGCCCAGCCTTTGTCGCCGCCTGCGCGATTTGCTCCCGAACGCGCTCGAGATTTTCGGCAATCGAAGACATGCGCCGTTGTGGGACCACCGCGCCTACCAATTCGTTTGTTTTGGCTGCATCGCGGGGTTAGACGTAGAGCCGCTACCGCTGAGGCAAATCCATGTTGTGCATGACTGTGGTAAGCCACTGGCCGTTCGACCGCGTCATGACTAAATTCAGCAGGCCCTTGCGCAGCGGGATCTCCTGACCGTCGGGGCCTTTCGCGCCGGTCATCTCCCAGTGCGCATCCACCGCCGCGATGTCGGGAGTAATGAACCTGATCTTTGTGTCTGTTATTGTCAGGTGGGTGTCTTTAAACCTCGTCGCGAACATTGGCGCGTGAAAACTTTCAATTTCCGTTCGCCCATGCGCACTCATTCCAACCACGTTTGTGAAATCTGCGTCTTCCGCGAAAGCCATCGAGAAAGCTTTAGCATCATGGCGGTTCCAGGCGTCGACGCTACCTGTTAGCACCTGTTTGATCTCATTCTCGTTCTGCTCACGGCTCGGCGCCGTTACTGTCTGAGAAGATGCGTACGATGAAACAAAAGTGAGCAACAGCGGCAGAGAAAGGAGGATACGTTTCATGGCTCTTACTAATCAATTACAGTTTAAGTCTCAGCATCTAACTCACAATTAGGCTCAATAACCCGATCTATACCAGCAATTCCAACATCTGTTTCGCCAGTTTCGGGCCGATGCCGCTTTCTTCATGCTTAAAATACGCGAATGCGTCTTTCCAAATCGATTTTTGTTCGCTAACAAATCGTGCCCAGCCTTCGACGTCGGCTTTCTCGTAATCTTCCCGGCGGAGACGGAGGTAACCGTAATCAGCCGTAATTTCCTTTGGGGTGGCGAGCGTGTCGGTGTCGGCGATGCAAAGCGCGATGTTGCGGGACTTGAGCAATCCATAGATTTCATCGTCGAACCACGATTCGTGACGAAACTCGAACGCGGCATGCAGCGAAGGAAGTTCGCGAAGAAATGAGCTCAGAATGTCCGCATCTTTCTTGAAGGTCGGCGGAAGCTGAAACAAAATCGGGCCGAGGCGCTCGCCGAGTCCGGTTACGACTTTCAAAAAATATTCCAGCGTGTCCGCGCAATCGCGCAACTTGGACCAGTGCGTGATTCTTTGCGGTGCTTTCAGGGCAAACCGAAAATTATCAGGTGTTAACACCTTCCAGTTTTCGATGGTCTTTGGTGCTGGGATCCGACGGAAAGTGTAATTGATCTCGGTTGTGGAAAATCGCTCGGCGTAAAACGGGAGCATCTTCGCCGTGTGCAAATCTTCAGGATAAAAATTCCCTTTCCACTCCGTGTATTGAAAACCCGACGTCCCGATCCACATTTTCACTGAAATCAGAATAACCGCGGATTACGCGGATGTCGCGGATGACAAAAATGTTTTGTAGGGCAACCGCGTCGGTTGCCGATGTTGGCTGCCAAAATTCTCTCACCCAGCCAGTGCAGAGTTCGAACGCCATTAAAGAATTTGCCGAACATCCGCCGCACCCGCCGTATCCGAATCGACTATAGCGGTAAGTTCTTTGACCCTGGAAAATCTAAACCGGGAAGAGAGGACATTTATCATCGCCGCAACTGAAACCAAGAAAGGGAAAAGATGAAGAAATTACTCTTGATCATTGCCTTGGCATTTGTGGCGCCGTTTGCGTGGGGACAGGTTTCGCAGCAAACGACCACAACCGAGGCCAATGGAACAATCACGGAGTTTACTCCGGGGAGCGCGATCGTCCTGAGGGAAAGCAATGGCCCAGTCCGTTATCACTTCGGCAAGACCGTCACGTACGTAATGCGCAGTGGCAGAGTCTTGGATGAAGCCACCGTCAGAGAAAAAGTCCGAGTCGGTGTTCCCGTCCGGGTCCATTACATTGGGTCAGGCCCCGACATGATGGTTGATCGCGTAATCCTCGAGGAGGATTAAGATCTAGTCTCATTTGTCTCCATCGCGCCTTACTGTTACGTCTCAAGTACCGGGACAGTGAAGGCGCGTTATGTGTAGCGCCCGCTGTCAGTGCCGTAGCCAAGGATTTACGGAATGACGAGTCGTTTCTAGTACTTCCGAAGCGACCGCATAGTCTCTAATCAGCGATCACATTGAGTGAAGGTTGTGTTTCGCTTTGCCATTATCGCCGTCTTGCTAGTCACCGGGATTCTCCCCGCGGTGGCGCGGAAAAAGCCTTCTCGCCAGCCTTCTCCGAGTAAGGCGAATATTGAAGCAGCTACTCGCCTTCAGATTTTTCTTGATCGGGCCAACTTTAGCCCAGGCAAACTCGACGGAACCTACAACGAATTCACATGGAAAGCGCTGGCTCTCTATCGCGAGTCGCGCGGCGAGCAGGCGCCAACACCTCTGCCACAGGCCAGGGGTAAATCCAACGTCGCTCCTGATGTCACCGGTCTCGACCTCAACAGCATGGGGCCAGTGTTCGTCCCGTATACCGTCACGGATGCAGATGTAGCGAGCGTTGGTCAACTGCCCGGCAGCGTTCCTGCGCAAGCCAAACTAAAGTTTCTTCCGTACCGTGACGCAGCCGACGCCGTTGCGGAGAAATTCCACTGCGACATTCATTTGTTGGAGCAACTTAATTCCGGCAAAATGAAAACAATCAAAGCTGGTGATCAGCTGATGGTTCCCAATGTCGAACCATTCGATCTTGGGTCCGTGAAAGAGATCAAGCCTGGCAGTGAGATCAGCACGCAGGCTGCGAACGAGGTTGAATATCACGCCGAAGCACAACCGGAAACTGCCGGCGAGAACAAGTCGCCGACGAAGGCCGAAGGCGCGCCAGGGCCTGTAACCGTGAAGGTCGATAGCAAAACGAACATGCTTGGAGTCTTCGAGGGCGAGAAACTGATCGCCGCGTATCCGATCACGATTGGCTCGGCGCATACTGCTTCGCCCATCGGTGAATGGAAAATCAGCCGGATCACTAAGATGCCCACTTTCCGGTGGGACAAGGAAATGCTTCAACGCGGGAGGCGCAGCGGCAATTTCCATTTACTCCCGCCAGGACCGCGTAATCCAGTGGGCGTGATGTGGATCGCGCTCAACAAAAAGGGTATTGGGATCCATGGCACGAACAGCCCTGACTCGATTGGTCGCGCTTCAAGCCACGGCTGCATTCGTCTCGCCAATTGGGACGTTGTTCGTCTTGCGACAAAAATAAAACCGGGCGACAACGTTTCCATTCACTAAAATTGGAAACATGAGTGAAACGCTCGCTGCTCGCGCGCAAAATATTCTGCACGACTGGGTCCAATCCGAGACCCTGCGAAAACATTGTTACGCCGTTGCCGATTCGATGAAGCATTTCGCGCAATTGCGCGGTGAGAACGTGGATCTTTGGGAAGCAGTCGGTTTGTTGCACGACATGGATTACGAGCGTCATCCTAATCTGGAACACAGCCCAACCGAAGGCCATCCGTTCGTGGGCGTAGCGTGGTTGCGGGAGAACGGTTGGAGCGAAGAAATCTGCCGTGGGATTCTCTCGCACGCTGATTATTCAGGGGTCTCGCGAGAGACGCCTCTTGAGAAAACTCTGTACGCAGTCGACGAACTGAGCAGCTTTGTAATCGCTGTCGCGCTCGTTCGTCCCACTAAGAGCATTCAGGATGTCGATCTCCGCGCGGTGAAAAAGAAGATGAAAGACAAGGCCTTCGCCCGCGCTGTGAATCGTGCCGACATCGCCCGCGGTGCGGAGCAACTCGGTATGCCGCTCGATGACGTAATTACGAATGTGATCGCTGCGCTAAAAGCGGACGCGGCACGGCTTGGTTTAGCCGGCACGAGTTGCTAGGAGTGGCCATTATGCGCTTAACCGTGGCTGGGGGCAGCGTCTTCGCCGCAGTAATGTTGCTATTGAACCTCGACGCCGATGGCGCCGTCATGCTTGATGCGCTCGGTCTTTATCTCACGAAGAATAGGTACGGTGGAGCGCAGCTCGTTCGCGTTGGAAACTTTTACCATCTGCCGATTAACTCGAATGGTAGACCGGCCAATCTGATCATCGACACGGGATCGCCCGCGACGCTGATTTTTCGATCAAGCATAAAGGCGCTCGGCCTTGCCGAGTCGAAAACAAACGCACCGGTAAGCAGCGCTTTTGGACAAAGCCGCGACTTTTACGGCACTGCCTCAATCAAGGCGCTTACGGCAGGCAATTGCACATTCACAAATGTGCCCGTGGCTGTGGTTCCAGCGGTAAGTTACGGTAGTCGCTATGGCAATCCCAGCGGCGTGCTTGGATTGCGCGAACTGTTTAGATTCGGGGCCGTTCTGGACCTGCCGCACCAGCTGATTTATTTCAGTCCATCGCGTCCAAGGATGGAAACGGGCGACATGGCGAGATTGATCAGGACTAAAACGGGTTGGAGACCGGCCGCACCAGGCGGTGAGGTGAGTCAAACGGTGCGTTCGATTCTTACCGAACAGGGTTGGACGCCCGTTGCATTTTCGATCTCGCGTCGGCACCTGCGCGTTCCAGGATCGGTCAACGGACTTGCATGTTACCTGAACATTGATACCGGCGCGTATTTGACGATCCTGGACGCTGACTTCGCGAAGCGCGCCAAGATCGGCGGCGTGCGAACGCACATCTCGGCGCAAGGATTTGGAAAGTCTGGTGGCGACGTCAGTTTGTCAGTTTTCCCGTCGCTACGCATCGGTAGCTACGAAATCAAAAGAGCGAGCGCAACGATTGGCTTTCTAGATCCAGAAGCAATCGGCCGCAGCACAGATTTCGAGGTTGCGGGTCTGCTTGGGATCGAGCACCTGGCAATAAACTCAGCCATCTTCGATTTCGTCAGTGGCACAATGTACCTGCGGCCGCCATCGCGCTGAATCGCTCAACCTATCTTTTCCGCAACAATCTCCAACACGAGTGGCGTAAGCATCAGGGTATTGGGATTTCTCTCTGCCCTCACTAGGTCAGCGCGAACTGCGTCAGCGAATTCCTGGTCAGTTCGGCCCATAGCGATAAGCCGGGGAAGATAAGTTTCAATGAACGTGGCAGGCCACTGCCACATGTAATCGTCCGGTCTCACACAGAAGACATACGGGCGCGAAGAGCAAATCACAAAACCGTTATCCGAAAGCAGCTCTGGCAATTGGGCCGCGCCGTCGGGCTCGCCACCCGATTCGCGCCAGGTCGCAATCACGTGTCCGCGGAAACGTTCCTGCATCGGCAGCCGCGGGAAAAAACGCCAAGTTTCGTAATGCCCATACTCATGGAAGACCGACAAACTGCGCTTTGGCATGACCGAGCCAAGCTTCTGAATCAGTAGCGCCGGATCGTTAACGAAGGAGACCACCCAGCGACACCAGGCGAAATCGTAACCGCCTATGGGCAAATCGTCCGTCATCAGATCGATCTCGTAAATCTTCACGTTCCCGACCGATCGCGCCCGGCAGGCTGCTTCCATCGCGCGGATGAAATTCCGCGAACGTTCGAGCGCGACTACTTCCCCCGTTGGCCCGACAATCTCCGCGAGATCAACAGCCGCGTATCCAGGACCAGCGCCGACATCCAACACGCGTTTGCCCACTGTAATGCCGGCGCGTTGCCAGCAATCCAAAACGACCGGACGCCAGACACGGTGTTGCAATCCCAGCCTCGCCAACTCCTCCTCGTGCGTGCCAAGAACGTAATCTCGATCCGTTGACATATGGTGACCGTCGCCGATCGGCCAAGGTTATCACGCGATTATTTGCATCTTGAGCTGGCGCTGGTATTTCGCTCGTAATCGGCGACCATTACGCGAATGCAACATCGATTGCCATGGATTACGTAATTCGTCCGCTCGTGGCTGAAGATGAACCCATTCTTTGGGAGATGTTGTATCAGGGCTTGCCCTCGCGCGCACAAGAGCGGCCGTCGCGCGACATCGTGCACCGGCCAGAGTTGTCACGTTATGTTAAAGACTGGGGCCGCGCCGGCGACGCTGGATTTGTCGCGCATGACAAAAAAGATGGATCGCTGCTGGGCGCAGTTTGGCTGCGGCAGCCCGTGCACAAGACTGACGCGCCGCCGGAACTAGCCCTTGTCGTGAAACTGGAGCATCGCAAACACGGCCTCGGTACGGCCCTGCTGACACAATTGGTTCGCGCGAATCCGGAGCAGTCAACAATCTCGCTTAGTTTTGTGGCGGGCAAACCGGTATTGCGGCTCTACGAGCGATTCGGATTCAAAATCGTCGAAGAGAGGCCGAACGGAGTTGTGATGCACAGAGGAGCGTAAAGAGCGCCAAAAAACTCAAGGCGCAAATATCAAAAGCACAAACACAGCGAACAACAAGAAGTGGATGCAGCCCTGCAAAACATTTGTTTTTCTGCTCGTAAACGTAACTACACTTACCGCGAGCGATAATAGCAGCAATGGAAGGTTGCCGCCTTGCACGCCGAGGGCGACCGGCCGTTTCGTGATCAAGCTGATGATCAGCACTGCGGGAATTGTGAGTCCAATAGTCGCGAGTACAGATCCAAGCAGGATGTTTATCGAACGCTGCAACTTGTTGCGCCAAGTCGCTTCGATGGCGCCTATTCCTTCAGGCGTAAGCACTAAAGCAGCGATCATTGCCCCGCCAAACTCCTGAGGCAACCCAAATTTCTCTATGCTGTTATCCAGTGGGATGGCGAACTTTTTCGCCAGTAAAATAACCGTGATCAGGTAAAGGAGCAGCATCGTTGTATGAAAAACTGTTGACTGCCCCCGCAGCGAATGACGCAAACTCGCCGCAACATCTGCATCCTTTGATTCAATGAAATAGCCGCGGTGTCGCACGGTCTGGATGAGCAAAAAAATCACGTAAAGCAAGACTGATATCACGATGAGAAAGATCTCCTGCTCGGTGGAAAATGTTGGCCCGCTCGTCGTAGTAGTGAAGTTCGGCAGGACCAAACCAAGCACTGCCAATGTTATAATAACGTTGAGATAGGAGTTGACGCCTTGCAGGTTGTAATGTTGCTCGCGATAACGCAGACCACCCATTAGCAGGCAGAGGCCAACGAACCCGTTGAGAGCGATCATGACCACGGCAAAAATCGCGTCACGCCCAAGTGTAGGATTATTCGCGCCGTGTAACATCGCGGTAGAAACCACGACGACCTCAATGGTGATCGCGGACAGCGTCAGTACTAATGTTCCGTAAGGCTCGCCCCACTTGATAGCGAGACAGTCGGCATGCCGCGCAGCGGATACTGCAGACCAAAGGATAACCGCAAAAAGCCAGAGAAAGACAACGGTCAGCGCCACTGGATGCTCTATGATTTCAACGAGCCGGCTTCCGGTTCCGAAAAAAATCGCCGCCGTCCCCAACCCAATTAACAGCGGAAGTTCGCTGCGAATATTGTCTCCTAAAGGCCGAGCGCTTTTCGCTTGGCG
>Ga0066388_100003359_pt1 | contig 10333 bp, 9 predicted proteins | sample PanSoiMetaGPlot6_FD_64539 | JGI IMG/M metagenome (GOLD analysis project Ga0066388, IMG submission 64539) | Tropical forest soil microbial communities from Panama analyzed to predict greenhouse gas emissions - Panama Soil - Plot 6 (Hybrid Assembly) | ecosystem: Environmental > Terrestrial > Soil... | reverse complement strand
ATGCTGTCACGGATCGGGCGCATGATGTAATAGCCGGTCAGAATGAGAAAATGGAACAGGAACCCGAGTAAAAGCGCGCGGATTTCGTCCGGTTTTACGTCAACGATTTTGGCGAGGATGCGTTTCACGTTAACGACGACGCACGAATTTCGAATGACGAGGGAATGACGAACTCTGAAGAACTATTCGTCATTAGGACTTCGTCATTTCTTTCTTCTTCCACGCGGCCAGAACTTCTGCTTCGCGCTCCGGTGTGAGGCCGGCTTTCATGTGTGCCTGTCGATCTTGTGGCCGGGATTTGAACCATTCAAGCGTGTCACGCGCTGTTTCATCAAGCGACCGGAAGGTTAGCCCTTTGGAAAGCGCGCGACCGATGTTTGTGCGGGTGATCCCGTCTTCCGCGCCGGCCCACACCGGCATATCAGACCAAGCCTGCACCTTTTGATTGGTCAAAAATTTCTCATCCACCCAGGTAAACTTGGCGTTGGATTTCACGGCGATTTTGACTCCATCGAGCATTCCACCAATGCCGATCGGCCCGGCCGGGCCGGTCGCATTGAAAATTCCAGTCTCGCCGTTTTCCGCCATGCGGATCGTCCATTCCGCCAAATCGCGTCCATCGATGTATTGAACCGAATCCTCTGGCTTACCCGGCGCGAGCACTTCGCCCCCGCGATCGATCCGAACCGGCCAATAGGTAAAGCGATCGCTCTCGTCCCGTGGCCCAACGATTAATCCCGGCCGGATGATGAGCGTTTTTCGCGGAAACCATTTCTCCGCTTCCTTTTCTGAAAGCACTTTGAGGGGTCCGTACAACTTGAAACCGTTTGCTTTCATTGATTCGAGCGTTTCTTTGTACGCATCGGCCCCCTCGTAACTTTGCAGCGGAGCGTTTTCGTCCGGACCGGTCTTAGAGTCCCGATAGACGGAAATAGTCGAGGTAAAAACGTATCGATCGACGTTTCCCTTCAAAATCTGCGCGGCATCTCGCACCCAGACCGGCAGCGTTGTGGGATTATCGATCACCACATCCCATTGCCGACCTTTCAAGGCATCGAGTTGACCGTTGCGATCGCCGATCAACTGTTCGACTTCCTTTGGCAACTCCCCGGGATGTGTCTTGCCACGATTGAACGTGGTCACCTTGTGGCCCCGACTCAATGCATAGCGAACCTGATAGGGCCCGGTGAATCCGGTCCCGCCGAGAATCAGAATGTGCAGGGGCTTTACAGATTTTTCGGCAAGCAGCGCTATGGATCCTGCGCTCAATGCAACTGCGGTTCCAGCAGTGGTTTTGATAAAACGGCGACGCTTCATAAGGTTTGTCATGTCGAGTGGAGTCGAGACATCTCTAATTTTTTCTAAGGGTACAGCAAGAGATTCCTCCACTTCGGTCGGAATGACAAAAGAATGATGACGCGCCGTAAAGCTTCGAGAATAATCGGGACGGCTACAGCTAGTCTATTGCTACCGGTTCACGCAGCACGGTCACAGGCGAGAGCCGAATCATCAGCTATGTTAACTCGCGCAATTCCTTCCTCCGGCGAAAAGCTGCCAGTCATCGGATTGGGAACCTGGCAGGCGTTCGATGTCGATCTTACATCGGACAGCCGAAGGCAGCTCGCCGATGTCCTTTCGGTTTTTGTAAAGCTCGGCGGACGCGTGATTGATACGTCGCCGATGTATGGTCGCGCGGAAGAGGTGATTGGAGAGTTGACGGCTGCGCTCGGCATCCAGGACAAAATTTTTCTCGCCACAAAAGTTTGGACGCGCGGCAAGGAGAACGGGATCAAATCGATGGAGCGTTCGACGGCGCTGCTGCGTGCAAAACGAATCGATCTGATACAAGTCCACAATCTCGTCGACGTGGAGACGCAGCTGGCAACATTGCGTGAATGGAAAGCGCAGGGGCGTATTCGTTACCTGGGAATCACACACTACGAAGCGGGCGCCTTCGCTGACGTGGAAAAAATCATGCGAAGCGAAAAGCTCGATTTTGTGCAGATCAACTATTCGCTCATGGAACGTGAAGCCGAAGAGCGCCTTTTGCCGCTCGCGCAGGAACGCGGGGTTGCTGTCATCGTCAATCGGCCGTTTGGCGGTGGCGATCTCTTCAGTCGAACGCGGGCAAAGCCATTGCCCGAGTGGGCTGCTGAATTTGATTGTCGATCATGGGCGCAATTCTTTCTCAAATGGATCGTGGCCAATCCTGCTGTCACCTGCACAATTCCCGCGACTAACAAGCCGCGCCATCTTGAAGACAATATGGGAGGTCGAATCGGACGGCTTCCTGACGCAAAAATGCGGCAACGAATGGTTGAATTAATCTCCTCGCGTTAGCGGTCACCGATCAAAAATTGCCTCTCAAACTGTTCTTGCGGGGACCCTGTCCGCATTCACCAATTGTCAAAGAAAAAAAATTATGTTTTCGGAAAAAAATCAGTTGCACGGCCAGTCGATTGCATCGATAGGACGCGCGCTTTATGCGAAAAATAACCCCCTATCTTATACTGGGCCTCTGTTGCGTGGCATTCTACCCGCGTCCGGCGGCTGCGCTGAATTTTTCGGCGCCGAAACCCAAATTCGGTTACACGGATGCTTCCGGCAAAAAGCAGTCGGTTGAGATTGTGGACAAGTATTATCCGAAGAAGCTCGTGCATCCGTTCGGAAATGATTCGAAGATCGATCCGAAGCTGCGCCGCGCCGCAACTATCGCAGAAGAGCGCGCGCGAGCACACTCTCTTTCCAAATGCTGGCACTACGTTAAAGAAGCTCTTGTCGCTGCCGGTGTGGTGAAATCCCGGCCGCAGACTCTCCTCGCTAAACAAGCCGGTCAGGAGCTGGTGAAAGATTACGGGTTCAAGAAACTCCCGGTCACCGATCCTTATCAAGCGCCGGTCGGCGCGGTGCTAGTCTATGGAGCCAAACGCGCGGCTGGGCACGTCGAGATCAGAACCGAAACTGGTTTCGTAAGCGATTTTCACTCCAAGACGCCATCTCGCAGACCACTAGTAGGCGTTTTCACCAAGAGCTAACCCGCTCATTCGGGCGGTCCTGAGCATCTCGAAAGAATCAATTCCAGCTGGCAATTTGGTCGGCTGCGCAAGATTCTTTGGCGATGGTTGAATCGGTCCGCATCGCCATGTGGTCGGGCCCCCGAAATATCTCGACAGCAATGATGCGCGCGTGGGGTAATCGCGCTGATACTTTTGTCATTGATGAGCCGTTTTACGCCTTTTACTTAAGCGCAACCAGAAAAGAGCATCCTTGCGCGGATGAAGTAATTGCTTCTGGCGAGACGGATTGGCGAAAAGTTATCGCTCACCTGACCGGTCCAATCCCCAATGGCAAAGGTATTTTTTTCCAGAAACAAATGGCGCATCACCTTTTGCCGGAAATCGATCGCGAATGGCTAAGCACAGTCACTAATTGCTTTCTTATTCGCGACCCGCGCGAAGTGATCGCTTCGTACATCAAAAAGCGGGAAGACCCAGCGCTGCTGGACTTGGGCTTTATGCAGCAAGCGGAAATCTTTGATTCTGTCCGCGCTCGCACGACGTCGGTCCCACCGGTCGTCGATGCAAGAGACGTGTTGGAAAATCCCAAACGAATGTTGCGCCTGGTTTGTGAAGCGATTGGTGTCGACTTTAGCGAATCTATGCTCTCGTGGCCGCCTGGATTACGTGAGACCGACGGCATCTGGGCCAGACATTGGTACGGTGAAGTGGCAAAGACGACATCGTTTCAACCATATCATCCGAGCGACCCCAAAGTGCCGACGCGCTTACAAGAAATTCACGATCGCTGTCGCGATTGCTATGAAAAGCTCTATGACTATAGATTGCATTGAGCTGCGGATTGCGCGCGTTTCGTAAAGATTTATCGAATTTCACTGGATGTCGTTTGACACAAACGCCGCTACAACGAAACAATCCGCGTTGTCAGCGTAATCTGCAGTTACTCCAATGCTTCAGAAATTCGACGAGCGAAATCGCAACCTGATCGTCAATATCAACGGTCAGCTTGTGCACCGGGACAAAGCCGGCGTCAGTCCGTTTGATTCCGCCGTGCAGGGTGGCGATGCGGTATGGGAAGGGTTGCGATTGTACAACGGGCGGATTTTCAAGCTTAACGAACATCTCGGTCGGCTGGAGCGTTCGGCGCGCGCGCTCTCATTTGCCGAAATTCCGCCGCGCGAAAAAATCATCGAGCAGATCAAGCGCACGCTCGCGGCGAACAAGATGAGTGACGGCGTGCATATCCGCCTCACGCTCACCCGCGGTGTTAAGATTACCTCTGGAATGGATCCACGTCTGAATCAGAGCGAGCCGACATTGATCGTTCTCGCAGAGCACAAGGCACCGGTTTACGGGAAAACGGGTCTGACTTTGATTACAAGCAAAGTCCGGCGGCCGCCGCGCAATGTCCTTGATGCACGCATCCATCATGCGAACCTGCTGAATTCGATTCTGGCAAAGATCGAGGCAAACAACGCCGGCGCGGATGACGCCTTGATGCTCGACACCCGCGGTTTTGTGGCGGAAACAAACGCCACTCACGTTTTCATTGTGCGCAAGTCCGATAAATCGCAAGCGAGCGGCGATCTGGCAACCAGTCGCGTGGTGGCATGTCCGGAGGGAATTACCCGGGCGGCGGTGATGGAGATTTGTGCAGCGGAAAAGATTCGTTGCATCGAGACCGATTTGTCAGTCGTGGATGTTTACGGCGCGAACGAAATGTTTTGCACCGGCACAATGGGCGAATTGGCTGCGGTCACCAGACTGGACAATCGCCAAATTGGTGATGGCAAGGTCGGCCCGATGACAGAACATCTGAGCGAACTCTACGCCAAACGAACTGCGACCGAAGGCGTGCAGGTTGTGTAAAGACTCAGGCTTCTGGGAGAAAACGCCCAACGCTCAAGTATCTGAATTGTACGTTGGGCGTTGAGAGCTGGACGTTGGACGTCGGAAAAACTTATTGCTCCCAGTTTTTCTTCTTAAACGAAACCCGCCCGGATCCTTGCTCGAACGCTTCAAAATGTTCCGGGTTCTGCTGGTAGTATTTTTGGTGAGATGCCTCAGCCGGATAAAATTTCATCGCAGGCAGAATCTCGGTTACGATTGGCTTTTTGAATTTTCCTGAGCGTCCAAGCTTCTCCTTCGAAGCCTCTGCGATTTTCTTCTCGTCGCCGTTGCCGTAAAAAATGGCGGCGCGATAGCTCGGTCCAATATCGGTGAACTGTCCGTCCGCCTGGGTTGGATCAATTTGCCGCCAGTAAATGTCGAGCAACTGATCGTAGGAGATTTGTGCCGGATCGTAAGTGATTTGGATAGACTCGCGGTAACCGGTTTTTTCGGTCGAAACAAGCTCGTAAGTCGGGTTCGGTTCCGTTCCACCGGAATAACCCACCACGGTCTTGATGACGCCTTTTGCCTTATCGAATGCCGGTTGAATGCACCAGAAACAGCCACCGGCAAAAACGGCGGTTCTTGTTTCGGCAGGAGAAGGATTTTGCCCAAGGCTGCTTGTGATAACCCCCCCAGCAATTGCCGCGCTGAGCAGGAGGAGAAAGGTTCGCTTCATATTGTTGATGTTAGACAGTTCCTCAATCGGCTCGTTGTGAATAACTCAGCTATTTTTTTCTTGCCATCAGCAGGGCGACCGTCATAAACGGATTCAACGCGAAATTCAATGAGGGCCAGACCAAATCATCAAAACGGCCGTGCTTCTTTCGACGTTGTCTCCCTCTTGACCGGAATTCCTGGATTCGTTCCCGATTCACTTTCTCCTCAGCGTGCCTGCGGATGAGGGTAGCTTAGCTCACCGCAGGCACGTACCTTTTCGAGTAATCGAGCTTGATTCGCTAACTGACCGTCTGGACATCGAAAAGATCTTCGGACGCAAGGTACCTTTGCACGTCGATCTTGGGTGCGGCGACGGCTCGTTTCTTTGCGCGCTCGCGCAGCGCACGCCGGACAAGAATTTTCTGGGGATCGAACGGCTGCTTAATCGAGTGCGCGCCTCGTCGCGTAAAGCCGCCACGCTGGCTAATGTGCGGCTGTTGCGGATCGAGAGTTCGTATGCGGTGAGTTATCTATTGGCGGCTGAATCGGTGGAAAGATTCTATCTGTTGTTTCCTGATCCTTGGCCAAAACGCCGTCATCATCCACGCCGGATTGTAACGCCGGAGTTCCTTGGATCGATTCATGCCGCGCTCCAGAAAAACGGGAGCATTTACATCGCGACAGATGACGTTGATTACTTTGGAAAAATCAAGGAGGTCGCCGAGTCGGATCCGGGTTTTGCAATCGATGACGCGGACGTGGATCTACCACAGAGCAAATTTGGACGCATCTTCCGCGAAAAAGGCGCGCCTGTTCAATCCCTGGAACTGCGAAAGGTTTCGCCAGTGAAATAGCTTTGCGCCTCCCAATTGTCTTGACGAAACCGCAGTATTACTGCGCCGGTTTCATCCTGGCGAAAAAGTTTGATGCCGCGTTTTCGCAAATCGTCTGCCCAGGCGTCGCTGATTCGCTCGTAGCTGGGGAAGTCGCGCGAAGTGGCAATGATCAGACGGGGCTGCACAGCGTCGAGGAAAGCGTCCGAGCCGGATTCTCCCGAATGATGCTCACCTTTAATAATGATGTCGCTCTGCAGATTGAAACGACTGACCAACAATGCCTGTTCTGTCTTGATACCACTGTCAGACATGAACAAGATTCGTGTAGTCGGGGCCACCAACATGCGAACGACATACGCTTGATCATCAGCGATCGGCGCGTTGAAGTTCGCTGGAGGAAACAGGATGTGGGCGGTCACATCCCGCGACAGTTGGAAGCTGTCTCCCGCGACCAGATTGTCCAATTTGATTCCGTGTTCCTGAAACAGACGCTGCAATCGCCTGTGAGCAGCCGAGTGATCAGGTGTCGGATTGTCCACCAGGCGGAGCCGAGGAAAATCTTTCAGCAATTGCTCTGCGCCACCCAGGTGATTTGCGTCGCCATGAGTAAGCAGCACGCCGGACAGCCGGTTCACTCCGGCCCAGTGTAAGTATTCGCGGACCACCCGCTCGTAAGTCCGGTCATTCCCACAGTCGAACAACCAGTTTGCGTTCCCCGTTTGCAAATGAACACCTGCGCCGGCGCCGACATCCAGGACCGTGACCTTTGCGATAAGCTTTTCGGGCCAATGTGGATGTTCCACATAAAAGTGGCCACTCGGCACATGCGCGAGGAATTGCACAATTCCGATCACAAGCTGTGCCAAAAGCCAGTTGGCATTATTGAAAATCAGCGCGAGTCCCGGCAGAAGTGGCGTTGAAAGAAGGGAAAGAAGCGCGATTGCGAGAATGAAAAAAGCAATCGGCACTACGATCAAGTTCGCAACCAAAGAAATCGGTGTGACGATGTAGAAATACCAGAGCACCAATGGCAACGAACCAACCCAGGCCGCGAGAGATACGCCAGCTCCGTCGCAGAGCCATTTGAAGCTGGCGTGCATCCACCGCTGCGGGCCGCGCAACAAGCTTCGTGGCAGAAAAGGGTCGGGAGCGGTCCAGCGCTGTAAAAATCCAGCGAATGGGTCCGCAAATAATACGATTGCACCAACGACCGCGAAAGAGAGTTGAAAGCCTGTCGAAAAAAGTTCGTTCGTGTTCCAGCACAGGAGAAAGAACGCCGCCGCAGCCAGGCTATTGAGGACGAAAACCTTGCGTTCGAAAAAGAGGCCACCGACAAGAATCGAGGCCATTACGGCTGCGCGCAGACTGGGAACATGCAATCCGGTAATCGCCGCGTAAAAGAAGAGCGATGGAATGATGAATGCTGCCGCCCACTTGCGCGACAACCGCGCGACTGTCGCCAGCATCCACAAAAGAGCTGCGACGATTCCTACGTGCAGTCCGGCAACAGCGAAAAGGTGGATAGTGCCAGTCTGTTGAAACGGTTCCTCGATGTCCTCAGGAGTTTCGTGCCTGATGCCAAGCACGATTCCACTAAGAAAACTTTGCACCTCAGGTGCGTTCTCCAATCCTCTGCAAATCGCGCTCTGCATCCATTCGCGCGACTTTTGAGCTAAACGCAGGATGTAGTTGCCACCTCCGTGACGAATCAGCACTCCATCCTCCGGATAACGAACAAAGAGCAGTCGACGAACGTCGTGACGCCCCAGATAAGCGCGCATATCGAATTCGCCGGGATTTCGCGGCGGTGGGATGACTTCCGCGATCCCAAACAATTTCAATTCATCGCCAAATTCGGGAGCGCCTTTCCAACGGACCTGCCAGACGGCGTGCGCGGATTGCTTCCGGCCTTCGAATTCAATTGACTCGAGTTTTAGCAGGAACGTCGCAAACCCGCTAGGCGCGATCTTTGGCTCAGTGATGACGTACCCGATTGCTGTGACGACTCGTGGCCGCCCGCCAAGTTCTTCAGCAAGTTGCTGACCTTCCGTGTTGTTCGTCTCAAGGTTATGCAGAAGGAAAAACCCAATTCCGACGATGGCATAAGTCGCCAGCAGTACGGGTCGCCACGCGACGATGACAATGCAGATCAGCATGACAATTGTCAGCGCCCTCAGTGTGGCGCTAGAAAGCGGAAAGACATCCGCGCTGATAATTCCTATTGCAGCCATCAGCGACAAACCAACAAATGGCTGACGCGGCGCGTTCAGGAATTTCATCCATCGGCTTTTCGCTTATCTGGCCTTGGCAAGGCAAGCTGCAATCGCGCGAGCGGCGGTCGTCCGAGGTGTTAATTTGGGAAAACGCCCAACGCTGAACGTCCAACTCAGAATGCTTCACTATCTGAAGTGAACGTTGAGCGTTCAGAGTTGAGCGTTGCCTGTTTAGAGAGCTGTTATGAAGATTTTGAACCTGGCACGAGGAGCACCGGACGAGTGCTGTGTTTCAGCACGCCCTTAGTGGCGCTTCCTATCAGCAAGTCATACATCGCGCCGTGCCCGTGCGTTCCCATTACAATCAAATCGGCATTGAGCTCATCGGCCTGGTCCAAAATCTCCTCGGCCACTGCGCCAGTCGGCTCATGTAAACTGACCTTGATGCCTTCCTGAGCTATCTGCTCTTTCCATCCGACGAGCCTCGATTTCTGGCCTTCATCCTCCGCGGTTGTTTCAGGTATCGGTTCAAAGCCTGGAACTGGTACGCCCGACATCGGCGCAAGCTCAGGCATACCCGCCAGACTGTAGCCGAGTGTGCTCGGCGTCGCTGCCGCAGTGACTTCCCTTACGTGAATAAGATGGATCTCCGCGCCGAAAGCCTTAGCCAGTCGTCGGGCCACATCGATCACCGGTGGTGTCACGTCGGAAAAATCGATTGGAACGAGAAGGCATTTCATGTTTGCGCCAGCGAGCTTAACGGGCGAACCGCCCCATCTCAAGATTGTGACGCGGAGAATACCGCCGCGATGCAGACAATCCTGTCTGCTGCTCAGGAGTCGCAGGCACAATTGCCTGGTTTATAGGCGCGCCGTAATTTCTCTGGTGGCGGATCTTTTTGGAAATGACGAAGATGTCGAAGTCGAGCGCGCCGACAGTGCGCCCCTTGCGACGCGCATGCGTCCCCGCTCGCTCGATGAACTTGTCGGCCAGGAGCACATTCTTGCTCCGGGCAAACTTTTGCGCCGTGCTATCGAAGCCGATCGATTACCCTCGGTGATCTTCTCCGGCCCGCCCGGGAGCGGTAAGACCACACTGGCCCGAATCATCGCGGAGATGACGCATGCCAAATTCATCCGGATCAGTGGTGTGGAAAGCAATGTCTCCGAGATGCGTCGGGTCATCGCTGCCGCCGCGAATCGTCTGCGCACGTCCGGGCGAAAAACGATCCTGTTCGTCGATGAGATCCATCATTTCAACAAGGCACAGCAGGACATTCTTTTGCCGGACGTCGAGGCGGGAACACTTCGCCTCATCGGCGCGACGACCTACAATCCGTTCTTTTATGTAAACAGCGCACTCGTCTCACGATCGCAGGTCTTTCGACTTGAGCCGCTCACGGTGGATCAACTCGAGCTGTTAATCGATCGCACACTAGCCGACAAAGACCGCGGACTTGGAAATTACAATGTGAAGATGGACAAGAACGCGCGCCGGCATCTCGCGAAGCTCAGCGACGGCGACGCGCGCAAATGTTTAAACGCACTCGAGATCGGAGTTCTCACTACGCCGCCCAAAGAAAGGAACGGCACAATCCATTTTACGCTTCAGGTTGCTGAAGAAAGCATTCAGCAAAAAGCGGTGGTTTACGATCGGGCAGGGGATGCGCACTACGATACCATCAGCGCTTTCATTAAAAGCATGCGCGCATCAGACG
>Ga0066388_100003358_pt1 | contig 10335 bp, 10 predicted proteins | sample PanSoiMetaGPlot6_FD_64539 | JGI IMG/M metagenome (GOLD analysis project Ga0066388, IMG submission 64539) | Tropical forest soil microbial communities from Panama analyzed to predict greenhouse gas emissions - Panama Soil - Plot 6 (Hybrid Assembly) | ecosystem: Environmental > Terrestrial >... | reverse complement strand
ACCGGCGCCAAAGAAATGGTGCGGATAATATCCCTCGGCGATCCGATACGCATGCCAATACCAAATGGTCGAAGGAAGAAACGCGATGACGGCGAACAAAATGATCGCCCGATAAATTGCGGGGCGCTTCTGTGAAACGCCTGGCGTCTGACACAGACGCCCTACAACGAGAGACGCTACGGGCGCGGCGATCACGATGCTCGTGGCCTTGATCAGAATCGATAGGGAAATCGCGATCGCAGCCAGATAAAACGGCGCGATCTTGCGATCGCGAAGCCACCGCAGAAAAAAATACAATCCGATGATTCCCAGGCTAAGCGATGGCACATCGGGCATGAACGAGCGGCCCGCAAAAATGTTGAGCGGCGCAAAAGCGTAAAAGAATGTTGCCCAAATCGCCGCTGTGCTGCTGAAGATTTCGCGGACGAGCAAAAAGAAAAATGGAAGCGAAATAGCGAAGAAAATCACGGACTGGCTGCGCCCAATCCATTCGTGAATGCCCGCAAATTTGTAACAGATCGCCGCGAGAAATGGCAAAATGGGAAACTCTGTTCCCACATAGCCGGCTGACCCGCCGGCCCAGTCAATCTGCGGATAACCAAAACGAAAACCATGGTCGAAAAAATTGCGCGCAATCGCTGCAACATCGCTTTGTCTCCAACTCCAATCATCGACATAAGGCTGATTGATCAAAACAATCCTCACCCCAATAGCCACGAGGAATAAAGCTATTGCCGTCTTGGTCACGCCACGCGCAGGGAGTTGTCCGGCTGTCCCCTTGCGCAAGGGGAGAGGGCTGAGGGAAGTCGTTTTCAGCATGGCGTAGCTACGAAAACGAATCCTCGCCCTACCCTCTCCCTTTGGAAAGAGAGAGAGGCGAAAAACGGCTCGGAGCAGCAACCAAGCCGCGCTCTATCGCGGGATGCGTTACCGCCGCGCTTTCGTTTGCGCTTCGTTCAAACCGTCTTGACAGCCGCCGTAAACTCAATCGTGTAGGGAATCTCTAATCAAGGAGAAAGAGGTTAGCATGAAATCGACGGCTCTCCTTCCTCGGCCGAAGTTTGGCTCTCCCGCCAGCGCGCGCCTATTCGTCGTCGCATTATTCATCACCTTCGGGATAATCGCTGCGCGCGCGCAGAACGAACCCATTCTGGTACCCGATGCCGTTGATTATCAGAAACTCCTGCCCATTTTACCGGACCCGCCCCAAGGGTGGGTAGCTGATAAAGCAGAAGGTTCGACCGAAGACGTCGGCGGATTCAGAATCACGAACGTACATCGCGATTATCACAAAGGCGAGGGCGACAAAGTCCCCACAGCGGCGATCAGCATTCTCGATTCCGTAGCGAATCCGGATTACGTGAACGCCACGACGGCTGCGTGGAATAACAACAGCGAAACGAGCGAGGGTTACGGCAAGTCTGTCACCATCGATGGCAATCCCGGCTTCGAAGCCTTCGAGAAAGACAGCAAACACTCCACGCTCTGGGTCATGATCGCCAATCGTTATTTTGTTCAAATCGAGCTGCAGGACCAGGACCCAAAAGAATTACAGGGATGGGTCAAGCGCGTCGATTTGAAAAAGCTGGCATCGATTAAATAGCGCTGTAGCCGCGGCCCTGTGGACTGCGCACTTTGGGCAATTCAGTTGGGCTTCGCACAGCGAAGCGGCTATATATCACCTGGCTTGGCCGGCTGGCTCGTCATGGGCACGAAACGCACTGGCAAGGTAGCGCTTTGTTTTAATTGGCCGTTTTTCTTTTCAAGTAGATACAACTGCTGGGCAAACCGGTCGCCGACCGGAATAACCATACGCCCGCCGTCTGTCAGTTGATCGACGAGCAGCTGCGGAACTTTGTCCGGTGCGCAGGTCACGATGATCGCATCGAATGGCCCCTGTTCGGGCCAGCCCTGGTAACCGTCGCCGACTTTCACGTGCACATTTTTGTACCCGAGCCGTTGCAATGTCGCTTCAGCATTTTTCGCCAACGGATCCACGATCTCGATCGAGTAAACGTCCGACACGAGCTCAGCCAAAATCGCTGCCTGATAACCTGAGCCCGTCCCAACTTCCAAAACGCGGTCGGTCGGCTTCGCGCGCAACTGTTCTGTCATGAAGGCCACGATGTATGGCTGCGAAATGGTTTGCCCATAACCGATCGGCAGCGGCCCGTCTTCATAAGTCACAGCGCGGGATTCCGGGGCGACAAATTCTTCCCGTGGCACCTTCGCCATTGCAGCAAGCACGCGTTGGTCATTGATACCCCGTGTCACTAACTGCTGCTGGACCATGAGCTGACGCTGGGCCGCAAAATCAGAAGCGGTGGGGACTTTTTGCCCGCAACCTGTCGTCGCAATCGCAGCAAAAATCAGAGACTGCGCAAGCCTTCGCACCCAGAACAATACGGCCAGGTGCGCTACTGCGAAAGCAGCACCTCGCTGCTGAGATTTCCTATCGCAACGCCGCAGCGTTCATGCGACGCAGGCGATCAGCGAGCTCTTTCATCACATGCGTCGCGAAATGCGGGTGCTGCTGAATGAGAAAATGGAACCGCCGTTTATCGATTGCCGCCAGTCGGCAGTCGGTCTTCGCAATGGCGTTTGCAGCACGCGGACTGTCATCGATCAACGCCATCTCGCCAATAAGCGCGCCCGCCTGCGCGGTCTCAAACACATAATCACCAAGACGGACATCCATTTCCCCATCCAATAAGACGTACATTTTGTCTCGCTTATCCCCTTCGTGAAAAAGGAAGTCGCCGGGGGCGAGTTGCACCGTGTCTGTTTCTTGACGAAAAAGCTCTGCGGGATTCATAAATGGCGTTGGGCCGGCAAACGCAGGGTATAAGAGGAAACACGGCGTCTTCCAAGTTACAATTGTGTGACAGCCACTCGGATTGGGCGCACGAGCAAATTCTTTGTGTCCTTCAGGTGCTTCGTGGTTAATTTCACCGCGGTTTATGTCTGAGGAACGCAAAACACCTGAGATGCGAGCACAAATGACAGACATCGAACGTCTTCGTCACTCAGCTTCTCACGTCCTCGCCACGGCGATTCTGAAAATCTGGCCGGAAGCCCAGTTCGCCGCCGGGCCGCCAGTGGAGAACGGTTTTTACTACGACGTTGATCTTCCACATCGCATTTCGCCTGACGATTTCGAGAAAATCGAGGCCGAAATGAAAAAGGAAATTAAAGCGAACCATCCGTTCGAGCGGATTGAAGTTTCGCGCGACGAAGCGTTGGCGCTTGGGAAAAAAGGCCGGCTCGCCGCGCTGAACGAGCGAGCCGAGCCAAGCAAATTCAAGCTCGACATCATCGAAAACATTCCGCCCGACGAAAAAATCTCGCTTTATCGTAGTGGCGATTTCATCGATCTCTGCGCCGGCCCGCACGTGAAGCGCACAGGAGATATCGGCGCGTTTCGCCTAACGAGCGTGGCGAGCGCTTACTACAAAGGCGACGACAAGAATCCGCAGTTGCAGCGTGTCTATGGCACCGCGTTCAACACGAAAAAGGAGCTCGACGAGTACTTCGCGATGCTCGAGGAAGCGAAGAAGCGCGATCATCGCAAGCTTGGGCGTGAGCTGGAGCTTTTCGTTCTCGACGATGACGTCGGCCCAGGTCTGCCGATGTTTCTCCCGCGTGGCGCAGTGATCGCGGAAGAGTTGGAAAAGCTCGCCAAAGAAACCGAGTTCGCTGCCGGCTATCAACGCGTTCGCACGCCGGATATCGCCCGCGAGAGTTTGTACAAGAAGAGCGGACACCTCCCCTATTATGCTGAATCGATATTCCCGCCTATGACTTTGCTCGAAGAGAACGACAAGAAGCAGCTTGAAAAAGCGAACGCCATCATCGCTCGCTTCGAAAACTATAGCGGGGAGGTTTGGGAGCGAGTTCTGGAGGAAGTAAAGTCGGGCAATCTCTCCGATCCTGACACGAAGGACAACTTGCTTACCAAACTTGGTTTAGTTCGAGGCGCAGAGCTAGCGGACGAAACTAAGCTAAGAGAATTAAAGGAATTCGCGGCATCTATTGGTGATCGCTATTACCTAAGGGCCATGAACTGTCCGCATCATCACAAGTTGTTTGCAGCGCTGCCTCGCAGTTACCGGGATCTGCCGCTGCGGCTGGCGGAATACGGGACGGACTACCGGTACGAGAAGAGCGGCGAGTTGTTCGGACTCATGCGGGTGCGCTCGCTGCACATGAATGATGCACATATCTACTGCACGCCCGAGCAGTTCGCCGATGAGTTTAATGCGGTGAACCAGATGTACCTGAATTACTTCAAGCTCTTCGGGGTCGACAAATATCTGATGCGTTTCTCAACGCATGATCCTTCGAAGCTCGGACAGAAGTTTGTCAACGAACCTGAGCTTTGGAAACAAACTGAGGAGATGACGCGGAATGTGCTGAAGAATTCCGGAATCAATTATGTTGAAGTGCCTAACGAGGCCGCGTTTTACGGGCCGAAGATCGATGTGCAAGTCTGGAGCGTCATCGGGCGCGAGTTTACGCTTGCCACCAATCAGGTTGACTTCGCTCAGCCGCGCCGGCTCGGTCTGGTTTACAAGGACCGGGATAACACCGAGAAAACGCCGATCTGCATTCATCGCGCGCCGCTAGGCACGCACGAACGTTTCATTGGATTCCTCATCGAGCATTACGCCGGCAATTTTCCGCTCTGGTTGTCACCAGAACAGGTGCGAATTCTCACGATTGGCGACGATCCAAAGCTATTGGATTACGCACGATCGATTCTAAAGGAACTACGCGCTCATCAGGTTCGCGCGGAAATCGACGACAGTACCGACAAGATTAACGGCAAAATTCAGCGCGCCGAACAAATGAAAGTTCACACCATGTTCGTAATCGGAAGGCGCGACATGGAAGCCGATGCGGTGAGCGTTCGCGTTCACGGCAAGGGCAATCTAGGCGCCAAACCACGCACGCAGGCAATCGCCGAAATCCTGGACAACATCAAAGCGCGCACGCCATGATTTATGGCTAACAACACAGCAATAATTCACATCGGGCCGGGCGAAGGCGATGCCTTCTCTGCGGTGGGAGACGTTCATCGCGTTCTGGCTTCGGGCCGGCAAACAGGAGACGTGTACACGCTTCATGAGATTCGCGCCTCGCCCAACAACGGGCCGCCTCCGCACATCCACCCTCGTGAAGACGAATGCTTTTTTGTTTTGGAAGGCGAGGGCGAATTTCAGATTGGTGATGAAAAGATCACGGCCAGGGCCGGCACGTTCATTCAAGGGCCGCGAGGCATTGCACACAGTTTTAAGAACAACACGCAACTGCCGGCGCGCATACTGGTGTTTATTACCCCGGCAGGATTTGAGAATTTCGTGAGCGAATTTGCGCAACCACTCGCGTCATTCGAGTCGCCGGCGATACCAGCTAGCAAAGACGAAATCGATAAACTATTGGCGGCAGCGCCGAAATACGGCATCCAGATTCTGCCGCCGAACAAATGAAAATCCACACCATGTTCGCGATCGGAAAGCGCGACATGGAAGCCGATGCAGCGAGCGTCCGCGTCCACGGCAAAGGCAATCTCGGCGCTAAACCGCCCACCGAAGGGCTGTCGGAAACCTTATTGTCGATCAAAGAGCAGCGGTCATAATGTGACTTTGAAATTTGTTAGGTTCATTACCGCACTGGGGTTGTTGTTGATTAGCGGTGTGGCGGCAGCGAGCGAACTGCACCCGATCGTGGAAGTAGAGAGTGGATATCTGTTCGGCGCAACCGCCGATGGGAAATGGATCAAAGCAGAAGACACCGCAAAGGCACTTAACGATGAGACCACATATCGGATTTATGGATTGACCCAATCATTTGGCCAGGCGAAGGGCGCCAAGCCGAAGCCGTCAGAAGAAGATGTGTGTTCGGATGTGCTGGCAGTCTCGCTTTCGCCAAAGCCGGAGAAGGGGGCGATCGCGCTGGCCGCGCAATGGAACGCCTTACCGCGAAAGCCTCGGATCGCAGATACGACTCAGCAAGTTTATGTCGATGCCGTGCGCGATTTTCTGAAAACGAAAGGGATCGAGCAACCAAAAGTTAAAATCGACAGCATCCTGCGCATTGATCTAGACGGTGATGGCGAAGATGAAGTCCTAATCAGCGCGACAAATTATTTTAGCAAAAACGACCGCGTGCCGATGCGCTCGCCTGCAGGCGGTTATTCGATGGTGTTGTTGCGCCGACAGGTCGCCGGAAAAGTAGAGACGCAACTGGTCGAAGGCGAATTTTACCCTAAAGCTTACGTGTCCGACGATGGCAGCTTCAACGCGCCGAACCATTACAAAGTGATCGCGGTACTAGATCTGGATGGCGACGGTAAAATGGAAGTCGTGGTCGCGTCGCAATATTACGAGGGACAAGAAACGACAATTTACCGATGCGATCCAAAAAAGATTGAAGCTTTGCTCTCGGTTTCTTGCGGCGTGTAAACGCGCCCTGCGGTTATGCACAGAAACATTCGACGTGATTTTGCTAAGATAGGGACGGCCCAGGATGTTAGTCAGTCTCTTGCGTGATCTTCTGTTCTGTGAACTTCGCCTGAGCAATGTTCCAAACTGCCTTTAGCTCCGCAGACCATCGGTGCTTGGAGATTCCCTTCGGGTCGGTCGTGGCATTACCATTGATTATCACGCGATTGGCTCCGTCGAGTTTGAAGACCCGACCGCCCTCGTCGTCAAAAATGAAATCAAAGCTGTCGTTATACGGTTCGGCCTTCGACTTGCGGTAGCTCGGCAATAATAAGTCGTGCGCCTTCGCGAGAACGTTCGTTGTTCGAGCTAGCTTACCGTCGCGGAATTCCAGCAGGAATACGTCGTGCGGACCCCACTTTCCATCGAGCGTGATCAGCCCGACCGAGCTGTCATCCGACCATTTCGCGTTCAGCCCGCCATGATTCTCATTTTGGAAATAAGGATATTTCGTTTGTAACTCGCCCAGGATATTAAAAGGCTGCAAAGTCACAATGTAGTCTTTGATGCGCTCGGGACGGTTCGCGTTCTCCGCGGCTTCCTCTGCTTCTAAAGTCGGATAGATGACGGCGAACTTTTTGTTCGGCGAGATCGTGCTACGGGCGATGAGATAATTCTTTGCGTATTTATCGGGCAGGCCAGTCGAGGAATCAGTTTCAGATTCTGCTTCCTCCTGCTCAGGTTCGGGTGAAGGCCGACCGGCTAAAAACACTGTCTGCGTACCATCGGGAGCGAATTTCGAAATGGCTCCGCTAAAGGTTTCTGCGACGAACAGGTCGCCTGACGCATCAAGGGCAAAGCTGCGAGGCGACGTTGTTACCTTGGCGAAATCGCTCTTAGCACCAGCACGAGTAAACTTGAAGATCGTGTTTCCCGTATCGCTGACATAAACGTTACCCGCCTTATCAACAGCCAGTGCAGAGGGTGTTATACCCGTAGCGAAGTCGGTTTTACCCCCGGCAGGTTCGTATTTGAAAATACTGTGCGTCAGAGGAACTCCGGCAAAAAGATTTCCCGCCTGGTCACAAGCCAGGATCTTAGCCGCAATCTCCGTCGTAGCGAAAGTGCTCTTCTCTCCCTTTGAAGTAAGTTTATAGATCGAGCCGGTGTCCCAATCGGAGACGAAGAGATTGCCTGAATGGTCGATTGCCAGGCTGTAAGGAAGGCCTACACCGGTGACAAATGTGCTCTGGGTTCCATCCGGACTGAATTTTAGAATTGTGCCACCGACATGGTACTCGCCGCTTGGGCTTAATACGAAGAGGTTATTCGCCGCATCAAACGCAAGGCCATTGCCGTCGGATAAGCGAACCCCGGTAACAAAAACGCTCCTTGTCCCATCGGGAGTAACTTTGAAGATTGTTTCGGCTGCGTGATCCGCAACAAACAGATTGCCAGAACGATCAAAGGCCAGGGCTGTCGGGTTGTTCAAATCAACTTCCGCCGCGCCGTAGCTGGAAGCCAGCATCGCCGGCAGGCAGACAACTGTCAGGACAATTAGAGATCGCGAAGGTTTAGCCAAAGACAGCAATTGCATGAGTTGTAAAGGCCTCTATAGGGCTTTAGTCATTGCTCATCCTTGGTAGTCAGCAGCGTTTCGATTTTTTCCATATCGGGATGCGTGAGGCCGGCGTCGCGGAATTGCATGAAGTCATCGAGCACTTCTTCGGTGAAGGTCTGCTGATCGTCGCGGAGCTTGGCGTCTTTGTTTTCCAGATAGATCGCCTTCGCCTTTTCAAATTGGTTATCGAAAAGGTAACCGTGGGCCAGATTGGTCTTAATTAGCACTGCGTCATCCGGCGAGACCTCCAGAGCTTTGAGCGAAGCTGCAATTGCCTCGCGAGGCTTTCGATTGTAAAGCTGACACGTTCCGAGATCCAGATAGTAGGCCACCTTTCTACCGTTAAGTTCGATAGCCTTGTGTAAATCTTTAACCGCCGCGTCATAGTCCCCCTTGTCGACCCGGACGCAGCCGCGTTTCCAGTACGCTAGATCATCTTTCGGATCGAGCTGGATGGCGCGATCCAAATCCGTGATCGCCCGATCCCAGTCGTCCTTTTCATATTCGGCGATGCCACGTTGCCGATAGGCATGGCTATCTTTGGGATTGACCTTTATGGCCCTGGTGTAGTCGCGGACTGCCTGGTCGTAGTCAGGAAACAGAATTTTTGCTGACTTGGGGAAGTGTTGACGAAAGTATTCTTTACTTTCAAATGGCCATACGGTGCCCGTGTCTACGAAGCTCACAAAATCTTGCGATTGTTCTCGTAGAAATTTGGCGAATGCGTCATCGCCGATGAGATGGATTACAACACACATAACACCGTCGTGCTCTTCTGCAGCCGCTCCGTCCGCGCCAAGGCGAAAGAATGTCTTGAGTGCTTTTTCGTCGCCGCGCGCGGCCGCTTGGGTCACGTCATAATAGTTAACGCCTTGCCTGCGCGCTTCCTCATCAATTTCATCGCCCTCTTCTGATTTTTCGGGCAGATCAGCTTTGGTAAAATAGAGCTTGATCCGGCTGTAATGCATCCAGCCGCTCACGCCGGATTTCAGTTTTACCCAGCACCAATCTTCGCCCTCCTTCTTTTTGAACTGAAACGCCTCGCCGGCCTTCACCTTTGTTATAACTGGTGCGTCAGCTCGTTTCTCCTTGCGCAAATTCACATAGCCATCCGGGTCATCAATTACGCCACGGAATTCCGACACATCAGCAAATCCCAGAAATTCACGAGGCACAGTCTGTTCGGCGTTCTCGTTCGGTTGAGACGATGGCTCTTGGGACGGCTCCGCAGCCGCTTCTGATTTTTCGGCAGCAGCAAGAACGGAAAAACCACAATTCATCACGCACGCGACAATCACCACCGCTGTCAAAGGAATTCTCATTGTTTCACCTCAACCGGAATTACTCATTGATGTTGTCCAGACCCGCGAATTTCCAGCCACTCTTGGTTAGTTCGAACTCGAAGCGAATGGGTGCGTTTTCCCGGTCGTTTGGAGTCTCCTTGAACGGGCAATAGATCTCATACCGCTGGTCGGATTCCTTGTGCGGTTCGGCGCTTTTAAAACATTGCGCAGCATTGGCTTCTCCTTGGAAAATGTCGTCATAACGGCGCAAGAAGTTTTCCTTGTTCTTTACCGCTTTTACCCCATAGGGCATCGACAGTGGAAATTTCGTTATCTTCGCGACTGCGGCTTTATCGCCAGCGACGACGGCAGATTTAAACTCCCTCCAGAACGTCGAAAAATCGGACTCCGCAAACGCGTTTGGAAACGACAACAGAATCAAAATCCCGGCTAACCAAGTCTGCCCGCGAATCCGGCGAATAGACGCGAAAGATTTCAGCCCCGACGCTCTCATTGTTCCTTCCCTCTATTTTCGAGTTCTTTCTCCGACATCCGATGTGTTTTGACGATTTTCCAGTTGCCAGCGTCGTTGAGCCTCACTCAGTCTCGGTCTCATATTTTATCGTCGACTTCAGGATCCTACCTTTGCCGGTTCGATCGAACCCAAGCACAACCGTCCGCGTCGCCGTGATGGAACTGCCTTCTCCGTCGATCATCGTGTCGATACTCACCACTAACGAGCCGTCCTTCTTCCACTCTTCTGCTGTCTGCCAGTTCAGATTTGCCACATGCGGGAATTTTTTACCGCGCTTCAGCTTTTCCGGGATGTTAGCCTCGGGAAGCTTGGGTAATTCAATCGTTCGAAACGTTTCGCCGCTCCGGAAATAAACATCCACTCCTTGAATTGGGTGTCCTAACCTTGTCATCAATGCGAACCGATTCGAATCAGGCGCCCACAAGACGTGCCAGTAGGCTTGTTCCGAATCTT
>Ga0066388_100003357_pt1 | contig 10335 bp, 8 predicted proteins | sample PanSoiMetaGPlot6_FD_64539 | JGI IMG/M metagenome (GOLD analysis project Ga0066388, IMG submission 64539) | Tropical forest soil microbial communities from Panama analyzed to predict greenhouse gas emissions - Panama Soil - Plot 6 (Hybrid Assembly) | ecosystem: Environmental > Terrestrial > Soil... | reverse complement strand
CTCGCGGTCCTTGCCGAAGGGCTTGTGATCGACGACTGCGGTGGCGATGCCGGCGTCGCGCGCGGTGAGAAGCCCTTTGGCATCTGGCCGGTTGGACGCAACGAGCGCGATCTCGGCAGGAAAATCCTTGGCCTGCGCGGCCGCGATCAGCGCCGCCATGTTGGAGCCGCGGCCGGAGATCAGGATCGCGACGCGCTTCTTGGCCATATCGTCACCGGATCCGCGTCACCACGCGAGGTCGAGGTGTCCGCGATAGGCGACGCGCGGCGCGCCGTCGGCGGGGCGGACCACTTCGCCGAGCCAGACCACCGTTTCACCCATCCGCTTCAGCTCGGCGGCGACGGCGTCGGCCTTGCCCGGCTCGGCAACCACGACCATGCCGATCCCGCAATTGAAAGTGCGCGCCATCTCCGCTTCGGCGATGCCCCCGGTCGCCGCCATCCATTTGAACACGGGCAGCACCGGCACCGCGGCGAGGTCGATCGCGACGCCCAGCGTGTCAGGCAGCGCGCGTGGGATGTTGTCGGGAAAGCCGCCGCCGGTGATGTGGGCGAGCGCCTTCACCGCTTTGGTCTCGCGGATCGCCGCGAGGCACGATTTGACGTAGATGCGAGTCGGCTCGAGCAGCGCCTGACCGAGCGGGCGGGCGCGGTCGAACGGCGCCGGCGCATCCCATCCAAGGCCGCTCTTTTCGACCACCTTGCGGGCGAGCGAATAGCCGTTGGAATGCACGCCTGACGAGGCGATGCCGAGCACCGCATCGCCAGCCGCAACGTCGCGCGGCAGAAGGTCGCCGCGCTCCGCCGCGCCGACCGCGAAGCCGGCGAGGTCGTAGTCGCCGGCCGCGTAGAGCCCGGGCATCTCCGCGGTCTCGCCGCCGATCAGCGCGCAGTTCGCCTGTTTGCAACCGGCCGCGACGCCCGCCACGATCGCCGCGCCGGTCTCCGGGTCGAGCTTTCCACAGGCAAAATAGTCGAGGAAGAACAGCGGCTCGGCGCCTTGCACCACCAGGTCGTTAACCGACATGGCGACCAGGTCGATGCCGATGGTGTCGTGACGGCCGGTCTCGATCGCGATCTTGACCTTGGTCCCGACCCCGTCGGTCGACGCCACCAGCACCGGGTCGGAGAAGCCGGCCCGTTTGAGGTCGAACAGCCCGCCGAACCCGCCGATCTCGGCGTCGGCCCCCCGCCGCGCGGTGGCCCGTACCAGCGGCTTGATCAGGTCCACCATGCGGTTCCCGGCGTCGATATCGACGCCGGCCTTCGCATAGGTCAGGCCGGAACGGTCTTGATCGGGCATCGCAAATCCTGAGGTTTCCGGGCGGGTCGTACGGTGGAATCGGCCGGGAAGCAATGGCTTAGGGGAGCGCTGGGGACCGCTTGGCAAGAGCCGCCGGACCGCTATCTTGGGGGCGGGGCGTGTGGTGGGTTGTCGCTTTGTCGAAGCGCGAATCGCGTTACGTCGCCTGACGAAGCTCTAGCCGGGGCAGTGCGTTTGAACCTTCCTAACCTCATTACGATCGCGCGCATCCTCTTGGTGCCGGTCGTGGTCTGGGCCATCGCGTCGGGCGAGATGCGCCTCGCGTTCCTGGTGTTCGTCGCCGCCGGGATCAGCGATGCCGTCGACGGCTTTCTCGCCAAGCGGTTTGGCATGACCAGCGAGATCGGCGCCTATCTCGATCCGCTCGCCGACAAGGCCCTGCTGATGTCGATCTACGTCGCGCTCGGCATCGTCGACGCGATCCCGCGCTCGCTGGTGATCCTGGTCGTGTCGCGCGACATCATGATCATCGCCGGGGTGATGCTGTCCTGGCTGGTCGGCCACCCGGTGCGGATCAAGCCGCATCCGGTGTCCAAGCTCAACACGGTCTGCCAGATATTGTACGCCGGCCTGGTGCTCGCCTCGCTCGGCTTCCGCTTCGAGATCGGTCCGGTCGGCACCGCAGCGATGCTGATCGTCGCGGCCTTGACCTTGCTCTCGGTCGGGTTCTACGTGCGCGAATGGATGCGCCACTTCAACGGGGCGTCCAACACCCATTGAGGCCGCGCCGGCGGCCGATCATGCTCGGGACGGAGAGGGGCGGGCGACATGGCGATGGGCCTCACACGGCAGATGACGTTCTGGTTCGTGGCGCTGGTCGTGTTCATCGCGCTGCTGTGGCTGCTGCACAAAGTCATGCTGCCCTTCGTCGCCGGCATGGTGCTCGCCTATCTGCTCGATCCGCTGGCGAACCGCCTCGAGGACCTCGGCATCAACCGGCTGATCGCCACGCTGGTGATCATCGGCGTGTTCATCCTCGTGTTCATCCTGCTGGTCATCCTGGTGGCGCCGATCCTGTTCGTGCAGCTGCTCGCGTTGGTCGACAACCTGCCGAATTACGTGGCGCGGCTGCAGCAGCTGATCGCTGAATCGAATCGCGAGTGGCTCAACAAGCTGGTCGGCGACAGCCTCGGCGGCGCCGAGCTTGGCGCCATGGTCAAGCAGGGTGCCGGCGGCCTCACCGTGTTTCTCCGCTCGCTCTGGTCCGGCGGCCAGGCGCTGATCTCGATCTTCTCGCTGCTGGTGGTCACGCCGGTGGTCGCGTTCTATCTGCTCAACGACTGGAACCGCGTCGTGGCCGCGGTCGACAGCTGGCTGCCGCGCGATCACGCCGAAACGATCCGTTCGCTGGCGCGCGAGATCGATCGCGCGATTGCCGGGTTCGTGCGCGGCCAGACCGGCGTCTGCCTCATCCTCGGCTCGTTCTATGCGGTGGCGTTCTCAGTCATCGGTCTGAGCTTCGGCCTCGTCATCGGCCTGATCGCCGGCCTGACCAGTTTCATTCCATACGTCGGCACGCTGACCGCGTTTGTCGTGTCCGTCGGCGTCGCGATCGCACAGTTCTGGCCCGACTGGACGCCGCTGATCGCCGTCGTCATCGTCAATTTCATCGGGCAGGCACTCGAAGGTTACGTGTTGTCGCCCTATCTGGTCGGACCGAGCGTCGGCCTGCACCCGGTCTGGCTGATGTTCGCGCTGCTCGCGTTCGGCTATCTGTTCGGCTTCGTCGGTCTCCTCGTCGCGATCCCACTCGCGGCCGCGGTCGGCGTGCTGGTGCGTTTCGCGCTGCGGCAGTATCTGGCGAGCCCGTTCTACACCGGCATGGAGCGGCACTGAGCGCGGAGTGAGCGCCAGCGCGAATGCGTGCTAGTGTGCAGGTTCCATGGCGACCTCTAGCTCCACGCGTCCACGTCAGCTTGCGCTTGCGCTCGCGCATTCCGAAAGCTTCGCACAGGAGGATTTTCTCGCCGGTGCCTCGAACCAGACGGCGCTCGATCTGATCGCGCAATGGCCTGACTGGCCGGGACGTAACGTCGCCCTGGTGGGGCCGGCGGGCTCGGGCAAGAGCCACCTGGCCGCGATCTGGGCCGCCGAGGCCGGTGCACGAACCATCGCCGCTCGCGCGCTCGACGAACCGATGCTGCCGACGGCGGTCGCGACCGGCGCGCTCGTCGTCGAGGATCTCGTGCCGGGCCAGCTCGATGAGCGCGCGCTGTTCCATCTGCTCAACCTCGCGCACGAGCAGGACGTCTCGCTGTTGCTGACCGCACGCACTCCGCCGGCGTCGTGGACGATCGCGCTTCCCGACCTGGCGTCGCGGCTGCGCGCTGTGCCGGTTGTGCCGTTGTCGTCCCCGGACGATGCGCTACTGCGCGCGATCCTGGTCAAGCTGTTTGCCGACCGGCAACTCGCCGTCGACGAGAGCCTTGTCGGCTTCCTCGTCACGCGCATCGAACGCTCGCTCGCCGGTGCGCGCGCTGCCGTCGACCTGATCGACCGGGAGGCGCTGCGGCAGCGCCGGCCGGTCACCCGGGCGCTCGCGGCGGAGCTGTTCCGCGGGGACCCCCTGACCACTGAAACTTAATATCGGTCAGGCTATTATCGCCCAAGGGATGGCTATTGACGCTCGCCGGTCGTCGGGCGCCTCATGTCGTGTAACTGTCATGCAGTCGTCATGATTGCTGGCCAAGCATGCCGTGCAACAATTGAGAAACGCTATGGCCGATCGCGCCCAAGCTGTTGTTCTGCCTCTTGATTCCGAGCGGGAACCGCCGCCGAAGTCTGAGCCTAAGCCCGAAGCCAAGGCCGAGGTGAAGCTCGAGACCAGCGCCGCCTTTGGGCCGGAACGGTTTATCAATCGTGAATTGTCGTGGCTGCACTTCAACCGCCGCGTCCTCGAAGAGGCAGAAAACGCCAATCACCCGCTGCTGGAACGGGTGCGTTTTCTGTCGATTTCTGCCAGCAACCTTGATGAATTCTTCATGGTGCGCGTTGCCGGCCTCAAGGGCCAGGTGCGTGCTGGCATCGCGACACGCAGTCCCGACGGCCTCACGCCGACCGAGCAGCTTGTGCGCATCACCGAAGCGGTGTCGTCACTCGCCAGCGACCAGCAGGCGCGCTGGCGCGAGCTACGCAAGGACCTCGCCAAGGAATCGATCGTCTTCGTCGAAGGCGACGACCTCAAGAAGCCCGAGCGCGCCTGGCTCGAGGATCACTTCCTCAACCACATCTTTCCGCTGCTGACGCCGCTCGCGATCGATCCGGCGCATCCGTTCCCGTTCATCCCCAATCTGGGCTTCACCATCGCGCTGCAACTCGCGCGCGCCAAGGACGGCAAGGCGATGAACGCGCTGATCCGTCTGCCGCAGCGCAGCCAGCGCTTCATCCGGCTGCCCGCCGAGAGCGCCGGCGATGCCATCCGCCTGATCACGCTCGAGCAGGTCATCGTGCTGTTCACCTCGCGACTGTTCCCCGGCTACGCGGTCAAGGGGCAGGGCGCGTTCCGCGTCATCCGCGACTCTGAGGTCGAAATCGAGGAAGAGGCCGAGGATCTCGTCCTCCTCTACGAGCGGGTGCTCAAGCGCCGCCGCCGCGGATCGGCGATCCGGCTCGAGCTTGCGGCCGAGATGCCGGCCGAGCTGCGCCGCTTCGTGCAGCGTGCGCTCGCGGTCGGCGACGACGAGGTGTTCCTGGTCGAGGGCGTGCTGGCGCTCAACGAGCTGTCCGAGCTGACCGGCCTCGACCGCCCAGACCTGCAGTTCGTGCCGTACAATCCGCGCTTCCCCGAGCGCATCCGCGATCACGCCGGCGACTGCTTCGCCGCGATCCGGCAGAAGGACCTGATAGTCCACCATCCCTACGAGTCGTTTGACGTGGTGGTGCAGTTCCTGCAGCAGGCCGCGCGCGACCCCGACGTCGTCGCGATCAAGCAGGCGCTCTACCGCACGTCCGCCGACAGCCCGATCGTGCGCACGCTGATCGAGGCCGCCGAAGCCGGCAAGTCCGTCACCGCGGTGGTCGAGCTCAAGGCCCGTTTCGACGAAGAGGCCAACATCCGCTGGGCGCGCGACCTGGAGCGCGCCGGCGCTCAAGTGGTGTACGGCTTCATCGAGCTGAAGACGCACGCCAAGCTGTCGCTGGTGGTACGGCGCGAGCGCGGCTCACCGACGTCCTACGTCCACGTCGGCACCGGCAACTATCATCCGGTGACGGCGCGCATCTATACCGACCTGTCGTTCTTCACCGCCGATCCGGTGATCTCGCGCGACGTTTCCCGCATCTTCAATTTCATCACCGGCTATGCCGAGCCCGCCGAGCTCGAGCGTATGGCGGTGTCGCCGGTCAACCTCAAGGCGCGCATCCTCGACCACATCGCCAAGGAGATCGCGCACGCGCGCGCCGGCCGGCCGGCGATGATCTGGATGAAGATGAACGCGCTGGTCGATCCGATCATCATCGACGCGCTGTACGATGCATCCCGCGCCGGCGTGCAGATCGATCTCGTGGTGCGCGGTATCTGCTGCCTGCGCCCGGGCGTGCCCGGCCTGTCCGACAACATCCGGGTCAAGTCGATCGTCGGCCGGTTCCTCGAGCACGGCCGCATCTACTGCTTCGGCGCCGGCCACGGCCTGCCGCACGCGAAGGCCGCGCTTTACATCTCCTCGGCCGACCTGATGCCGCGCAATCTCGACCGCCGCGTCGAGACACTGTGCCCGATCCTCAATCCGACCGTGCACGAGCAGGTGCTCGACCAGATCATGGTCGCCAACCTGAAGGACAATGAACAGAGCTGGAAACTCTTGCCCGACGGCAGCTCGAATCGGATAAAGGCATCAGCGGGCGACGAACCCTTCAACGCCCACAAGTACTTCATGACCAATCCGAGCCTGTCGGGACGTGGCAAATCGCTCAAAGAATCGTCGCCCCGCAGCCTTACTCGTGCGCGCGAGCGTGCGCAGGGCGAGCCACGGTGACGCGCAAAGACAGGCCCAAGGGCGGCTCGATCACGGGCCGCCGGTCGGCGTCATCGATATCGGCTCGAACTCGGTCCGCCTCGTCGTCTACGAGGGCCTGACCCGCAGCCCGACGCCGATCTTCAACGAAAAGGTGCTCGCCGGCCTCGGCCGCGAGGTGCAATCGACCGGCCTGCTGGCCGCTGACGCCGTGTCCAAGGCGCTGCGCGCGCTGGTGCGGTTCCGCGCGCTGTGCGACACGCTGCAGGTCCGCAAGGTTTGGGCGGTCGCCACCGCCGCCTGCCGCGAGGCCAAGAACGGTCCAGCCTTCATCGCCCAGGCCGAACGCATCTGCCGCGCCCGGATCGAAATCCTGTCAGGGCGCCGCGAAGCCAAACTCTCCGCGCTCGGCATCGTCTCCGGCATCTATCGGCCCGACGGCATCGTCGGCGACCTCGGCGGCGGCTCGCTCGAACTGGTCGACGTCCACCGTCATCGCGTTGGCGCCGGCGTGACGCTGCCGCTCGGCGGGCTCGCGCTGCAGGACATTTCTGAAAAGTCTCTCAAGAAGGCCGAAAAGGTCGTTCGCCGCGCGCTGTCCGAGGTCGACCTGTCCAAGGGGAGCGGCCGCGTGTTCTACGCGGTCGGCGGCACGTGGCGCGCGCTGGCGCGGCTGCACATCTGGCAGACCGGCTATCCGCTGCACGTGATGCACAACTACGTCATTCCGGCGCGCGAGGCGCTCGAATTCTCGCGCCTGGTACGCCGGGTCGATCCGGAGACGCTGTCGCGCATCGAAGTGGTCACCGACGCCCGCCGGCCGCTGCTCGCCTACGCGGCGCTGGTGCTCGAGCATCTCGTGCGCATCATTCGGCCGAGCGAGGTCGTCATCTCTGCGCTCGGCGTGCGCGAGGGCCTGCTTTACTCGCTGCTCCGCGACAAGGAGCAGAAGAAGGACCCGCTCATCGCCGCAGCGAACGACCTCAACATCCTGCGCTCGCGCTCGCCCAAGCACGGCGAGGAGCTGTTCGAGTGGACCGACCGTTTCATGGAGTCGTCCGGCATCGACGAGACGGCGGAAGAGCGCAGACTACGGCACGCGGCGTGCCTGCTGGCCGATATCGGCTGGCGCGCGCATCCCGACTATCGCGGCGAGCAGTCGCTCAACATCATCGCCAATGCCACCATCGTCGGCGTCGATCATCCCGGGCGCGCCTTCATCGCCAGCGCGGTGTTCTTCCGCCATGTCGGACTGGTCGACGACGAGCTGTCGCCGCATGTGCGCGAGCTGATGTCGGCGCGCCTGCTTGACCACGCGCGCATTCTCGGTGCGGCCATGCGGGTCGCCTATCTCGTTTCGGCCTCGATGCCGGGCGTGTTGCCGCATGCACCCATGCTGGTCGAGCGCGGCAAGCTCAAGCTGAAGCTGAAGGGGCGCCATGGCTCGCTCGCCGGGGAGCGGTTGTTCAACCGGCTGCGCCAGCTCGCCCGGCTGATTGGCCGCGAGCCGGTAATGGAGCGGGGGTAGGCGAGAAACCCTATTTCCGATCGACGGTGATGACGCGGCCTTTCTCGACCGCGAGCGCGACGCGGCCGGCCTTCAGCGCCAGCGCCTGCTCGCCGAACATCTCGCGCCGCCAGCCTTTGAGCGCGGGCACGTCGGCATGATCGTTGCCGGCGATTTGCTCCAGGTCGTCGACCGTCGCGATCACCTTGGCGGCGACGCCGTTGCGCTCCGACGTCATGCGCAGCAGCACTTTAAGCAGCTCGACCGTCGCGGTGCCGTTGACGACCGGCTTCGGCCGATCGAGCCGCGGCAGCGTCTTCGCGTCGCGTGCGAGGCCGCGCTTGACCGCGTCGATGATCTCCTGGCCCCATTTCGACCGCTCGAAGCCATTCGGCAGCGAGCGCAGGCCGGCGAGCCGTTCGGTCGTGGTCGGCGCGTGGGTGGCGATGTCGCCGATGACCTCGTCCTTGAGCACGCGGCCGCGCGGCACGTCGCGCGCCTGCGCCTCGCGCTCGCGCCAGGCCGCGACCTCGATCAGCACGGCGAGCTCCTTCGGCTTGCGTGCGCGCGTGCGCAGCCGCTCCCAGGCGTGCTCCGGGTCGGCCCGGTAGGTGTCGGGGGAGGTCAGGATCTCCATCTCCTCGCCGACCCAGTCCTTGCGGCCGCGCTTCTCCAGGTCGGCCGACAGCGCCAGATAGACCTGCCGCAAGTGGGTGACGTCGGAGACGGCATAGGCGATCTGGGCCGGGGATAGCGGTCGCCGCGACCAGTCGGTGAAGCGGTGCGATTTGTCGAGCGCGTCGCCGGTGATGCGTTGCACCAGCTGGTCGTAAGAGATCGAGTCGCCATAGCCGAGCACCATCGCGGCGACCTGGGTGTCGAACACCGGGTGGGGCACCAGCTGGGCCTGGTGCCAGACGATTTCGATGTCCTGCCGGGCGGCGTGGAAGACTTTCAGCACCCGCTCGTTCGCCATCAGCTCGAAGAACGGGGCAAGCTCGATACCGGGCGCCAGCGCATCGATGACGACCGATTCCTCGGTGCTCGCCATCTGCACGACACAGAGCAGGGGGTAGTAGGTCGTCTCGCGCAGGAACTCGGTATCGACCGTCACGAACGGGTGCCGCGCCAGGCGATCGCAGGCGGCCGCCAAGTCGTCGGTCGTCGTGATGGTCTCCATTCCGGGGCTATGAACGGCAGCGTCGGATGCCGGTGTCAGGCGGCGAAAGCCGCGATATGCTTCGCTAGGACTGGTCGGCAAAGGACTCTTCTCCGCACTCCGCTCGATAGAATGGGAATCATGCCACATTTGATGTCGCTTTGCCTGCTTTTATTGCTGACAACTCCACTGTTAGCGCGAGATCTGGTGGATGCCACAGGCCGCACGGTCCCGGTCCCGGACCAGGTCGAGCGGGTCATGGCGGCCGGACCCAATGCTGCAGTGCCGCTCTACGTGCTTGCGCCCGAAAAGATGGTGGGCTGGCCGAGCGCCCCGCGTCCCAATGAACGGGAGTTTATCCTGCCCGCGGCGCGCGATTTGCCGGAAATCGGCCGGCTGACCGGCCGCGGGGACACTGCCAACGTCGAAGTCGTGCTCAAGGCGAAGCCCGACGTGATCTTCGATTTCGGCTCGGTATCGCCGACCTATGCCTCGCTCGCCGAGCGCGTCAACCAGCAGACCGGAATCCCTTACCTGTTGGTCGACGGCCGGCTCGACAAGACAGCGGCGTCGATGCGCCTGCTTGGATCAGCACTTGGGGTCGCAGAGCGCGCGGAGGCGGTCGCGCGCTATGTCGACGAGACCGAAGCCCTGCTCAACCAGCGTCTCAGGGATTTGCCGGAAGCAGCGCGAAAGCGGGTCTATCTCGCCCGCCAGCCGAACGGCCTCGAGACCGGCCTGACCGGCTCGATCAATACCGAGATCATCGAGCGCGCCGGCGGAATCAATGTCGCCGAACGCGCGAGCGGGCGGGGCGGTATCGCCAACGTCTCGATTGAACAGGTGCTGGCCTGGGCGCCTGATACGATCATTACCTGGGACGCCAATTTTTTCGCGAGCTACGCGACTGACCCGGTTTGGGCGAGCGTGCCGGCGGTGGTGAACAAGCGCGTCTTCCTTGCGCCGCGCCTGCCGTTCGGCTGGATCGACGCGCCGCCGTCGATCAACCGTACCATCGGCCTGCGCTGGATCGCGGGCCTCCTCTATCCGGATCGTTTCCCGGATGACATCCACAAGGTGGCGCGGGACTTCATCAAGCTGTTCTACCAGGTCGAGGTCAGCGACGCGCAGCTCGATCGCATTCTTGCTGGTGCACAGCCGGGCGAGCGGCGGCGCTGACGCATGTCACTTCCCGAAAAGGTCGTGCGCCAGCGAAAAGCGATGCGGGCCTCGATCGTCGTCCTGCTGCTGGCGGTGCTTGCGGTGGCGCTCATCGCTGCGCTGGCGGTCGGGCCTTACCCGCTCAACTGGGCCGACGTATCGCGCGCCGCGGCGCGGCTGTTCGGCACCAACGACGTCGCAGCGTCACCGGGCGAGATCGTGTTCCTGCGGGT
>Ga0066388_100003356_pt1 | contig 10336 bp, 9 predicted proteins | sample PanSoiMetaGPlot6_FD_64539 | JGI IMG/M metagenome (GOLD analysis project Ga0066388, IMG submission 64539) | Tropical forest soil microbial communities from Panama analyzed to predict greenhouse gas emissions - Panama Soil - Plot 6 (Hybrid Assembly) | ecosystem: Environmental > Terrestrial > Soil... | reverse complement strand
AGGACCGGCGCGAGGCGCGCCAGCTCGTCGTCGAGCAGCACCGGCACTGCGCCGCCATAGGGGCGGGTAGACTCCGCGCCGATGTCGACGATGTCGGCGCCCTCGGCGATCATGCGGTGCGCCTGGTCGATCGCGGTCCGTGGATCGAGGAACTGGCCGCCATCGGAGAAGGAGTCCGGCGTAACATTAAGGATGCCCATCACGAGCGGACGGCCGAGCGCCAGCAACCGGGCGAACGGCCCCGGCGCGGCGTGGTCTGCCACGGGATGGGCTGGTCGGGTGTCGCGGTGGGGCACAGCCATGGCGGTCGCTTCGCGCAGGCGTCCGGGTCGTGTCAAGCCATTTGACCGTTAGCGATAAGTGATCTTCGGCTGGAGCTTCTTGGCGTCCTCGATCCACTGCTCGATCATATTCTCGGACGGCAGGAAGCGCACCAGCTTGCGCCTGGTGTTGGCGTCGGCCATGGCCTTCGCGAGATTGCAAGGATTGCGGTACTTCAGGTCGCGGATCGTCTCGACGCCGGCGGCGCGCAGCAACTCGGCATAGGGCTCGCGCACACCACGGATGCGCATGCGATCGGCGAGGTTGGCCCAGCGCAGGATCTGCGCCTCATCATAACCCGTCTTGGAGGAGAGCGCCTTGCGACCCTTTGGGTTCTTGGCAGCCTCAAGCAGCTTGCCAGTCGTGCGGATGCCGACAGACTTCAGCATCCGTGCCACGCCCGGGCCAAGGCACGTGAGGTCCGCAATCGAATAGGACATAGCCTCGTCATTCCTCCTCAATGCCGCCGCAAGGTGGTCCGCCGCAACGCTCAAACAAATTGGCTCAGGCCCGGAATGGCGCTGACGATCTCACCGACCGCATCTTCGCCAAGCTTTTCACGGGCGTACGCAATGATCTCGCGCGTTACGCTTTGGATTTCCCCCATGCCGAGCCCAACACCCATCAGGCGCGTACCAACGCCCATGATCCCGCCCATCATTCCGCCGAGGCCACCGCCTTCCGCTCGGGCGGCCTCGACGAGTGCTTCGGCGCCCGGCATGCGTTCGAGCAACGCCTGCACCTTGTCGGCCGGACCTTCTTTGGAGAGGAAGTCGAGGATTATGCCAACGGACTTCTCGGCAATAGATTGATCTATGCCGACGGCCGCGACGATGCGCCCGATCAACTCGTCCATGGCCCCTCACCCCCCTGCACTGACGGCAGGTTCCTCATCGTTATCTTGAACTTCAGCGATTTTGAATACAAGCGTGCGCTGCAGCGATCAACGCGACAAGCAGTGCTTCACCGAAAACTTTCGACATGCGTTGCACGAACAACACAATCGCGCGTGTCATCGCGGCAATGCAGCAGTGGAATGCATGCGTTGCACGCTATAGATTGAACGCAACGCGACCGATGACGCCATTGCGTGCGTGCGCATATCGTACGATTGGCGGAGCTTATGTGAGATAGCGGGCGAAGACATGGCGGATCTCGACGAGAACGGCAGGATTTTTGTCGGCAAGAGCGAGAAGGCGGAATATCTCACGCTGCATCTCGCCAATCGGCATGGTCTCGTCACCGGTGCGACCGGAACGGGCAAGACGGTGACGTTGCAGGTACTCGCGGAGGGGCTTTCGCGCGCGGGTGTGGCGGTGTTCGCCGCCGATATCAAAGGTGATCTCTCCGGGATCGCCGCGGTCGGCGAAGCGAAGGATGCTTTCGTCAAGCGCGCCAAAGACTTGGGGTTCGACTACGAGCCCGATCAGTTTCCTGTCGTGTTCTGGGATTTGTTCGGCGAGCAAGGTCATCCCATCCGCGCGACCATTTCCGAAATGGGACCGCTGCTGCTGTCGCGATTGATGGATCTGAATGACGTGCAGGAGGGCGTTCTCAACATCGCCTTTCGCGTCGCCGACGAGCAGGGCCTGCTGCTGCTCGATCTCAAGGATCTGCGCGCCATCCTCGGCTACATCGCTGAGCATGCGGCCGAGTTGACCACGCAGTACGGCAACGTGTCGAAGCCGACGATCGGCACGATCCAGCGGCAGCTCCTCGTGATCGAGAACCAGGGCGGCACCAAATTCTTCAGCGAACCGGCGCTGGCGCTCAAGGACTTCATGCGCACGGATCGCGATGGCCGCGGCATCGTCAACATTCTCGCCGCCGACAAGCTGATGGAGAATCCCAGGCTCTATGCCACCTTTCTGTTGTGGCTGCTGTCGGAACTGTTCGAGCAGATGCCGGAGATCGGCGATCCCGACAAGCCAAAGCTGGTGTTCTTCTTCGACGAGGCGCACCTTCTGTTCAACGACGCGCCGAAGGCGTTGATGGACAAGATCGAGCAGGTGGTGCGGCTGATCCGCTCGAAAGGCGTCGGCGTCTATTTCGTCACGCAGAATCCGCTCGACGTGCCGGACAAAGTGCTCGCCCAGCTCGGCAACCGCGTGCAGCACGCGCTGCGTGCGTTCACGCCGCGTGACCAGAAGGCCGTGCGGGCCGCGGCCGAGACGTTTCGCGCGAACCCGAAGCTCGACACCGCGCAGATCATCATGGAGCTCGGCAAGGGCGAGGCGCTGGTGTCGTTCCTCGAAGGCAACGGCACGCCGTCCATGGTCGAGCGTTGCATAGTGCGTCCGCCGTCGGCCCGCGTCGGCCCGGTGACCCCGGACGAGCGCAAGTCCGTCATCAACAAGAGCCCGGTCAAGGGCAAGTACGAGCAGACGGTCGATTCCGAGTCGGCCTACGAGGTGCTGCAGAAGCGGGCGCATGGCGAGGCGGCGCCGGTCGGCACACAGGGTGACGGCGGACCGGCCGAAGCGTCGGCCGGCGGCGGCATCCTCGGCGGGATCGGCGGTTTCCTCGGCGGCGTGTTCGGCATTGGCCAAGGGCGCGGCCAGCGCCTCTCGACCACCCAGGCGGTCGCACGCGAGGTGACGCGCTCGGTCGTCAATCGCGTCGCCGGACAGATCGCGGCCGATCTTGGCAAACAGGTGCTGGGCAAGACCGGCAGCACGATCGGGCGCTCGATCGTGCGCGGCACACTCGGCGGCATGATGAGGCGTTGACATGACCCAGTCGGAAGCGTTGCCGAAGGTTCTCGACCGCATCGATCGCGATCTCGATGCAAGCCTGGAACGGCTGTTCGCATTCCTGCGCATCCAGTCGGTATCGACCGATCCGGCCTTTGCGCCGCATTGCCGGACCGCCGCGGAGCACGTCGCGCGCGACCTCGCCAGTATCGGCTTCGCCGCCGACGTGCGGCCGACCGCCGGCCACCCGGTGGTGGTCGCCAAGAGCGCCAACGGCAGCGGACCGCGCGCGCTGTTCTACGGCCACTACGACGTTCAGCCGGTCGATCCGCTCAATCTGTGGGAGACATCGCCGTTCGAGCCCCGCATCGCCAGCCTGCCGGACGGGCGCAAGGTGATCGTCGCGCGCGGCGCCTGCGACGATAAAGGCCAGGTGATGACCTTCGTGGAGGCCTGCCGCGCCTGGAAGGCGGTGACGGGCTCGCTGCCGATGGCGCTCACCGTCATGATCGAGGGTGAGGAGGAGTGCGGCTCGAAGAACCTCGGGCCGTTCGTGCAGAAGCATGCGGCCGATCTCAAGGCCGACATTGCGCTCGTCTGCGATACCGGCATGTGGGACCCGAGGACGCCGGCCATCACGACGTCGCTGCGCGGCTTGGTCTACGACGAGGTGAAGATCAAGGCGGCCGACCGTGACCTGCATTCGGGCCTGTTCGGCGGCGCAGCGCAGAACCCGATCCGCGTGCTGACGAAGATCCTCGGCGCGATCCATGACGACAACAACCACATCACCATTCCCGGCTTCTACGACGGGGTGAAGGAGCTGCCTCCGGACGTGAAGAAGCAGTGGCAGGCGCTCGATTTTACTCCGCAGGCGTTCCTCGGCCAGGTCGGCCTCGGCGTGCCGGCGGGCGAAAAGGATCGATCGCTGATTGAGCAGCTCTCGTCGCGTCCGACCTGCGACGTCAACGGCATCTGGGGCGGCTACTCGGGGGAGGGGTCGAAGACCGTGATCCCGGCCGAGGCCTCGGCAAAAATCTCGTTCCGCCTGGTTGGGGGGCAGGACCCGGAGAAGATCCGCGACGCGTTCCGCGCCTTCGTGCGGGCGCGGCTGCCGGCCGACTGCAAGGCCGAGTTCATCTCGCATGCCGGCGCGCCGGCGATCGCGCTCGATTGGGGCATGACGCAGCTCGCCGCCGCGCGCGACGCGCTCACGCAGGAATGGGGCAGGGACGCGCTGCTGGTCGGGTCCGGCGCGTCGATCCCGATCGTTGCCGATTTCCGGCGTCTGCTCGGCATGGACACGCTGCTGATCGGCTTCGGCCTCGACGACGACCGCATCCACTCGCCGAACGAGAAGTACGACCTCACCAGCTTCCACAAGGGCACCCGCTCGTGGGCGCGGGTACTGGCGGCGCTGGCGGCCTGATCAGCCGCGCACGCGGATCGGCGCCGACTGCTCGGTCCGCTGTCGCGGCGGCCGCTGCCATGCGCGCACCAGGTCGAGCGCGACGACGCAGAGCCCAGCGCCGAGCACCAGCCAGCCCGGCCGGATCATGTCGAGATCGAAGTCGAACGCGGAGTCGAGCACGCGCAACGGCGAGACGTTGAAGGCGAGGCCGATGCCGATCGCTTCACAAGCAAAGGTCAGGATCGCAACCGCGACCGATAGTGCGAGCAGCGACCACGGGGAAGGCTCGCCGCGTGTCTGCTTGAACCTGATCAGCAGCCGATAGGCCATCAGCCAGCCGAACAGCCCGGCCGTCAGCGTCGGGACGCTGACGTCGGCCTTGGTCTGCTGGAAATAGTGGATCAGCGCCAGGATGGCGATCACGTAGACGATCTGGTGCAGCAATTGCCAGCGCTGCGCTCCGAGCCGCTTCACCATGCCGTCGGTCGACGTCACGGCGAGCGCGGTGAGGCTGAGCAGGGCGGTGAAACCGATGGTGAGGTAGACGCGGCGGAAGATCTCGGTCGCCACCTTGACGAGGTCGTACATCTGGTCTGCGACATAAAGAGAGATGTGCGCCGCCGCGTAGCAGAAAGCGCCAACACCGATCATCCGCCGCACGTCGATCAGGTTGCCGAACCGTGCGATCCGCCGCAGCGGCGTCACTGCGAGCGACGCCAGCAGGAAGATCAGCGCCCAGTAGCCGGTGCGGTGGATCACGTTGTTGATCGGGCGCGCGCCGTAATAGATCGTCGGCGCATCGATGAGAGCGATGACGACCGGCGTGAGCAGGGCCAGCAGCGTCACGATGCGCAGGGCCGAAACGTCGCCCCGCCGGTCGCGCCAGATTTGCAGCTTGCTGCTCATGCGTCGTCTTTACCGTGATCCGGCCGGATGTGCCAATCACGGTCGGGCGGCGCCGTCCCGCCATGGAATGACGCCGACGTGATCGGCCCGTCAACCGGCCGCTGGGGCAAGCGCGAGCAGGCCGCCAAGCGTCGACAGCACCTGCTCCGGTGCAGGCTCCGCGTATTCGTCCGGCATCCCGCCGCGGTTGATCCAGGCGGTGCGAAAACCGAACTGCGCGGCGCCCATCACGTCCCATCGGTTCGACGACACGAACACCACGTCGGTCGGCGCGATGCGGAAGTGATCGGTGACCAGCCGGTAGACCTCGGAGCGCGGCTTGTACATTCGTACCGCGTCGACTGACAACACCGCGTCGAGCTCTGCCGTCAATTTGGCCGCCTCGACCGCCGGACACAGCATCTGCGGCGAGCCATTCGATAGGATCGCGGTCTTGAGCCCTCTGCTCTTGAGCGCGCGCAGCGTGTCGCGCGCGTCGGCAAAGGCGTCGAGCTTCAGGTAGGCGTCGAGCAATTTCGGCCGCAGCGCCTTGTCGACCGAGGGGAACCGGGCAAACGTGTAGTCGAGCGCCCGCTGCGTCACCGTGAAGAACTCCAGGTACTGACCCGCCAGGGTCAACGTCCAGGTGTATTCGAGCTGCTTGGTGCGCCACAAATCGGAGAAACTGTCGGCATCCGGGCCGGCGGCGTCGCGATGGCGTCCGATCGCGGCGTGAACGTCGAAGAGCGTGCCATAGGCGTCGAAGACGAAGGTCGGAGCGGGCATAAAGTCACCGTCGGTTGCATCCGTGAAACGCGTCGTGGGATGGTGACAAATCCGGCGTCGGGGGGCAAAGAATTAGTCGCAGTGGAGCGGATTTGACATTCGCTACCCACCTGGCCGCGAGTCCGCGAAGCGAATGTCAAATCCAAGCTCCACTAGCACTTATTACTTGCTAGTGGTCTTTCGATTCTAACATTCGCAAGAGAGCCTGCCGCAAAGGGATGTGAATGTTAGAATCGGACCACTAGTCGCGCAGGAGTGAAAGATGGCCGGGGACGGGAAGCCGAAGGAAGTGTCGATCAGTGGGCACAAGGCGCTGTCGAAGACGTGGACCTTCTTCGAAGGCGACTGGCACGAGGGCAACGTGCCCATCATGGGCCCACGCACCCACGCCGTCTGGCTCGGCAGCAGCGTGTTCGACGGCGCCCGCGCGTTCGAAGGAACCGCGCCCGACCTCGACCTGCATTGCGCGCGCGTCAACGATTCCGCGCAGAAATTTTTCCTCAAGCCGGAGGTGTCGGTCGACACATGGCTCGGCCTGGTCGCCGACGGGATGAAGAAGTTCGACCGGCAGGCCGCGCTCTACATACGGCCGATGTATTGGGCCGCGGACGGCGCACCGGGCGGCATCCGTTCCGATCCGGATTCGACGCGCTGGTGTCTCTGTCTCTATGAGGCGCCGTTCCTGCCGTCGAGCGGATCGTCCATCAGCCTGTCGCCGTTCCGCAAGCCGACGTTTGAGTCGGCGCCGATCGACGCCAAGGCCGGCTGCCTCTATCCCAACAACGCGCGCGCGTTGTTCGAGGCGAAGGCGCGCGGCTTCGACAACTGCGTGATGCTCGACATGCTCGGCAACGTCGCCGAGCTGGGCACCTCGAACGTGTTCATGGCCAAGGACGGCGTGGTCTATACACCGGCGCCGAACGGCGCGTTTCTCAACGGGATCACGCGGCAGCGCATCACCAAGCTGCTGCGCGGCGACGGCGTCAGCGTGATCGAAACGACGCTGCGCTACGCCGACCTGCTGAAGGCCGACGAGATCTTCAACTCGGGCAATTACATCAAGGTGTCGCCGGTGACCCGCATCGAGGAGCGCTCCCTGCAGCCGGGGCCGTTCTATCGCCGCGCCCGCGAGCTCTATTGGGCCTACGCGCACGGCTGAGCGCGTGCGCCGAACTTACTTCTTGTCGTCGCGCTCGACCGGCGGGATGGTGAACATGCTGCTCACGGTGCGGCCGCGGATGTCGTAGACGCGCGCGTAGACCACGCCCTCGCGTTCGACCTCGACCAGCACCGGTGCATCGATTGCCGCGCAGTAGAACTCGCCGAGCACCATGGCGAAGTCTGCGCCCTTCGGGTCCCAGGTCGGCAGGAACTGCGAGCCGAGTGCGACCTCGGCGGGCGCATGCGGGCCGCACACCGCGATGCGCCAGCGGCGCCGACCGGGCGGCTGCTCGTGCGTCTCCGCGAGCTTGGCGCGCAGCTCCTCCGATGCCTGTTTGAACGCTAGGCCCCAGTAGTCGAGCATGTAGCGCTCGTCGGCGCCCTTGATGCCGCCGGCGATGCGATTGAAGAACGTGTACTGGTAGGGGTGGAGCCGGACCAGCTCGACGATCGGCGAGAGAAAGCCGATCGCCAGCATGCCGAGCGCGACCGCGACGACCGAGCCGCCGAGCCGGCTCGCCCGCTCGATCAGCCAGGCGCCGGCAAGCCCGCCCAAAACGGCGAGCGGGGGAATCACGAACACGAAGTGACGAATGCCGTTGTAGACGGCCGGCCGTTCGATCACGGTCACGACGATCGGCGCCACCGCGGCGAACACGACGACCAGCAGCGCAGCGCGCCATTGCAACGCCAGCGACGAGCGGACGAGCGCGACGGCGGCGCCGACCATGCCCACTGCGGCGAGCGTCAGCATCAGCGTCGGTGTCTGCAGGACGAACAGCGTCGGCACGTAGCTGCGCGGCATGTCCGGCACCGACACCAGCGCGCCGTCGAACATTTCCTTCCACGGCTTCTCGAAGAACACCGAGAAGTAGGTAACGGCGCGATACGGATTGAGCGGATCGATCACCGACCACGGCCACACCAGCGCCATCAGCGCGTAGGCGACCACGACGACCGGGATGAGCGCCAGCACAAACCGGCCGAGCCGCGGGGCAGCGGCCGCGACGCCGTCGCGATATGTTTCGGTGCCGAAGATCATCGCCAGCGCTGCGACGCCGTAGATGATCCCGAACACGCCCATGATCCGCGTTCCGACCGACAGGCCGAAGCCGGCGGCCAGGATTGCCGCCGTCGCGACGCCGAGCCGCGGATATTCCTCGCAGCCGCGCACCAGACCGAGCACCAGCAGGATCATCGCGACCGCGAACGGTGCGTCCTTCGGGTTCATGAACATGTGGCCGAAGAACAAGGGCGCGGTCGCCAGCAGCATCAGTGCCAGCGTACCGGCGACCGGGCCGCCGAGCCGCCTGGCGGTGCGCCAGGTCGCGACCAGGCCGATTGTACCGACCATGGCACCGACCAGCCGGCGCGTCTCGAACAGGTCGAACGGCAGCAGCTTGGCGATCAGCGCTGCCGCCATGTCGAAGCCGCCGCCATACATGTAGAGATTGACGAACGACAGCGCGCGCTTGTCGGCGAATCCGGATCCGTAGAACGACAACAGCAAGTCGCCGTACTGCGCGTGCGTAAAGTCGTCCCAGCCGAGCCCGTAGTCGCGGAACGTCAGCGCAGCGATCACTGCGACGATCGCGAGCACGACGACGGCGGTGCGATCCGCGATCTGGTCGATCGACCCGCTGCGCTGTGCAAGTTCCCCCATCGGGGAAGAAAAAGTGTTCGCTACCATTGCCCGGCTGCGCGGTAGAAAACAAAGGCGGGACCGTACGGTCCCGCCTTATAAAGATGACGCGCTCAGGGCGCGAAAGAAAGGTCAGCCGGCTGCATTACTTGGTCGCAGCGGCGAACATCTCGGCGACATGCTCCCAGTTGACCAGGTTGTCGACGAAAGCCTTGAGGTAGTCGGGCCGGCGGTTGCGGTAGTCGATGTAATACGAGTGTTCCCAAACGTCACAGCCGAGGATCGGTTTCGCCCCATGAACCAGCGGGCTCTCGCCGTTCGCGGTCTTGGTGACGATGATCTTGCCGTCCTTGACGGCCAGCCAGCACCAGCCGGAGCCGAACTGGGTGACGCCGGCCTGGATGAAGTCCTCCTTCATCTTGGCGACCGAGCCGAGGTCGGAGACGATCTGCTTCTCCAGGCTGCCCGGGATCTTGTCGCCGCCGCCGCCTTTCTTCATCCACTTCCAGAAGTGCATGTGATTGTAGTGCTGGCCGGCATTGTTGAAGAGGCCCGGGTTCTTACCGAACGAGCCCTTGACGATGTCCTCGAGCGGCTTGCCCTCCCACTCGGTGCCTTTGAGCAGGTTGTTGCCGTTGTTGACATAGGCAAGGTGATGCTTGTCGTGGTGGTACTCGAGCGTCTCCTTGGACATGTAGGGCGCGAGCGCGTCGTGCGGATAGGGAAGATCGGGAAGTGAAAAGGACATCGGATTTCTCCTCGAGGCTCGAAATCGGCCGGGACCGGGAATTGACCTGCCGGGGGACCCCATGGACGGCGGGGAGGGCTGGCGCGGTCATCTTCTTAAAATGTGGCGGGCCGAGGGGCAACGCTTGAACGGGGCATTCGATCCGCAGCGCCGTATCGGCGGCCGTTTCTCGGCTAAAAATCGGTGTTCGAATGCAGCCGGAAGGGCGTTAACCGCGTTAATCAAGATTGAAATCAAATCGATCGGGCCGGCGTTTCACACTTGCTCGCAAGACCTCGCCCGGCCAAAATCGTTAACAATCCATGAAAATACATGCCTCGTCTTAGGGTTGATGAGGGAAACGGCCGGACGATGTACGCAATCTTGTTGCCGCTGGGTGTGATAAGCGCTGTGGCGGGACTGGTTCTGATCGGTTTCGGCGTGCCGATCAAAGAATTCACGCTCGGCAATACGCTTATCATTGCCGGCACCACTGCCTTTACCGGCGGGCTGGTGGTGGTCGGCATTGCCGCGGCGGTTCGCCAGCTCAATCGCATCGCCAACGCGCTCGCATCGCGGCCTCAGGTCGCGGCCCGCCCCGCACGTGCGCCCGAGCCCGAAGCACCGCCGGTTGCGGCACGCGCCGCACCCCCACCGCCGCAGCGGGGGCGTGCGCCGCCGCCGAAGCCGCCAGAGCCGCCGGTGCAGCA
>Ga0066388_100003355_pt1 | contig 10337 bp, 10 predicted proteins | sample PanSoiMetaGPlot6_FD_64539 | JGI IMG/M metagenome (GOLD analysis project Ga0066388, IMG submission 64539) | Tropical forest soil microbial communities from Panama analyzed to predict greenhouse gas emissions - Panama Soil - Plot 6 (Hybrid Assembly) | ecosystem: Environmental > Terrestrial >... | reverse complement strand
TTCCCGCAACCAATCGATTGATCGTATTTAACGTTTCGAATTGCGGTACCAGTGGTCCACGGTTTCCATGGCCGGCTTGTTCCACGGCGTGTGCGACGCATCGTCGGGGCCGCCGTATCCGTTCGTGCCCACCTTCCACCAGTACACGCCCGCAAACCACGGCTTGTCATAAAACGCGGCCAGCAGCGCGTCGTAGCCCTTCGCTTGGATTTCCAGATCCACCGGCCGCGAAGGCTCGCCCCACGGCGTGCGATTTGCCCCGCTGACGCTGGCAAAACCCGCTTCCGTAAACAGCACCGGCTTCTGAAAGCGGGCCTGCACCGCGGAAATCTTCCCCAGCACCGCGGCGGCGGAAAGGTCGTCCGGCAGCGGGTAATATTCATCCACTCCGATATAATCAAGCGCGTCCCAGAACCGGATGCCTTCGAATTCCGCGCCGAAATTCGCCGCATAGGTCAGCGGTCCGGGATACAGCTCCCGCGCCCGCGCAATCAGCTTGCGCCACGCTTGCTCGTTCGCGCTCATTTTCTCCAGCTCCACGCCAACGCAGAACACATCCGCGTGGATCGCCGACGCCAGTTGCGTGTAGTGTTCCAGAAACGGTTGATATTGCGCGAACCACTCCGCGTTTTCCGGGGCTTGCGGAAAACCAATCTCTGCGGGATTCCCGCCGCGCATCCACAGCTGCGGTTTCAGCAGCACCTTCATGCCCAGGGAATGCGCCAGGCGCGCCAGTTGCGTCACTCCCGCGTCCCCTTCCCAACGCGTATTCCAGCCGCGTACCTGTGGCTGCTTCAGCGAGGCAAACGCATACGGCACCAGCGCGATCGCGCTGATCCCGTGCGCCGGCAATCGCTGCAGCATCACTGTTGCCGCATCCGTGCCGTAAAACGCCGGAAACTCCGCCGTGAAATTTACCCCGCGCTGAAAAAATAACTTTGGGTACGGCGCATTGGCGGCCGGATCGGGAATTATGGCCAGCTGTTTTTCCAGGTCGCGCACCTGCTTGCGCGCCACCGCGCGGTACGAATAAAACGCGCCGAAAAGCAGCAGCCCCATCAGACCAAGAAAAACGGCCAAGATGCGAAGAGAACTCATGAATCCGAAGGATTGTGATGGGAGCGGGAAAGGTTGGCAAGGGCCTAAGTCTGGAGCATCACACGCCCCAGCCGTATTTCTCGGCGTGCTCGAAGGTGCGCAGCATCTCGTCGTGCAGCATTTCGTTGAACACCGACAGGCTCACGGTTTTCTTCCCCGGCTCGGCAATGTCCGGGGTCCGCACGCCGGTATTGAGCACCCGCACCACGGACTGTTCCACCCAGTCGGCTTCCAGGTTCAGCCCAAACGTGTCGCGCAGCATCATTGTCGCGCTCAAAATCGAGCCGATAGGGTTAGCCACGTCTTTCCCGGCCAACATGGGCGCCGAGCCGTGAATCGGCTCAAACAGCGGCGAACTGCTGCCAAAGCTCGCCGAGGGAATCAACCCGATGGACCCCACCAGTGCCGCAGCCTCATCGCTCAGAATGTCGCCAAACATATTCGTGCTCAGAATCACGTCAAACTGAGTGGGCCGCAGCATCAGCTGCATGGCCGCGTTGTCCACGTACATGTGTTCTAGTGTCACGTTGGGATACACGGTGCTCATCGCCGTCACCGTGCGCCGCCACAACTGCGAACTGGTCAGGACATTGTGCTTGTCCACCGAGCACAAGCGCCTGGAACGCGCCTCGGCGCGCGCGAAAGCGAACGCCGCAATGCGCTCGATTTCCGGCGTGGCATACGATTCCGTGTCGAACGCTCGCTCCACGCCGTTCTCTTTCACGTTGCCGCGCTCGCCGAAATACATCCCACCCGCAAGTTCCCGCACAATCTCGATGTCCAGCTCGCCGATGCGTTCCTGCTTCAGCGGCGAAATGTTGCGCAGAGGCTCAATCAGTTTCACCGGCCGCAGATTCACGTAAAGGCCCAGGCCCTTGCGCAGCCCAAGCAGGCCCGTCTCCGGCCGCTTGCCCACGGGAAGCGTATCCCACTTTGGCCCGCCCACCGCTCCCAGAAACACCGCGTCCGCTTTCTTGCAGGCGTCCAACGTCTCGTTAGGTAGAGGGTTTCCAGTCTTATCAATCGCCGCCCCGCCGATGGGCATCTCCACGAACGTGAACTGGTGCTGAAACTCTTTGGCGCACTCGTGCAGAACATTGGCCGCGACTTTTGTAACTTCAGGACCAATGCCATCGCCAGGCAGGAGCACAATGGTTTTCTTCAGTTTCATGACCTGGGTACCCCGAACTCTTCCCTCCGCTTACACCGCCGACGAAGCCTCGTTCGCCATCGGCACCGCTTTGCGGCGAATCACTTCATGGGCGATGGCCATCAGGTCGCGCGCGCCCACCTGCTTCGCTTCGTCCGCCAGCGATGTTACCCGTCGATAGCACTCCGCGAGCTCCGCATCCGTCGGCTCGTATCCGAGTTCCTTCAGCGAATGTCGCAGCGCGTTGCGCCCCGAATGCTTGCCCAGAACCAGTGATCGCGACGGCACCCCGACGGCCTCCGGCGAAATGATTTCATACGTCAGCGGGTTTTTGATGATGCCGTCCTGGTGGATGCCCGCTTCATGTGCGAATGCGTTTGCGCCCACCACCGCCTTGTTGGGTGCGATGTGCGCGCCGGTGATCTCGCTCAGCAGCCGACTGGACTTGTAAAGCTCTTTGAGATTCAGCTGCGTGGCCACCCCGAAACTTTCCTTGCGCACCGCCAGCGCCACGGCGATCTCTTCCAGCGCCGCGTTGCCCGCGCGTTCGCCGATGCCGTTCACCGTACATTCGATCTGCCGCACGCCGGCCCGCACCGCGGCCAGCGAATTCGCCACCGCCAGCCCCAGGTCGTCGTGGCAATGCGCGCTCAGCGTCACATGCTCGGGATCTCCCAGATGCTCACGCACCTTCAAAAACATCGCGGCGTACTCTTCCGGCACCGCATAGCCCACCGTGTCCGGCAAATTCAGAATGCTGGCGCCGCTGTCCACCGCGATCTGGCACGCCTTGCAGAGAAACTCGATCACCGTGCGCCCGGCGTCCTCGGCGGAAAACTCCACCTCTTCCACGAAATTCTTCGCCAGCCTGATCATCGAGCCGATGGCTTCCAGCGCCTGCTCGCGCGTGATGTGCAGCTTGGCCTGCAGGTGCAGATCGGAGGTGGCCAGAAACACGTGCATGCGCGGTGATGCCGCGGCTTTCAGCGCTTTCGCGGCCGCAAGAATGTCGTCCTTGCGCGCGCGCGCCAGCGCCGCGATGGGCACTTCGCGCACTTCCTGCGCCACCGCTTGCACCGCTTCCAGGTCGCCGCGCGAGGCAATCGGAAACCCCGCCTCGATAATATCCACCCCGAGCGCCGCCAATTGGTGCGCCATGCGGATCTTTTCCAGCGTATTCATGGAAAAGCCCGGGGATTGCTCGCCGTCGCGTAGCGTCGTGTCAAAGATACGAACGTGGCTCATAGTCGCTCCCCAAAAAGAGCTGAACTCTTAGTAACTCACGGATGGAGATGCCTAGTCCAATTTATCTTCATTCTGTAATTGATAATTGTACCTTATACTTGCATTTAGGGCTGTAGCCCCACCCGGCTCCGCGCCGGGTCGCGGGACACCCTGCAAGCGCTCGTCAATCGAGGGTCGCCCGTTCGCACCCTCTTAACCAGGGATGTGGTCCATGGATTTAGGTGAATTGCAGGTTTTTTTGACCGTAGCCAAGGAAGGAAGCTTCAGCCGCGCTGCCGAACGCCTCTATCGCACCCAGCCGGCCGTCAGCCTCACCATCCGCAAGCTCGAACAGTCCCTGGAGCAGCCTCTCTTTGTCCGCGGCGCCCGGCCCGTGCGTCTCACCGATGCCGGCACCCTTCTCCGCGAATACGCCGAACGTCTTCTCAATCTCCGCGACGAGGTCAAGAAGGGCCTCCTCGAACTTGAAGGCCTCAAGCGCGGCGAGCTCTCCCTCGGCGCCAACGAAAGCTCTATCCACGCCTTGCTCCCTGTCTTGGCTGGCTTTCGCGAAGCACATCCCGGCGTGCAGGTCCGCGTCCACCGTATGTTTTCCCGCGACATTCCCCATGAAGTGGTGAATTACCGCCTCGATCTCGGCGCCGTCTCCTTTGTCCCCCGCGATCCACAGCTCCAGGCCACCGAAATTCTCAAGGATGAGCTGACCCTGGTCGTCCCTCTCAAACACGCCCTCGCCAAGCGCAAGGAAGTCGACGTTGAGGAGTTAGGCAAAGAGCCCTTCGTCGCCCACATCGTCGAATCCCCCTTCCGTCGCAAGGTGATCGAACTCTTCGCCCGCCACCGCACGGCCCTCAACATGCCCATGGAAATGCCTACCATCGAGAGCATCAAGCGCTTCGTGCAGATGGGCATGGGCGTGGCCATCGTCCCGCGCATTTGCGTCACCTGGGAACTCGAACACGGCTGGCTCAAGGAAGTACGCATCCGCCAGATGAACATGCCCCGGCATCTCTATTTGATCTCGCGCCGCGGCGCGCGCCTCCCGCACACCGCTGCAGAGTTCATGCGGCTGCTCAAGAAGCCCTAGCCGCCCGCCACACCGCCTGTCCTTCGTGTGTGACGCATATCACTCGCAAGAGTGCCAGCATTTAACGTATCCTCGTTGTTTAGGGTAGCGGTACCCTGCGGCCTTTCATGATTAGCGGACTCACCATCCTCGCGATCGGCTTCTTCCTCGGCATGCGCCATGCCACCGACCCCGACCACGTCGTGGCCGTCTCCACCATCATCAGCCGCGAACCTTCCATCGGTCGCGCCGGTTGGATTGGCGCCCTTTGGGGCCTGGGGCACACCCTAACCATTCTCCTGGTCGGCGCCGCGATCATTCTCTTCAACGTGGCCATTCCCGCGCGCGTCGGCCTGACTATGGAATTTGCCGTCGGCCTGATGCTTATCCTGCTGGGCCTCCTGAACCTGACCGGCGTCCGCTGGCTCAGCGAACGCTTCTCCCCCTCGCACCCCAAAGTCACTGGCGAACACGTGCACGTCCACGAGCATGGCTCGCGCCTGCACTACCACTGGCATTCCCACCAACCCGAGGCCGAACACCACGGCGAAGAACTCGTCCCTCCTGGCTGGCTGCAGCATCCCTTCGCCAAGCTGGGCTTGTTCCATTCCTTGCGTCCGCTGCTCGTCGGCATTGTGCACGGACTGGCGGGCTCCGCGGCCGTAGCCCTGCTGGTGCTCACCACCATTCACGATCCGCGTTGGGGCGTGTTTTATCTTCTTATTTTTGGGGTGGGCACAATTGCGGGAATGATGCTGATCACCGTTGCGCTGGCGCTGCCCTTCTCTTTTGCCGGTACGCGCTTTGCCTGGCTCAACCGCGGTCTGGTCACCGCTTCTGGCATCGTCAGTCTTTGCTTCGGATTATTTGTTTCCTACCAGATCGGCTTCGTCAACGGGCTTTTCACCAGCCATCCCAACTGGACTCCCCGCTAAGTACGGCATCGGGTCGGAGCTTCAGCTCCGACATTCGGGACGAAGGAAGCACGGGCTTTAGCCCCTGAGGAATTGGTTCTTATCTCTCCACTGGCAAAACGCTTACTTCGCCTTCTTCGTGCTCGCCTCTTCGATGTTCTTGTAAATCGGCAGCAGGTTCTGCAATCCGGCAACCGTAACCACGGCCACCGCTTGTGGCGGCAGCGCTGCCAGTCCAAACTCCTTGCCCTGATTCCGGCGGCTCACAAACAGCGACACCAGCGCTCCAACCCCCGCCGAATCCAGGAAGCTGACCCCGCTCATGTCCAGAACCACGCGTTGTGCGGTTTCCGCGCGCAGTCCGGGCAGGAACTGATTCACCGTCTCCAGGCTGAGCTTTCCGTTCGCCGTATATACGGTGAGGGTTTCATTGCTGCTGGGCAATTTCTCGACATCCAGTTTAAATGGTGGCATAAGCACCCAAACTTAGCCGATTTCCGGCCAAACGCACATTAACAAACATTTACAGACATTACTCCCGGGCCTGCCTTTTGAAAAGAGGTTGCTTTGGCGGGGAAGTTCCATTGTGGAATGTTAGACGCGTTCCCGCACCGGCTGGAGTTTGTTTCAAATTGGAACGAGTGCCCCTGATTCTAGTTCTCTCTCATCTCGCTCTCGTTTTTTTCGACATTATCTTTCTCTTCTATATTTCCAACACCCGCGGCCACCGCCAACGGCTCAAACAAATCGCTCACTTTGAGCCCGCCGAGCCTGACCCTGATTGTGAAATAGCCTCTTCGCTAGAGGCAGGCAAGCTGAACAATACATTGTCATCACTGGGGCCCGCACAGTTTGCGGGCCGAAGGATCTGAGCTTTTTCCCGTTATTGGCAACCGTCACAGAATCTTGTCATCCTGAGGCTCGCGCCGTTTGCGAGCCGAAGGATCTCAACTTTGCTATATCATCAAACGCTCTTCGCGGCAAAAAAATTCACTCCGCGTAACTGACCCGATAAATCAGGCCCGCCCCGTCGTCGCTCACCAGCAACGCCCCGTCCGGCGCAACCGTCACTCCCACCGGCCGCCCGTTCACGTTCGGGCTCGCGGGGTCCGGAACGAAGCCCGTCAAAAACGGTACGGGATCCGCCATCGCTTTTCCGTCCTTGAATCCCACGAACGCCACCTGATACCCGGCGCGCGAAGCGCGATTCCACGAGCCATGTTCCGCAACAAATACGCCACCGTGGTAAGACTCAGGGAACTGCGTCCCGGTGTAAAACGCGAACTGCAGCGGCGCCACATGCGCGCCCAACAACACGTCGGGAATGATCGCTTTCGCTACCAGATCCGGCCTCTGCGGCCGCACCCGCGGATCCACATTGTCCCCGATGTAGCTGTACGGCCATCCGTAAAACCCGCCGTCTTTCAGCAAGGTCAGATAATCCGGCGGAAGGTTGTCGCCCAGTTCGTCGCGCTCGTTCACCGCGCTCCACACCGCGCCCGTCACCGGTTCCACCGCCAGGCCTACGCTGTTGCGCAAACCCGAAGCGTAGATGCGCGCGTTTTTTCCATCCGGATCGCACACCAGCACCGCCCCCCGGCGTTGATCTTTTTCGATATCAATATTTCCCGACGAACCCACGCTGATGAAAAGATGCTGCTCGTCCTTGCTGAATGCCAGCGTGCGTGTGTAGTGCCCCCCGCCCGGGGGCAGGTCCAGAATATGCTCGGCTTCGCCCAGCCGCTTGGACGTCTGCTTGTCATAGCGGAAGCGCACCACTTCGCCGGTGTTCGCTACGTAGACGTAATCCTCGTGAAACACGATCCCAAAGGGCAGCCTGAGGCCTGCCGCGAAAACTTCGCGTTGCGAAGCGCCGCCCGTGTGCTGTGGGTCGCGCAGCACGATCACCTGACCCGCGCCCCGGTCCGCCACAAAGATGTCCCCATTCGGTGCCGTGGTCAGAAACCGCGGCACGCTGAAATCTTCCGCAAAAATGTTCACGTGAAAGCCTGGCGGAACCGTTGGCAGAAATCCCTTTCGCGGCTTTTCCATCCTTGGGCCGTTGCCGGCGGATCTTGTGCTAAACGGGGCTGGCAGTTGCGGCTTCTTCCCATAGGTCACCTGCGCGAGGGCGGGTTGCGTGGCGGCGATTAGGACGCCTCCGAAAAGAAGGCAGAGCGCAATACGGAGCGACATTCGAGATCTCCCCAAAGGCTTCTTCCAATCAGATGCATTGCCCGCTGCCCGCGTTCCACATTTCGGCCTACGCAGGCGCCGGTCGCATTTTCTGTGAACCCACTCGTCTGCCATTGCCGTAAAGTTTCTGCCGCCGGAGTCAATTTTGGAGGTATAACAGGGCATGTAACTTCCCGTGTGACGCTGCACTCCAATACCATGGGTGCTTAGTCGCCTTCGGCTCTTGGTATCGCTGAGCGTCGCCGAGAATCCCAAAACACGGGCCAGGCATCCAACAAGGGCATTTACAGCGTACTTATCGCAGCGGCCTTTTTTTACTTGCCGCGGGAGCAGGAAGATGCAGAACTGGACGCGCGTATTCACATTCGCGGCGGTTGCCACGCTGCTGGTAGTGTTCGCCGCTCTGAATTCCCGGGCCAAAGCCCATCCAAACTCCGCCTTCCCCAAGCCGGCGGTCGATCAGCCGGTGGCGGCCACGAAGGGCAAGGAAGTGGCGGTCATCTCCGGTGGCTGCTTCTGGGGCATCCAGGCGGTTTACGAGCATACCAAGGGAGTGATTTCCGCGACCTCCGGCTATACCGGCGGCACCGCGGAGACCGCGCAATATGAAACCGTCAGCAGCGGAAAAACCGATCATGCCGAGAGCGTGAAGATCGTCTACGACCCCTCGGAAATCACTTACGGCCAGATCCTGATGATTTTCTTTTCCGTAGCTCACAATCCCACCGAGCTCAACAAGCAGGGACCCGATTGGGGCACGCAGTATCGTTCTTCCGTTTTCTACGGCAACGAGGAACAGAAGAAAATCGCCGAAGCCTACATCCAGCAGCTCAACGCCGCGAAGGTTTATTCCGGAAAGATTGTGACCCAGGTGGTGCCGTTCAAGGTCTTCTATCCTGCCGAGGGATATCACCAGGACTATCTCAAGCACCACCCCGATAATCCTTACATCATGATTAACGACCTGCCCAAAATCCGTAACCTGAAAAAGGACTTCCCGGAACTCTACCGCGAATACTAAGAGCCTTTATGACAGATGGGGCAACGGGGGTCGGAGCTTTAGCTCCGACATAAGGCGAGACCTATTCGCGGGGCTTTAGCCCCTGAGAAAACGGCTTGCGCATTTTTCCGCAGGCAACTCTGCGTGCCAAAGGAGCCGCAAACCGCAAACGCTGCTTCACATCGTTCCCGGCCGCTCCGTAACCACCTTCCCTTGCGGCCCTGGCAGAGCGCTTTTCTGCCCGCTTCCGGGCAAATCCTTCAGCAAATCCTCCAGACCGTTGTACGCGTAAATGGTCGGCGCATGCTGCTGCATCAGCCCGCCGGTATCCGCCGTCGGGCCGTAGTTGCTATGCAGATCGCGCCCCAGCATGCGCAGCATGGCCATCTGCTGCCCGCGATGATGGGAAGTGTGCGCGATGCGCCGCGTCATCACCCAGGCCACCGAACGCTTCACGTTGAAAAACGTCGTTTCGCTATCCCACCAGGCCTCCTCGCGCGATTGCAACGCGCCCAGGCGCTTGGCGCTGTCCTCCGCGTAGCGTCGGATGAATTCCACACGCGTCTCCGTTGCCGGCAGCGGCGGTGCGCCCACATCAATCGCCAACATACTGCGAAACCACAAGTCTTCGCTTACACACTGATGCACCATCTGTTCGTGAACGCTTCGCCCTCGCACGTCGCTCGGATGCGGACGAAACTCCAGGTCTCCGTCCCGAAACTCGCTCCACACGCTCAGCACCTTCACCCGTTCGGTCGCATAGGTATCCACCAGAAAGTCATACCGCACGGAACACCTCCTGTGAACTCAGCGGCCCACTGCCACTGGGACATGATTGATGCTCGCACAATATTCGCTCAGCGCGAACCCAAATGGAGGACGTTTCACTCCTGCCCTGTTTTGGGGCAATCCATTGCCTCCTTTAGTTTTCTCGGAATTCTCTCTTGACACCCCTGCCACCCGGGCGTATTCAGGAATTCCAAGCGCAGTGCAAAGTGCGAAGTTCCCCTCCCGTTTCCTTCCGCCTCCTGCGCGTCCAGCCCTACATTTCCTTCTGAGGAGGAATTATGTCCGTCAAATCCATTCCGCAGGGGTTTCACACCCTGACTCCCTCGATCGTGTGCAAAAACGCCTCTCGTGCCATCGAATTTTACAAGGAGGTATTCCACGCCAAGGAAAAGGAGCGTATGACCGCTCCCGGCGGCCTCGTCATGCATGCGGAGTTGCTTATCGGCGATTCCGTGTTGATGCTGTGCGACGAAATGCCTGGCATGGCCGCAGCGCCCGCTCCAGGCAACAACCCGCCTTCCTATAGTCTCTTCGTTTATTTGGACAACGTGGACACCACCTTCCAGCGCGCTGTGCAAGCCGGCAGCAAGGTGGAGATGCCCCTGGAAAACCAGTTCTGGGGCGACCGCTATGGCAAAGTCCGCGATCCCTTCGGCCATGTTTGGGGACTCGCCCAACACATCGAAGATGTGCCCGCCGATGAACTCAAGCGCCGCTCGGAGGCTTTTGCGGCGCAGCAGCGGAGCAAAGCGGCCGCGAAGTAGCCCAGCCACAAACAGGTAGGGACCAGGCGATATGCTTGGCCCCGTTTTTCCGCCTTGGCAGTGCTTCTCTCAATGGCGGCCGGCTAACCGCCTGATTTGCCTCCAGGCTTAATTT
>Ga0066388_100003354_pt1 | contig 10337 bp, 7 predicted proteins | sample PanSoiMetaGPlot6_FD_64539 | JGI IMG/M metagenome (GOLD analysis project Ga0066388, IMG submission 64539) | Tropical forest soil microbial communities from Panama analyzed to predict greenhouse gas emissions - Panama Soil - Plot 6 (Hybrid Assembly) | ecosystem: Environmental > Terrestrial > Soil... | reverse complement strand
CCGCGTCCGGCGCTGTTCGCATCACTTCTCATCCGCCGCCGCAGGCGCTCCGGCACTCTTCGTTCTCTGCTCGTCGCCGGTGAAGGGGAGGTGACGGGAACTCGGCAGAAACTTGACTAAATTCATACCCGACTGTAGGAATGGGGATTATGCTGCTGTTTTTACAGGAACTTAGCGGGCGCCTACCTCAGCGGAGTTCAAGGCAGTCCACCGGTATGGGCGCCGGGCAAGGAAAGATGCCAGGTTCCGGAGTTGTTCCGCGGGGAAACGCTTCCTGATCCGACAGCGATTCGAGCCTAGTCGGGGAGATGCCCGGGAGTCCAGTCGCCGGACGGGAACGGCGCGCGCGAAGGCGGGGAACAGAAGATCTGCCCGGGCGCTTGTGCGCGTCGCGGGATGCGCGTAGGCGCGAGCGTACAATCCCCGCACGCCGCTGGAGCCCAAAGCCGGGAACAACGAAAAGAACCAAGGGACGGTTTAGGTGAAGAAGGCAGGTTTCTGGACGAAGGACTGGTTTTTCGGCCTCGCGGTCGCGAGCGTCTTTTTCCTCCCCGCTGGCTCCGACCTCGTGCCTGGCCTCGGGCGCAAAACACGAACCTCCGAGCGATGAGTCCGAGCCGAGTCTTCGCAACCGCGCGCTGCGCCGCTCCCGACACGCGACGCCCGCCCAGCTGCGACGAACGAGCGCACGATGGCCGCGATCCGGACGAGCGATGAACCTGAGCCAAGCGCTGGAGATCGCGAGCTGCACCGATCCGGGCATCGTCCGCTCGCACAACGAGGACTCGGTCGCCGCGGACGCGGCAAAGGGACTCGTCGTGCTCGCCGACGGAATGGGCGGCTACAACGCTGGCGAGGTCGCGAGCGGCATGGCGACCACCGTGATCACGACCGAACTGCAGCACCTGCTCGAGGAAACCCCGCCGTACCAGCTCGAGCCCGCCTCCGGCGTACCCTACGCCGAGAAGCTGATGAGGGAGCAGATCGCGAAGGCGAACACTTCGATCTACCAGGCGGCGCAGAGCCAGCCCCAGTACTCGGGGATGGGCACGACGCTGGTGGCCGCGGTCTTCTTCGACAACAAAGTGACCGTCGCGCACATCGGCGATTCGCGCCTGTACCGGCTCCGGGGCGAGACGTTCGAGCAGCTCACGCGCGACCATTCGCTGCTCCAGGAGCAGATCGACAGCGGGATGATCACGCCCGAGCAGGCGAAGTTCTCGCAGAACAAGAACCTCGTCACCCGGGCACTCGGCATCGACCCGACGGTCGAACCGGAGATCCATTGCCATCCGACCCAGCTCGGCGACATCTACCTCCTCTGCTCGGACGGCCTGAACGACATGGTGAGCGACGAGGACGTCGGCATGACGCTCCAGACGCTGTCCGCGAATCTACGGCTCGCGGCCCAGCAGCTCGTGCAGATGGCGAACGACAATGGCGGACGCGACAACGTGTCCGTCATCCTGGTGCGCGTGGTGCGGGATTATGCGGCACCGAAGGGTTGGCTCTCGCGGTTCTTTAGCTGGTTGCGATAGACGAAGGACACTGCCATGGCAGCAAAGCTGATTCTCAGTATGGACGGTTTGGTGCTGAAGGAGATCACGCTCACGAAGGAGCGGACCACCATCGGCCGCAAGCCGCACAACGACATCCAGATCGACAACCTGGCAGTATCGGGCGAGCACGCGGTGATCGTGACGATCCTCAACGATTCGTTCCTCGAGGATCTCGGCTCCACCAACGGGACACTCGTGAACGGCCAGCCGATCAAGAAGCACTTCCTGCAGTCGAACGACGTGGTCGAGCTCGGCAAATACAAGCTGAAGTACATCAACGACCAGGGCGCGAAAGGCGCTTCGCCGCTCGACTTCGAGAAGACCATGGTGCTGCGCCCGGGCGCGACGCCGAAGGCCGAGGGGCCGATCTCGAAGCCCGGCACCTCGCAGACCGTGCCGACGACTCCCGCCGCCCAGCCTTCGCCGGCCCCGACCACGACGCAGCCGCAGCCGACCGCCAAACCCTTCGCCACGTCGCAGACCGTGCCGACCGGGGGGACGTCGCACCAGACGATGCACGTCAGCGCCTCGCAACCGATGTCGATCGCGGAGCCGATGTCGACCTCGCAGGCGGTCGCGACGGGCAAGATCGCCGCGATCCAGATCCTGTCCGGCGCGAACGCCGGGAGAGAGATGGAACTCACCAAGGCGCTGACCACCCTAGGTAAGCCGGGCGTCCAGGTCGCGGTCATCACCAAGCGGCCGCAAGGCTACTTCATCACCCACGTCGAAGGGGCGAACTTCCCGATCGTGAACGGCAGGCTCCTCGACGCGCAGGCGCATCCGCTCAACGACCATGACATCGTCGAGCTCGCCGGCGTGAAGATGGAGTTCTTCTACAAGACCTGATCCGGCCCCCGGATTCCGGGGGGCGGGGGCGCTCGCGGGTCGGCGCGCGCGGTGGAACAGGGACAGGCGGACCTGATGCTTTGCAACCTGCAGCGCCGGTATCCGCGGACGCCACTTTATTCCTTACATTCCGGGCGCTTGGCGAGCTATCGTCAACATCCCCCGGCGCCCGGCTGCGACGCCGGGACGACCTTTCGAGACGAAGTGATGCGGCGCAGTTTGCGGACTTTGAGAGGCGACGCGCGGGCCTGAAGGCCCGCCCGCGCGCGAGGCGAGCGATGCGAATCCGGGTCTTGGGTTGCAGCGGCGGGATCGGCGGGCGGCACCTGCGCACCACGTCGATGCTGCTCGACCGCGACATCCTGATCGACGCCGGGACCGGCGTGTGCGACCTCACGCTCGCGGAGCTCACGCCGGTCGACCACGTGTTCCTCACCCACTCGCACCTCGATCACGTCGCCTCGATCCCGTTCATGGTCGACACCGTGGGACAGATGCGCGACGAGCCGCTCACCGTCCACGCGATTCCCGCGACGATCGAGATCCTGAAGAACCACGTCTTCAACTGGTCGATCTGGCCCGACTTCACCCAGATCCCGAGCGCGGAGCGGCCGTTCCTGCGCTACCAGTCGATCGACCTCGGCTCCGCGATCGACCTCGGTGGCGGCCGGACGCTCACGCCCTTGCCCGCGAACCACGTCGTGCCCGCGATCGGCTACCAGCTCGACAGCGGCAGGGGCAGCCTGGTGTTCACCGGGGACACCACGACGAACGACGAGCTCTGGCCGATCGTCAACAAGATCGCGAACCTCAAGCACCTGATCATCGAGTGCGCATTCTGCAACCGCGAGAAGAGCCTCGCGATCATGTCGAAGCACCTCTGCCCGAGCATGCTCGCCGAGGAGCTCGCGAAGCTCGAGCGGAGCTGCGAGATCTTCATCACCCACCTCAAACCGGGGGAGATCGAACTCACGATGGAGGAAATCGAGGAGTACGCCGGGCAATACCGGCCGCGGATGCTGCAGAACAACCAGGTGATCGAGTTCTAGCATGGCCACCGCGAAGGTCAGTCTCCAGGTGCTGAAAGGGCTCGAGCCCCTCTCGGCGCTGTCGACGCAGCGCCTCACCGAGCTCGCCGAGCTGTGCGTGGTCGAGCGGGTGAGCAAGACCCTCGACCCGTTCCGCGTCAAGGGCGTCGGCGGCCAGCTCGTGTTCCTCCTGAAGGGCGAGCTCGCCCTGATCCTCGGCAACGGCAGCTCGGCTGTCGTCGTCGGCGCGACTTCGGAGGCGCGGCACCCGATCGGTCGCAAGACCCCGTTCGCCTCCGCCAAGGCGATCACCGATATCGAGCTGATCCGCATCGACGAAGACCTCCTCGACATCATGCTCACCTGGGATCAGCTCGCCACCGGCGAGAAATCGGGTCCGCAGGCGGCCGAGGACGGCACCCTGTCGATGAGCAATTGGGCGATCCTGTCGGGGGTGTTCAGCATCAACAACCTCAAGTCCGGCGCGTTCGCGCAGCTCCCGGCGGCGCACATCAACGAGATGCTGAAGCGCTTCCAGCGCGTGGGCGCGAAGCGTGGCGAGGTCGTCATCCGCGAAGGGGACGCTGGCGATTTCTACTACGTCGTCGAGGCGGGGAAGTGCCGCGTCGAGCGAAACGTCGGCGGTGTATCGATGAAGCTCGCCGAGCTCAAGGGCGGCGACGCGTTCGGCGAGGAGGCGCTGGTCGCGAACGCGAAGCGCAACGCCACCGTGACGATGTTGACCGAGGGCTCGCTGTTCCGGCTCGCGCAGGACGACTTCAACGAGCTGCTCAAGAAGCCGCTGCTCCAGAGCGTGACCATGGAGGACGCGCGCGCGAAGATCGCGGCGGGCGGCCAGTGGATCGACACGCGCTACCCGTCCGAGTACCAGTACGACAAGCTGCCGGGTGCGATCAACATCCCGCTGTCGGAAGTCCGCAACGCGGTCAAAGTGCTCGACCGAGGCCGCGAATATGTCCTGTACTGCCAGAGTGGCCGGCGAAGCTCCGCGGCCGCATTCCTGCTCGCGCAGCGCGGATTCAGGGCATATGTCCTCGATGGCGGACTGCGCGGCGGCGCCGACAGGCGGCCCTAGGACGCACCCCGGCATCCCGGCCCGGGTCTTGCATAGCAACGCCGCGCGATGCGCCGCGCGCACATAGCGTGCTGGCGCGTGCCTGGAAAAAGCCGCAACGACCGTCCCTGCGCGGTTGAAGGGGGGAGGTCCAGGCGCTAAATTGGCCCCGATCGCCGGCCTCGGCGGCACGGAAGTGATTGCGCTCCGTGGCGCGCTGCCAGCGCGAGCCGACAACTGCGACGGTCTTCCGACAGGACATGACGTTATGAGTGCAGTGCTTAGCCCCCAATCGATCGCGCCTGGCGACATGACCAGCCGGCTCGCCTTCCTCAAGAGCCTGCAAGCCGTCACCAATCGCATCCACTCGACCAACAACGTGGACGAGATCATGCTGGAGGTGTCGAGCGACATCTGCGCGCTCTTCAACGCCGACCGGCTGACGATCTACATCACCGCCGAGGACAAGGCGACGATCATCTCCAAGGTCAAGACGGGATTGACCTCGTTCCGCGACCTCAAGCTGCCGATCGCCGAGCACTCGATCGCCGGCTACGCCGGAATGATCCGGCGCATCGTCAACCTCAAGGACGTCTACGACGAGGCCGAGCTCCGGAGCCACAACCCCAATCTGCGCTTCCTGCAGGAGGTCGACAAGCGCACCGGCTATCGCACCAAGCAGATGCTCGCCGCGCCGATCCTCGACGCACCGGCCGGCGATCTGCTCGGCGTGGTGCAGCTCATCAACAGCAAGTCCGGGCACCCGTTCGCGCCGCTCGCCGAAGAGGGGGTGATCGAGCTGTGCAAGACGCTCGCGATCGCCCTCAAGCAGCGGCAGAAGTTCGCCGTCCCGAAGTCGAAGTATGACCACCTCGTCGCGGACGGAGTGATCACCGCGGCGGCGCTCGATCAGGCCGCGCGCAGCGCCCGAAAGAAGGTCACCGACATCGAGAGCGTCCTCGTCGAGGAGCACAACGTCCAGCCGAGCGCGATCGGCCAGACGCTCGCCAAGTTCTTCGGCGTCGCGTACGAGCCGCACAAGGCCGAGCGCGTCAAGCCGATGGACCTGCTGAAGAACCTGAAGCGCGAATACGTCCAGGAGCACCAGTGGTGCCCGCTCGAGGAGACCGAGCGCGGCCTGATCGTCATGTGCCTCGACCCGGAGCGCGTCAAGGCATCCAAGGTCGTCAGCAACATCTTCCCGAGGGCGCGCATCAAGTACGTCGTCACTACGCTGCGCGATTTCAAGGACACGCTCGATCACTTCTTCGGCGCCACCGCGGACCTCGGCGACATCGGCGACCTCCTGTCGGGGCTCGGCGGCGAGGAGGGCGAGGAGGGCGTCACGACCGCCGAGGACCTCGACGCGGCGGCCGACAACGAGCTCGTCAAGCTCGTGAACAAGGTCATCGTCGACGCGTACCAGCAGGGCGCCTCCGACATCCACATCGAGTCCTACCCGGGCAAGATGAAGACCGAGATCCGGTTCCGCAAGGACGGCTCGCTCGTGCCCTACATCGAGGTGCCCGCCTCGTACCGGAGCGCGCTCGTCGCGCGCTTGAAAATCATGTGCGACCTCGACATCTCCGAGCGCCGCAAGCCGCAGGACGGCAAGATCAAGTTCCGGAAGTTCGGCCCGCTCGACATCGAACTCCGGGTGGCGACGATCCCGGTGCAGGGCGGCGTCGAAGACGTGGTGATGCGTATCCTCGCGGCCGGCGAGCCGATCGCCCTCGACAAGCTCGGCCTGACCGCCCACAACCTCCCGCGGCTGAAGGAGGCGATCGAGAAGCCCTACGGCCTGTTCTTCTGCTGCGGCCCGACCGGCTCGGGGAAGACGACCACGCTGCACTCGGTCCTCGGCTACCTGAACACGCCGGACACCAAGATCTGGACCGCGGAGGACCCGGTCGAGATCACGCAGAAAGGGCTGCGGCAGGTTCAGGTCAATCGCAAGGCGGGTCTCGATTTCGCCACGGTGATGAAGTCGTTCCTGCGTGCCGACCCGGACATCATCATGGTCGGCGAGATGCGCGACAAGGAGACGACCTCGATCGGGATCGAGGCCTCGCTCACGGGCCACCTGGTCTTCGCCACCCTGCACACGAACAGCGCGCCGGAGTCGATCGTGCGCCTGCTCGACATGGGCATGGACCCGTTCAACTTCGCCGACGCGCTGGTCGGGATCCTCGCGCAGCGGCTCGCGAAGCGGCTCTGCGCGAAGTGCAAGCAGGCCTACAGCCCCGGCGCCGAGGAGATCAAGCAGCTCCTGCAGGAGTATTGCCAGGAGCTGCTCAACACGCCCCAGTTCAAGAAGGACGCGAAGGGTAGCTACGAGCGGGTGTACAAGGATCTCCTCAGGAATTACGGCGACGACAAGGGTCAGTTCACGCTGTACCGCAAGGCGGGATGTGAGACGTGCTCGAACACTGGCTACAAGGGCCGCGTCGGCCTGCACGAGCTGCTGCTCGGGACCGACGCGATCAAGAAGAACATCCAGGAGCACGCGCGGGTCGCGGAGATGCTCGCGACGGCGCTCGACGAAGGCATGCGCACGCTGAAGATGGACGGGATCGAGAAGGTCATGCAGGGCATCACCGACCTCGCTCAGGTGCGCGCCGTTTGCATCAAGTAGCCGAGCTTCCCGGCCGCCGATGAGCACCGTTTCCAGCCTCGCCGCCGTCGACCGGGAGCCCGGCGAGCGGAGCGTCGAAAACGCCCTCGACCTCTTCCGTCGCCTCGAGCAGCTCAACGAGATCGGCGCCGCGCTGTCGCTCGAAAAGGATCTCAAGGCGCTGCTCGAGAAGATCCTCCTCGCCGCGAAGACCATCACCCGCGCTGACGGCGGCACGCTCTACCTCGTGGAGGGCGAGGGCGCCGCACAGGTGCTGCGCTTCGAGATCGTCCGCACCGCCTCGCTCGCGATCGCGATGGGCGGCACGACCGGGAACGCGATCCCGTTCTATCCGATCCAGCTGTTCAAGAACGGCGATCCGAACACCTCGATGGTCGCCGCGTTCGCGGCGCTCACCGGGCAGACGGTGAACATCGCCGACGCCTACACCGAGGAAGGGTTCGATTTCTCCGGCACGCGCGCGTTCGACCAGAAGACCGGCTACCGCTCGCAATCGTTCCTCACGGTGCCGATGAAGAACCACGAGGGCGAGATCACCGGCGTGCTGCAACTCATCAACTGCCACAATCCGGCGACCGGCGAGATCGTCGCGTTCTCCACGTCCGACCAGCGGCTCGCCGAATCGCTCGCGTCGCAGGCGGCGATCGCGCTCACCAACCGCGCGCTGATCAGCCAGCTCGAGAACCTGTTCGAGTCGTTCATCAACATGATCAACGAGGCGATCGACGAGAAGTCGCCCTACACCGGGGGGCACTGCCAGCGCGTGCCGCAGCTCACAATGATGCTCGCGGAGGCGGTGAACGACACCGCCGAGGGCCCGCTCGCCGAGTTCGCCATGACCGAGAAGGACCGCTACGAGCTGCGGATCGCGGGGTTGCTGCACGATTGCGGGAAAATCACGACGCCGGTGCACATCGTCGACAAGGCGACCAAACTCGAGACGATCTTCGACCGGATCAACCTCGTCGACACCCGGTTCGAGGTCCTCAAGCGCGACGCGGAGATCGACGCGCTCACCAAGAAGGTCGAGCTCGCCCGGCAAACCGAGCTCGACGAGATCACCCGTCGCGAGCGGGCCTACGAGATCGACGAGGACCTGCGCGAGACGCTGCGCCAGATCGAGGAGGACCGCAAGTTCCTGCGCCGGTGCAACATCGGCGGCGAGTCGATGTCGAAGGAGGAGCAGGATCGGGCGCTGCAGATCGGCCTGTCGTACAAGTGGCGCGATCCGGTCGGGAACACCGCGAACTTCCTGACCGACGACGAGCTGAAGAACCTCACGATTCCGCGTGGCACGCTCACGCCGGAGGAGCGCGAGATCATCAACCACCACATCGTCTCGACGATCAACATGCTCGAGGCGCTGCCGTGGCCGAAGCACCTGCGCAACGTCCCGGAGTACGCTGGCGGCCACCACGAACGCATGGACGGGAAGGGCTATCCGCGCGGCTTGCGGCGCGACCAGATGTCGGTGCAGGCGCGCATCATGGGCATCGCCGACATCTTCGAGGCGCTGACCGCCAAGGACCGCCCCTACAAGAAGGGCAAGACCCTGTCCGAATCGCTCGAGATCCTCGGCAAGTTCAAGCTGAACGGCCACATCGATCCGGATCTGTTCGACGTCTTCATCCGCCGCAAGGTGTACCTGACGTACGCCACGCAGTTCCTCGATCCGGAGCAGATCGACGCGGTCGACGAGTCGCGGATTCCGGGATACGTTCCCTGAACGGCACGCGCTTACCCTTCTAGCACATGGTCGCTCCGTCGTTTCGCAAGGCGCGGGCGCACTGACGTGGCTGCCGCGATCCGGGTCTTCCAGATCTACTACGACGAGCGGACCAGGAACCTCCGCGACGCCGCGTTCGAACCGCTCGACAATTTGACCAACGAGCGGCCGGACTGGTACGAGTACTGGCCGATCCGCAGGTTCCTGCGGTCCGCCACGCTCGTCGAGTCCGACTATTACGGCTTCCTCTCGCCGAGGTTCGCGGACAAGACGAGCTTGCGCGGCCGGCAAGTCATTGCATTCATCGCGCAGTCGGACGGCGCCGATGTGGTGACTTTCTCGCCGTTTCCCGAGCACTCCGCCTGTTTTCTCAACCTCTTCGAACAGGGGGATCTCTTCCATCCCGGGCTAGCCGGCACCGCCGCGGCGTTTCTCGCCGGGCTCGATCGCGGACTGGGGCTCGATCGCCTCGTGACCCACTCGCGCAACGCCGTCCTCGCCAACTACTTCGTCGCTAAGCCGCGGTTCTGGCGCGCGTGGCAGGACGTGCTCGAGCGCTGCTTCTCGGCTGCGGAGGCGACCGGATCGTCGCTCCACGCGGTGCTCACCGCGACGACGGCGCACCACGGCAAGGCGCAGCCGCAGATGAAGATCTTCCTCATGGAGCGCATCGCCTCCACTCTGCTAGCGACCTCCGCGGATTACGCGGTAGCGAGCTTTCCGCCGTTCGAGATGGCGTTCAGCCATCCATTCTTCACCGGCGTGTTCTCGGAGCTCATCGAACTCGACGCGCTAAAGCTCGCGCTCTCGGCCACCGGAGACTCCCACTATCTGAAGTGCTACCGGTCGTTGCAGGCGAGAGTCCTCCAGGCCTCCGGCTGCCCGTGGCGCGAGCTCTGGGCAGAGCAACAGAAGACGGTCAGGTCTGCCGGGAGCGCTGCGACGCCGCGGTGACCTGCCCAACGACGCAAGCGCGCAGGATCGTCTCTGCGGCGGCGAGGTCGACGCGGAAACCGTGCGATTCGCTGAAAGTCCTGCCGTCCCCGATCTTCACCGGTTCGGCGACGACGTGCCAATGCGGAACGGCGAGCGCGCTGAGAAGCCGCGAGAACTCCGGCTGACCCTTGGTCGCCACAATCAGTGCGGCGCGCGCATTGCGGGCGAAGACGCAGTTCGCCAGATTCGCTCCGTAGGGCCCCGCGATCGTCTCCGCTCCGGCAGCCAAGCGTACCTGCTGCGCGAACGAATGCTCCTCGGGATCGACCGCGATGAAGCCGCATCCCGCGAGCAGTTCAGCGAGCTCTGCTTCGTTGAGGATCGGTCGCGAGTTCCTCATCTTTCGGCGCGCGAGATAGAGGCGTGACGGGCCCGCACGTGCGTCGTGGGCGTCGGTCAGCACGCGCGATCGCACGTGAGCGAGGCCGCGCGAGCTCGGGGTGTGATGAAAGTAAGTCGACGTGCAGTA
>Ga0066388_100003353_pt1 | contig 10338 bp, 7 predicted proteins | sample PanSoiMetaGPlot6_FD_64539 | JGI IMG/M metagenome (GOLD analysis project Ga0066388, IMG submission 64539) | Tropical forest soil microbial communities from Panama analyzed to predict greenhouse gas emissions - Panama Soil - Plot 6 (Hybrid Assembly) | ecosystem: Environmental > Terrestrial > Soil... | reverse complement strand
ATGAGCTTCTCCGAGAGCCCTCTCAGCTTCGTCGGGTCACAGGACAGTGGTTTCGCCGTGTAGGTCATCGAGCGTTCCTCCTTCCAGCGGACGTCGAGCGCCGACCGCCCTCCGTCCGCGCCTGTTTACGAGCGATCGACCGAGCTCGACAAGCCGCTGCCGCAACCCGCGTACGCGTGGCGAGCCCTGGCTCGCCTCGCCAAAGAGGCGAGCCAGCTCGGCTCTCGCCTGGGCTTCTGCGCGTCGCTCGCGAATGATGTGCTCGGCGAGGTACACGTCTGCTTCCATCGGCGTCTCCTTCCTCCACTACGAAGTCTTGTGTTACTACATGAAACAGTAGTTTCTCATCTTGTCAAGAGATCGCCGTGCAATGCAGCACTTGACACGCCGATGAAACTAGTGTTTCATTCTCGACCATGGACCCCACCACCCTGCTCCTGCTGCTGGTCGGAGTCCCGCCCACGCCGTCGAGCCTCCGCGTGCGGGTATGGCGCCGGTTGCGCTCGCTTGGCGCCGTGCCGCTCAAACGCTCCGCCTATCTCCTGCCCGACACGCCGGAGCGGTACGAAGACTTCCAGTGGCTCGCGCAGGAGATCCAGCGGGAGGGCGGGGACGCGACGCTCATTCGGGTCCAGCAGATCGAGAACGTGACCCAGGGCGACGTCCTTCGTCTGTTCCACGAGCCCCGCGATCACGACTATCGACTGCTGGCCGCGCGCTATCGAAAAGTCCTCAAGAGGCTGGAGCAGAAGTCATCCGCCAAGAGCGCGCGGGTGCAAGAAGAGCTGGCACGTCTGGCCAAGGATCACCAACGCATTCGTGACGTCGACTTCTTCGGGGCTCCGGGCGGAGCCGAGGTCCGGCGTCTCGAGGAGGTCGTCGCCATGCGGACTCGGCGTCCGGAGCCGGAGCGGCGCGAGAAACAACCCACCCTCGATCTCACGAAACTCAAAGGCCGTCGATGGGTGACGCGCCCGCGGCCGCACATCGACCGCATCGCGTCGGCGTGGCTGATCAAGCGATTCATCGACGCCGACGCGCAGTTTCTGTTCGCGCCGCCCGCCGAGTTTCCACACGATGCGATTGCGTTCGACGCGCCGGGCGTGGAGCTGAGCCATCAGGGCGAGGACTGCACGTTCGAGACCCTGGTGAAGCGAGCCAGCCTGCGCGATCGGCGCCTCAAGCGGCTTTCCGAGATCGTCCATGAGGCGGACCTGCGCGACGGGAAGTATCCGCACGAAGAGGCGCGCGGCATCGATGTCGCGGTGCGCGCCCTGCTCGCCGCCTCGGCCGACGATCATCAGGTCCTCGCGCAGGGCATGGCGCTGTTCGAGGGCCTGTACGCCACCACGCCCCGGAGGGGCGCGTCATGACGCTGATCCTGTCGCGGTCCGACGTGCTCGATCTCTTGTCGCTGCCCGAGTGCATCGACGCTGTCGAGCGGGCCTTTCGCCTTCACGCCGAAGGCCGAACCCTGGGCCCCGGCGTCCTGAGCGTCCCGGCGGCCGGCGGCGGCTTCCACATCAAGGCGGCCGGCCTGGTCGGCGAGCGCGGCTACTTCGCGGCGAAGACGAATGCGAACTTCTCGGAGAACCCTCGGCGCTGGGGGCTGCCGACGATTCAGGGCATGATCGTGCTGGCGGATGCGGCGAAGGGCACTCCCCTCGCCGTCATCGAGTCCGGCAGCGTGACCGCGCTGCGAACCGCAGCCGCCACCGCCGTGGCCGCGAAGCGCTTGGCGCGGCCCGACGCGCGGACGGCGACGATCGTAGGCTGCGGCGTTCAGGGCGAGATTCAGCTCGCCGCGATTACCGCCGTGCTGCCGCTACAGCGGGTCATGCTCCTCGATACCGACCATGCCCGCGCCGAAGGTCTGGCCGCGCGCGCCGCGGGAACGAGCGGCCCGCGGCTCGAGGCGACGAAGGATCTTCAGGCGTCCCTCCGCGAAAGTGACGTCTGCGTGACGTGCACCACCTCGCGCCGCGCGTTTCTTCAGAAGGATGATGTCGCGCCGGGCACCTTCATCGCCGCCGTCGGCGCTGACAATCCCGACAAACAGGAGCTGGAGCCGGCCCTGCTGGCCGCCGCAACGCTCGTGGTCGACGTGCTCGACCAGTGCGCGGAAATCGGTGAGCTCCATCACGCGCTGGCGGCGAACCTTCTCAGGCGCGAGCAGGTCCACGCCGAGCTCGCCGAGGTCGTGGCCGGCCGCCGCCCGGGTCGCACGCGCGAGGACGAGATCACGATCTTCGACAGCTCGGGAACCGCGCTCCAGGATGTCGCCGCCGCGGCTGCCGTGTACGAAAAAGCTCGTGCCGCCGGGCGCGGCACGGCCGTGAATCTCGAAGGTTGAAAGGAGTCCGACATGAAGTGGGTCACCCGTGAGCGAGCGCGCGTCGATCGCATCGCCTGTCCCTGGCTGATCACGCGCTTCGTCGATGCCAAGCCCGAATTCTTGTTCGTCCCGGCGGATCGAGTTCGAGACGTCGCGGACCGAGAGCACGCGATCCCGTACGACATTCCCCAGGTCGAGCTCGGTCACCACGATGCCCAGTGCTCCTTCGATGCCTTCATCGATCGATACGAGCTGACGGATCCAGCACTGGCGACACTGGCCCGGATCGTGCGAGGTGCCGACACCGACGATCGCGGCCTCACGCCGGAATCGGCGGGGCTGTATGCGGCGGCGACGGGCTTTCAGGCGACGAGCCGCGACGATTTCGACAACATGGCGCGCCAGTTCCCGCTGTACGACGCGCTCTATGCCTTCTGCCGCACGCACACGCCGGCGAAGGCGCGCCCCCGTGTCCTGTTCGTGTGTCTGCACGGTGCGGCGAAGAGCGTTGTGGGCGCGGCACACTTTCGGCGCCTCGCTGCCAAGCACGGTCTCGCGATCGACGCGGTCGCCGCGGGCACGGAGCCCGACCCGGCGCTGGCGCCGGGCGCCGTGAAGGGGCTCGCCGCCGAAGGGCTGGAGGCGACGCCCAGCCGTCCACGGCCGGTCACGCTGTATGACCTTCAGAGCGCGGCGCACGTCGTGGGCTTCGGCTGCGACGTCGCCCCGGCCCGCGGCCAGCGTATCGATCAGTGGGATGTTCCCGCGGTGAGCGACGGCTACGCCGCGGCGCGTGAGCGCATCGTGGCGAACGTCGAGCGCCTGGTTGCGGAGATGGCGACGCAGCGCTGAGGCCCGGCCGTCAGCGAGCCGCGGCAAGGATCGCGTCGGCGGCCTTCTCCGCGATCATGTAGACCGCGCTCACCAGGAACAGACCGGGGATCCGCGGGAACACCGAGGCGTCGACCACGCGCAGGCCCTGGGTGTCGTGGACGCGGAAGTCGCTCGTGAGGACGCCGCCCCGATCGCGCGCGCCGATCGGGCAGGTGCACGAGGCGTGGTGGCCCCACGCGTGGTTGCGGACGAACTCCTTGAGCTGCGCGTCGGTCTGGAGTCTGTCGCCCGGCACTTCTTCCTCGGCGATCAGATCACCCTTGAGCGGCTTCACGATCTCGCGCACGAACCTGACGCCGTCCACGACCGCGTTCAGGTCCTCTTCGTGGTCCGGGTCGCCCTCGTCGAAGTAGTGGAAGTTGATGCGCGGGGCAACGCGCGGGTCGGCCGAGTGCAAGGTCACCTCGCCCGCCCGGTTGTTGGTGTAGCCCTTCAGCACCGCCCACGTCAGACAGTCGAGGCTCCGGGCGGCGTCGGCCGAGTAGTTCGGATAGTACCCGGCGAACCTGGTCAGCATCGCGAAGCAGAACAGATCCGGAACCGAGCGTGACCGCGCGGAGCGCTTGATCGTCGACATCACGAACCCGTTGGTGGCGAACACACCCTCGCGCCGGATCGCCCAGCGCCGGTACTGCGCGTCCCCCTTGCCGAAGCGCGCTCCGGCGAGCACGTCCCACTCGCGCTTCATCCGGTTGACGACACCGATCTCGTAGCGGTCCTGAAGATTCAGGCCCACGCCGGGAAGGTCCACGCGCACGCCGATGCCGTGGTGCTCCAGGACGTTGCGCGGCCCGATCCCCGAGAGCATCAAGAGCTGCGGCGTGTTGAAGGCGCCGCCCGCCAGGATGACCTCGCGTGTCGCGCGGACGGTGCGCCGCTCCCCGGAGTCGCCGACGGCGGCGCCGGAAGCTCGATAGAGCCGCTCGCCCTTCAGGTACTCGACGCCCACGGCGCGATTTCCCTCGCCGAAGACCACGCGCGTGGCCAGCGCGTGAAGCTCAATGGTCAGCCGATCGGGAAACTTCGTCGCGACCTTCAGCACACGCTCCCGCGCGCTCGTCCGCTGGTGATGGCAGGTGGTCAGCGGCACATAGCAGGCGCCCGCGATGTTGTCGCGCACCCGACGCCAGTCGTTGGGATCGAGCTGGGTCTTGAGCCACCAGCGCGCCTGCTCGGCCGGGTCGTCGCACCGTTCGAAGGCGCCGAGCGCCGCGTCGAAGAGCATGTCCTTCAGCGTCCGGCTCTTGAGCGTGGCCCTCGGAATATCCATCTCCGTCCTGAGCCAGCCGTCCCAGCCGTGCCGCGTCCAGTTCAAGCCGAGCCCGGCGAGCCAGCGATACGGGAAGAGGCGATGGTGACAGTCCTCGAGGCGCTCGAAATAGCCGCGCATGCGCTCGGCCGCCCAGGAGCGGTCGCCCGTGAGGTCGGCGATGGCGTTCCAATCGGCGTTGTGCGGGGCCAGCAGCACGAGCGCGTTGTGGGCGGTGCAGCCGCCCAGCGTGCTGGCGCGCGGATAGAGCACGCCGTCTACCCGCTCGCCGTCCCACTGCTCGCGGTATTTGGGGTCGAGCTTTTGTCGGTCCGTGTCGGCGTAGTGGCGGACGAAGAAATTCCACGCCATCGCCTTGTTCTCGGACGCCAGGGCATGAAACGCCGGCACGTCGTAGTCGTCGGGCAGCCGGTTGCCGTCGGGATCGAGTGGATTGCCCCCCTCAAGACAGCGCGGATCGCCCCCGGCCTCCAGGAGCACCACCCGGTGTCCCTTCTCGGCCAGGCGCGCGGCCAGGGTGCCCCCGCCCGCGCCCGAACCCACCACGACGTACTCGGGGTCTGCGCCGGTCATCGACACGGGCATCTTAGCCCGGCGTCCTCAGGAGGATTCCCAGCGCCAGAATTTTTGCAGCGTGACGCCGACGACCGCGAGGGAGGCGCCGAGCCCGAACAGCGAGGCCGCGCGATAGACCCCGTCGAGATGCGGCAGATCGAACAGGAACGCCTTGAATACGGCCGCCACCAGCAGCGCGAGCGCCGCGCCGCGGCCGGCGCGCCAGTCGATGACGACAAAGCCGAAGAGCAAGAGACCCGTGGCGATCACGGCCCATGCGAGCGTGTACCACACGTTCTCGGACGGCTGCGAGCTGGCGAAGTCGAAGCTCAGGGCGCCGTTGGCGGAGTGAAAGCAGTTGGCGATCTCGATGTTGAGCAGGAACCAGATCTCGAAGAGCCCGGCAACCGAGAAGGCTTCCTGCAGCCGGGGCACGTCGCGCCGAATGAGGTACGCCGCGGCGAACATCACCGATCCGCAGACGAGGTAGATGCCGTAGACGGCCCAGCGGGCGAACAGGTCGGCCTCGAACGCCAGCCGGAAGAACACGACCACGCCCAGAGCAGCCGCCCACGGCAGCAGGGTCGCGACACGATATCGCGTGCGGGCGAAGATCCAGACCAGCCCCGCGGCCTCGACCGCCCAGAGCATCACGACCCACTTCCCGGGCAGCAGCATGGCGAGGGCCGCGTTGAAAAACGCCAGGGTCAGCGACAGGAGCAGCGTGACGCGCGCTGGGCGGCCGGGCTCCCACCGCGCCGCGCGCCAGAGGAGCACGGCGAGGATGCCGCTCTCCGCCAGCGGCACGAGGCCGGCCCACCAGCGGTGCAGCGCGTCGAGCGCGGCTCCCGTCATCCAGGCAATGACGAGCATCACGGCGCTGGCCAGCCCGGCGGCGATGGACGGATCGAGCGAGGCCCCAGCCCGCGGCCCGAGGGCCAGCGGATACGCGACCAAGAGGACGTACGGCACCGCGCCGATCGTCAGCAAAGCCCACACCGAGGACTGCGCCCACATCGAGGCCTGGGATGCCGTGATCACCATGGCCACGTAGAACGGTACGGCCAGGACGGCGAGCAGGTGGCGCCCCGAGATCCACGCCACCGCCAGGAGTGCTCCGAAGAGGACGACGTGCAGCGCGATCACGACCCAGAGCGGGGGGTGAAGGGCCATCACGGTGACACACGCCATCGCGAGCGCGAGCGCGGCCACGATCGGCTGCTCGCGGCGGACCGCGACCACGACGACCGCCGCGAGCATCACCAGCATCGCCGCGACGAGGCCGGCCCACGACTGCGGCTCGCGCAGCGCGATCCCGATGAACACGCCGAGCAGCAGCCCCGCGAACGGCGTCACCTCCACGAGGTAGACGACGATGAAAGCCGCCAGCCACGCCAGGAGCCACGGCCACGCGGTGTGCGTGTACGACACGTAGAGCCAGACGGCGAACGCAAGCAGTGTGCCGACGCCACCCGCGGCGTGCAGCCACTTCGGCTCGCCGCGCCAGGCGATCGCCAAGAGGCCGGTGGCGACGACGAGCAGGTACGCGAACAGGACGTTGTAGCGCGCGCCGTAGTTCACGTGCGCCGCGACGTAGACCGCGAAGAGGAGCGCGATGTGCGCGGCCGCGATGGCGGTCCAGCGGGCCCAGGCCGGACGGTCATCCGGCCGGCGGGGCCAGAGCGCCGCGGTCGCCACCACGGCGAACACCGCGAAGGTCACCGCGGCGAGCGGGAGCAGACCGACGGTGATCGACCGGATCGTCCATCCCCACTCGTAGAGTGCGGTCAGCACGACGCTCAGCGCACTCAGCCACCACCAGCCCCTGCGCGCGGCCAGCCCGGCGACGGCGATGTTGAGGGCCAGGAGGTACGCGAAGACCGCCCGCGGATAGTTGTCCGCCGACGACAGGAGAAACGCCGTGACGAAGCCGCCCACCACCCCGAGGATGGCGACGAAGATCGAATTGCGACGGTCGGCGAGGACCACGGCGGCCGCGGTGACGGCGAGCATCCCGACGAACGCGACGGCCAGCGGGACGATCCCCCATCGCGCGAAGGCCGCGTAGAACGTCGCATAGAGAATTCCGATCCCGGCGGCGTCGAGCGCCTCGGTGGTGAGGCGGTATCGACCCGCGAGCCAGCGCTCGGCCACCACGATCAGTGCGACGCCGAGGATCAGGCCGGCCGCGGTGCGCACCCAAGGCTCGCCGCCGGTGGCGCGGAACAGGAAGACGGCGCCGAGCACCAGCGCGATGCCGGCGGTCCACGTGAAGCCGTGGACGCCGATCGACATCCACGCGCGCGCACGGAGGAGGCTCATAGCTTCTTGAGGTACTCGAGCAGCGCGTCCTTGTCGGCCTGCGGCAGGCTCACGCCGTACTCGTGTCCCATGTTGCCGTTGGAGCGCCAGCTGACGTCGTACGGGGTGGCGACCGCCGTCACGGCATCCCACGGTATCTTGAGCCGCCGGGCTTGGTCCTCCATCGAGACGAACCCGACGTCGACCGGATCGTAGACGTCGTAGCCGCGATAGAAGACCCGCGGCCGCTGCGCGGCGGGCTTGAGGAGATCACGCAAGGTCGGTACCGACCCGTTATGTAGGTAAGGCGCGCGCAGCCAGATGCCGTCGAGGAAGGCCGCGACGTAGCCGGTCGGGTCCTCTTCCACGAGCCCCCGGCGCGTGATGCCCAGGCCGCGCACGGTCTCGTTCGATCGAATGGCCGCCTGCTTGTTCCAGCTCTTGATCCGCTCGTCGTCGGTGCCGATCTCGCGGACGGGCATCACCGTGCCGGTCTTCTCGCTCCAGTGGCAGCGCACGCACTGCGCGTCGAAGACCGCCTTGCCGGCCGCCGCCCTGGCCTCGTCGACCGCCGCCGGGAACTTCGGCGCCGGATATTCCTCGAGATACTTGGTGAGCCACCGGATCTCCTCGAGGAACTTCTCGTTGTCCGAGGGGCCCGCGCCCAGCAGCCCCAGCGCCGAGTCGATGATCACCGTGTTGGCGTCCCAGCTGTCACCGGCGAAGTTCATCCGCGTGCCGGGGTTCGTCTTGTACTTCTTGAGATTCCAGATCGACGGCATGTCGGTGGGGCCCAGCGTCTCGTCCAGGGGCGACGTCGTCAGGAAGTACTTGGTGAGATTCATGGCGTCATCGCGGCCGCGGCCCCAGTCGGGCCACTTCGGCAGGCCGTGATTGTAGATCCACGCGAAGCGCGGCCCGCGCTCACGCAGCTGCTTGCGCGTCGCCGGGATCAGCACGAACCGGTAGATCATCCGGTCGATCCACGACAGATCGGCCGCCAGGTTGATCTCGTTCATCAGGGTGCCGGCGTTGAACCGTGGATCGCGCGCGCAGTCGACCACGAAGCGGAAGAAGGCCTCGAGGTTGAAGGTGTGATTCGGGCCGGTCGGGACGAACTTCGGCTTGTCGTCCGGCGACAGGCGATAGCTCGCCACGTGGCAGCCCGCGCAGTTGTTGGCCACGCGCTCGAAGCCGATGGTCTTCTTCGTGAACCCGATGGGCCACTCCTTGCCCTCCTCCCACGCCACGCCGAACGAGGCGTAGCCCGTCGGGCCCGGCAGCTTGTCGGGGAAGACCCGGGGCAGCACGTAGAGGATCCAGTACGGGAAGCCGGCGCTGTTCTCGGCCCCGATGGAGCCGTACATGAAGCGCTCGTCACCGGTGGCGAACGGAGGCTGCGGCACCTCGCGGAGGAGCTTGTACCAGCCGAACCAGCCGACGAACGCGAGGACGACGAAGAGCGCTACCAGCGCGCTGCGAAGCCTCCGCTTCCGATCAGGCGTCCACGCGATCATCCGGCGCTCTCCTCAAAACGTTTTCAGGTATTCGACGATCGCGTCCTTCTCGTCGTCCTTCAGCGTGAGGCCGTAGGTGTGTCCGCGGTTCGATCGGGTCGGCTCGCGCGTGTCGTACAGGCTGAACCTACGCCCGTTCTCCTCCGGCACGTTGCTGATGAACCCCACCAGCTTGCTATCGAGCACGTCGTAGCCGCGGTAGAACGTCGTCGGCCGAGGGTGCTTGCCCTGGCCTTCCGACTCCGGCGGGTCGAGGAGCTGGCGCAGGGTCGGGACCGATCCGTTGTGCAGGTAGGGCGCGCGCAGCCAGATGCCGTCGAGCGGCATGTTGGCGTAGCCCTCGGTCTTGCGGAAGTGCGAGAATCGGTACGGGGTGCCGGCGTAGAGGACGCCCTGGCTCGAGCTCAGCGCGTACGTGTACGAGTTGTAATGTTCGCGGTCGGTGCCGAGCTTGTCGATCGGCGTGACGTGGCCGACCCACTTGCCGGAGAAGTCCTGGCCGCTCTTGCCGTGGCAGGCCGCGCAGTGCGTGCCGTAGAGCTTGGCGCCGTTCGCCGCCTTCGCCTGGTCGATCGGAAACGGGAACGGCGGCGGCGCCGCGTCGAGCAGCCAGTTCTGGATGCGCTCGATCGCCGCGTGGTCGACCGTATGGGGCGTCGCGCCCGTCCCGAAGGCGGCGCTCAGGTTGCGCTCTTCCACCGCGGTGTTGTTGCCGGTCCAGTGCAGCTGCATCGGCTCGCCGTCGTCGCGGTGCTTGCGCTTGCGCTGGTTCCAGATCGACGGAAAATCGACAGCGCCGCGGAGCTCGCCCGGCGGCAGCGCGCTGATCGTGAAGCTCAGCCCCGCCTTGGCCGAATTCCACGTGTCCACCCGCCCCGGTCCCCAGTTCTCGGTCTTGAGGGGCAGGAAGCGATCGCGCAGCATCAGCAAGCGCTCGCGCATGAGGAAGACGGCCACCGGATAGACGAGATATCGGTCCAGCAGGCCGAGCCGGCCGCCCGCCTCCCGCGCGATGGCGGGCACGAGCACGTTGGCGTTGAAGCGCTCGTCCACCACGATGTCGGCGAAGAATTTCTCGAGGAGCCCCAGATCCAGATGCGTCGCGCCCGTGCCGACGTAGACCTTGCGCGGCTTGTCGGCCGCCTCGCGCACGGTGGTGGAGTGACAGACCGCGCAGTTGACGAACACCCGGTCGAGGCCGAGGTTGCGGCGCCGCATGACGCCCACCGGCAGCTCGCGGCGCCGGCCCTGCTCGTCGTTCTCGTAGATCATGCCGAAGGCCTCGTAGCCCTCGGCGCCGTTCTGCGGCAGCTTGTCCTTGAACACCGCCGGCAGCGCCTTCCAGATGAAGAGCGGGAAGCCCGCGTTGCGCTCGCCGCCCGTCGAGCCGTACTTGAAATGGTCCTCGATGTCGGTGTACGTCACGGGCCGGTCCGGCAGGAAGCGCTGGGCCAGCATGAGGCCCG
>Ga0066388_100003352_pt1 | contig 10338 bp, 9 predicted proteins | sample PanSoiMetaGPlot6_FD_64539 | JGI IMG/M metagenome (GOLD analysis project Ga0066388, IMG submission 64539) | Tropical forest soil microbial communities from Panama analyzed to predict greenhouse gas emissions - Panama Soil - Plot 6 (Hybrid Assembly) | ecosystem: Environmental > Terrestrial > Soil... | reverse complement strand
ATGATTGTCATCGAAGAGGCGCACAAGTTCTTGTCTCCGCAAGTGGCACGCCAGACTATTTTCGGCATCATCGCCCGCGAAATGCGCAAATACTTCGTGACCCTGCTCGTAGTCGATCAAAGACCGAGCGGCATAGATCCAGAGATCTTGAGCCAGATAGGCACCCGCGTAACCGCCCTTTTGAACGACGAAAAAGATATCGAGGCCGTCTTCACTGGGGTGTCCGGCAGCCAGACACTGCGGACGGTGCTTGCCCAGCTCGATCCGAAACAGCAGGCGCTGATTCTTGGCTACGCCGTGCCCATGCCGGTCGTCGTGCGTACCCGCCCGTTCGACAGCAATTTCTACCGGGCCGTCTCACGTGCAGAGTCCGACAACCCGGTTGCCGAGCGCCAGGCGCAAGCCCGCAAGGCCGCCGAAGAGCTCTTCGGCACCAGTATCTGACACCGACGAGAAGTTCTTGCCACAGCCGAACTTTTTGAGCTATTGTGTACTCAACTTTAAACCTGCGTCAGAAACCGCCGGTCTTACTAAATGCAAAGCGCCCAAGAGCTTGAAGGCGACCCTCAATACAATTTTGTCGAGGCCAGAGAACCGACAGAACTGATAATGTGCCTGATTTTGGCGGCAGCCTACGCGGGGTTGGCTAAATACTGCTGGGAGCCGCTGACCAGAATAAACAACACGCGCATGCTCTTAAACGTCGAGGGCTTTTTCATCACGATCGCGCTGCTGGCGTTGCTGGTCGGATTGCGCCCATACATAAATCCTTCCAGTCTGCAACTGAGCAGCAAGGGCATCAAATACCGCGGGCCGCACTGGCCGCAGCGCAAGACGGTCAACTGGGGCCAGGTCTTCCGCCTCTACGTCAGCCCCGAGCTGGTGGTGGTCCTCTATCACCCCTGGCCCGGCAACCAGGGAGTCTGGCCGCTGCTCATCCAGTCCGTCTATCTGGCCGACCGTGAGAAGGTGCCCATGGCCTTCAAAAAGTACTGTCCAGTCCAGCCGGTTTTGCTGTCCGGTCCCAGTCTCACGGCCCGCATCATCTTGATCCTGGCTTTTACGGCAGTGGTTGTCTGGATCCTGCAGATGTTGCTGCCGTGACACCACCGGCAATGGCAACGGCCTTCACTGACGCTTTTCGCCTGCCATCCGCCCTTCCAGCGCGCGCAGATAGGCAATGAGACTGGCGAGCTCCCGGTCGTTGAGCGCCTCTTTGCCCTGAGCAGGCATCGCCCCCTTGCCCTTGCGAATGAAGGCCTTAAGCGCGGCGTCGTCAGCGAAGTGCTCGTCTATCTTGGCCAGCGACGGGCCCAAGCCCTTGGCACCACCCGGATGGCAAGTGTTGCAGCTGCGAATAAAAATTTGCTCGCCGTTCAAGTTGGTCGACGTTGCCGCCTGGTGCTCCAGCTCCGCTCTGCGCACGGCCTCGATGCGCTTCACTTCCTCAGACATCGAGCAGCCGGCCACCTGGGTGGCGGCCAATAACGACATGATTGCCGTTGGCAGTCGGCTCTTGTGCACGCAGGTGCTGTTCACGCTTGGCATCGCCCGGTTATCACAGTTTAACATCCACCCCTTTACACATTAGCCCACTGACAGGCCGGGCAGGACGGTGCCGCCAGTAGAATGTAGGGCTGGTTAACATGGGGTTTACCTTCCTCGTGTACATTTAAGACCAGGAGTTCTCGCCCGGAAGTTGGAGACCGTCATGACGTCAGAGGCCACGAGATTGGATCCACCGGCTCGCCAGAGCGCGGAAGCGGAGCAGCGCATTATTATTCGCGGTGGAAACCCACTTACCGGCACGGTTCGCGTCGGCGGCGCCAAAAACGCCGTACTGAAGATGATGGCGGCAGCGCTTCTGGTCAAGGACGTCTCCATTCTGCGCAATGTACCGAGCTTAACGGACGTGGAGATGATGGCCGAGGTGATCAGGCACCTGGGAGCCAAAGTCAAAGTCGCCTGCGGCGAAGTGCACATCGATGCCCGTGACGTCCACGATCTGGAGGCCCCTTACGAGCTGGTCAGCCAACTGCGGGCGTCCTTCGTGATTCTCGGCCCCCTGCTTGCCCGCTTCGGACAAGCGAAAGTGTCGTTGCCGGGCGGCTGCGCCATAGGCGAGCGAAGAATCGACCTGCACGAGCGGGGGCTCAAGCTCCTGGGCGCCGATGTGCGCACCGAGCATGGCTACGTTTACGCCAACGCCAAGACCCTGATCGGCACCCGCATCTACCTCGACCGCCCCTCCAACGGTGCCACCGAGAACATCATGCTGGCCGCTGTCTTGGCTGAAGGCCAGACCGTCATCGAGAACGCTGCCCAGGACCCGGAAATCGTCAACCTGGCTGACTTTATCAATGCGCTCGGCGGAAAAGTGCAAGGCGCCGGCACCTACCAGATGACGATCGACGGTGTCAAACAGTCAGACCTGCACGGCGCCGTCTTCGAGACCATCCCCGACCGGCTGGAAGCCGGCACTTTTATCCTGGCCGGCCTGGCTACCGGCGGCGAGATCACTGTGGAAGGCTTAAACCCACATCATCTTTATTCGCTGATCAGCAAAGTTACGGAAATGGGGGCGGAGGTGGCGATCTTTGCCCCGGACACCCTGCGGGTGCGCTTCTCAGGACGCCCGCGTGCCACCGACATTACCACCTTGCCCTACCCGGGCTTCCCCACCGACCTGCAGGCGCCGATCATGGCCGTCCTGGCAGCCGCCGACGGCACATCCATTCTGACGGAAACCATCTACGAAAACCGCTTCATGCAAGCCGGTGAGTTGCGCCGCATGGGTGCCGACATTGCTCTTAAAGGCAACAGCGCCGTCACAAAGGGTGTTGCCAGATTGCTGGGGGCAGAGGTGAAAGCCAGCGATCTGCGTGCGGCAGCGGCACTGATTATCGCCGGACTCGGGGCCGAAGGCGTAACCGAGGTCACCGGCCTGCACCATCTCGATCGGGGCTACGAGTCGCTGGAGGATAAGTTCCGCTCGCTGGGCGGCGACCTCTGGAGACGATAAGCAGGTTGAACATGATCATAATGAAGTTCGGAGGCACTTCCGTCGGAAGTGCCGAGCGCATGCGCCAGGTGGTCGAGCTGGCGGCCAGGGCCCACAAGAAAAGTCCCCACCCGGTAATTGTCCTTTCGGCCATGTCCGGGGTAACCAATACCCTGATCGAAGGAGCGGAGCTGGCGCTGGCGCGTGACCTGGCGGCGGCGCTTACGCGCGTCCAGGCCTTGCGGGCCAAACACCGGCAGGCTATCGAGGACCTGTTCGACGGCGCCGTCGCCGACACGCTTTTACGGGATCTGGAGGGGCGCCTCGAGGAGCTGACCGTTCTGTACAAAGGCATAAGTTACCTGGGCGAGCTGACGCCGCGCTCGCTCGATGCCGTCTCCGGTTTCGGCGAGCTATTGTCTTCTCGCATCGTCTGCGAGCTGGCTTCCGCCGCGGGGCTGGACAGCCAGTGGCTTGATGCCCGCAGCTTCATGGTCACCGACGATAACTTCGGGCGAGCCAATCCGCTCTGGGACAAGCTAACCGCCGCCACCAGACAGGCGATCGAGAAATGCGCAGCCGAAAGCAAAACCGTGATCACGCAGGGGTTTATCGGCGCCACCGAATCCGGTGTCAGCACCACTTTAGGCCGGGGCGGCTCGGACTACTCCGCTTCCATTTTCGGCATTGCCTTAGGGGCGGCCGAGATTCAGATCTGGACTGACGTCGACGGCATGATGACAGCAGATCCGCGCGTAATTCCAGGGGCGCGCCTGCTGCCGGAAGTGTCCTTTCAAGAGGCCTCGGAGCTCGCATATTTCGGGGCGAAAGTGTTGCACCCGCTGACGATCAAGCCGGCAATCGAAAAAGACATTCCCGTGCGCATATTGAACACCATGCGCCCCGATCAACCGGGGACCTTGATCAAAGCCTCTGTCGATTGCCAGGAGCTCGTCAGAGCAGTGGCGTCTAAGAAGGGCATCACCGCGGTATTCCTGAGCTCACCGCGCATGCTCATGAGCCACGGTTTCCTGGCCAGAGTATTTGCAGTTTTCGACAAATATCAAACTCCGATCGATCTGATTTCCACCTCGGAGGTGTCGGTGGCGCTGACAGTCGACCGCAGCGACCGGCTGGTGGAGCTGACCGACGAGCTCGCGGAATACGGCGACGTACGCGTGCTCTCCGATGTAGCCATCGTCTCTGTCGTCGGCCGTCAGTTTCGCGAGCAAAGCGGCATTGCCGGGCGAGTGTTCAACACCTTGAGCGACGTCAACATTCTGATGATTTCAGGCGGTGCATCCGATATAAACCTCAGCTTCGTCGTCAGCCGCGACGATGCCGACAAGGCCGTCAAGCAGCTCCATGAGCAATTCTTCGCCAGCGTATAGGACAAGCGAGTGGTGGCCGACCCTCAGTTGCATTCGCTTGGGTAGAAGCCGCGGTAACGCAGGGCGTCAGCCACGTGCTCGCTCTGGATTTGATCACAATCGGCCAGATCGGCAACCGTGCGGGCGACCCGCAAGACGCGATCGTAAGCGCGTGCCGATAGCCCTAGTTGCGTGACCGCCCGGGCTAACAGCGCCCGGGAACGCTCGTCAACCGAGCAGTATTTGAGGAGCTGGCGATGCGTGAGCTGACCGTTATACAGCGGCCGGCCCCCAGGCGAGCGCGCTGCCTGCCGATCGATTGCACGCAGCACTCTCCAGCGAATCGTCTCCGAGGCCTCACCATTTGAGGTTCCGCTCAGCTCGACTTCCCTGAGCCGGGATACGGACACGTGCAGATCTATGCGATCGAGAAACGGGCCGGACAGGCGCCCCCAGTATCTGGCCGCTTGATTGGGACTGCAAATACAGAACTTGACCTGATCACCGCGGTGACCGCACGGGCAGGGATTGCAGGCAGCCACCAGCAAGAACGCCGCCGGGTAAGTGAGCGTCTGTTGAGCGCGGCTGATGGTGACGCTGCCGGTCTCCAGCGGTTGGCGCAAATGCTCGAGGTGGTGGCGCGGAAACTCCGTGACCTCATCGAGAAACAGCGTCCCCAGGTGACTCAAAGAGATCTCTCCCGGTTTCGGGATGGCGCCGCCGCCGACCAGCCCGACCACCGACGCGCTGTGGTGCGGGCTGCGAAAGGGCCGCTGGCAAACGAGAGCGGCCTTGTCCGCTAAAAGACCAGCAACGCTGTAGAGTTTGGTTAGCTCGAGCGCTTCGCTGAAATCGAGCGGCGGCATGATGGTCTGCAAGCGCATGGCCAGCATAGACTTGCCCGAACCGGGTGGGCCGACCATGAGGATGTTATGCCGGCCGGCAGCGGCAATCTCCAGGGCGCGCTTGGCTGCTTCCTGTCCTTTTACCTCCGAGAAATCCAGATCGCTCGGGTAATTTACGCGGATGCGGCGGAAAGCCTCTCTGCCTTCGGCACGCACAGCTACTGCGCTGGCTGGGTCGGCGAGAAGGTCGCAGACCTGCTTGAGATGACTGACCGCATAGACGTTGAGACCCTCCACCAGGCAGGCCTCGTCGGCATTGACCTCAGGCACGACCATGTTGGTACATGCCGATGCCAGGCAAGCCATGGCGACAGGCAAGACGCCGGAGACCGGGCGCACGGAGCCATCGAGCCCGAGCTCGCCGACCAGCCAGAACGTCTCCAGTCGGCTGCTCGGCAGGTAGCCGCTGGCAGCCAGTATGCCGATAGCAATTGGCAGGTCGTAGGCCGGACCTTCCTTACGCGTGTCGGCAGGAGCCATGTTGACAACCCACTTTTTGCCAGGCGGCAGCAGGTACGAGCATGCCTTGATTGCCGAGCGCACACGCTCCTGCGATTCCTTGATGGCAGCATCCGGCAAGCCGACTACGAGAATCTGCCCGATACCGCCGCACGTGTCCACCTCAACCTCGATTCTGTAGGCATCGACGCCTTGAAGTCCACCGGATAAAACCCTTGCAAACATATGAAGCTCCTCCGCATTCACCCGGTCCCCTGCCTATAGAACGACAGACCGGCAAGAAAAGTTCAAAGGCGCTCAAAACCGCGCCCGACGCCAGAAAGTAAAAGGAGCAAATGCGATGGGCGGCCAGGGTCAGCTGTCGTAGAAGTAAGCGCACTGCGGGCAGGAAAAACGCAACGGATCCCTGGGCGCGCCGCATGAGGGGCAGATTTGCGCCGGCCGTTTGAAACCCGACCCGAAGGCAGCCTCCTGACCGGGAGGCGCTGGTTGATCCGGGACAACATCGGTTGACGACCGGGGAACTTCGGCGGCAGGACGGGCGCCAATGCTTACCGCCCGCCGGCGCGAGCGCATCTGCTCTGCCACCACCTTCTCGTTGTGCCGTCGCACCTTGACATGACCGACAACAGAAAGCACGACATAGCCGAAAAGCCAGGGATCTACTGCCTGCCTGCCGAATGCCTGCAAGGTAGACAAAACATAGAGGAAAGCTCCGGCCAGCACCCAAAGCGGCTTTGTAAAGCCACTGCCGTAGTAATTACCGAGGCCGATCCACAGAAGGTTAAGGGCCCAGACCACCTCCGGGCTCCTCATCCCTTGCGAGCGCCCCTTAGCTTGCTTCATGCCCCCACCTCCCAGAACTATCTGCCCGATTGCCTGCAGTGACTTCTTTATTTCTTGGCGTTTTCGAACAGGGCCAGATACTTCTTGGCGTCTTCATTGGCAGGATCCTTCTCCAGCGCTTTTTTGATCTCGTCTATTGCTTCTGACGGGTTGCCCTTGTCGTTGAGGGCGATGGCCAGCTGGATGCGGGCATCAAGGTTGTCGGGATTGAGCTCGAGGGCCTTTCTCTCCTCGGCAATCTGAGCATCCGGGTCGCCGGCCACACCTAAGGCAATCGCCAGCTTGTGGTGAATCTCATCATTGTCAGGATCCAGGCGCACTAGATAGCGATACTCGTCGAGCGCCACCGGCAAGTCTCCCTTGGCAAGCGCCGCTTCCGCCAGAGCCCGGTGTCCTGGCGCGTCGGTCGGCTCGATCTCGATTGCCTTGCGCGCATGCTCGATCGCCTCATCGAAACGCTGCTTGTGAGTGAGCGCGTTGGCCAGCACATAGTGCGCAATCGCGTTTTTGGGATCGACCTGAGCGCCGCGGCTGAGGATCTGGATGGCCTCGTCGTACTTGCCCAGCTCGTTGAGCACGACGCCCAAATTGTTGCAGGCCGTCGAACTATCGGGCTCGAGGCGCAGCGCTTCGCGATACTCCGTTTCAGCATGGGCATAGTCGCCCTTCTTGAAGTACTCGTTGCCCGCTATCAAGTACTCGGTCCCACTCTTGACGCTGCAAGCAGATAGCGCCAGGCAAGCGCCCGCCATGACAAGTGTGACCTGCTTAAATTTTGCAAGCCGGTTATACCCAAAAGCGATCGGCAACTCTGGCACCAAGCGAAAAGCCTCAGGCTGACAGCCTTTTCGACTGTATGGCATTCTAACACGGTAGCCGGGCTTAGATACGCGCCCACCCCACTCAGGCCGTCTGGGCCAGCGATCGCGCACCAGAGATTGCCGGCAGATTATCCGCATGAATAAGCGGGTACATTGGTTGCGATCAAGCCTGCCAGCACAGAAAGGTTGACGCCAGTGGACGATTTGAATCGAAGGGCGCCGGAGCCGCCAGCCACGTCTCCGCCTGCTGAGCAGGAGCAGGCGGGCAATCAGTCCGCGGGCTGCCGGGAAGACTCAAAGGATGCAAGCGAAAGCGCTGCCCCGGGCGCCGGTGCCGGGACAGCACCGACAAGAGAGCCGGTCCAAACCGTGGCCGTAAAGCAGGGGCAGTCCGCCAACGTGGTAGTGCTCTTAGTCGGGGCAGTAGTGTCACTGGCGGTGGCGCTGATCGGCGCCGCCCTGTGGCTGGCCAGCAGGCCACCCACCCCGCAGGCGCAGCGGCAAGCACCGATTGCCGTCCCGCTGCGAGCGCCAGCCGCTCAGGCGGACAAACCTGATCTGGTGCGGGCGCCAACCGCTGCACCCGAGCCAGTCCGCACCAATGCCCGGCCAAGCCCGGAACGTGCGCAACCGGCAAGCCCTGTGAGCGGACAGGCAGTGACCAGCAACCCGGCACAAACATCTAGTCGAAAGGCGCTACCGCCTGCGGTGCCAACCACCAGGCCCGGAAAAGCAGCGACCACGGTCAGGCCTGCCAAACGCCAGCCGACACCAATAAGCCGTCAGCAACTGGCAGAACCCGAACCCGCAGAGCGTCGCTGGTCAGAGCCGGATCAGATGGGGAGCTGGTACAAGTTCTCGCAGCGCGAAGGCGGGAATTGAGTTGGCGACAGACAGCCGCTGACGAGATCGAGCGAGGCAACAGCGCCGGAGAGGCACTTAAGTAGGAACCACTGTCTTGCGCTCGGGCCACTCGATGCCCAGTTCGTCGAGTTGCTCGGACGGCGCGGTCGAAGGCGCTGCCGTCATCAAGCACGCGCCCGATTGCGTCTTCGGAAAGGCAATCACATCGCGAATCGACTTGCCGCCCGTCAAAAGCATGACGATCCGATCGAGCCCAAGTGCCAGCCCACCGTGTGGCGGCGCTCCCGACTCGAGCGCCTCGAGCAGAAATCCGAACTTGTCGGCAGCAGCCTGTCGCGTCAAGCCAATCGCTGAAAATGCGCGCGCCTGCAAATCCTGACTGTGGATTCTTATTGAGCCACCACCAATCTCCACACCGTTGTATACGATGTCGTAAGCTCGCGAGCGAGCGCTTTCAGGATCACTGTCTAAGAGAGGCACATCGTCGCGATGCGGACTCGTAAACGGATGATGCACCGCAACCAGGCGCTTCTCTTCCTCGTCGAATTCAAACATCGGAAACTCGGTCACCCACAAGAGCTCGTGCCGGCCGCGCTCAATGAGCGCCAGCTCCTCTGCCAGTTTCAGGCGCAGCCTGCCGAGAACGTTGGCCACCACTTTCGGCTTGTCGGCAACCATAAGCAGCAAGTCGCCTTCACCTGCGCCCCCGCACTCACGAATGAGCGCGAGCTCCCCTTCGCTGAAATGCTGGGCAATGCCGGAGGAGCGGATACCGTCTCCAGCAAAGCCGAGCCAGGCCAGCCCCTTGGCTCCCCAGGAGCGCGCCAGTGCCTGCCACTGATCGAGCTGCTTGCGCGATGCCGAAGCGGCTGCGCCCGCCAGGCAAATGGCCTTCAGTTGCCCGCCCGCTTCCGCTACTTGCCTGAAGGCGTTAAACTGGCACGATCTGGCCACATCGGTCAGGTCCTTGAGCTCCAGGCCAAACCGCAGGTCTGGCTTGTCGCTTCCGAAGCGCGCCATTGCCTCCGTGTACGTCAGGCGCTGAAAGGGCGGCTCGAGCGTGATATCGACGCATCGGAAAGCATGTTCGAGGATGCCTTCGGTAACTGCCATTACCTCTTCTTCGTCCGTAAAGGCTATCTCCAGATCGATTTGCGTAAACTCCGGCTGCCTGTCGGCGCGCAAATCCTCATCCCGGAAGCAGCGAGCGACCTGGTAGTAGCGCTCGACGCCACTGATCATCAGTGTCTGCTTGAACAACTGCGGCGACTGCGGCAACGCGTACCAGTGCCCATGATTGAGACGGCTGGGCACGAGAAAGTCGCGGGCTCCTTCCGGAGTGGCCCGCGTCAGCATTGGCGTCTCGACCTCGATAAAGCGCTGGCTGTCCAGATAGCGGCGAATCGCCTGGGTAATTTCGTGGCGAAGTCTCAGGCCGCGCTGCATGTCCGGCCGGCGCAAATCAAGGTAGCGGTATTTGAGCCTGAGCGCTTCATCGACCTGATGAGCCTGATCCAGCTGGAAGGGCAGCGGCTTGCTGGTGTTGAGCAGCTCGACGGACTCCGGATAAATCTCCACCTCTCCCGTCGGCATATCACGATTCTCGCTGCCGGCCGGACGACCGCTTACCACACCGGCGGCGGCAATCACATACTCGTTGCGCAGTCCTGAAAAGAGCTCGTGTACCTGGCTGTTGCGATTTGGGTCGGCGACAAGTTGGACTATACCCGTAGCATCGCGCAGCTCTATAAAGATGAGACCGCCCAGGTCTCTGCGTGCATCGACCCAGCCGGCCACGCAAACGGTGCGCCCGACATCTGGTAATCGCAGCTGGCCTGCCGACTGGTTGCGCTTCAAAACCAACTTGGACACGAGTACTTCTCCTCTGAATGGATGTCATATTTTAGCCCAGCTCGCCGCCTAAGGTTCCCGAGTGCACCGCTGTTGTCACAGGTGTAGACTATTTATGGGGATCAAAGTCGGCCGACGACAGGCGCCGCAAGCGAGGCAATATGACTGCAACAATCCTTGGCATCGCGCTTATGATTTTGGGCGTTTCCTTTGCCTACAAG
>Ga0066388_100003351_pt1 | contig 10340 bp, 9 predicted proteins | sample PanSoiMetaGPlot6_FD_64539 | JGI IMG/M metagenome (GOLD analysis project Ga0066388, IMG submission 64539) | Tropical forest soil microbial communities from Panama analyzed to predict greenhouse gas emissions - Panama Soil - Plot 6 (Hybrid Assembly) | ecosystem: Environmental > Terrestrial > Soil... | reverse complement strand
ACCATCGACCAGGCGGTCGGCCCCGACGGCAAGCCTTACCGCGAGCTTGCCACTGCCTTCGCCTACCGTGAGAAGATCGTGGCGGGCTGCACCTGCAACGGCCGCGACGCCTTCGGCCTGGTCAACACCCCGATCGAGGACGACGCGACGCTGCGCCCCGGCGACATCGTCGCCACCAAGAGCGGGCTTGCCGCCTACAACGGCGGCGCCAAGCGCCAAGCCGCGAGCTTCACGCCGATCGCCTCCTATTCCGGCGTATCGGCCGAGCTGCGGCGCAAGCTGACGGAAACCAAGGTCGCGCCGGCGGCCGAAACGCCGGCGCCGGTCGTGGTGCAGGCCAAGCAGGACGACGCTGCCTCCCGCAACGGCAAGAGCAAGCGCATTCAGGCCTCAAGGTAGGTCAGGACCTCCTTGGCAATCGACAACGCGCTGGTGAGCCCCGGCGACTCGATCCCGAACAGCTGCACCAGCCGAGGCGCGCCGTGCTGCGCCGGCCCATCGATCATGAAATCGACCGCCGGCTCCCCCGGTCCGGTGAGCTTGGGCCGGATGCCGCAATAGTCCGGCACCAGCCCGTGGTCCGGCAGGCCCGGCCAATAATCGCGGATGCGGGCGTAGAAGGCGTCGGCGCGCTTGGCGTCGACGTCGTAATTCTCGGCATCGACCCATTCGACATCGGGCCCGAAGCGCATGCGGCCGGCCATGTCGAGGGTGACGTGCACCCCGAGCCCGCCGGGGATCGGCACCGGATAGATCAGCCGCGAGAACACCGGCCGGCCGGCATAGGCGAAGTAGTTGCCCTTGCCGAAGAACAGCCGCGGGACGCGCTCCTGCGGATAGCCGCCGGTGGCGCGGCCGAGCTTTTGGGCGCCAAGCCCAGCGCAGTTGACCACGGCGTCGAAGGTGGTGGATTCGCCGTTGAACGACACCAGCCATCCGCCCTGCACCTGCTCAAGCCCATCGATCGACGTGTTGAACGCGATCATGCCGCCGTGATCCTCGAGATCGCCGCGCAGCGCGTTCATGTAGGCATGGCTGTCGACGATGCCGGTTTCCGGAGAGACCATGGCGAGACGGCAGGCGAGCGCGGGCTCGAGCCGCCGCGCCGCGGCGCCCTCGATCAGCTCGACCCCTTCGACGCCGTTGATCCTGGCCTGCTTGATGATCGCGTCGAGGCGCTCGATCTCGCTGTCGTTGGTAGCGACGACGAGCTTGCCGCACTTGCGGTGCGGCACGCCGTGCGAGGCGCAGAACTCGTAGAGCATGCGCCGTCCGCGCGGACAGTGGTAGGCGCGCTTCGATCCGGTCGGATAGTAGAGGCCGGCGTGGATGACCTCGCTGTTGCGCGAGGATACCCCGGTGCCGATGGCGGAGGCCGCTTCGGCGACGATCACCTCGTGCCCGGCAAGCGCCGCGGCGCGCGCGACCGCCAGCCCGACCACGCCCGCCCCGACCACCAGAACCTGCATCGATCCCCTACCCCGGCGTTTCGCAGAAAACGCGTCAACCAATCTTCAGGCTTCGACCGGCAACCCGACATAGTTCTCGGCCAGCGAGCGCATGGCCGCCTCCGAGCTGGTGACATAGTCGAGCTCGGCGAGCTGGCGCTTGCGGTCGAAGCTGTTGTGGACGGGATCGAGATGGAACAGCTGCGTCATCCACCAGGAAAAGCGCTGCGCCTTCCAGACCCGCCGCAGGCACGTCGCCGAGTAGCGCTCGATGAGGTCGCTGCGGCCGGAACGATAGAACGCGACGAGCGCGCGCGAAAGCACCTTGACGTCGGCGAAAGCGAGATTCATGCCCTTGGCCCCGGTCGGCGGCTGGATGTGGGCGGAATCGCCGGCGAGAAACAGCCGGCCATGCTGCATCGGCTCGACCACGAAGCTGCGCATGGCGGTGATGCCCTTCTGCACCATGGCGCCCTCGGCGAGCGTCCGGGTGCCGCCGAGCCGCGTGTGCAGCTCGTGCCAGATTTGCCGATCCGTCCAATTCTCGATGTCGTCGTCGGGCCCACATTGAAAATAGAGCCGCGCCAGGGTCGGCGAGCGCATGGTGTAGAGCGCAAAGCCGCGCTCGTGATAGGCATAGATCAGCTCGTGCTCCGGCGGCGGGGATTCCGAGAGAATACCGACCCAGCCGAACGGATATTCGCGGTCGTAAGGCGTAAGCACGGTCGCCGGAACGCTCGGCCGACAGATGCCGTGAAAGCCGTCGCAGCCGCCGATGAAATCGCAGGCGAGCTCGTGGTCCTTGCCGTCGTGGCGGAAGCGGATCTTCGGCGTGCCGCCCGCAAAGTCGTGGACGCTCACGTCGGCCACCTCGAACAGAATTTGCCCGCCATCGGCCAGCCTGCGGTCGATCAGGTCTTTCACGATCTCCTGCTGGCCGTAGATGGTCACGCCCTTGCCGACCAGGGCGCGGAAATCGATGTAGTGCAGCGCGCCGCCGAAGGCGAAATGGACCCCGTTGTGGAACATGCCTTCGCGCTGCATGCGCACGCCGACGCCGGTCTCGGTGAGCAGGTCGCTCGCCCACTGCTCGATCAGGCCGGCGCGGATGCGGCTCTCGATATAGTCGCGGCTGCGGTTCTCCAGGATGACGGATTCGATGCCTTCGAGATGCAGGAGATGGGACAGCATCAGCCCGGCCGGCCCGGCCCCGACGATACCGACCTGCGTGCGCATGCGCGTCAATCCCCGTCTTGTTACGTCGGAAGCCTATAGGAACAACGCCCGGCCGCCGAGAAGGGACGCGGCCCGGATTGGCCGGCACATTTCGGTCGCAGAGACTCGGCTCAATGAGGATCGATGAGGTCCCGGCCGATGAGCCGCAGCAGTCCCCGTCGCCCAGCCGAAAGCGCGGGATAAAGCGCTCGCGCCCATGGCGCCGTCCCGACGAGCCACAGCAGAAACCGGCTCGCGCCGCTCGCGGGCCGACCGATCTCGGCGAGCTTGCGGGTGGCGTCGGCGCCATAATGCACGACCCCGTCGATCGCGACCACCATGCCGTCATCGATCCGCCGGCCGGCGGCGGCGTGCTCGGCCACCAATGCCGGATTGGTGCGCGCATCGATCAGGGTGATGTCGCCGCGCTCGCGCAGCCCGGTCGCCGCGACGTAGCGCGAGCACGCCGGGCACGCGCCGTCATAGAGGACATAATCATCGCTCATGCCGCGGCCTCCTCGACGAGCGTCGCCACCATCGCACCGCGAGCCCCGAAATGACCTGCAGCGGTGCACCGATCGGGGGAAAGCGGATGATCCATCCCAGCATGGCGAACGGCAGCGGCCCGTGCTCGAGCACGCGGGCGGCAGCGATCATACCCCGCTCGTCGATGCCGGCATCGCGGCGGAGGTAGCGCAGGCGCGTGCCCTCCCCCGGCCCGCGCGGCCGTACGATCACCTGCCGCGTCATGCCTGTGCAAGCGCGCGACCAGAGGCGCTCCCAGACCCAGCGCGCCGGTCCATCGCGGCTGACCGCGACCTCCGCCTCGCCCTCGACGAAAGGCCGCCAGCGCAGATTCCACTCCGGAACTGCACCGGTGAACCGGCGCCAGGCATCGGGCATGGCATGGGCTATATGCGCGGTGTTGTACCAGCGTGCGTAGATCGCATCGAACACCGCGAATGACGCCGCGATCAACGCCAAGCCCCAGGAACGCGCATAGGCGGCGAAGATGAGCATCACCAGCGCCGAGATGATCTGCATGGGATTGGCGACGAAGGCATAGGGGCCGGTGGTGACCACGCGCTTGGGCGGGTCGAAGGGGATCGGCGTCCCCTGCCCGACGGCCGCGAACTCCGCGGTTGCAGCGATGCCGATGAACAGCAGGAGGAGCGCGGCGCACACGAGCGCCACGTCGAGGACGGACGCCGGGAGGCGCAAGAGATCGAAATAGTCGCGGCCTTCGTGGGCGAGCACGGCCGCCGGAATGAGCAGGGCGAGGTAGCCGCCCCAGCCGAGCACGTGGAAGATCGCGCGCAGGCCGGGACGGCGATCGTCTCGCGTCAGTATCGCGGCGGTCAGCGCGGGAATGAGACAGAGCACGAGGCCCGCGCCCTCGCCCACGAGCCATCCCGGCTTTACTTCGACGAGCGGGCCGAGAACGGGCATCGACACCACATCGGCGACGACGGCGAGCAGGACGACCAACACCGGCGACATCAGCCGCGTCGCGAACACGGCGATCGGTCCCCACCAGATCGCCCAGCCGATCCACACGTCGATGGGAAGACCCGCGAGCTCGTTGTGGCCGGCCGCGAAGCTCCACCAGCCCTGCGCCTTCGCCAGCAAATGGAGCAGGAGCAGCGCCGGAAGCTGCCACAGGAATGCGACCATGGCCGCAGTCGCTTCGCGCGGATTGGGACGGAGCAGGAGCAGCATCGCCGCGGCGAGCGCGAGCGGCCCGAGCAGGAAGCATGCGCGCTCAATGGCCAGCAGCTCCGTTTGCGACAGCGCGATCACGGCGGAGCTCCCCACCACGAGCCCGCAACGCGCGTGCGCGCGAGTGCGACCGCGAGCGCCAGCACGGCCGGCACCGCAACCAGCATCAGCACGATACCGTCACCGGCGAAGACCGCGAGCGCAGTCCAGACCACGACCAGGTCCTTGGCGATGCGGTTCGCGAGCGTCGCGGGCGACGGCGCAAAGGCCAGGACAAACGCCAGCGCGCCCGGCAATATGACCTCGAGCGCAATCGTGTCCGCGTCGGACAAGGTCCATGGCCCGCGGAGCCACAGCGCGAGCGCGACCGCGCCACAAACCGCCGCGGCAATCGCCTGGGACCGGCGGTTGCCGAAGGTCGGTGCCAACGGATCGAGTCGGTAGGGATAGGCGGCGCCGTGGTCCAATTTCGTCGCTCCTGCGGAGACCGGAGACTATCGCACGACGGCGCAATGATCCCGTTGACAATCACGGTTATCGGATCATTTCGCGCTTATTTGGCGGCCCAATCCGGAGGATGACGGAGGTCCTACCGGGCGTTGCAGGCAATTTGAAGCAATTTTTCGCCAGTCGTTTGTGCCTTCTGAAATCAAGATTTCCTACAACCATCACCAAATTTTGCAGTTCGTGGTTGGATTGCGGCCGAAGGGGCGCTGCGGAAAAGGTCTACGATGAAGAGCACCATCAGCATGCTGGTCGCGGACGATTCGCGCATGATCCGCAAGATCTTCATGGACGCGGCGCAGGGCTCCAGGCTGCCGCTGCGGATCACCGCGACCGACAACGGCCGCGACTGCCTCACGCTGCTCAAGAGCGGCGACGTCGACATGGCCTTCATCGACGTCAACATCCCCGAGCTCTCCGGGCTCGACGCGATCTGGGCCGCGCGCAAGCTCGGCGTGCAGACGTTCGTGACGATCATATCGTCGCCGCCCTCGTCCGAGGCCGTCGACATGGCGCGCAAGCTCAAGGCCTACGAATTCCTGTTCAAGCCGTTCACGGTCGACGACGTGCAGGCGATCATGCGGACCTACGAGCGCATCACCGCGCCCACGAAAGTCCTGCTGGTCGACGATTCGCAGACCGTGCGCCGCGTGATCCAGAAGGTCCTGCTCGGCAGCATCTTCAATTGCGAGATCACCGAGGCGCCCGACGGGGAGACCGCCGTCGCGCTCTGCCGGGATACCGCGTTCGACGCCGTCTTCCTCGATCGCGTGATGCCCGGGCTTGCCGGGATGGACACGCTCAAGCAGCTGCTGGAGCTGCGGCCGAGACTGAAGGTCGTCATGATCTCGGGCGAGCGCGAGGAAGCGATGGAGGAAAAGGCGCTGAGCGGGGGAGCCTTCGAATTCCTCCACAAGCCGTTCTATTCCGCCGACGTGGATCGCGTCATGCACCACATCTACGGCATCCGGTCGCCCAACCTGTCGTTGGAGACGAGCGCGCCGGATTTCGACGTGGCGGTCGAAGGCAGCACCATCCGCCTCGCCCACAAGGACAGCGGCCACACCTTCGAATATCTGTGGTTCAAGAATCCTCCGCATCTTCGCAACCCCAAGGTCCAGCCCGGCGTGTACCAAGACCCCGACCTCGAGCGGCTGATGGCGGCCGCCGAGCGCAGCGCATTGATGCAATTGACCTCCGCCCGCTTGCTGCCGGCGGCCTAGCCGGCCGCCGCCGTCATCCCAACGCCGCGGCAAGATCGGCGATGAGGTCGTCGGCGTCCTCGACGCCGACCGAGAGACGCACCAGGGTGTCGCCGATACCGAGCGTCGCGCGCACCTCGGGCGGCACCGAGCCGTGCGTCATCAGCGCCGGATGCTCGATCAGGCTCTCGACGCCGCCGAGGCTTTCGGCGAGCGCGAACAGCCGGCAGCGCTCGAGAAAGCGGCGCGCATCGTCGAGCGTGCCTTTGAGCTCGGCCGAGATCATGCCGCCGAAGGCGCGCATCTGCTTCTTGGCGAGCGCGTGCTGGGGATGGCTCGCGAGCCCGGGATAGAACACCCGGTTGACCTTGGGATGGCGCTCGAGCCATTGCGCGACCTTGAGCGCCGAGGTGCAGTGGCGCTCCATGCGCAGCGCCAGCGTCTTGAGCCCGCGCAGCGCCAGGAAGGAGTCGAACGGCCCCTGGATGCCGCCCACGGCGTTCTGCAGGAACTTCATTTTGTCGGCGAGGTCGGCATTGTCGCCCACGATCGCCACGCCGCCGACCATGTCGGAGTGGCCGTTGAGGTATTTCGTGGTGGAATGCACCACCAGGTCGAAGCCGTGCTCCAGCGGGTTCTGCACGTAGGGGCTGGCAAAGGTGTTGTCGGCGGCGGCCCAGAGACCGTGCTTTCTCGCGATCGTCCCGACGCGCTCGAGATCGACCAGCTTGAGCAGCGGATTGGTCGGCGTCTCGATCCAGAGGAGCCGCGTGTTCGGCCGGATCGCCGGCTCGATCGCGTCGGCGGCGGAGAGGTCGAGGTAGCTGAAGTCGAGCCCCATCGAGCGCCGGCGCACGCGCTCGAACAAGCGGCGCGAGCCGCCATAAAGGTCGTCGACCGCGATGACATGCGAGCCCTGGTCGAGAAGCTCGAGCATGGTCGAGATCGCGGCGAGCCCGGAGGCGAAGGCAAACGCGGCCTGGCCGCCCTCGAGATCGGCGATGCAGCGCTCGAACGCCATGCGCGTCGGATTCTTGGTGCGGGCATAGTCGAAGCCCTTGTGCACCCCGGGCGACTGCTGGACGTAAGTGGAGGTGGTGTAGATCGGCATCATCACCGCGCCGGTGGTCGGATCGGGCTCCTGGCCCGCGTGCACACAACGCGTGGAAAAGCCGAGCTGGTTGGATTTGGTCATCAGGGTGTTATCCTGAAATAGTTGATGAGGTCGAGACGGGTGGCGATGCCGAGGAACGCATCGCCGTCCATGACGATGGCGATATAGTCCTTGCGGAACAGCGGCACGAGGTCGGCGATCGGCGCATCGGCAGAGATGGTCTCGAGCCGCGTCACCATCACCTCCGAGACCGGCAACGCAAAGACCCGGTTGGCGTCGTCCGCCTCCGTGAGCAGCGCGGCCAGCACGTCGCTCTCGTCGACCAGCCCGACCACGTGCCCGTCAGCGTCGACCACGGGGAGCTGCGAGACGTCGGCCGAGCGCATGCGGGCGAACACGGTGCGCAGGTTGTCATCCGGACGCACCACCACGGCGGTGCCCTCGCTCACGCGGCTGACCACGACGTCGCGCACGGTGCCGTGGCGGTGGGGATGGCTGAAGCCCTCCTGCGCCAGGAAGGTCGGGTTGAACACCTTCGACAGATACTTGGCGCCGGAGTCGCAAACCAGCGTCACCACCCGCTTGGGCACCGGTTGGGTGCGACAGTAGCGCAGCGCCGCCGCCAGCAGCGTGCCCGAGGAGGAGCCCGCGAGCACGCCCTCCTCGCGCAGCAAGGCACGCGCGGTCGCGAAGCTTTCGGCGTCGGGAATGGAGAAGGCCTGATCGACAAGCGTGAGATCGGCGTTGGGTGGCACGAAGTCCTCGCCGATGCCCTCGACCGCCCAGCTCCCGGCCGTTGTCATCGTTTTGGTCGCGACATAGGGCGCGAGCACGGAGCCTTCCGGATCGGCCAGGATCATCGCCGTGGCGGGCGAGGCCCGCCGCATGAAGCGGCCGATGCCGGTGAGCGTTCCGCCCGAGCCGACGCCGACCACGATCGCATCGACCTTGCCCTCCATCTGCCGATAGATCTCCGGGGCGGTGGTCGCCTCGTGCGCCTTGGGATTGGCCGGATTGGCGAACTGGTTGATGAAGAAGGCGCCGTCGGTGCGCCGGGTGATGGCCTCGGCGAGGTCCTGGTAATAGTCGGGATGACCCTTGCCCACGTCCGAGCGGGTGATGACGACCTCGGCGCCCATGGCCTTGGCATGCAGCACCTTCTCGCGCGCCATCTTGTCCGGCACCACCAACACGGTGCGGTAGCCCTTGCGGGCGCCGACCAAGGCAAGCCCGAGCCCGGTATTGCCGGCGGTCGCCTCGACGATGGTGCCCCCGGGCTTGAGCCGCCCTTCCCGCTCCGCCGCCTCGATCATGGTGCGCGCCGGCCGGTCCTTGATCGAACCCGAGGGGTTCGCACTCTCGAGCTTGAGGAACAGCCGGCAGGGCCCGCGGTCGATGCGCGTCACCTCGATAAGAGGCGTGTTGCCGATGAGATCGAGCACTGAGGCCATGGCCCGAGTATACCCGTCACGCTTCCATCCAATCCACGAGCGCTTTGGTGACCGCCACCGGCTGCTCGAGCGTCGAAAGGTGACCGCTGTCGGGCACCACCACGAGGCGCGCGCCGGGAATCCCGGCGACGATCTCCTCCGATAGGGCCGGCGGCGTGAGCTCGTCGCCTTCGCCGACCAGCACCAGGGTTGGACAACGGATCGTGGCGAGCAGCGGCCGCGCGTCGCCGCGCGCGATGATCGCGTGCTGCTGGCGCAGGAAGGCCTGCGCACCGGTTTCCTCGGCCATGGTGCGCACCAGGCGCTTGAGCGCTTCGTCGCCGTGCCGGTTGCGATGGACGAAGATGGGAAACTGCAGCGCCGAAACTTCGCCGAAGCGCCCGCTTTCGGCGAGCGCGATCTGCGGCTTGCGCCGCGCGGTCTGCTCCGGCGTCTCCGGTCGCGCCGAGGTGTCGAGCAGCGCGAGCTTGCGGACCCGTTCCGGCGCCTGCTGCAGGATCGTGAGCGCGATGTAGCCACCCATCGACAGGCCCGCGAGCGCAAAGCGCGGCGGCGCCGCCGCGAGGATGCGCGCCGCGATCGCAGCCATGCTGTCGTCGCGAGTATGGTCGGCAACCGTCACCTGACCGAATCGCCAGAGTGCGGGAATCTGCTCGGCGTACAGCCGCGCCGAGCAGTTCAACCCCGGGACGAGGACCACGGGTAGAGGTTGGTGCATCGCCGCTTCCCTTGGTTAGGCCCTAGTTTCTCTGCGCGAAGGCAGAAAAAATTAGGCGTTAATTCAACTTGTTGCGCTGCAGCAGGATTGACTTTGGGCGGCGAACCACTATGTTCCGCCCGCAACGGTTCGACCGTAACACTCGACCGTCCGTCCCCGCGCAACTTTAGTCGTTGTTCCGTCACCCGGCGCGGCTAGGCTCCGGACGGTCTCGACTCGAGGTTTTATGTCCTTTTCGCAGCTCGGCTTGTCCGAAAAAGTTCTCGCCGCAGTTCAAGCGGCTGGCTACACCACCCCCACCCCCATCCAGGAACAGGCGATCCCGCACGTGCTTGCGCGCCGCGACGTGCTCGGCATCGCGCAGACCGGCACCGGCAAGACCGCGGCGTTCACCTTGCCGATGCTCACGCGACTCGAGCACGGCCGTGCGCGCGCAAGAATGCCGCGCACGCTGATCCTCGAGCCGACGCGCGAGCTCGCCGCGCAGGTCCAGGAAAGCTTCGAGAAGTACGGCGCCGGCCAGAAGCTCAACGTCGCCTTATTGATTGGCGGTGTCTCCTTCGACGATCAGGATTCCAAGCTCACCCGCGGCGTCGACGTGCTCATCGCCACGCCCGGCCGCCTGCTCGACCATTTCGAGCGCGGGCGGCTCCTGCTCACGGGCGTCGAGCTGCTGGTGATCGACGAGGCCGACCGCATGCTCGACATGGGGTTCATCCCCGACATCGAGCGCATCTGCAAGCTCGTTCCGTTCACGCGCCAGACGCTGTTCTTCACCGCCACCATGCCGCCGGAGATCCGGCGCATCACCGAGCAGTTCCTGCACAACCCGGTGCGAGTGGAGGTGGCGAAGCCGGCGACCACGGTCGCCACCACCAGCCAATTCCTGGTCAAGACCGGGCGCGAGCCGCACGACAAGCGCGACACGCTGCGCCGTCTCATCCGCAACTGCGAGGGGTTCAAGAACGC
>Ga0066388_100003350_pt1 | contig 10341 bp, 10 predicted proteins | sample PanSoiMetaGPlot6_FD_64539 | JGI IMG/M metagenome (GOLD analysis project Ga0066388, IMG submission 64539) | Tropical forest soil microbial communities from Panama analyzed to predict greenhouse gas emissions - Panama Soil - Plot 6 (Hybrid Assembly) | ecosystem: Environmental > Terrestrial >... | reverse complement strand
TCCTCGAGGGGCTCGAGCGTCTCGAGCACCTCCGGGATGTACCGTCGCCCGAGCGCGACGAGGGCGCCGGCACGCGCCGCGAGCGCCGCAGGGGCGAGGAGGTCGCGACCCGAGCGGCCGCTGGAGACCTCGTACACGAAGCGTCGGACCGCGTGAAGCGAGAGGTCCTCCACGTCCGGCAATGGCGGCCCCGGCTCGACGAAGCCGTCGGACGGCACCGCCGTTCGTGGCCGAGCGCCGACGAGGACCGTGAGCTGCGGTCGCACGCGGACCGCGCGCACCGCGCGCGTCAAGCACGGCGCGACGGGACCGTCGTGCATCTCGTCGGCGCGCAGCGCCAAGATCACGGCGTCCGGATCGCGGCGCGCGACGAGCAACGCGGGCAGAAACAGCTCGGCGGCGCTGCCGCGGTAGACCGGCTGCACGATCGTCGCGACATCCGCCGTGGGGTCGAGCACGGCGTCGGAAGCCATCGAGCCGCGCGAGACGACGGCGACGACACGATCGGCGGGAGCCAGCCGTCTCGCACGGTCGAGCGCGCGCTCGTGTGCGGCGGCGCCGCGGTGGGCCAGCCTGCCGGCCAGGACGAAGCACCAGATCGCCGGGGTGGAGCGCGCGCCGGAGGAGTGACCGCCACGAAAGAGTCGAACGTCGGTGATCATTGAGGTACCCTCCGTCGGCGGTCGGCTGAGCCGTTGTCGGACGCGTGGAAGTGCACCCCGCGTGCCACGGGCGATGACGGCGAAAGCTCACGCCAATCGACGGCGGGCTGTGGCGGCGGCTACCCAGAAGTGCAAGAACTACAAGGCAGCTTCCGTTCGATGTAACGATTACATCGTGAGGAGGGGCGCGGTGTTCGATCTAAAAGGTCGCGTAGCGATCGTAACCGGCGGCAACGGCGGGATCGGGCTCGGAATGGCGCGTGGTCTCGCGACGGTGGGTGCGGCCATCGTGGTCGCGGCGCGCAATGCGGAGAAGTCGCGCCAAGCGGTGGCGGAGATCGAGAAGCTGGGGGCAGCGGCGCTGGCGGTGAGCGTCGACGTGACCGATGAGGCGGCGGTGGGGCGACTCATGATCGCGACGCGTGAGCGCTTTGGCCGTCTCGATATTCTTGTCAACAACGCCGGGACGAATATCCGCAAGCCGATTCACGAGTACACGCTCGGCGAGTGGCATCGAGTGCTGGACACGAACCTCACCTCCGCGTTCCTCTGCTCGCACGCCGCATACCCGCTGATGAAGCAGGCGAGCGGCGGCAAGGTCATCAACATCGGCTCGATGATGTCGATCTTCGGAGCGTCGTTCGCCCCGGCCTACGCCGCGTCGAAGGGCGGCATCGTGCAGCTGACCAAATCGATGGCCAGCGCATGGGCGGCGGACAACATTCAAGTCAATGCAGTGTTGCCGGGCTGGATCGAAACCGATCTGACCTCGGCGGCCAAGCGCGAGGTGCCGGGGCTGAACGAGAACGTGCTGCGCCGCACGCCCGCCAAGCGCTGGGGGACGATCGACGACATGTCGGGCGTCGCCGTGTTCCTCGCCAGCGCCGCCTCGGACTTCGTGACCGGCGCCGCCATCGCCGTGGACGGCGGCTACTCGATCCAGGGCTGACGTGCGAACGGTCGTCATCGACGCGATCGCTCCGGAGGGCATCGCGTATCTCACCGAGCACGGCTTCGACATACGGCAGCTGATGAAGCCGACGCCCGAGGCGCTGGGCGAGGCGCTGAGCGACTGCGAAGCGCTGGTGACGCGGTCGTCGACGGCGGTGACCGCCGCCCTCCTCGATCGCGCGCCGCGCCTGCGCATCGTCGGCCGCGCCGGCGTCGGCGTCGACAACATCGACGTCGACGCGTGCTCCCGACGGGGCGTGGTCGTCGTCAACGCGCCGCACGGCAACGTCGTATCGGCCGCCGAGCACACCATCGGCATGCTGCTGGCGTTGGTACGGCGCATTCCCGAGGCCCACGCACGGCTCAAGAGCCTGGAATGGGACCGCTCGATCTACGCCGCCGAGCTGTATCGCAAAACGTTCGGCATCGTCGGCCTCGGCAAGGTCGGCTCGCGCGTGGCCGCGCGGCTGCGCGGGTTCGAGCCGGCGCGTCTGCTGGTCTACGACCCGTACATTCCCGAGGCGCGCGCACGCGACCTCGGGGCGAGACTCGTGCCGGACTTCGACACGCTGCTGCGCGAAGCCGACGTCGTCACGTTCCACGTGCCCCTGACGGCCGAGACGGAGGGCATGGCGGGGGCCCGCGAGCTCGCCCTGCTGAGGCCAGGAGCACGCGTCGTCAACTGCGCGCGCGGCGGCATCGTCGTGGAGTCGGATCTGTTGGCGGCGCTCGAGAGCGGTAACGTGGCGGGGGCGGCGATCGACGTCTGGAGCGAGGAGCCGCCGCGCTCGGACACGCTGCGTCGGCTCATCACCCATCCACGCGTGGTCGTGACGCCTCATCTGGGGGCCAACTCCGCCGAGGCCCAGGTGAACGTGTCCGTCGACGTCGCGCGTCAGCTTGTGGCATTCCGCGACGGCGCGCTCGTCGAGCACGCCGTCAATATCCCTGTCGCCGACGTGACGACGGTGGAGGAGCTGCGCCCCTTCGTCGCCCTCGCCGAGGTCCTCGGCCGCTTTTGCGTGCAGCTGGACCCCGAGCACCTTGCGCGCGTCGAAGTGACCGTGGCGGGCGCGATCGCTGACACCGATCCCGAACTCCTCGCCCGCGGGGTCCTGGCCGGCCTGCTCGATCCCGTGACGGCGGGACCGGTCAACCTCGTCAACGCGCACCTCGTGGCGCGCGAGCGGGGGGTGGAAGTGGCGATCAAGCGGACGGAGTCGACGGGCGCGTACAAGAGCGTGCTGACAGTGGCGACCCAGACCGCCGAGGGCAGCAAGCTCATCGCGGGCACCGTGTTCGACGGCCAGCCGCGGATCGTTCAGCTGCGCGACCTGCACATCGAGTTCACGCCGGCGGGCTACATCCTGGTCCTCTCGTACGAGGACCGGCCCGGCATGGTGGGGCGGATCGGCTCGATTCTCGGCCGGCTCAACGTGAACATTGCGTCGATGCACGTGGGCCGTCGGACGAAGCGAGGGCGCGCCATCGTCGTGCTGCTGCTCGACGAAGACCTCACGTCCGAGCAGGTGCGCGAGGTCGCACGGGCCGTCGAGGCTGATTTCGCCCGGCTGATTCACCTCCGCTGATCAATTCCTGCTCGACCGCATTTTTTCTTTGGTCGACCGCAAACCCGCTGCTAGCATTTCGCGCATGATCAACTTGCGCCTCGTCGCCGTTGCAGGAACCGCCGCCCTCGTGTTGAGCGCGTGTGCCAGCAATCCGCCGCGACCCGTGAAGAGTCAGTTCGAGGACATCCCGGTGGCGAAAGGCATGGGCTACCAAACTGGCGAGTCCATGGCGATCGAAACCCCGACCGTCCAGGCGGCCCGGGAGGTCTACCGCGGCCGGATCGAGATCGAGAGCCTCGCGACCGCCACGCGCGCCACGCTCGAGGCGAACGGTTGGAAGCACCTGAACACCACCAAGACCGCCCAGCACGGTATCAACCAGGTCTACGAGAAGCAGGGCACGTCCCTTCAGGTGCTGATCTGGGAAGGGTGGATGGGCTGGTTCACGTACGCCGAGTACACGACCGCGCGAATCTTGCAGTCGCCGAATAATCCCGCCGCCTCCTCGCGCTAGCGGGAAGAATCTGAACCGCTAGCGGGAAGGATCTGAGCCGCTAGCGGGAAGGCGTCGGGCGTGCGTCTCTCGTCGCGCGCGTGTCGATGAGCTCGAGTCGGCCGTTGCGCCAGACGTAATACTTCGCGATCGGTACGCCGGCCGGCGGGTCGGCCGCTGTGAAGCGTCCCACGGTGTTCACGACGAGCAGCAGGCTGGTCAGCTGATATTCGAGGCTGAACGCCGGCTCCGGCGAGTCGTGGATGCGTCCATTCTTGGCGTTCACGACCATCCATCGCCGGCAGCTCGTCCCGCAGCTCCACTCCACGACGCGGAGGTATCCGGCGAAGTTGGGCCCGCGCCGAGCACCTTCCCGAAGCTCTGTGGCAAAGGGCTCCGCAGCGGGGTTGCGCTTGAAGTCGGGGGCCGCGGGCGTTCCATGGAAGACGGACCCGGCCGGATAGTCGGCGAATCGGGGCACCCGAGCGGTCTTGTCGGTCGCCTCGCGGCCGGCGGCGCCGGCCGTGGCCGCGGCAGCCAGGACGAGGACGGCGACCAGCGTGTTACGGGCGACGCCAGGCGCCGCCGTCGCGCGAAATGAACCCATCGGCTTCGGGCGGGCCCCACGAGCCCGCTTCGTAGGTCGGCAGCGCCGCGGGGGTGCGGCTCCAGGCCTCCAGCACAGGCTCGAGCAGCGCCCACGCGTGCTCGACCCAATCGCCGCGCGCGTAGAGCGTCGCGTCACCGTGAATCGCGTCGAGGAGCAGACGCTCGTACGCCTCCGGCGGCTCGCCGCCGAAGACCTCGCCGTACTTGAAGTCGAGCGTGACGGGCGCGAGCTTGAGATCGGGCCCGGGCTCCTTGGCGACGACGGTGAGCGAGATGCCTTCGTCGGGCTGGATGCGGATGGCGAGCAGGTCGGGCTCGACTCCGGCGGGATCGCGTCGGAAGATCATGTGCGGCGTGCGTCGAAATCGGATCGCGATCTCGCTCACCCGCTTGGCCAGCCGTTTGCCGGTGCGCAGATAGAAGGGGACACCCGCCCAGCGCCAGCTGTCGATCTCGAGCCTCAGCGCCGCATAGGTCTCGGTCGTCGAATCCGGCTTCACTCCTTTCTCCTGACGGTATCCGGGCACGGCCTTGCCGGCATAGCCGGGACCGTACTGGGCGCGCAGCGCGACGTCGTCCACCTTCGCGGGATCGATGGGGCGGATGGCGTGCATGACCTTGTTCTTCTCGTCGCGAACGGGACCGGCGTCGAACGTCACCGGGGGCTCCATCGCGATCAGGGAGAGCAGCTGCAGCATGTGGTTCTGCACCATGTCGCGCAGCGCGCCCGACTCCTCGTAGTACGAGCCGCGGCCCTCGACGCCGATCGTTTCGGCCACGGTGATCTGCACCTCGGCCACGTGGTTGCGATTCCACAGCGGCTCGAAGATGCCGTTGGCGAAGCGGAACACGAGAATGTTCTGCACGGTCTCCTTGCCCAGATAGTGATCGATGCGGTAGACCTGCTCCTCGTCGAAGACGCTCGTGATCTGCCGATTGAGGGCGCGCGCGCTCTCGAGATCGCGGCCGAACGGCTTCTCGACGATGATGCGCGTCCACCCGCCCTCGACCCGGCCGAGGCCGGCCGCACCGAGGTTCGCCACGATGTCGTCGTAGAGGCTGGGCGGCGTCGCGCAATAGAACAGCCGGTTGCGCGGCCCACCGCGCGCGGCCTCGATCTGCTCGAGTCGCTGCTTCACGCGCCCATACAGCTCGGGCACCGTCGGATCGCCGGCGACATAGCTCACGCTGCCGGCGAATCGGTCCCACACGTGCTGGGCGGGAATCTTCAGCCGCGCGAAGCGCGTGACGCCGTCGCGCACACGCGCGCGAAAGGCATCGTCGGACATTTCGCTGCGGGCGGTGCCGACGATGGCAAAGGGCTCCGGCAGCGTCCGCGCCGCATAGAGGCTCCACAGCGCGGGGATGAGCTTGCGGTGGGTCAGATCCCCTGACGCACCGAAAATCACGAGCGAGAACGGCTCATCGGCGTACGGCATGGCCCCCGAACTCGTTGCGGAGCGCGGCGAGCAGCCGGTCCGCGAAGGAATTGTCACGTCGCGAGCGGAAGCGCGCGAAGAGGGACGCCGTGATCGTCGGCGCCGGCACCGCCTTCTCGACGGCGTCCTCGACGGTCCAGCGCCCTTCGCCGGAGTCGTCCACCCAGGCGCGGAGACGTGCGAGCGCCGGATCGGCGGAGAGCGCGGCCGCCGTCAGCTCGAGCAGCCACGAGCGGACGACCGAGCCCTGGTTCCAGAGCTTGGCGATCCTCGGCAGGTCGAGCCCGTACTCCGACGCCGACATGAGCTCGAAGCCTTCCGCATACGCCTGCATCATCGCGTACTCGATGCCGTTGTGGATCATCTTCACGTAATGTCCGGCACCGATGCCGCCGACGTGCAGCCACCCCTCGGGCGGCGCGAGCGCCGTGAAGATCGGCGCCAGCCGATCGACGGCCGCCTTGTCGCCGCCGACCATGAGGCAGTAGCCGTTCTGCAGCCCCCAGATGCCGCCGCTCGTGCCGGCGTCGACGTACTGCAGGCCGCGCTCCGCGAGCTCACGGCCGCGCCGGACGTCGTCCTTCCACCTCGTGTTGCCGCCATCGACGATCGTGTCGCCACGCTCCAGCGCGCCCGCGAGCGCCTGGAGCGTGGACTCAGTCGGCTCGCCGGCAGGCACCATGACCCACACCGCTCGCGGCGGCGCGAGCGCTTTCACCAGCTGCACGAGCGAGCCCGCGGCGTCAGCGCCGTTGTCGCGCGCGCGCGTGACGGCCTCGGCCGACGGATCCCACGCCACGATGCGGTGTCCCGCCCGGGCGAGCCGCGTGACCATGTTGCCGCCCATGCGACCGAGGCCGACGAAGCCGAGCTCCATCAGGACGTCCTCCGTGGTGGCAACGACGCGGCCGCGGCGCGATCGAGCATCCAGAGCAGGCGCCCCTCCGAGGGCCGCACCATTGCGGCGGGCACCGCGGTGGCGTGGTCGGCGAGCGCAGCCTTCACGATCTTCGCCTTTTCCGCCCCCGACACGATATAGATGACGCACGCGGCGGCGTTGAGGACGGGATATGTCAGCGTGAACCGCTGCGGAACGCTCGCCGCCGCCGCGTGGACGGCCGCGACCGTGCGGAAGGTCTCCTTCAGCACGGGTGAGCCGGGAAAGAGCGAGGCGGTATGGCCGTCGACGCCGAGCCCCAGCAGAATCAGATCGAGGCGCGGCATCTTTCCGCGGCGAACTTCGAGTACCTCGCCCAGAGTCCGCGCGTAGTCGGCGGCCACGGCGTCCGGGTCGGAGCCTTCGCCTCGAATCCGGAACACGCGCTCGGGTGGGATCGGCACGTGCGCGAGCAGCGCGGCGTGCGCCATGCCGTAGTTGGAGTCTTCGTGGTTCGGCGGTACTCCCCGCTCGTCGCCGAAGAAGACGAGGGTACGCTCCCACGGCATCTGCGCGGCGAGCGGCGGCTGCGCGAGCCGCCGGTAGGTGGCGCGCGGCGTAGATCCTCCGGCCAGCGCGATCGTGAACCGCCCCCGCGCGGCGACGGCCGCGCGCGCGACGCTCACGATCTCATGCGCGGCGATTTCGGCCAGTGCGGTGGAGTCGTCGGCGATCCGGATCTCGAGCGACGCGTCCATGGACACGATCATACCCTCTCGTCGAGAGCGCGCTGCCGATCGAGCGCCTCGGAATAGCGCGCGTGGTGCGCCGGATCGGGCTCGAACGTCTCTCCGAGAGGCCCACGCACCGACGCAAGATCGGAGACGTCGCCCAACGCCTGCCACGCGAGGAGGGCGGCGCCGCGGCTCGTGGCTTCAGGCTCGTGAGACCACGTCACCGGATGGCCGAGCGCGTCGGCCAGCATGCGCGTCCACGCGCGCGACTGTGTCACCGCCCCGCCGGACGCGACCACCGTGTGCTCGCGCGCGGCATATGGCGCCAGCAGGCGGTACACCAGCGCCAGGCGAAGCGCGACCGCCTCCAGCGCGGCGTGAACGATCTCGAGCGGGCCCGTGCTCAACGCCAGCCCCGCCACGATTCCGCGCCGCTCGCCTCGCCACCCCGGCGCCCGCTCGCCCGCGAGAAACGGCAGGATCGTCAGGCCGTGGCCGTCCGGCGGCATCATCTCCAGCCGGCGCTCGAGGGTCTCGTCGTCGGGCAGCCGCAGTGTCTCGCGGCACCACGCGTAGACGTTGCCGCCCTCGGAAGTCGCGCCGCCGAGCAGCAGGCGCCGTCGATCGACACCGTAGCGCCAAAGGCCGCGCGGCGGCGGCCGGGTGCCGTCGGTGGCGACGCGCAGCGCGGCCGAGGTGCCGACATTGAGCGCAATGCGATCTGTGGCGATGCAGTCGGAGCCGACGTTGCCCGCGGCGCCGTCGCCGACGGCGGGGAACCACGGTACGGCGTGCAGCGCGGGCCAGCGCGCGGCCCACACGGGGCGCAGGCCGCGTCGTGATTCGTGGCGATCAACGACGCGAAAGAGCTGTCGCGGCTCGACGCCGGCGGCCGCCAGCGCTTCGGCGTCCCAGCCGCCGGTGGCGATGTCGAACAGGCCGGTGGCCGACGCGATGGACACGCTGGTCGCCGCGTCACCGAACATCGTCGTCTCGAGATACTCGCCGAACGAGCCCCAGTGCGCCACGCGCCGCATCTCGGCAGGATGCTCGCGAGCGAACCAGCGCAGCTTGGCCGGCCAGTACGACGAGTGCAGGTGGCAGCCGGTTCGCGTGTGTAACGCGACCTCGTCGAGCGCGTCGCGAAGCAGTCCCGCGTCGCGGGCGCTGCGCGAGTCGGCCCACATGTAAATCGGCGTGATGGCGCCGCCGCCCGAGTCGAAGCCACAGAGGCCGTGCCAGAACGTGGTGACCGCCACACCGCGCACGGTGGCGCGGCCGGCTCGCGCGCACACGGCATCGAGGCACGTGGCGACGGCGTCGAGGAGCGCTCGTGGCTCGTGCTCCACCCCGCCGTCGCCCGTCACACGCGGCTCGTAGTGCACCTGGTGATGCAGGCCGCGGACGGGCCGTCCATCGGCGGCGTAGGCGCTGGCGCGGGCGGATGACGTGCCGACGTCCACGGCGATGACCATCGGTCGCGTATTGTAAGATGGCCGCCATGGCGGACACGTGGGAGTTCCTGCAGCTGCGCGGTCTTGCCGCGACCGACGAGCGCGCCGAGGAGTTCACGGGCACGCTCGTCATCCACAAGGTCGGCAGCACCGAGCCGGTGGAATCGGTCATCCTGCGCGTCAAACGCTCGATGCTGACCGAGCTGCACGAAAATATCGGACGCCTGCTCGCGCGGTCGACCGGCTTGAAGAAGAAATAGAGGAGAAGTCATGACGCACATCCGCGTGTTGAGCCCCATCGGCCTCGTGAAGGCGCAGACGGTGCCCGTGCCATCGCTGCCGCAGAGCTGGAGCGGCCGTACCGTCGGCTTTCTCGACAACACCAAGTCCAATTTCGATCGTCTCGTCGGCGATCTCGGCGCCTTGTTGCGCGAGCGCTACGGCGTGGCCGCGATCGTCCATCGAAAGAAGGCCAACGCTTCGACGCCCGCATCGCCGGAGCTGATCGATGAGCTGGCGAAGGCGTGCGACGTCGTCTTCGCCGGCTCTGCGGATTGAGGGTCGTGCACGTCGTGGAGTCTCCACGACACGATCGCGTTGGCGAAGCGCGGAACCCCCGCCGGCCTCATCGGAACGACGGCTTTCCAGGGACTCGCGGTCAGCGAGATGGGCGCGCAGGGCGTGTCCGCGCTGCCGCTGCTCATCGTCGAGCACCCGCTCGGCGGCGAGCGCCCTGAGGCGGTCGCGCGTCGCGCGCAGCAAGCCTTCGAGCAGCTGAGCGCATTGATCGCTGGTTCCGGCGTCGGAACGAAAGACAGCGCCGGAACGAGAGAACGGGCGATCGGAGCCACGGCCGTCTCGGGCAGGCCACCCACGGCCGAAGCCGGCCTCACCGACCCCGCTACAATAAACATTCCCGACGACCCGATCTCCATCCTCGAGGAATTCAGCTCGCGTAATTGGGCCGACGGCCTCCCGATCGTCGCGCCGACCGAAGAGCGCGTGAAACTCATGCTGGGCGGCCGCGACGGGGCCAAGAGTCTGGGGATGATGCCGCCGCTCTGGCGCCAGGTGACGCTGGAAAAGCTCGCGGTGAACGCCGTCATGGCGGGCTGCGAGCCGCGCGCGTTTCCGATCATCGTCGCCGCGGTCGAAGCGATGCTCGATCGCGCGTTCAACCTCTATGGCGTGCAGGCGACGACCCATCCCGTGGCGCCGCTGCTCATCGTCAACGGCCCGTACGGGCGTGAGCTCGGACTACACGGCGGCAGCGGATGCTTCGGTCCAGGGTTTCGCGCGAACGCGACGCTCGGCCGCGCGATCCGGCTGATCCTCTTGAACGTCGGTGGCGCGTGGCCGGGACGTTACGACATGGCCACGCAGGGCAGCCCTGCGAAGTTCTCGTATTGCATCGCCGAGAACGAGGCCGCCTCGCCGTGGGGGCCGATGGCCGCCGGGGACACGGTCACCGTGTACGGCGGCGAGCCGCCCCACAACGTGAACGACCACATCTCGACGACGGCCTCCGGCATCCTGACGACGGTCTGCGAC
>Ga0066388_100003349_pt1 | contig 10342 bp, 10 predicted proteins | sample PanSoiMetaGPlot6_FD_64539 | JGI IMG/M metagenome (GOLD analysis project Ga0066388, IMG submission 64539) | Tropical forest soil microbial communities from Panama analyzed to predict greenhouse gas emissions - Panama Soil - Plot 6 (Hybrid Assembly) | ecosystem: Environmental > Terrestrial >... | reverse complement strand
GACGGCCACCCGAGGACACTCGAGGAGGTCGGCAGGGACTTCGGGGTGACCAGGGAGCGGATCAGGCAGATCGAGTCCAAGACCCTGGTCAAGCTGCGGCACCCGGGGCGCGCCCAGATGTTGCGCGAATACCTCGCCTGAGGAAGCCGACGAGCTTCAGGCTGCTATCCGATCAGGCCGACGTGGCTAGAGCCGCCGTCAGCCGGAAGAAAAGGGCGGCGGTCATCACTGCCCGTCGTTCGCGGCATCTCTCCGTTGCCAGAGACATTCGTTCTTGATGAGCCCGGCTTGCGCTTGCCTCCGCCGGTCCGCCCGGCAGCTGGGGTCCGGTTGGTCACCTTAGACGCGCGATTGCGCACGCTGGTTGTGGCCTTATCCTTCGCCGACTTCGCGGTTGCAGTCGCCTGCGCCTGAAGCGCGCCGGCCGTCTGCTGCATCGCTGGACTCTCGGCGGCCTTCCTGGCGAGCTGCTTCAGCTGCTCGTACCGCTCCCGTCCTGCTTGCGCGCCCAGCACATAGCCGACGGCGAGTCCGGCAACAAAGCTGATTCGGTAAAAACGCATCTGGCCTCTCCCCGAGGTCGAGTCGCGTCCGACTGGCCCATGCTGGCCTCCGCCCTAAGCGCACCCGACTTCAGTTCTCATGCCCGGTAAGGGGATTGTTATGCGCGTGCGCGCGCCCGCGCCTGCCGCCCGGCACGCGCATGATGGCAGGTGCGCTACCCTTATGCCCGCGGCGCAAACGGGCCAGGAGCTAGCGCTTCCGGGCAGCGATCGCCGTCCGATCCCGCGTAGCTCAATCGGCAGAGCGTCCGGCTGTTAACCGGCAGGTTATAGGTTCGAGTCCTATCGCGGGAGCCAGCTGGCACCACTAAAGCCCTGGTCAGCCACGGCTCTCGAGCTGCGGGTGACCCGATCAGCACGAAGCCGTCAGCAGAGCGCCTTATGCGCGTTGCCGCATCACATAGTGGTCTTGCTCGTGGATCTCAGTTGCCCGGGCCACCATCTGCGCCACGTCGTCGGATACGTCGATGTTGCGGCCCGAAAGGACGTCGGCGGCTCCTGATGCGAGATAGACCACCAAGCTGGCCGACTTCGTGGTTGGCAAAACCAGTCTGCATATTGCTGTTCAAGTGCTGGGTTGGTCGCAGGTCAAGCCCGGCTCAAGGCATCGCCGTGCGCACCAAGCCAGACTGATGGCGAGCCGCCAAGCGATCCTGACGCAGCGTAAACAGCCCGATCGAAACAGCCGCCAGCAACTCTGATCACACCAGTCACAAGATCGCCGGCAGGTTCTTGTATGGATGGGCCAGTCATCACCAGAATCCGCAATGGATGTGACTTCGATACAAGGCGAACCGGACCGGACGGCGCGGCGAATCGGTTGAACAGGCTGCAAAACGGCAAGTTACCTCTGGTGGTCGGCCGCCCGCGGACTCGGCCAACCGCTAAACGTCGGCACCCGCCGCCAGAGTGAGGGCAGGAGACCAGCTGGGGCTGCAAGCGCCTGAGAACATGGTGCGATGAGCTCTGATCCACTTGGCGCCGATGCCGTCGTTACGCACATCCTTGTTGCGGCGGATCCCGCAGTTTCGCGTGACTTCTGGATCAACGTGCTGGGGGCCGAACTGTACCGCGAGTACGGCGGCACCAGCGTGGTGCTCAGGTTCGCTGGCGCTTGGCTATTGCTGGTGAGCCCTGGCGGCCCGACGGCAGACAAGCCGGCGGTGACGTTCGCGCCGCCCGCCGATCCGGGCCACGTCAGTCACGCCATGACCGTGCGCGTCGCCGATTGCCAGGCCGCCTATGACGAGCTGCTGGCGCGGGGCGCCACGTTCCTCACCCCGCCGCACGACTGGGGCGGCGAGATCCGGTGCTTCCTGCGCGATCCCGACGGGCACCTAGTCGAGCTAAGCCAGGCCGTGCCCGGCTCCGCTAAGGATTCACCAGGCGGTGCGCAGACCTGATGTAGATCTGGTCGGGACCGTTGGTCAGCGGCACGAAGTGGCTCTCGAAGTAGGCTGTCAACCGTGGTGTCCACGGAATCCGGCGGTATGCCTCGGTAGTCAGCCACGCGAATCTGGCGGACCGGAAGGCCGACATCCATGCCGCTTCCACTGCAGCTGAGCCGCCGGCGCCGGTTTGCGGAGTTCTGCCGTCAGACAGAGCGTAGTTGGTGCCCACCGCATCGATCATGAGCGAGCACTGCGGCACCGTGGACACGAGCCGATCGATCGCGATCGTGTAGGACGCCTGGTCGGTGACGACACAGGCGCCAGGCGGGATCAGGTGCCGGGCGACCGCGATCTCGGTAACAGGGACGCTTGTGTGGTTGTGGGACTCGACGATCGCCTGGAACACCGTCAAGACCGCGATGGCGGCCGCGGCGGTCATCATGATTGCGCGCGGCAGCCACTTGAGCCGCACGCCGCCCCCGGTCGGTAGCGCGGCGAGCAGCCGGGAGGCAGGGAGCGCGAGCACCAGTGCCAGGAACGGCGCGAAAAAGGCCGCGTAGTGGTAATAGAAGTCCGTCGGCCACAGGAACGCTGCCGCTACTAGTGCGCAGGTAGCAATCGCGAACCAGTCAAGCGCCGGCGGTGAGCTGTGGGCCAGCCGCCAGCCAAGCACGGTCGCCGCGCTTATCAGAAGAACGACGACGATGCCGATGATGACCAGCGCGGGTGTGGCGGGCTGGCGGAAGTGGACCAGCCCGAGCAGCTGCTGAAGCCGGTACCCCTGCGATGTCCGCACAACGTCACTGCGGAACAGTTGAGCGACGATCACGCTTCGGTAGAAGTTTGAGGGTGCGCTGAGTGCGAAGGGGAGAACGGGCACGCAGAAGCCAAGCGCGACCCCGGCAGCGTAGAAAGCAGCCTGGCGCGGGCGGCGCGCGGTCAGCAGCAAGATCACCATGACCGGCAAGATGGCCCAGACCTTGACCGTCCCCGCCAAGCCGAAGAGCGCGCCGCCGAGAATGAGCCGCCTGGGGCTGCTTGAGACCTGGTTGCCGTCAAATAGCGCCAGCGCACCCAGCAGGCAGAACAACACCAGCCAGGGCTCCAGCAGCACGGTCCTGGCGGCCAGGACGCTATTCGGGAAGATCGCCAGTACGCCGCACGTCACCAGCGCCGCGAACACGCCACGGTGCCGGATGAGCAGACCGGCCAGCGGTACAGCTGCCGCGCTGGCAAGGGCGGTGACCACCCGCGCCACCGCCAACCCGTAGTCGGTGCCGATGGCCTTGGTGGCCAGCGCCACCGGGACCATAAGCAGCGTGATTCCGGGCGGATGAACCATGATGAAGTCGCGGTACGGCAACGCGCCGTGCACGAGGCGGATCGCACTGCCGAAGTCCGTCCCTTCGTCGTATTCGTTGATGCCGAGCAGGAATCCGGGTCGACTGAGGTCGTAGAGCCGCAGCCCGATGGCAAGCAGGGTGGCGATCGTTATCACCGCGACGAGCGTCCACGACCGTGGACTACCGAACAGCCACGCGCCAGACGCCGCCGAAGACCGAGTACCAGGTTCCGGTGCGCACGTGCCGGTGAGTTCTGACGCGGCCTGCGCGTGCCAGGCTGGCTTCACCCGTCCGATGCTGGTCATGCCCTTAAGACGCGCGCTCGGAGCCATTGTTGCTCGCCCCGCCAACTGCGCACCCGCACCGGCTCGCGGGCGAAACGACTCTCAGGTCACTGCGGGATTCGTCCTCGCAGCCAACCGCTGAGCAAATCGAGCGCGATCACCATGACCAACACCATGAGGACGTAGGTCATCATGACGTTGAACTGAAACTCCTGGATGGATTGGGTGATGTAAAAGCCGATGCCGCCGGCGCCAATGACTCCGAGGGTCAGGGAATCGCGCACGTTCACGTCGACGCGGTACAAGAACAGCCCGGTGAACTGCGGAATCACCGAAGGCAGCACCGCATGGGTGGCCGTCTGCGCTGACGAGGCACCGGCGGTGCGAAGAGCCTCGATGGGTCCTTGATCGGTCTCTTCCATGGCCTCGGACCAGAGCTTGCCCATAACCCCCATGTTGTGAGTAATGATCGCGAGGACTCCGGGAAAGGCGCCGAGGCCGACGGCTGTCACGAATATGAGGCCCCAGATAAAGCTCGGGACAGCCCGGAAGAACGACATCAGCGCCCGCGCGAGCTGGTACACAACGACGTTCTTCGAGGTCGTTTTCGCGCCGAGGAGCGCGAGGAGCAGGGCCAGCGGAATCGAGAGCGTGGTGCCCAGCAGGCCCATAGAGAAGGTGACCACGCACTGGCCAAGCGCCGGGCCGACTATCTTCCAGCTCAGGTCAGGCGGCAGGGCGCCGGCCGTCCTCTGGTCGCCAAACAGGAACGACCAGATGCCGTGCCAGCCGCTGGCCAGCTCTGGCAGGGAGAACTCCGTCTCTCGTAGCGCCACGAAATGCAGCCCGACGACCACGGCCAGTACGACGACCGTGGTCATGAGCGACCTGACGGTGCGCTGACGTGGTGGTACCGGCAGGCGCCGGGGCGGCGTTGTGTTCAGGGTGACGCTCATACGAGACCTCCCTCGGCGGCGTAATCGCTGGCGTAGAGGGTGTCCACCTCGCCATCGGTCAGCGCGAATGGCGTGGTGTCAAGGGTGATCCGGCCGCTGGTCAGCCCAACAACGCGGTCGGAATGGCGCCGGGCGAGATCGGGCTGGTGCAGAACGGCTGTTACCGCCATCCCGTCGTCGTCAGCCAGGGAACGCAGTAGCCGCATGACTTGCTCGGCCGCTGCCGGGTCGAGGGCTGATACCGGCTCGTCCGCGAGCAGAACCCCCGCGCGCTGGCAAAGGGCGCGCGCGACCGCCACCCGCTGCTGCTGTCCGCCAGACAGACGGCCCGCGCGCTCGCGTGCGCGGTCGGCCAAACCGACCCGGTCCAGGCAGCCCATCGCCTCCTCGCGCACCTCGGTTGGAAACGTGCGCGGCGTCCACGCCTGCCAGAAGGAAAGCCGTCCGAGTGCACCGGCGCAGACGTTCTCGAGCACGGATAGCTGTGGAACGAGGTGGATCTTCTGGAAGACCATCGCGCACTCGGGGACGCGCTCGCCGCTCCGCACCTGCCGGCCTGCAACGGTGTAGCTCCCGGCATCGAAGTCGGTCAGGCCGGCCAGGCAGCGGAGCATGGTCGACTTCCCCGAGCCATTGGCCCCCAGCACGCTGACCACCTCTCCGGCTTGTACGTCAAGGTCGAAGTCCTCGAGGACAGCCCGGTAGCCGAAGCGCTTGGTGAGGCCGCGCACGGACAGAGCTGGAGAGGCGGTCAGCGAGGTCATTACAGATCCGATGAGCTGAGGTTGAGAGCCTTGGCCAGGCTGAAGAGCGGTGCGTACATAGCCTTGGTGACCGTGATCATTGCCTTGCCGCTGGCCGGCGGCGTGAAGTCCAGCTCGGTGGCGATGCTCGTCTTGCCGACGGTGAAGTCGCTCGACTTGAGGGCGAGCAATGCGTTCGCGATCGCGGACCGGGCGCCCGGGGACAGTGAGTTAGAAGCACAGATGGGATCGTTCGGGATCGGTTGCGACTTAAAGATCTGGGTGTATTTCGACGGGTCGAATGTGTGGGACGCAATCGCGGATGCCTCGGTCTGGCTGTTGATCTCGGCCGCGTCGACCTTGCCGTGCAGCAGCGCCTCGAGCGATTCCGGGTGGCCGCCGGCGTATTCGACCTTGACATTGTTCTGGACACCCGCCTGGATCAGCGCGTAGCGCGGAACCCAGTCGCCGGAGGTGGAACCGGTCTCGGACAGCGCGAGGGTGTGACCTGCGAGCTTCTTGATGCTCGTGATCGGGCTGCCCTTCTTCACCCAGATGCCAGCCGTGTAGGTCGACAACTGACCGTTCTTGTCGGCGAACGAGGCCAGCGGAATGGCGCCGGCCTGCTGCGATGCAAAGACAAAACCTGCCGGGCCGAACTCACCCAGGTCGAGCTTGCCGTTCTTCATCGCCAATATCTCGGCGACGTAGGAAGTGGCGATTTGCAGGTTGACCTTGCAGCCGAGCTCCTGACCGAGGTTGGCAGCCAGCGCTTGGTACGCGGGGATCAGCACCGAGGCGTCGTCGTACGGCTCGACCCCGAACGAGAGCGTGCCGTTAGGGCACGCGATATGGGATGTGGTCGCGACGGGCGAGGCATTACCGCCGGCATTGTTGCTGCCGTTCGAGCTGCACGCGGCGAGGCCAAGGCCCAGCACGACGACGCCGGCCGTGACGGCGAGTTGATAAGGCTTTTTCATCGTGATCTCTCCTGGTTAGCGGTACATCGGGATAGAGGTGTGCAGCGGGTACGGGGAGGTTCACAGGATCTGGTCGAGGACTGCAGGAGCGACCCCCAGGGCGGTCGTCACGCCGATCCCAGAGGTCACCGATACGACCCGGGTGCCCGGGTGCGGCTGCGCGATCAGGAAATCCAGTTCCGGCGACTCGGCATAGATGCCGCGCCACCGGCGCCGAATGGTGAGCTTCGAACCAAGCAGGCGGGAACCTTCCCGGAGCAAAAGCTCGGCGATGCCTTCATCGTCGAAGGGCTGGTGCGTGCGGTCGTAGTGGTGCGTGTCGCCGAGCACCACCGGGCCGTCTGGACGCTGAGTCAGCATCAGGTTGACGGCCAGGTCGAGCAGCTCCGGCTGCTGCTGCTCGATCTCGGCTCGGACGGCGGCAACCGACGGCATGGCCGCCAGAGCCGGGTAGCGCAGCATGCTGGTGCCCGTCAGGATCGCCGGCCCGATCCGCACGTTTGCTGGCAACGTGACCTCGAGCATCTGCAGCAAACAGCGTTCAACGCGGTAGGCCTCGGCGATATCGGGAAACAGCCGATCCAGGTCGTGACCGCCTGCGTATACGACGCCCATGCCGTGGAAGTCGCCGCGCGAGGTATGCACGACTCCTTCCTGGACCGATCCCACATGGGTGTTCCAAACGAACCGGACCCCCGTGCACTCCAGCCACGCCGCTATGGCCGGGATCGCTTCGCGCGGATCGATACGCAGATCTTCAGGTAGGTGCGCGCCACCGAGTACCTCCTCGGGAGCGACCGGGAAGAGATCGCGAACCTGCTCGTTCCCAAGCAGGCGAGCCAAGTCGGGATGCTGACCAGCGAACTCGTGTAGGACCGCCAGCTCAGCCTCGGTCCGGGCAACTACAACGGTGCCGGTCTCGAGGAGCTCGAAACCCGCCTTCGGAGCGAGGTCGATCCAGCGGTCGCGTGCAGCAATCGCGTACGCCGCCGCGTCGCCGACCTGAAGCGTGGTCCCCACGTGACCGAAGTTGCGCACAGAGGCGCCGACCGCGCGCGCGTCGCGCTCAACGACAAGCACGCTCAGGCCACGGGCGCGGGCCTCAACGGCGTGAGCAAGGCCGACGATGCCCGCGCCGACGATGACGAGGTCAGCGGATTGAGCCGCTGATTGGGGGGCCACGACGCAGACTGTACTGTTGCCGGAGCGGTTTTCCGACACCTAATCCAGCACTTGTTTAAACAAGTTCAGCTTCGGTTTACCTGGGTTAATGCAGTGTGAAGCGAAATCACCGTGGTGTTGGCCGCATCTTGTCCGATCAAGTTGTAGCGTTCTTCTCATGAGCTTGCCAATACACGCACGCGTCGCCGACGAGCTCCGCGGGCGGATCGACCGCGGCGAGCTCATCCCGGGCGCCGCATTGCCCTCTGAGGCGCAGCTGTGCGAGCAGTTCGGCGCCTCAAGGGGCACAATCCGATCCGCGCTGGCAAACCTGCGCCGCGAGGGCCTGATCGACGGGGGCCAGGGCCGGCCGCCTGTTGTCCGCGACACGCCGGCCAGCCAGCCGTTCGAGAATCTCGTGTCCTTCACCGCCTGGGCCGAGCAGCTGGGTCGCACGCCGGGCCAGCGCACGATCGAGGTGGCGCGGCGCGCGGTGAGCGGCGCTGCGGCCCATGAGCTCGGGCTGGAGCCAGGGACCGTAGGCGTGGAGCTCTTGCGGGTACGGCTGCTGGACGAAGACCCCGTCATGGTCGAGCGTGCAACGTTCGTAGATTCGGTGGGCCGCTTGCTCTTCGATTTCGACCCCGATTCGGGTTCGATCTACGCTCACCTCACTGCGGAGGGCGTTGACCTGCGCTCAGCACGCCACACCTTCGATGCCGTGCCCGCAGGGGAACTTGACTCTGAACTCCTCGGAGTTGCCGTCGGGGCTCCGCTTCTGCGCGAGCGGCGGCGCGCCACCTCTGGCGACGGTAAGCCGCTGGAATACGGCGACGATCGGTACCGGCCTGATCGCGTGACTTTTACCATCGACAACGCCCGCCCCACTTCATTCGGGCTTCCCCGGGACCTTCGCATCCTCAAGGAGACATCGTGACGGCATTCCTCCTAGCCGCGCTCGACATGGCGGGCACCACCGTCGATGAGGGCGGACTCGTCTACAGTGCGGTCGAGGCCGCCGTCGCCGAGGCGGTGGGTAGCCCTGTCCCAGCGGAGCTGATGTCGCAGTGGAAGGGCACCTCAAAGGAGGAAGCAATCGCAGGCTTGCTGGCGGCCATGGGTGCAAACCATTCCCGCGCCCGCGTGAGGACGGTCTACGACGTCTTCGCCGCCAAGCTGGAGGAGGCCTACGGCGCGACGCCGCCGGCGCCCATACCTGGTGTGCTGCAGATGTTCGAGACACTGCGCCAGGCCGGGGTCAAGGTTGCGCTGCAGACGGGCTATTCCGCGCCGGTGGCGAACTCGATCATGAGCGGGCTCGACTGGAAGGTAGGCGAAACTGTAGACGCGCTCGTGACCAGCGACACCGTCGCCGCATCCAGGCCAGCGCCTTATCTGATTTTCCATGCGATGGAGATCACCGGCGTCACCGATGTCCGTCGCGTCCTGACCGCGGGCGATACGCCTAACGACCTCGCCGCGGGCATGAACGCCGGTGCTGGCTTCGTGGTGGGCGTGCCGACCGGGTCGTTCACGCGATCGCAGCTCGCGGCCGAGCCGCACACCCACATCCTTGACAGCGCCGCATCGCTACCGGCGCTGCTATAGCCCTTACCTGGCTGGCCGGCCGACGGCCACCTCCGCGGCTTGCGACGGCTCCGTGCGCGGCGGCCGCCGGAACTTAAGCCAGCCGTAAAGCAGCACGATCGGCAGCAGCAGCCCGCCAATCCCGTAGATGATGAAGGCGATCTCGCTATGGATGTGGCCCACGAGCCAGCCGAAGTTCTGACCGAAGAATCCGGTTACGAAGGTCAGCGGCAGGAACACGGTGGCCAGAATCGTCAGCTGCTCAATCGTGGCATTCTGCTGAACGCTGACCTTGGCCTGCTCGGCTGAGAGCACGGCCAGATTGGCCTCAAGGACTGTGCCGAGCAGATCGCGTTGCGCCGCGACCTCCTCATCGACCAAGAGGACGTGATCTCGGACGTCGCGCAGATATGGCTGCAGCTCGGGGGTCACGAGCCGCTCGACCGTTCCGACCACGCCAAGCAGAGGATGCACGGCGCGGAAGAAGTCGGTTGCCTCCCGCCGCAGCGAATAGATCCGTTCGGTAGGAGCAACGCTGCCGGAGAAGACGGTCGCCTCGATCTGGTCGATGTCGTGCTCAAGCCCGGCCACCACAGGTGCGTAGCCGTCGACGACCTGGTCCATAATCGCCCAGAGCGCTGACACGCTGCCCGCGCTGAGCAGCTCAGGTCGCTGCTCGAGACGTTGCCTGGCCTCGCGCAGTTCGCTTGCGACACCGTGCCGCACGGTGATCACGAAGGTCGGCGCGAGGAAGACGCTGATGAATCCGAACTCCACCTCCTCCTTGGCATCGTCATAGCGGGCGGTGCGCAGGATGACGAGACGTACCTCGCCGCCGTAGAGCTCGACCTTTGGCCGCATGTGCTCGATCTGGGCATCCTCGACGGCGAGCTCATGGAGATTGAATGCGGAACGTACTTGTTCGAATTCCTCCGGGTCAGGCTCGAACAAGCCGAGCCAGACGAAGCCGCCCTGCTTGGTCCTGGCGGCTGCGTCCTCGAGAGAGACCGGCCCAGCTTCCTGCCTCCGGCCGTCCCGGTAATGAGCGCAGTCAATGATCACTGGTGACTCCCTGGGTCGATAGGCCCGCGCGGCTTTGTCGTGTCCAAGCATGGAATAGCGATCGACGGGCGTCGCGAGCGGCTCTGGGTCAATCTAGTCGGCGTGGCCGTCCTCCCCGTGGGCCATCAGCTGGTGATAGAGCGTTCTCGCCAGCCATTCCTCGTATTCATCGAGTGTCCAGCCGCGTTCTGTGACGAGCACCCGGTACGTCCACGGGCCCACATATAGCCACAGGATGTCCGCCGCCCGCGCGATGGTCAGATCCGGACGCA
>Ga0066388_100003348_pt1 | contig 10343 bp, 7 predicted proteins | sample PanSoiMetaGPlot6_FD_64539 | JGI IMG/M metagenome (GOLD analysis project Ga0066388, IMG submission 64539) | Tropical forest soil microbial communities from Panama analyzed to predict greenhouse gas emissions - Panama Soil - Plot 6 (Hybrid Assembly) | ecosystem: Environmental > Terrestrial > Soil... | reverse complement strand
CTATGTCAGGGACGGAGAGACCGGCCTGTTCGCCGCGTTCGACGCATCGGACATGGCGGACCGCATCCAGTCGGTCCTCGAGGATGACGCCCTGCGGCTGCGGCTCGGACAGGGGGCTTTGGCCTCGGTGAGAGAGCGCAATTCGCCGGCGGCGTTTCGGACGAATGTCGCCGAACATCTTGCGCGAAAGTTTCCCCACTATGGCTAGGCGCGCGGCTTCACTTCGGCTTGCGGGTCGCAGCGCGCACAAACGCGCGCAATCGTCATGAAAATCCTGTTCCTGACACATAATTTTCCGCCGGAGACCAACGCGCTGGCGAGCCGGACGTACGAGCATGCCAAGTTGTGGGTGAAGATGGGCCATCAGGTCGAGGTCATCACCTGCGCACCCAATCATCCGAAGGGTCAGCTTTATCCGGGCTACCGCAACGCGCTGTTTCAGCGCGAGCGCATGGACGGGATCGACGTCGTTCGCGTGTGGACGTTCCTGGCCGCCAATGAAGGCATCGTGCGGCGCTCGCTGAACTATCTGTCCTTCCTCGTGAGCGGAGCGTTGCAATCGATCCGGCTGCAGCGCCCCGACGTCGTCGTGTCGAGCTCGCCACAGATGTTTTCCGGGCTCATCGGCTATCCGGTCAGCCGGCTCAAACGCGCGCCCTGGGTGCTGGAAATCCGCGATCTGTGGCCGGAAAGCATCGTCGCGGTCGGCGCGGTGCGGCGCGGTCGTTTCATCCGCGCGCTCGAGGCGGTCGAGCGCTTTGCGTATCGCAAGGCCGACCATATCGTGTCGGTGACGACCTCGTTTCTGCGTCATTTCGAGGACCTGGGTGTCCCGCCCGAGAAGGTTTCGGTGGTGACCAACGGCGCCGATCTCGAGCTGTTCGCCGAGCCGGTTCGCGATGCGGCGCTTGCCGCGGAACTCGGCCTGACCGGCAAATTCGTCGCCGCCTATGTCGGCACGCACGGCATGGCGCATGCATTGAGCACCGTGCTGCTGGCGGCGGACCGACTGCGCGATCGCGACGACATCCGCTTCCTGCTGGTGGGAAGCGGCGCCGAGCAGACGGCCTTGCGCCAGCAGCGTGATGCCATGGGGCTTTCCAACGTGGTGATGCTCGATCAGCAGCCGCGCAGCCGCATGCCGGCGATCTGGGACCTCGCCGCGGCGAGCATCGTTCACCTGCGTGACACGCCGCTGTTCCGCACGGTCATCCCGTCGAAGATTTTCGAGGCCATGGCCATGGGCATTCCGATCCTGCTCGGAGTCGAGGGCGAAGCAGCGGCGATCGTCACCGATGCGAATGCCGGACTCTTGTTCGCGCCGGAGAACGCCGAGGCTCTGGCGGAATGTGTAAGGCGGCTCGCCGACGATCGCGACCAGGCGAAGACCCTGGGCGAGAACGGCCGGCGCGCGGCGCGCGAACGGTTCGATCGCCGCGTCCTTGCCGAAACCTATCTCAGGCTGCTGGAGCGCGTTGCCCGGCGCGACAATCCGTCAGCCCTTGCGTGCCCAAGCGAGTCCGGGCGCTGAATCGACGTCGTTCAACCCGATGCCCCGCAGCAGGTTTGCGACCTCGCGATGATCCTGACAGATCTCATAGCGAGGATTGAGCCAGTCGAACGTGTCCAGCAGAGTCCACTCGTACTGCTGGGCGACCGTGAGCTCGGAATTGTGCGTGGCGCTGATCGGAACGAGCCTCACCATGAAGCGAACGATCGGGATGCGGCTCATCACGAAGGTAAGCGGAAAGAACATCCCCACCATCGTCCTGCACAGTGCGAGCAGTCGCTGCTCCGGCCAGTCGGGTGTCGTGCGGCGCAGCGCATATTTGATGACCTGCAGGTTCCGCAGAACGTCCTGTTCATAGAAATTGTAGGCGAGCCGACCGCCCGCCTTGAGCAGGCGCGGCAGGGCGCGCATCACCTTGGACGGGTCTGGCGTATGCTGGATCACCCCCATGCAAAACACTGCGTCGAAGACGCCGGCCCGGAACGGCAGATCGAGCAGATCGGCCTGGACCTGCGCGACCTCGCCGCGGAGCGGACTCATGCCCTCGGGTTCGGCGCAGTTGGCGCGGCAGGCCTCGATCGCACGCGACAGATCGCATGCGACCACGCGGGCGCCGAGCTGCGCGGCAACATCGGTGAAACGTCCGGCCCCGCATCCGGCGTCGAGGATCAGCTTGCCCTTGATCCAATCCGCGTCCCAACGGCTGTCCGCCATGAACCGCTGCTCCGACAGACGGTGTCCGGACAGCCGATCGATCTGCAGCTTGCGCCAGCGGTTCCATTGCCAGCCGAATGCGTGGGCGTAGTCGTCCGCCGACGCGACAAATCGCGGAATCCCGCGCTCGATGGCATGGCGCCGAGCGCATCCGGGACAGACGAGCGTGCCGCTCAGGATTTCATCGCCGCTCTGTTCGCTCGCCTGCAGCTCGAGCGGCGCCGACTCCCGGCACGAGGGGCACTGCAGCAGCTCGGTCAGCCACGCCTTCATGTCACGTCGCGCTCCTGGAACAGATCGGCGAAGCCTGATCGGGCATGAACACCGACGTGCTGGCCCGGGTCAATCCTGCCCGCATGCGCGAAGCGCCGCTGTGCGGGCAATCAGAATTGCCGCGTGATCTAGCCGTGCTGCGCGAGGTCCATTTTCTGCGCCATGTCCCGCCGCAGCGGATCGCGCGGCGGCTCTGGTTGGAGGCGAAGCGCCGGACGCTCGTCGCACTGGACGGGGTGGCGCCGAGCCCGCCGGCAACCGGCACTCAGCTGCGGCCCGATCCGTTCGAGCCGCTGATCCGACCTTCCGCCACTGCGATCGAGGTGCGGCCCGACGGTTACGTGTTTTCATGGCTTGGTCGATCTCTGACAAAACGCCGGCCGATCGACTGGAAGACGCCGGCGGGAAGTCCCGACGATCAACTGTGGCGGATGAATCTTCACTACATGGAATATCTCGGCAAGGTCGGCGACGTCGTGTTCGTCGATCTGATCGAACAGTGGATCGCGGCGAACCGCCCGTACCGGTCCGGCTATTGGCATGACGCCTGGAATACCTACGCCCTTTCGATCCGGACCACGGTGTGGATGGAGGAGCTGGCCCGGCGTCGGACCCGCCTGCCGGCGGCATTTGCCAACAGTCTGATCGACTCGCTCGCGGAACAGATTTCGTTCCTGACGTCGAACCTCGAGACCGATATCGGCGGCAATCATCTCGTCAAGAACATCCGGGCGCTGGCAACCGCGGGACGGGTCTTGTTCGGGCCGCAAGCCGAGGCGGCGCGAGACGCAGCGCTGCGTCTTCTTGCAATGGCGATCGACGAGCAGATCCTGTCGGACGGCGTGCATTTCGAACGTTCGCCGTCCTATCACAACCAGGTTTTTGCAGACCTGCTGGGGACGCGCCACGCGCTCGGCGATTCTCTCGGGCCTGAGCTGACCCAGCGCGTCGACGACGCTTTGGCATTGATGGCGCGGGCGACGGCCGATCTTGCCCATCCCGACGGATACGTTGCCCTGTTCGGCGATTCCGGACTGCACATGGCCGCGAACGTGGAGCACCTTCTGTCGGTGTATGCGCACATGTACGGGACGCGTCCGTCGCCCCGTCGCCACGTCGCGTTTCCACGCGCCGGCTATTTTGGGTTTCGTGACGGCGGTACCTGTCTCTTGATCGATTGTGGGCGACTCGGACCCGACGCGCTCATGGCACACGCGCATGCGGACGCGCTGTCGTTCGAGCTTTCAGTCGGCGGCGAGCGGATCGTCGTCGATCAAGGCGTGTTCGAATACGTCGCCGGAGAGCGGCGCCAGGCGTCGCGCACGGCACGTGCACACAATACGGTCTCGATCGAAGGCCTCGATCAGGCGGATTTCTTCGGCGCGTTTCGATGCGGCGCGCGACCGAACGTCGAACTCATCAACTATGCAGAGTTGCCGACCGGGCTGCACCTGGAGGGCCGCCACGACGGCTTCAAACGTACGGGCAAGGGAGGCGTCCATCGCCGTCGCTTCCATTTCGAAAATGGCCGCCTGAGCATTCACGACTGGTTCGACGGCCCCGTGATCGCCCCGGCGTCGAGCGCACTGCTGCTTCATCCCCGATGCGAACTGGTCGAGGACAACGGGGCGCTCCTCGTCAACCGCGGCTCCGCCCGCATGCGGATCACGGCATCGATGCCGTTCGATCTCACACCTGCGGTCTACTGGCCCGATATGGGCGTGGAAGAGAAGACGACACGCCTTAGGTTCCGGTGGCCGCGCGGTGCCTCGAACACCTGGATCGATATCGCAATTCTCGATGACGACGCCCGCCATGCCGATCGTTAAGCCTCAGCCCCTGAGCATCGTCCGTGTCTGGCTGCATGGCATGACATGGACTGTGCTCTCGTCCGGCCTGGAGCGGCTGATCGCACTCCTGCAGACGATTGTGGTCGCACGCATCCTCGGCATCGGGGACTACGGCAGGTTCGGCCTGATCGCCGGCAGCGTCGGTCTGATCGCGTCGATCGCCGGATTTCAGCTCGGCGCAACCGCGACCGCCTACATTGCGCGCTACCGTCACAGTGATCCGTCGGCCGCCGGCGGGGTCATTCTTCTGACCGAGGGTCTGAGCTTGGTGGCGGCTGCCGCGGCGCTTGCCGTCATCGCAGCTTCACCGGACCAGATCGCGATGTGGCTGCTCAAGGACAGCTCCTATGCCCATGTGATGATCCCTGCTGGGCTGCTGGTCGTGCTTGCGGTCGTCAGCGGAGTCCAGGACGGTATCCTGCAGGGATTTGAAGCGTTCCGCGCGCTTGCCTGGGTTCGCGTCGTGACCGCGGCGCTCACGTTCGGCCTGATCACCGCGGTCGGGAACATGGATGGCCTGCGCGGCGTCCTGCTCGCGATTGCGGCAGGAGGCATGGTGCGCCTCGTCATCATGCTGATGCTGCAAAATCAGCACTGGCGCGCCGACGGCCTGCACTATTCAACCGACGCGCTGTGGTCGATGCGACGGGCGCTGATCGAGTTCAGCATTCCCGCCGTGCTGGGAAACCTGCTGGTCGGGGCCGTGCTGTGGTACGGGACCTACCTGTTGTCGCGCGCGCCGGGCGGCTTCGATGATGTGGCGATCGCGAGCGCGGCACAGCAATGGCGTGGCCCGGTGCTGTTCCTCAACGGCGCGCTTGCGACTGTTGCAATACCGTTGATGAGCAGGACCGCGGATTTGCCCGGTTCCGGGGCGGGCCGCATCCATCGCCTGAACGTCTGGTCGAACTTGGTGGTTGCGGTGGTCGCCTGTCTGCTGATTGCGATCACGTCGCCTTGGATACTTGCAGCCTATGGACGCGACTTCGTCGACAGCCGGCTGGCCTTCCTGTTGATCGTCGGTTCGGTGATCGGGCAGTCGCACGTGCAGGTCCTGTTTCAGCTGCTGACCGGCATGCGGCGGATCTGGCGCGTGTTTTCCTATCAGACGCTATTCGTCATCCCGTTTGGCATCGCCTATCAGCTGCTGTTGCCGGATACCGGCTTGATCGGATTTGCGTGGATCAACATCGCGATCTGGTCGGTCGCGGCCGTGGTGCTCCACGCCTTGCTGGCTGCGCAACTGCGTCGCGATGGGATGCGGCGCAAATAGCGGCGGCGTTTCCGATGTGCGGCATCGCGGGGATCATCCAGTCACGGCCGGGCGGCGCGCAGGGCATCGCGCGCATGCTGCAGGTCATGGAGCATCGCGGCCCGGACGATTCGGGTATTGCAACGTTCGAGGCGGCCGGCACCCATGTCTGCCTCGGCCATCGCCGCCTTTCGATCATCGATCTGTCGGCCGATGCGCATCAGCCGATGCAGGATCGTAGCGGTCAGCTGGTGCTGACCTACAACGGCGAGATCTACAATTATGTGGAGCTGCGCGCCGAGCTTGCCGCGCGCGGCGCGTCGTTCAAATCGCAGTCCGACACCGAGGTCATCCTCGAAGCCTACCGGACGTGGGGCGTCGCGTGCCTCGAACGCCTCAACGGCATGTTCGCGTTCGCACTCTACGACCGGCGCCGCGAGAAACTGTTCTGCGCGCGCGATCGCTATGGCGAGAAGCCGTTCCTCTATGTCGCCAAGCCAGGCTTCTTCGCGTTCGCGTCGGAGTACAAGGCCCTGCTTCAGTTGCCGGAGGTCAGCCGGAATGTCGATGAGCTGCGGCTGATCCGCGCCGCCCACAATCCGAGCCACGGCCTCGACGGCGAATCCCAGACGGTGTTCGACGACATCCGGCAATTGCAGCCGTCGGAATGCCTCGAACTCGACGTCGCGACCGCCGCGCTGCGCACGTGGACGTATTGGACCGTCGAGCCACAGCCGTTGCGGGAACAGGTGGACGAGCAGGCGATCTTCGACGAGTTCCGTGAACTGCTGACGGATTCCGTGCGCATTCGCATGCGCAGCGACGTACCTTCCGGCTCATGCCTGTCCGGCGGCCTCGACTCGAGTGCGATCGTCAGCATCGTCCGCACGCTGATCGGCGAGGGTGCCCCGTATCATACGTTCACCGGGCGTTTCCCCGGCACCTATGCAGACGAAGGGCCGTTCGCAGAGGAGGTGGTCGCGGCGGCGAAGGTGACCAGCCACATCGTCGAGCCGAGCGCAGGACGGTTGATCGGTGAGCTCCCGGACTTCATCTGGTCGAACGAGCTGCCGGTCGGCAGCACGAGCCAATACGCGCAATGGTGCGTGTTTCGTCTCGCCAAGGAGCACGGCATCACCGTGCTCCTGGACGGGCAGGGCGCGGACGAGCTGCTCGGCGGCTATGAGCAGTATTTCGCTGCCTACGTGCGAAGCCTGCGCGATCGCGGCGAGACCGAGCGGCTGTCCCGCGAGCTGCCCGCCATCCGCCGCCGCTATCCATTGGCGCTGTCGCCCGGCGCCAGGTCGATAAGAGACCGCTTGCCGCTCCGGCTGCGCCACTTCCTTTCCAATCGGCTCACGTTCGGCACCAATCTGCTTTACGGGCTGCAAACGGACGTAGCAGACGCTGTCGCAGCCATGAACGCGACGGAGACAGACCGGCGTTTCAACGCGCTGACTGGCGCGCTGCGCGGCGACTCCTTCGGGCAGTTCCTGACCACGCTGCTGCGTTATGGCGACCGCAATTCGATGGCGCATTCCCGCGAGGTCCGCCTGCCGTTCTGCGATCATCGGCTGGCCGAGTTCGTGTTTGCCTTGCCGCCCCATCTGCTGATGGGCGACGCCCAGACCAAACGCCTGCTGCGCGAGAGCCTGAAAGGCATTCTGCCCGAGCGTATCCGCACGCGTTGGAACAAGCAGGGCTTCCGTCCACCGCAGGACCTGTGGTTTGCGTCGCGGCCGATGATCGGGCTGGTGCGCGACACCTTTTCGTCGACGGGTTTCCTGAACAGCACCTATTGGAAACCGGGCTGGTGGCGTTCGGCGCTCGACCGGCTCGAAAAGGGCGAACGCGCCTTGGCATGGGTCGTCTGGCAGCCGTTCATGATCGAGATGTGGCGCGAGCATTTCCTGTCGCGGATCGTCGACGGTGGAACACCCCGGCTGCAGGCGGCGCAATGAAGCGCTGGCTCAAGACCTGGCTTCGGTACCGTGCGGACGAGGAAACCGCGCCGATCCGCGACGTTCTCGGCGCCGAGCGCGCTCCGCAGCGTCCATATTGCGCCGACCATCAAGGCGACTTCATCTTCAGGCTGATCGCAGCGCGCGGCTACCTGCATTGCATCCAGACCGGGTTCGGGACCGGCAGCACGGCGCTCTACATGCTGGCGGCGCTGAGGAAGCTGGGCGGCGGCGAGGTGGTCTCGATCGACTGGAGCGAGACCAGCTTCAACGAGGTCGGGCGCCGTCACCTCGCAAGGTCCGGCCTGTCGGAACACCATGACTTGATCGAGGAGCCGTCATACGGCGTGGTCGCGCGGTTTCTCAACGAGGGGCGGCGCTGGGATTTCATCTTCATCGACGGCTGGAAGACGTTCGACTATCTCGCGTTCGAGCTGTTCGCCTTCAATCGCATGTTGGCGGATGGCGGTGCCATCATGTTCGACGATTGTCAGCTTCCCGCCGTGCGTCGCGCGATCAGCATGCTGAAGCGTCACTACGGCTACGAGGAGGTCGACTACCGGACGCTGGGGCAGACGTTGCGCCTGCGCATCCTCCAGATCCTGACCACGAGATCGCTGTTGCGTCCGTATCGGGCGCTCCGCAAGGCCGTTCCGCTCCAGTCGCAGCAGCCGACGCGCGACTGGACGTTCTATCGGCGGTTTTGAGGCCGCGCGGTGCATCTGATCTTCGTCAACTACAGCCACCCGGAAGTGACGCACGTCGCAGCCACGCGGCTGCGCGAATTTGCGCGCGCGCTGGCGCGCCGGGGGCATTGGATAACGCTGGTCAGCTCACCGCGCTCGAGACACGAAGCCACGCTCGGCCCCGTCGAGATCGCGCGGGCGATGGGCACGCATGACTGGCAGCGGCCCTTTCACGTCGCCTGCATGCCGCGACCGATGCGTGTGCTTGATACGGCGCGCAAGGGGCATATGCCCGCAATGGCGCGTCGTGCCGTCAGCCTGTGGTCTCTCGTCCTCGGCGACGGTCCCTGGCACGACTGGGTCGCGGGATCGAAACCCTATTGGCCGTTGTTGACGCAGCAGTTCAAGCCGGATCTCGTCTTCGGCAACTTCGGTTCGGTATCCGATCTCGTCCTGGCGCAGGCTTTGGCACGCGCCGCCGGCGTTCCGTGGTGTGCCGACATCAAGGACAACATGCAGGCTTTCCTGCCGCGGCCGACGCGTCCGATTCTGGCGCGTCGGTTCGCCGATGTCGCAGGGCTCACGGCCAATTCGCAATTTCATGCCAAGCAGGCCAATGTGGTGTTCGAAGGATCGCCTGCGGTCGTGTACAGCGGCATCGACGATGCACTGCTGTCGGTTGCGGGATCGGCGATCCCGCGCGACCGCTTCCGCATCATGCTGGCCGGCTCGATCTATTCGGACCAAATCTTCGCAACCTACCTGACGGGGCTCGACCGTTTCGTGGCGCAGCTTGCTCCGGCGCAGCGTGCGGCTGTGGAGCTTTGCTACGCCGGTCACGACACGGACCGGGTCAGGGATGGCGTGTCGCGCCTGGCGGCGACCGTCCGCCTCGACGTGCTTGGCTATCTCTCGGCGGACGCGTTGCGCGAGGCCTACGGCCGTGCCGCGGTGCAGAGCTACATCTTCACCGGCACCACGTTTCATCACAAGGCGCTCGAGATGCTGGCGAGCGGGCGGCCGGTCGTGGCTTTCCCTGGCGAGTTCGACGAAACGACGTCGCTCGCGACCGCGGTGCACGGCGTTTTGCACCGTCCCGCGACCAGCGATGATCTGGCTGCGATGCTATCGTCGCTGCATCGTCAATGGCTGGACGGCACGCTCGGCACCGGCAGTGCTGCTGCGGATGCGTTCAGCTGGGATGCGGGCGCCGCGCAGCTCGAGCGGACATTCGAGAAAGTTCTGCGTTTGCGTGTTGCGGGCGTCAAGCCGCTCGGGCTGATGGCTTGCGAGCGGTGATCAGCATGAACAGGCCGTGGCTGGGCAGGAACGTGCGGATGAATGCGCGCGGCCAGACGAGGCGCGCGACCGACAGGAGCGCGCCACGGTGGCGCTGGCCGGATTGCGACTCCAGGAGATCGCCGTGAGTCAGGACTGTCCGGATGCGGATGTCCGTGAATCCAGTGAGGAGCCGGTGCGCTTGCGCGATCGTGTAGGCCTTGGTGCCCGGGCTTTCGAGGTGCTTCGCGTAGATCGCGTCGAGCGGCGTCGCCCAGCGCAAGGTCAGACCGGCATAGCGAAGCCACAGCATGTAACCGACCATGCTGCGCTTGTGGTAGATCATGATGCGCGCTTCGCCCCCCGGCTTGAGCACGCGCAGCACTTCGGAGAAGGCACGCGCGGTATCCGGCGAGTGATGCAGGACGCCCCACGAATAGATTCCATCGAATGTATCGTCCGCGAACGCCAGGTTCTCGGCGTCGCCGGTGGCGAGCTGCGATTGCAGTCCGTGCCGGGCAAGGCGCGTCCGCGTGTGCTCGACGGCACGCTCGGTCAGGTCGAGCCCCCAGAGCTCGGCGCCGGCGCGCGCGAACTGCTCGTGGTCGGCGCCCAGGCCGACGCCGATTTCCAGGATCTTGCGGCCCCTTGATGCGGGAAAATCCGCCAACTCCGCGATGTAGGGCTCGAGCCGGTACCGTTCCCGCGTCTGGGTGTCGTAATCGGACGTCTGTCCAAGGTAGAGTTCCTCGCCACAAGCCGCGGCCTGCCAATAGTCGTGAACGTCCTTCTTTACCGTCGAATGCATGGCCGAATTCA
>Ga0066388_100003347_pt1 | contig 10343 bp, 5 predicted proteins | sample PanSoiMetaGPlot6_FD_64539 | JGI IMG/M metagenome (GOLD analysis project Ga0066388, IMG submission 64539) | Tropical forest soil microbial communities from Panama analyzed to predict greenhouse gas emissions - Panama Soil - Plot 6 (Hybrid Assembly) | ecosystem: Environmental > Terrestrial > Soil... | reverse complement strand
GAGCAGGCTGAACACGCACATCGTACTGATACAGAGCAGGTCGTCTCGCGCTTGCATTCTTAATATGAATGCGACTGAGATTGCGATCAGGACCGCTCCCAAAAGCAATGCAACAACATTTGTCATCTCACGATCTCTCACAAATGGGTAGAGTGCAACTTGCAGGTTTATTAGGCCAAAACGAGTAGGGTTGCGCTCTGAGAAGTCGCCCAGAACACCGTTGAGCAGCAGCGCGCGATTATCTAATTGGTAGCTGGCCAACCAATTGACGTTCGTGACTGACAGGCGAAAAGCGGCTAGGGCTGCAGTTGTGACGGTTATGGCCAGGCCGATGACAGAAGGTCTCCACTTTCGGGCAACAATGTAATACGACACAAAACAGAGCCCGATTTGCGGTTTCAATCCGGTGCTGACTGCTAACAAAACGCCGGCCAGGATTGCCCTGCCTCGTTGCTCGGCGCAAATCGAGCTTACACCAAGCTCGGTGGCGATCACGGCTATGTTGCACACGGCGATACCGGTATGAAATGGTGCTAGAAGCAAAGCCACCGATACAAATATCTTGGTTTGCGCCGGATCCAGACAAGCAGCAACCGCTAACGATCAAACCATCACGAAGAACAAGGCGGTGCTCAACACCACCCAAGATATCTTTACCACTGGCCACGGGGCGAAAGTGAGCGGACTGATGAGGGCGAGACATGTGATTGGGTATGCTGTTGGGATTCCGTGTCTAACGAGGACTGTTCCATCTCGAAATTGCTGGACGTCGGGTCTAGACGCAAGCGCTCCGCGGGGCCAGTACTCCAGTAAGGACTGCGGACTGTAAGGGTCTGAGCCATGAACGAATGCATCAGCTTGAATGTAGGGAGAAATCAAGTCATCAAGAGCAGGCGCTCTTATTCCACGATACGGCCCACGAGACACAAAGATGGCGGCGCAACCGACAAGCAACGCCGGTCCCCACGCATGACGCCAACGATTATTAACGAATCTGTGGATACCTCGCGCAAACATCGCTGCATTGGATTATAGGAGCTGAAGATACTTTGCAATCCAAAACCAAGCCGCTGCTCCCACCCAGTTAACAGCTTTTGGCGGATTTCGACCTTAGAATTCCGAGTTGGGAATGGCTACGAGTTTTTTTGCGGGTCTGCGAGGAGAGCATTCGCGGTTTTACTTTCCGCGACTCGGCTTGCGTGCATCGCATGTTTTGATGGCAATTCTCTGCCTCCTTATGGTGGCCGACTTCGTGTTCAAAGGCTTGCTTACATCGTTTGATTCGGGTAAGACGGATTTCACAGAGCTATACACCAGCGCCTGGCTCTGGCGGCACGGCCAAAACTTCTACGACTCTGCATTGGTTACCGCGACCGCGGCTCACTTAACAGGTTGCAACGTGCAGATCGCTCCTGTCTACCCACCGACGACGCTAGTCGCAATAGCTCCTTTCACGTTTCTACCTTGGGGCGTGGCAAATCTCTTGTGGCTGTGTCTCGCCCTTGCCGGGGTAGGGGTGACGATTGCACTTCTGATACACATGGGTCAACTCTCTTTGTATGAGAGTAGAACGGCATTACTCCTAACCTGCGTACTTGCCTTTGATCCCATTCATCAAGCGTTTCATCTGGGAAACATTGCCCTCCTGGTTGTGCCATTGTGCTTCCTTGGCATCGCCTTGGTGGAGCGAAACCACGACTTCCTTGCAGGAAACGTACTCATGTTGGCGACTTTCTTAAAGCCGCAACTCGGAGCGTGGGCGCTGCTGTATTGTCTCATTCAACGTCGAAAATGGGTTTTCGCGGGCGCTGCTCTCCCCGGAGTGTTGTTCGCAGTTCCATTGCTCCAGTTGCGACCATTAGCTGCGACCCTCGCCTTCAGCTATCAGTCAAACTTGCGGTATTGGTTCGAAGCGGGAAGGCCCTATGGGTTCACAGAAGGTGCGTTGCCATTTCATGTAAATGAGATGCAAGTCGTTCTATTTCAACTGTGGCGGAATCCAGAGGGTGTAAATTTTTGTGCTCATGGACTATTCTTGGTGGGGATCTCAATCTGGGGTTACGCACTCTGGCGCGGGCGATTTCGCGCACCCACTTACTTAGCACTCTCGTCGCTAACAGCACTGAGCTTCATCTCGCTCTATCACAGTGTGTCAGACGCTACGGCTCTCACGCTCTTGCTATGTTGGATTTTCAAGGCTGAGCAAGCCGGCGATTGGTCCGTGCGCCTCGCCCGAGTCATATTTTTCCTCATACTACTGCCAGGGCACTCGCTCCTGATGAGGATTGCGCCTCATTTGAATCCGTTAATAACCCAGATGTGGTGGTGGAAGTTGTTCGTTGCGCGGTATTTCGTTTGGCTGTTGCTAGGGCTGAATGCAGCGTTGCTTTTTGCGCTTTTGAAGATATCGGGGCCGCGCTTGGCAGTGCTGATTAACCAAGCCGATGTTTCCCACAGAGAGGGTACTCCGTCTGCTACCGCTCTTGAGAGATTTTCCAGCTAAGATTTCGCAAAGTGGCGACCCAGGCTTTAGACGCGGCCCCTGTTCAAGAACGTAAGATCCGGTTGGCCGAACTGCCAATCAGCGTAATCATTCCTGTCCGCAACGAAGAAAAGAATCTCGGCCGATGTCTCGAGTCCCTGGAGTCGGTTGGCGAAATTTATGTAGTGGATTCCTGTAGTACCGATTCCACCGCCCATCTCGCGCACTCTTTCAACGCCCAAGTAGTTCAGTTCCACTATCACGGCGGCTGGCCGAAGAAGCGCCAGTGGGCTCTCGACGATTTGCCTCTCAGCTATGACTGGGTGCTGCTGCTCGACGCGGACGAGTCGCTTACGCCGGAACTTACTACAGAAATACAAGCGGCAATCGGGAATCCGAACGTAGATGGGTACTACATCGGTCTAGATATGTACTTTCTCGGCCGACGTCTGCGACGTTGCGGCGCCAGTTTCTACAAGCTCTCGCTGTTTCGTAGGGGCAAGGGGCGCTTCGAATGCCGAGCCTCGGACCAGGACACTTCCATGTGTGACATGGAAGTACACGAGCACGTGCTGGTGTCGGGCAAATGCGCGCGGTTACAAAATCGCCTACTGCATCGAAACGTCGAGAGCCTGTCGCGATATATACAGAAGCACAACGAATACTCGAATTGGGAAGTGCGTGTCGCAAACAACGCCGCGAACACGGAACGGCGGGAAATAGAGCCGAGGCTTTGGGGAACTCAGGCGCAGCAGAGACGCTGGTTGCGGAAATACTTTTTCCTACTCCCTGGCTCGCCGATTCTTTACTTTCTGTTTAAGTACCTATTCTGTCTCGGCTTTCTGGATGGCGTGCCTGGCATGATCTACTGCGGGTTTCAGGCGATCCAGTTTTTTCACATCAAGGCGAAGTTATATGAGGCGCGGATTGCATTGCAGTCGGCACCTGCAGTGCCTGGGGCCATAGCCGGGGACCATCATGTGCGGAATTAGTGGGCTGGCCAACCGGGGGGATCGCGAGACGCTGGCACGGATGACCGCCATCCAGACGCACCGCGGACCGAATGATAGCGGCCTATGGCAGCATCGCTCCCCTGACGGGTCATTCTTTGGCCTGGGAAGCCAGCGCCTTTCGATTCTGGATCTCTCTTCAGACGGCCACATGCCCATGTCGAACGAAGACGGCACTGTCTGGATCACGTACAACGGCGAAATCTACAACTTCCAGGACCTGCGCCGCGAGCTCGAAACTAAGGGACATCGCTTCTCGTCACACACAGACACCGAAGTCGTCATCCACCTTTATGAAGAAGAGGGCCCAGACTGCGTACACCGCCTCAATGGGATGTTCGCATTCGCGATCTGCGACCTGCGCGAAGGCAGCCCGAAGTTGTTCATGGCGCGCGACCATTTCGGAATCAAACCTTTCTACTATTGCCATCGCGCCGGGCGGCTGGCGTTTGCGTCAGAGGTCAAGGCGCTGCTCGAAGTGGAGGGAATTGAAACGAAAATAGATCTGCAGGCGCTTGATCAGTACCTGACGTTTCTCTGGGTGCCCGATCCCAAAACTTTGTTTCAGGGAATCTTCAAACTTCCTGCCGGGCACTACGCCATATTCGGTAATGGCGAGCTGACGATTACGCAGTACTGGGACTTGAGTTTCCCGCAGGCGAATTATGGGTTTCAGTGCTCCGAAGAAGACCTGGCAGAGGAGATTCGCCAACGTTTTCAGAATTCGGTCGAGCGGCAAATGGTCAGCGATGTGCCCCTGGGTGCATTCCTCAGTGCAGGGCTTGATTCCTCTAGCATCGTGGCAATGATGGCGAGGGCTACTAGGAAGCCGCTCCGAACTTACACAATTACTTTTCCGAATAAATACCGCAAGGGCGAAAACACGTTGGATGATCCCGCAGTGGCCGCAAGCCTCGCCGCCAAGCTGGGATGCAAGCATCGGCAGATTGTTGTGGAACCAGACGTGGCGAACCTGCTGCCGAAATTATGCTGGCACATGGACGAACCCACTGCCGATCCGGCGATCGTGACTGCATTTCTGGTTTGCCAGGAAGCGAGCCGCGACGTGACCGTGCTGATGTCTGGCGTCGGCGGTGACGAACTCTTTGCCGGATATCGCAAATACGCCGCGCATTATTGGGCCGACACCTATGCTCGTGTCCCAGAGTGGATGAGAAGGCCCGCTGAGTGGGCTATATCGCGAGCTCCAAACCTGCGCAGAAGCCACATGAAAGGCCACCTGCGCTTAGCAAAAAAGATGCTTCGCAGCGCCGCTCTGCCGTGCGAGGAACGGTTCATCCGGAATTGCACTTACCTCGACGAAGTTCAACGGATGGGACTCTACAGCGATGATTTGCGCGGTCAAATCAACACCAGTTTGTCCAACAACACTCACGCGGACGCCTTCGGGCAAGTTCGTAACGCCGATTTCCTGAACCAGATGCTCTATGTCGATAGCAAGATTTTCATGACCACCCTAAACCTGACGTACAACGACAAGATGAGTATGGCGTGCTCGGTCGAGGTCCGAGTGCCTTTTCTGGATCGCGAGTTCGCCGAGTTCGTGGCGTGGAGTGTGCCCCCGCAATTGAAGTTGAAAGGATTCTTCAAGCCCGTAACAAAGCACATTTTTCGGAAAGCGATGGCAGACCTGCTTCCCGATGAAGTCCTCCGCCAACCCAAAGCCGGATTTGCCGCCCCGACCGACTACTGGCTGGCGAATGATCTCACGGAGATGACAGACGATCTTCTATGCGAGTCGCGCATACACGACCGCGGGACGTTTCGCGCTGAACGAGTGCGAGCCATCATCAAGGAGCACCGCGCTGGAGCGCGAGATTGGTCTATGCAAATCTGGCAACTTCTGACGCTGGAGCTGTGGATGCAGGCTTTCAGGGATGGTACCCGCACTGGCGCGTGCTCGGCAGCGGAGGCGGCGATCGCATGAAGCAGGTGCTACAGAGTGCGCGGACCGGCAAGCTCGAAATTGCGGATGTGCCTGCACCGCGCGTCCTTCCAGGCTGCGTGCTTGTGCGGATCGCCGCATCACTGGTTTCGGCAGGGACGGAACGAGCATCTGCTGAATTCGCGTCGAAGAGCTTGTTGCAAAAGGCCCGGGCACGTCCCGATCTCGTGCGCCAGGTGTTTGACAAGATACGCCGAGACGGAGTGCTGACAGCCGTGCCCGCGGTCCGCGCGCGACTTGATCAGCCCACAGCGCTCGGTTACAGCAGTGCCGGCGAGGTGGTTGAGGTAGGCGATGGAATCAGCGACCTGAAACCTGGGGACCGCGTCGCGTGCGCGGGCGCAGGATTTGCAGTCCACGCCGAGTTCGCCTGCGTGCCGCGAATGCTGGTGGCGCGAATTCCATCGGCAGATGTGACGTTCGAGGGTGCCGCGTTCACAACCTTAGGGGCGGTCGCGATTCATGGAGTCCGAACTGCCGAAGCAAGACTCGGGGAGACGGTCGCGCTCATCGGATTGGGGCTCCTCGGGCAATTAACCCTTCAAGTCCTGACCGCCGCGGGCTGCCGCGTAATTGGCCTGGACCCGCGACAGGATCGCGCGCAGCTTGCCGCGAGAATGGGTGCGCTGGCTGGGACCACCTCTGAATCAGAGTTTCGCGATTTATGCTTGCGGCATTCCGGGGGTAATGGCGCCGATTGCGTGCTGATCACCGCAGAAACGGCCAGTAGCGGCCCAACGAATCTCGCTTCGGAAGTTGCTCGCGATCGCGCGATCGTTGTGGCAGTGGGAACGGTCGGGATGGATTTGCAACGCAAGCTCTATTACGAAAAGGAACTCGACTTCAGAATCTCGCGTTCGTACGGACCCGGTCGATACGACTCCGCCTTCGAACAGAAAGGCCGCGACTATCCCATCGGCCACGTTCGTTGGACCGAAACCCGAAACATGGAAGCATTTCTGCAGCTCCTGGCGGACGGAAGAATCAGCGTTGAGCCATTGATCACTCATCGCTTTTCTATCGAGAATGTGCTGGCGGCATATGATTTGATTTCCGCCGAGCATCCAGAGCCATCCCTTGGAGTCCTGATCCATTACCAACCGCACAAGGTTGTAGAGCCGCGGTGCTTGGAACTGGTCATGCCAGAGAAGAGGACATCCGATCAGCTCAGAATCGGCTTACTTGGAGCCGGAAACTTCGCACGAGGCGTTTTGGTTCCTGCGATCAAGCGAGACCTCAGAACTCAACTCGCAGCGCTCTGTGCTGCGAATGGCATTCGCGCGAAGTCGCTGGCCAAGAAGTACGGATTCGAATCTTGCACAACTCATGAAGACGAAATCTACTCTGATCCTTCCATCAATACGGTAATCATTGCGACACGTCATCACCTGCACGCGCAACAGATCGTGAGAGCCCTCGATGCGGGCAAGCACGTTTTCTGCGAGAAACCACTCTGCTTGACTGAGCAGGAGCTAGAACAGATACAAACGGCTTACGAGCGTGCGCAGCGCTGTTTGATGGTCGGCTTCAATCGCCGGTTCGCGCCCATGGCACAGCGCATGGAACAGTTCGTCAGCAAGTTTGGCGGGCCATTCGTTATGCACTATCGCATCAACGCCGGGCCATTACCGCCAGACCATTGGATCAACGATCCAGAACAAGGCGGCGGAAGAATTCTGGGGGAAGTTTGCCACTTTGTAGATTTCCTGTCGTTCCTGGCAGGCGCTGCTCCGGTCACCGTGCGGGCGAACGCCCTGCCGGCTTCAACTGAGAATCGCGATGTAGTTGTCTCTCTCGATTTCGAAGATCGGTCACTGGGGACTATCACGTACATCTGTAACGGTGATCGGGCATATTCCAAAGAAAGGATCGAAGTCTTTGGAAACGGCTGTGTCGCGGTGCTTGACGATTTTCGCCGTCTCGACCTGGTTCGCCACAATAGGAAACAATCTTTCCGCGAGTGGTTGCGTCAGGGCAAAGGTCATGTCGCGGAGTGGAGTCAGTTTTCCACATGCGTCAGAAACGGCGGGGCGCCGCCGATTTCGTTTGACGAGATCGTGACTTCGACTCTAGCGACGATTCGAATTGTTGATTCCTTGCGCTCCGGCCGGGCCGAGTCAGTTACATTCGACCTCAAACAATCTGAGTACGCACCGCTGGTGTCCTGAACATGTGCACGATTAGGAACTCACAATGTTGATTTTGGGCCTAAATATGTTTCACGCCGACGCTTCGGCAGCAATCGTTCAAGATGGCAAAGTCTTGTTCGCCATTGCCGAGGAACGGCTGAATCGCGTGAAGCACTACGCCGGCTTTCCGGCGCTGGCGATCCAAGCCTGCCTCGATGCGGCAGGCGCAAAGATTACGGACATAGATCACGTTGCGGTGGGTCAGGACTCAGACGCCAATCTCCAAAGGAAAATTAGTTACGCTCTGGCGAATCCTGCGATGCTACTGAACTTCATTCGCCTTCGCCGCCGCAAGCAGGAGATGAAAGATGTTCGCGCGCTGATTGCAAAATCTCTGGACTGCGACCCAGCCTCCCTGCGGTTTAAGGAGCATCGCCTCGAGCATCATATTGCTCACATCGCCAGCGCCTACTATTGCTCTCCGTGGGAGCAGGCTGCGGGGTTCAGCTATGACGGGTCGGGCGATTTCGTCTCCACTATGATGGCGCGTTGCGAAGGCACCGAAATGAACGTGCTTGATCGCGTCTTCCTGCCGCATTCGCTTGGCAGCTTCTACACGATGATCTGCGAGTTCATCGGCTACAACAAATATGGAGACGAAGGCAAGGTCATGGGGCTTGCCCCCTACGGCGAGGACACGTACGTCGAGCAAGTCCGCGAACTGCTGATGACCAGCGCCTACGGATTTGAGCTTGATTTGGAATTCTTTGAACCGATCGGCAGCAACGAAGGTATGCAAATCAAGCCGGATGGAACGGTCGCCTTGGCACGTCATTTTTCCGGGCGCATGGTTGAGCTGTTCGGGCCGCCGCGCGATCCTGCTTCAGAAATTACTCAGCGCGAGATGGACCTTGCCTACGCCATGCAGCATTGTTTCGAAGAAGTGTTCTTCCATCTGCTAAATGAGCTGCACAAGCGCGTTCCTCTTGAGAATTTGGCAATGGCGGGTGGCTGCGCGCTGAACAGCGTCGCCAACGGGAAGCTCTTCGCCCGAACTCCATTCCTACACACGTGGATTCAGCCGGCTGCAGGAGATGAAGGTCTAGCGATTGGCGCAGCCTTGCACACATATCACTCCGTGCTCAAGAAACCTCGCGAACATTCGATGAAGAACTCATATTTGGGTCCGGAGTTTACGGATGCTCAGATTGAATCGTCACTCCAGAGCGCGGGTGTGAATTATCAGAAGCTGGAACGTGGTCCCTTGCTCGATCGCGTAGCAGCGAAGATCGAAGAAGGTGGCGTGGTCGGCTGGTTTCAAGGAAGGATGGAGTGGGGACCCCGCGCACTCGGCAACCGATCCATCGTCGCTCATCCTGGACGGCCTGATATGAAAGACATCCTGAACGCACGCATCAAGCGACGGGAGTGGTTTCGTCCGTTTGCTCCTTCGATCCTCGAAGAGCGACAAGCAGAATACTTCGAGTACGATCATCCCTCGCCATTCATGCTGCACGTCTACAAAATTCGCGCCGAAAAGCGCGAGCAGTTGTGCGCGGTCAATCACGTGGACAACACGGGAAGATTGCAAAGTGTGGCGCGCGATGAGAATCCGTTGTATTACGACTTGATTCGCGCCTTCGAACGGCGCACCGCCATTCCGGTGCTTCTGAACACGAGTTTTAACGAAAACGAGCCTATCGTCTGCAAACCGGAGGAAGCCATTGACTGCTTCCAGCGTACCCGTATGGATGCGATCGCAATCGGACCCCATCTGGCGCTGAAATCGGAGAACTGAACTTTTGGCCAGCGCGGTGGCAATTTCAAAGCGGAGCGTGTTGCGAGCCGAGTTGCTTGCGACCATGCCGAATTTCCGAGTCTTGGCCTGGCAGGGCGACCGCCTTTACGCTTCGCGTAGGAACGATTTGTATTCGGCTCGCATGACTAGCTGGCCATTTCAATGGCAGAGGATCGCTAGTTACGCGGCCAAATGGCACCGCAGATTTACTTCTCGGTTCGGATTGAGTTCCCGTCTATTGCGGGATGGATTCCACGCGTTATGTGTTCTTCCCTCAGGAAATCTTGTCGCTGCCGTCTCAGGAGCGGTCGTCACCCTCACGCCAGGAGAAGATCAGTTCCGGATTACACACAGAATCGAGCGCGGTACGCGTCCATTGCACATAACGGCGACCCCGGACGGCAAGGCGTACTGGGGAGAGTACTTCGACAACAAGCAGCGTTCTGAGGTGCACATCTACGGATCGTCTGATGGCGGCTTCACTTGGCACATTGCTCACACATTTCCTGCAGGCGCCATTCGTCACGTTCACAACATTGTTTACGATTCCTGGCAGGCTTGTCTGTGGATTCTTACGGGTGATTATGGACGCGAGTGCAAGATCATCCGCGCATCAGCCGGCCTAAGGTCGTTGGATGAAGTTGTCGCCGGAAATCAGCAGTGCCGGACTGTGGCAGCTCTCCCTTCGGCAGACGGTGTCTACTTTGCGACAGATACTCCGCTTGAACAGAACTACATTTGCCTGCTGGATCGGGCTGGTAGGATTCACAGACTCGAACCGATTGCCAGTTCCTCCATTTACGCCTGCCGAAATCGCAATGGAATTTTCTTCTCGACGATGGTTGAGCCGAGCAATGTGAACCTGACCAGATGTGCGAGCTTGATTGGCAGCAGCAACGGCTCGGAGTGGCAACAATTTGCTTCTTGGCAAAAAGACTCGTGGTCAATGCGATTCTTT
>Ga0066388_100003346_pt1 | contig 10344 bp, 11 predicted proteins | sample PanSoiMetaGPlot6_FD_64539 | JGI IMG/M metagenome (GOLD analysis project Ga0066388, IMG submission 64539) | Tropical forest soil microbial communities from Panama analyzed to predict greenhouse gas emissions - Panama Soil - Plot 6 (Hybrid Assembly) | ecosystem: Environmental > Terrestrial >... | reverse complement strand
GCCACCGTGGTCTTCAATCGGCCCAAGGTGCGCAACGCGGTCAGCCTCGCCATGTGGGGCGAGATCGCGAACGTCACCGAGACGCTGTCCCGTGACGACTCCGTGCGGGCCATCGTCTATCGCGGAGCCGGCCGCGACGCTTTCGCATCGGGCGCCGACATCTCCGAGTTCAAGGAGAACCGCAAGGACACGGAGACGGCGCTCGCGTACAACAAGAAGACCGAGGCCGCGTACACGGCTATCCGCCTCTGCCCCAAGCCGACGGTGGCCATGGTGTTCGGCTTCTGCATGGGCGGAGCCATGGCGCTCGCCATGGCCTGCGACCTTCGCTTCGCCGCCGGCGGGTCCAAGTTCGGCATTCCCGCGGCGAAGCTCAGCATCATCTATGGCCTGGATCCCGTGCATCAGCTGGTGGACCTGGTCGGCCCCGCATATGCGAAGGACATCCTGTATTCGGCGCGCGCTCTCGACGCGCCAGAAGCCCTCCGGATCGGGTTCATCCAGCGCCTGATGCCGGCCTCCGAGCTCGAGGCCTACACGTACGACTATCTCCGCACGGTCGCCGAGAATGCGCCCTTGTCCATCCGGGGCACCAAGGCACAGGTGCAGGCGATCTTCGAGGGCATCGACGACGGGCATCGCAAGAAGCTCTTCGACATGGGCATCGAGACGTTCAACAGCCAGGACTACGCGGAAGGCACGCGCGCGTTCCTGGAGAAGCGGAAGCCGGCCTTCAAGGGGAAGTAGTCCCTGCGCATCGCTGTCCTCTCCTCCACGCCGGCCAACGCGCTGGAGGGGAGCGGCACGTTCGTCGGCATCTCGGGACTCGCACGCGGCCTCGAGGCGCTGGGCCACAGCCTCGAGGTTCGGCCCCTGCGGCTTCGCACCCGCTTTCACACCCTCGATCGCTGGCTCTACAACGCCGGCGTCGCCTTGCGACCGCCCCGGGGCGTCGATCTCGTCTACGGCGTCGATCTCGACGGCTTCCTCTTCGGTCACCGATCCCGCCGCGTGCCGCTCGTGGTGAGCCTGAAAGGCGTGATCGCCGACGAGCTCCGGAACGAGCGCGGGATGACCCGGGCCTTGCTCTCGATCCAGGCGCGCTGGGAGCGCAAGAATACCGAGCGTGCGGACCTCGTGGTCGCGTCGAGCCGCTATTCCTGCGAGGTCGCCCGCCGCGAGTACGGTGTTCCGGAGGACAAGCTGGCCGCCGTGCCCGAGCCCATCGATCTCGCCGAGTGGAACCGGCGCTTTGCGGAGGCGCGCCGGAATGCCCCGAGCGGACCGGTCATCCTGTGTGTGGCCCGCATGTATCCTCGCAAGCGCATCGTCGACCTCCTCGAAGCCGCCGTCCGCCTCCGCGCCCGAATCCCCTCGGCTCGTATTCGCATCGTAGGACAGGGCCCCGAGTGGGAGGCCGTGGTGCGCCGCCATACCGAGTTGCGGCTGGGCGAGACGGTGATGTTGCTGGGCGATGTCTCGCGAGAGCAGCTGGCTGTCGAATACGTCAGTGCCGACATCTTCTGCCTGCCGTCCGTCCAGGAAGGATTCGGCATCGCGTTCCTCGAGGCGATGGCGGCGGGCCTGCCGGTGGTGGCCTGCCGTGCCGCGGCCATTCCGGAAGTGGTGGAGGATGGCGTGACAGGTACGCTCGTACCGCCTCGGGACCCGGCGGCGCTGGCCACGGCAATGCAGGGATTCGTCGCGAACCTTGAACGAAGGCGGGCCATGGGCGATGCCGGTCGCCGGCGGGTCGCCCGCTTCACGCCCGAACGGGTCGCCGCCCAGCTCCTCGAAGCGGTAAGATTACAGTTTCAAGGGAGGCTCGGCTCATGAGCGACGGTCATGTCCATGCAACGCGCAAGTTCGCCTTCTCCGCAGCCCATCGATACGGGCGGCCGGAGTGGAGCCCCGCGGAGAACCGTCGCGTGTTCGGCAACCTCACGGTTCCGCACGGGCACAATTACGTGCTCGAGGTGACCATCAAGGGGCCCGTCGACGCCCAGACCGGCATGGTGATGGATCTGGCCGAGCTCAAGCGTGTAGTGTCCGATGCCGTCATCCAGCGCTTCGATCACGCGGACCTGAACGCGGACCCGTTCTTCGCTCCGGGCACGATCCCGACCACGGAGAATCTCGTGCGGGCCGTCTGGGAGCTTCTCGTGCCCAAGATCGGCCAGGAGCGTCTCTGGCGGCTCCGATTGTGGGAGGATCCCACCTTCTACGTGGAGTACTTCGGCGCATGAGGCCGCTCGAGCTGACGCGGCAGTACCACTTCAGCGCAGGGCACCGGCTCGAGAGCGCGGCCCTGTCGCCCGAGGAGAACGAGCGCGTCTACGGCCAGTGCTATCGCCAGCACGGCCACAACTACCACGTCGAGGTCACCGTGGCCGGCGAGATGGATCCGGCTACCGGCATGGCCGCAGATCTGGGAGCCCTCGACGCGGCCGTGAAGCGCGTCATTCTGGACCGGGTGGACCACTACGATCTCTCGAGCGCCGTGGACGCGCTCCGTGACGTGCCCACCACGGGTGAGAACCTGGCCCGTGCCTTCTGGGAATGGCTGGAGCCTGCGCTACCCGCGGGGAGCCTGCGGCGCCTCGCCGTCGTCGAGACCGACAACAATACCTTCGAGTACCGGGGTGGAGGTGCGAGGTGACACCCATGGACAACCTGATTCGCGAGCTGCTGAAGGAGATTGGCGAGGACCCGAACCGCGAGGGCCTGGAGAAGACGCCCGCGCGAGTGGCCAAGGCCTGGGAGTATCTCACCTCGGGCTACCGGCAGAACGTCGATGATGTCTTGAACGAGGCGCTCTTCACCGAGGAATACGACGAGATGGTCGTGGTGAAGGACATCGACCTGTACTCCATGTGCGAGCACCACCTCCTTCCATTCTTTGGCAAGTGTCACATCGCGTACATGCCGTCGAAAAAAATCGTCGGCCTCTCGAAGCTGCCGCGGCTCGTGGAGATGTTCTCGCGCCGCCTGCAGGTCCAGGAGCGGCTCACCACCCAGATCGCCCAGACCCTGCAGGAGGTCCTCCAGCCTCGCGGCGTGGCCGTGGTCATCGAAGCGCTCCACATGTGCATGCTCATGCGCGGGGTCGAGAAGCAGAACTCCAAGGCCGTGACCTCGGCCATGCTCGGGCAGTTCCGGGATCGCCCAGAGACGCGGGCCGAGTTCATGGAGCTCATCCGCTCGCGTGGCGGCCTCATCCTGTGAGGCTTCGCGGCCAGGTTGCCGTCGTCACGGGGGCGGGTCGCGGCATCGGGCGGGCGGTGGCCGTCGCGTTCGCACGGGAAGGCGCGCGCGTCGTCTTGGCCGCACGCTCGACACGGGAGCTCGCGTCCGTGCAGCGCGAGATCGAGGGAACGGGCGGCGCCGCCCTGGCCGTGCCCACCGACGTGAGGCAGGAGCCCGCCATCGCCGCGCTCGTGAGCCGGGTCCTGGCCGACGGCGGCCGCATCGACTGCCTCGTGACCGCGGCCGGGCTGGCCGCCTTCGGCCCGGTCGCGGACGTGAAGACCGAGGACTGGGATCAGCTCATGGCGGTGAACCTGCGCGGCGCCTTCCTCGCCTGCCGTGCCGTGCTCCCCACCATGACCGCCCAGAAGCGCGGGACCATCATCAACATCGGCTCCATTGTCACGAGCCGGACACTGCCGGGCAGCGCCGCCTACACGGCGACCAAGTACGCTCTGCTCGGCTTTTCCCGCGTGCTGGCCGAGGAGATGCGCGCACACGGGGTGCGGGTGGGCGTGCTCTCCGCGGGGGCCACCGACACACCGCTCTGGGATGCCGTGCCGGCGCCACCCGATCGGGCTCTCATGCTGCGCGCCGAGCAGATCGCCGAAGCTGCCCTGCTCATGGCCACGCTCCCGCCCGGCGCCACGCTCGAGGAGATGACACTTCTGCCTCAAGGCGGTGTCTTGTGAGGAGCCGCGCGCTCATTTTTGCTATACTGGAACCGAACTCCAGGACGACCCGATCATCGAACCCAAGGAGGCATTCATGATTTCGCTGACCGAAACCGCTGCAAAGAAGATCTCGGATCTGAGGCTCGAAGAGGGCAAGCCCGAGTGGGGGCTCCGGATCCGCGTCGTCGGCGGCGGATGCTCGGGCATGTCTTACGAGCTCGGCTGGGACGACACGGCTGGCGCGGACGACAACATCACGGAAGTCCACGGCGTCAAAGTGTTCGTGGACAGCAAGAGCGCGCCCTATCTGCAGGGGAGCGAGATCGACTACGTGGACAACAACATGCTGGGGGCTGGCTTCGCCATCAACAACCCCAACGTCAAGTCGTCCTGCGGCTGCGGCCACTCGCACCAGTTCTAGCCGCACATCCATGAAGGTCGCCGTCCGCCTCTTCGCCCGCTATCGCGAAGCGGCGGGTCGCGACCACGTGGAGCTGGATCTGCCCGAAGGCGGTACGGTGGAGTCGGCGTGGGAAGCGGTGGCCATCCGCTTCCCGGTCCTCCAGCAGTACCGCCCCTTCACGCTGTTCGCCCTCGGCACCGACTACGTCTCCGCCAATCATCAGCTTCGTCCCGGCGACGAGGTCTGTCTTTTCCCGCCGGTGAGCGGCGGCGCGCACGCCGACCTGATCGAGGTGACCGACGCGCCGCTGTCCGAGGAGCGCCTCATGGGCGCGGTCGGCGACGCGGGCGCGGGCGGCCTCGTGCTCTTCTCGGGTGTCGTGCGGGAACAGACCGGCGGTCGCAGGGTCAAGTATCTCGAGTACGAGGCCCACGTCCCCATGGCCACGGCCAAGATGCGCGAGATCGCCGTCTCGGTCCGGCAACGGTGGCCCGGCATCCTGGGCGTCGCGCTCGTGCATCGCATCGGGCGGCTCGAGATCGGCGAGTCGAGCGTGATGATCGCCGTATCCTCGCCCCATCGAGCCGAGGCTTTCGATGCCTGCCGCTTCGCCATCGACACCCTCAAGGAGACGGTCCCGGTCTGGAAGAAGGAGTTCTTCGAGGACGGTGAGGTGTGGGTTGGGCTCCAGGGTGACTGCGCGCACCGCCACTGACCTTCGCGCGCTCGCCGTCGCCGCCATTCGCCGCTCCCAGATGCTTCGGGGCGGCGAAACTGTTTTGATTGGCGTGTCCGGCGGCGCCGACTCCGTCGCGCTGCTCGAGGTGTTCCGCTCTCTGGCGGCAGAATGGCAGCTCACCCTCCGCGCCGTTCACGTCAACCACGGGCTCCGGGCCGGGGCCGAGGCCGACGAAGACTTCGTTCGCGGACTCTGTGCGCGCTGGGAGGTCTCCCTCCATGTCGAGCGCGTCGCGGTCAGGCAGGGGCCGCCCTGGGAAGGTCTCGAGGCGGAGGCACGCCGCGCCCGCTACGCCGCCTTTCGGGAAGTGGCCAGGCGCACCGGGGCCCAGCGCATCGCCACGGCCCACACGGCCGACGATCAGGCCGAAACGGTGCTGATGCGGATCCTGGAAGGCGCCGGGCCCCGCGGCCTGGCCGGCATCGCGGCCACGCGAGGCATGTTGATCCGCCCTCTGCTCGATGCGCGCCGGGCGGACGTGGAGGCGCATTTGCGGGCGCGCGAGATCCCGTGGGTCGAGGATGAGAGCAACCGCGATGCGCGCTTCTTGCGGAATCGCCTCCGGCACCAGGTGCTGCCGTTCCTGGCGGAGGCCATCGAGCCGTCGATCGTCGATCGCCTCATCCGCTCCGCGAGGCTCGTCCGGAGCATGGTGGAGGACCTGGAGCGCGCCGGCGGCCGCGAGCTGGCGCGTATCGGCCAGCGGGCCCCGGAAGGCTTCATCGTGAGCGTCGCCGACCTGAGCACGCTCCCCCACGAGGTCGCCATGGAGACGGTGCGGCAGGCCGCGCGCGAGCTCGGCCACTCCGGCTCTCTGCGCCACCACGCCCACCAGTCGCTTCGCCGCCTACTCGCGCCCCACGTCCCGCGCGCTGGGTTTCGCGTCGGAGGGCTGATCGTGGAGCGAAGCGGACGCTGGCTGCGAGTGGGCCCGGGGCACCTGCCGCCCCTCCTGCCGCGCGATCTCCGGGTGCCGGGTGAGATCGCGCTGCCCGAGATCGGATCCGTGCTCGAGGCTCGCTGCTTTTCCAGACCTCCCGGATACGTCGTCCCACGCGAGAGCACGCGGGCAGCCTTCGACGCCGATCTGATGCCGGAGCGTCTCCAGGTCCGCCCGCGTCGTGCGGGCGACCGGTTCGCGCCGTTCGCGGGGCCGGACGAGCGCCGGCTCAAGTCGCTCTTCATCGACGCGGGCGTGCCGCGGTGGTCGCGGCAGCGTGTGCCGCTGCTCGAGGCGGCAGGCGACATCATCTGGGTGGCCGGGATCAGACGCGGCCGCGCGGCGCCGATCGGCCCCGCGACGCAGCGTATCCTCGAGGTGACACTCAGATCCGAGCCCCCGTGCAGATCTCCTCTGGCGGGGCCTGCGCGGGAGCGGTAAGATGGCGCGCCAGGAGGCGACACGAGATGAGAACGCAACGGCTGTTCGGCGGGGCAGTGGTGGCGATCGCACTCGTGCTTGGCCCGCTGTCCGCCGGGGCACAATCGCCGGCGCCCGCAGCACCCGATAGCAGGGCCATCCTTCACGCCCTCGAGGATGCGTTCGCTTCGGTTGCCGATCGCGTCACGCCCGCCGTGGTGAACGTGGGCGCGAAATCGAGGAAGGGTGCGCCCAGCGAGGGCGGCCCCACTCCGGAGAACGAGCAGCGCTTCCGCGAGTTCTTCGGGCCGGAGCTCTACGAGCGCTTCTTCAAGCGCCGCGGACCACGCGAGGAGACGCGGGCCGCCGGATCCGGCGTGATCGTCGACCCGAAGGGCTACATCCTGACGAACGCCCATGTCGTCGAGAATGCCGCCGAGATCGAGGTGCGGCTGTCCGACGACCGGAAGTTCTCCGCCACGCTCGTGGGGCGCGATCCCAAGACCGACCTGGCGGTGGTGAAGATCGACCCGGGGAGCAGCGCCCTGCCGGTGGCCGAGCTCGGGGACTCCGACAAGCTCCGCATCGGTCAGTGGGCCATCGCCATCGGCAACCCCTTCGGGCTCGACCGCACGGTCACGGTCGGCATCATCTCCGCGACGGGCCGCACGAAGGTTGGCGTGGCGACGTACGAGGCCTTCATCCAGACGGACGCGTCCATCAATCCCGGAAACTCGGGCGGGCCGCTGTTGAATCTCGACGGCCGCGTGATCGGCATCAACACGGCCATCGTGTCGTCGGGGCAGGGTATCGGCTTCGCGATTCCCATCAACATGGTCCGCGAGGTCATGACCCAGCTGGTCTCCAAGGGCCGGGTCGTGCGCGGCTGGCTCGGCATCTCCATCCAGGACCTGACCGACGATCTCGCCGCCGGCTTCGGTGCGCCGGGCAAGGGCGGCGTGCTGGTGGCCGACGTGATGAAGGACAGCCCGGCGGAGGCGGCAGGGATGAAGGCCGGGGACATCATCATCGACTTCGCGGGCGCGCCTGTCAAAGAGGTGACCGATCTCCAGAAGCGGGTGGCCTCGGTGCCGCCGGGCCGCCCCATCCCCATGACCGTGTTGCGGGATCGTCGTCCGACCAAGCTCACGGTGAAGATCGGCGAGCAGCCCGGTGAGGAGACGGTCGTCGCGGCGGCGCCGAAAGGCATGGGTCTGGGCGTGACCGTCGAGGCGCTCACGGAAGAGGCCGCGCAGACGTATGGTCTCCGCGCCGGCTCGGGCGTGGTGGTGACGGAGGTCGCTCCGGGGGGTGTGGCCGAGGGGGCCGGCATCAAGGAAGGCGATCTGATCCTCGAGGTGAATCGCCGCCGCACGCCAACGGTGGACGAGTTCAAGAACGCGGTGGCGGCCCTCAAGCCCGGCGAGGCCGTCCCGGTGCAGGTCGAGCGGAGCGGTGCCGGTCGCCAGTACGTCGTGCTCAAGGTTCCGCCCAAGCCCTGATCCCGTGACCGCCGCCGGCGATCCATCCAGGCCGCGCCCTGTCGCCCTCGTCATCGACGACGAGCTGGGGGTTCGCGAGTCGTTCCGGCTCATCCTCGATGGCGAGTTCGAGGTCCTCGAGGCGGAGCAGGGGATGGAGGGGCTCGAGGTCCTCCGCGGCCGCCGCGTGGACGTGATCCTTCTCGATGTGCGCATGCCGGGTGCGCCCGGGCCCACTTTCCTGCCGCAGATCCTGGCGCTCGACGACGGGATCGCCGTGATCATCGTCACCGCCGTCAAGGATGTGCGCACGGCGGTGGAGGCGATCAAGGGCGGCGCCTACGACTACGTCACCAAGCCCTTCGATGTGGACGAGATCCTGGCGCTGGTGCGGCAGGCGGCCGAGCGCCGCGTGCTCCAGCGCGAGGTCCATTGTCTGCGTGCCGAGCTCGACCGCGCCCAAGGCTTCGACGCCCTGATCGGGCGCCACCCGTCCATGGTCAAGCTCTACGAGCTCATCGCACAGGTCGCTCAGACGCCGGCCACGGTGCTGATCGCCGCGGAGAGCGGCACGGGCAAGGAGCTGGTCGCCCGCGCCATCCATCGGCAGGGGCCGCGGCGGGACCAGCCCTTCGTGGCGGTCAATCTCGCCGCCATCCCGGACACCCTCCTCGAGTCCGAGCTGTTCGGGCACGAGAAGGGGGCGTTCACCGGGGCGCACGCGCGCAAGGTGGGCAAGTTCGAGCTGGCGCATGGAGGCACACTGTTCCTTGACGAGGTGGGAACGCTGCGCATCGATCTCCAGGCCAAGCTCCTCCGGGCGCTCCAGGAACGGGAGATCGAGCGGCTGGGCGGAGGCCATCCGATCCCAGTGGATCTCCGGGTGCTCGCCGCGACCAACGTGGATCTCAAGGCAGCGGTGCGGGCGCGGACGTTCCGCGAGGATCTCTACTACCGGCTCAACGTCGTTCCCATCGGCGTGCCGCCCCTGCGCGCCCGGAAGTCCGACATCCCCATCCTCGTGGAACACTTCCTCCGCAAGTACTCTCAGGAGTTCAAGAAGGACGTGCGCGGGATCTCACGGGGGGCCCTGCCCACGCTCCAGGCCTACGACTGGCCGGGCAACGTGCGCGAGCTCGAGAACATCGTCGAGCGCAGCGTGGCCCTCGCCACGGGGCCCGTGGTCCGCCTCGACGACCTGCCCGTCGACCTCGCCATCCACGAGGTCAACCAGCGTGCCGGCGGAGACGGAGGGCCCGTGCCGCTGCCCCTCCAGGACGCGCGCGACCGCTTCGAGCAGGCCTACGTGCTGCGCGCGCTCGAGCGCGAGAACTGGAACCGGACCCGAGCGGCCCGGCTCCTCGGCATGCATCGCAACACGCTGCTCGCCCGGCTTGCGGCGTGGGGAGTGCGCCGCGAGGACGTGACGGGCGCGCCGCCGCCCGCCCTGGGCGGGACCGTCTCCTGAATCCCGACCTGCGGCGTCCCGTCGCTCTCTTCGCGCTCCTCGCGGCCATCATCGCCGCGGTGGCGCTCGGCATCGCGTGGGGTCATCGGGCCGCGCCTCGCCAGGCGCTCATCATGGCGTTCACGCCGTCCCGGGATCCGGCGGCCCTGCAGGGCGCCGCCGACGCCTTCGTGAAGCTGCTCTCTGAGCTCTCAGGGGTGCCCGTCCGCGCGCAGGTCGCCTCCGACTATGCCGGCGTGATCGAGGCGCTCCGTAGCCGGCGCGTGGACTTGGCCTTCGTCCACCCCGTGGGTTACGTCCTGGCCAAGCGCGAGGCCGGCTGCGAGATCCTCGTGCGCGACGTGTGGCAGGACCGCGTCGCCTACAAGGCGAGCTTCTACGTGCGCAAGGACCGTGGCTTCGGCGGTCTCGAGGATCTCCGCGGCCGGACGATCGCCTTCGTCGACCCGGCGTCCAGCTCGGGCTACATCTATCCGATGGTGCTCCTGATCAAGCGCGGGCTCGTGCAGAACCGCGATCCGAAGACGTTCTTCAAGGAGGCGCTGTTTGCGGGCACGCACGACGCGGCGCTGCGCGCGCTCGTCCAGGGCCAGGTCGACGCCGCCACGACCTTCGATCGCGCGCCCCAGATCCACCTGAAGGATCCGGCTCTCGAGGCCCAGCTGGTTGCCATCGCGGAGACGCCGGACATTCCCGAGGCAGGCATCTGCGCCCGCCCCGGGCTCCCCGCCGACCAGCTCCTCGCAATCAAGCGCGCGCTCCTCGGCATGAAGCGGCCCGATCACACGGCGGTGCTGAAGGACATCTACGACATCGACGGCTTCGTGGAGGGCAGGGACGCGGACTACGATCCCGTGCGGGATGCGCTCGCGCTGATGGACTACCGGCCGAAGCGCTGAGGGGAGCGGAGCGGCTACTTCCGCCAGGCGGCTACTTCCGCCAGGCGGCTACTTCCGCCAGGCGGCTACTTCCG
>Ga0066388_100003345_pt1 | contig 10345 bp, 10 predicted proteins | sample PanSoiMetaGPlot6_FD_64539 | JGI IMG/M metagenome (GOLD analysis project Ga0066388, IMG submission 64539) | Tropical forest soil microbial communities from Panama analyzed to predict greenhouse gas emissions - Panama Soil - Plot 6 (Hybrid Assembly) | ecosystem: Environmental > Terrestrial >... | reverse complement strand
AGTTTGATCTCAATCCGGACAGGAATTTCCGTCGCGCTGATTGAAATTCTGGTAGGCGTTATTGCTGGTAATCTGGCCGTTGGCTTGGAAGGCGGCACGCTGCATGTCGGCATCGCGGGAGCGGGCGCAAGCGGGGGACACTTACATCACGTGCTGCAATCGACTGAGTGGACGAACTTCCTCGCCTTATTGGGTAGCGGAGTGCTCACGTTTCTCGCCGGAGCGGAAATCGATCCCATTTCGCTTAAGACCAACTGGCGCGCAAGTGTGTTGATCGGAGTGCTCTCATTCGCAGCTCCGTTCGCCGTAGTCTGGTTGTTCGCCCAGTTCGTTTTGGGCTGGCCTCTCCACCAGGCGCAAATCGCCGGAATCGCGCTTTCAACCACGTCGGTGGCGGTGGTTTACGCGGTGATGATTGAAGGCAGATTCAGTGACACCGCGATGGGCAAGATGATTCTTGCCGCGTGTTTCATTACAGATTTTGGCACGGTGTTGGCGCTTGGCACCCTCTTCGCCAATTACAACCTCTGGCTGCTTTTATTTGTCGCCGTAACCCTGGTCATTCTCTGCTTCATGCCGCGCTGGACGCAAGCGATCATTACGCGTCTTGGTGCAACACAGGTGAGCGAACCCGAAGTGAAATTCATTTTCTTCATACTTTTCTTTCTCGGCGGTTTGGCTACGACGGCCAAAAGCGAAGCCGTTCTGCCTGCTTACCTGCTTGGTCTCGTTGTTGCTGGTGTATTTCTCCGCGACAAGTCGCTGGTGCGTCGGATGCGTAGCATTGCGTTCGCTGTGTTCACCCCCTTCTACTTTATTAAAGCCGGCTTATACGTGTCGCTCCCCGCGCTTTGGACCTCGCTTCTAGTGATCTGCGTGTTTCTAGCTCTGAAGATGGTGACCAAGATCGGCGGCGTGTTTCCGCTCGCGCGCTTGCATTACATGAAGGTTAAGGAAGCGAGCTACACAACTCTGCTAATGGCCACCGGTCTGACATTTGGAACGATTTCTTCTCTGTATGGTCTGCAAAACGGGATCATTAACCAGAATCAGTACACGATTCTTGTCAGTGTCGTGATCTTGAGTGCCTTTGTACCGACACTAATCGCGCAGAAATTTTTCCAACCGACAGTCGAGATGATGCACGAATGGGGTCGTGTCTATCGACGCCGACTTGGTACGCTTTCGGTTGAAGACATTGATACAGAATCTGGGAAAGATCGCGCGGAAGGGAACAGGGAGTACCGAGTCGAAAGCCGAACCTGACATTTGGTGGCGATCTTTAAATCATCGAATCGGACTGCCCGGTGCATTCAAAAATCCGAGGTAAGGATGAAGATGGCGAGATGTGCTCTCTGCCTTGTTGCTCCCTGATTGGAAATTGCGGGTATTCACGCTAGAAGTTAGGTCTGATGGCGGAAGAATCCGGGACGCAAACGATTACATCCTCAAGCGTTCAGCAAAAGAGCGTTCCAATCGTCACCGTTGAGAGTTTTTACATTAGACACGCCGAAAAGTTGCAGATGAAGCTCGAAGGCCCGTGTGTGGGTTTTCATCGAAAAATTCGAGAACCGACTATCAATAGACCTGGACTCGCCCTTTCAGGGTTCTACACCTATTTCGCCGAGAAACGCGTGCAGGTGCTGGGTGCGGCAGAGCATTCTTATTTGAAGAGTTTGCCCGCCAGAGTTCGCATTGAGCGGTTTCAGAATTTATGCGAACACAGGATTCCGTGTCTTGTGATGTCGCGCGGGTTCCATCTCGCGCCGGAGTTGCTGATTGTCACCGTCGAGGCAAAAATCGCGGTGTTCCGAACTCCGATGATTACCATGAAGTTCATCAATGCCGCAACGATTGCTCTTGAGATGGATTTCTCGCCGACCGTGACAGAATTCGGAAGCATGGTGGACATTTTGGGTATCGGCGTGTTGATCCGCGGCGTTAGCGGCATCGGAAAAAGCGAATGTGTGCTGGGATTGATTGAGCGCGGTTACAGTCTTGTGGCTGACGACGTCACTCGCATTACGATGCTCGAGGGACGTGAACTCATGGCCACAGCGCCCGAAATGACGCGCAATCACATGGAAGTGCGTGGGATTGGTATCATTGATGTTGCAAAGGTTTTCGGCATTGGAAGTATTCGAGTGGAGAAACGCCTCGATCTCGTTGTCACCTTAAAGGAGTGGGGGGACGTAGAAGAAGTCGATCGGATCGGACTTGACCGGGAATTTTATGAAATTCTCGGTCTGAAGGTACCGCACGTGATCATTCCCGTGCGACCTGGGCGCGACATGGCGCGGTTGATCGAGGTAGCCGCGATGGACGAAAAATTGAAAGGCTTGGGACAGAATGCGGCGGTTGATTTCAATACAAGGTTGCTTCGGTTGATGGAGCAAAAGAGGACGACGTAATGGGATTGTTGTATCGAAAAGGGACCCGCGCTGCACAGGCGCAGAAGCTTGAAAAGGAGCTGACAGTCGTGAACCGGCTTGGGCTGCATGCGCGACCGGCTGCGATGTTTGTGCGTATTGCCAGCCGGCATCGCGCGGAAATTTGGGTGTCGAAGGAAGGCGAAGAAGTAAACGGCAAAAGCATCATGGGTCTTATGATGCTTGCAGCCGGGCAGGGCTCGAAGTTGCGGATCCGCTGCGACGGACCAGACGCCGACAAGGCGATGGAGGAACTGGAAGAACTTATCAAAGCGGGATTCAACGAAGAGTGATTCACCCGGTACGTGTCACACAACTGACACCGCGAAAGACTTTCGTGAGTTTGACATTGGCCTTACTCTCGGAAGCGCATGAGCGATAACGCCGAAATCCGGTTTGAAGGAATTGGTGTTTCACCCGGAATTGCCTTCGGCAGGATTCATGTCGTCCGCGAAGACATGGATGAAGTGGCGCGTTACCAGATTGCGCCTTCACAGGTCGGGGACGAAATCGGGCGCTTCGAGGCCGGACTCATCCAGACGCGGATGCAGATTCTTGAGATGCAGCAGCGGATTGCCGAATCAATCGGCGCGAAAGACGCGGCGATTTTCGATGCGCACCTGCTGGTGGTCGAGGACCGCACGCTGATCGACGAAGTTCTCAGAAAACTAAAAACCGATCTTTGCAATGTGGAGTGGGCGTTCCAGGAAGTCGCGACGCGCTATGCCGAGACGTTAAGCAAAATCGATGATCCTTATCTCCGCGAACGCGCACTCGACATTCAGGATGTGACTAAGCGGGTAATTCGCAATTTGCAGGGCAAAGCTCCCAAGGCATTTCTTTCCCTAAGCCAGCCTCACATTCTCGTTGCGCATAATCTCACTCCTTCGGACACGGCAACCATGAGCCGCGATCACGTGCTCGGGATCGCGACCGACCTCGGCAGTCGCACTTCGCACGCTGCGATCCTGGCGCGTTCTCTGAATATTCCAGCGGTACTAGGTCTGCACGATATCACTGCGAAGATCGAAACGGGGCAGCATGTTCTTGTCGATGGGAGCGACGGCTGGTTGATCGTCAACCCAACAGCGGAAACGCTGGAGCACTATAAGCAAATTGAATCACGAAGGGCTAAAGTCGCGGCTCAACTCAAGCAACTGCGCGAGACCACCTCCATCACACGCGATGGGCGTCACATTGTTCTCTCGGCCAATATTGAGCTTCCGACAGACGTCGATGCCGTTGCTGCTAATGGCGCGGAGGGAATCGGACTTTATCGCACCGAGTTTCTCTATTTGAACCGCGAAACCTTGCCAAGCGAGGACGAACAATACGAAATCTATCGAAATGTTGCCGAGCGCGTCCGTCCGAATCCACTAATCATTCGAACATTTGATCTGGGCGGCGACAAACTGGCTGGGGCTGCGGTGAACATAGGCGACGAGTTGAACCCATTCCTTGGTTGGCGCGCCATTCGGTTTTGTCTTGAGAATCAGGACATTTTCAAAACGCAGCTGCGAGCCATTCTCCGCGCCAGTACAATAGGCAATGTGAAACTTATGTTTCCCATGATATCTGGCTTGGATGAATTGCGCCGCGCCATGACTATTCTCAATGATTGTAAACAGCAGTTGCGCAGTTCAAAAATCGAGATGGCTGACAAAGTCGAAGTTGGCGCCATGGTCGAGATCCCAAGCGCTGCCATTTGTGCAAACGCGCTTGCAGGCGAGGTCGCCTTTTTGAGTATCGGTACCAACGACCTCATTCAGTATGCGCTGGCAGTAGATAGGGTGAATGAAAAGGTCGCGTATCTGTATGAGCCAACGCATCCGGCAATACTACGTTTACTCAAAATGGTTGCCGACGCAGCACACGCGAACCGCATCTGGGTGGGCGTTTGCGGAGAAATGGCGGGTGATGCTGCGCTAGTGCCACTTTTGTTAGGCCTCGGAGTGGATGAACTTAGCGCATCGGCCACCCTGGTCCCGCGAGTCAAGCGCGCCGTGCAAAGCCTGACCATTCCTGAATGCCGCGAGCTGGTCGAAGAGACATTGAAGCTCAACACTGCTTCGGAAATTCTAGAGCGTTGCCTGCAGTTAGCAGACAGTCGCTACGGCGATCTGCTCGGCTGATACTGTAGCGGCGCTCTGTAAGCGTCGGGCCGCCGCCTGAATAGATTTCGGCGGTCATAGACCGCCGCTACAACTCACTCTTCCGCTTCGGGATCAGCCCTCAGTCCCTCTTCCTCCATTTTGCGCAGGACGTCGCTCATATCGTCCACTTCGTCCCATACATCCTGGCTCACGTAAATCGGCGCCTTCTGCTGAGTAGCCATTGCGATGCAATCGCTCGGGCGTCCATCTAACTCGATGATCTTTCTTTGTTGCAACTCATTTTCGACCTGAATAATAACACGCGCGTAATATGTGGCGTTTTTCAGGTCATTAATGATCACACGTTCGACTTTTGCGCCGAGCGCCGCGAGTAAATGCGCCATCAAATCATGAGTAAGGGGACGCTCTTTGGTGATATGACGCATGAACATGGTGATGGCGCTGCCGACAGTTTGATCGACGTAGATGATGAATACCTTTTCATTATTGCCGAGGAAAACCGCGCATCCACCGCTCGTCGGTAGAACCGCCCGCACCTGCACCTCGATCACCGTTTTGTTCATCGCGGAAACAGTACGTGTGGGAAAAGGAAACACAAGCGGGGCACGGGGCGCTGTTGATCCATCATATCTGTTATACGTGTCAGACGAAGATTTTCGCGTAACGGGCTTGAATGTTCTGCACGCTGATTAATTGTGCGCATTGCGGTTGATACCGCGCTGCGCAACACCAATGAAAGCCGAGTGGGATATCGAATCCGCCATCGCTACATACAACGTTGAGGGATGGGGTGAGGGCTATTTTACTGTCAATAGCTCGGGCAACGTAGAAGCGTGGCCATTGAAGAGTGGCGGCGGTTCCATCGATATGCTGGAAGTCGTTAACGAAGCGCGGGCCAGAAACCTTAGTTTTCCATTGTTGATTCGGTTCCAGGATTTGCTCCGGCACCGGGTCGAATCAATCAATCGGGCATTTCAAAGCGCGATCTCTGAGTTCGGCTATCAGAATTACTATCGAGGCGTTTTTCCAATCAAGGTCAACCAATTGCGCGAAGTCGTCGAAGAGATCGTAGATGCGGGCGAACAATTTCATTTTGGACTCGAGGCAGGCAGCAAACCAGAGCTCGTCGCCGCGCTTGCGATGCAGAAAGATCCCGAGACTTTGATCATCTGTAACGGGTACAAGGATCCTGCTTTCATTCGGATCGCGTTGCTCGGTCGCAAACTGGGCAAACGGGTTGTCATTGTGGCCGAAAAGCTGGAAGAGGTTGAACAAATCATCCGGGCGTCGAAGGAAGTTGGCGTCGAGCCGTGGATTGGAATTCGCGCTCGCTTACACAGCAAAGGCTCCGGCAAATGGTCGCCGAGCGGCGGCGAAAACGCCAAGTTCGGCCTCGACACAACGAATCTGGTCGCTGCGAGTCAGATGCTAAAGGATGCCGGGTTGGCGCATTGCCTTAAACTTGTTCATTTTCACGTCGGCTCGCAGGTGCCCGACATTTCGGTGATCAAGCGCGCAGTGCGCGAGGGCGCGCGATATTACGCGAAGCTATCGAAACTTGGGCACGAACTTGGTTATCTCGACGTCGGTGGTGGCCTCGGCGTCGATTACGATGGGTCGCGGAGCGATTTCGATAGTTCGACAAATTATTCGCTACAGGAATACGCGAACGACGTCGTTTGGAACATCATGGACGTTTGCGACTCGGAAGGCGTCCCGCATCCGGCGATTGTAAGCGAGAGCGGACGCGCCACTGTTGCGCATCATTCAGTGCTGGTGGTCGAGGCATTTAGTTCGATCGAAAGGACTCCGCCAAAGCTCAAGGTCGAAGCGAGCGAAAAGGACCACAAACTGGTAGCCGACATACTTGACGTGAAACAGCGGTTGAAACGCGGAAATCGTCTTGAGAGTTTGCACGACATTCAGCAAATCAAAGAGGAAGCGCAGCACACATTCGATCTCGGTCTGCTCGATCTCGAATCGAAAGCCAAGATCGACACGGTTTACTGGCAGGTCGCCCATCAAATCGTGAACATGCATCGGGGTTTGCGTTATGTGCCGGACGAAGTGAAGCAATTGGAAATAGCGCTCGGCGATCAGTACATCTGCAATTTCTCTGTGTTCCAGTCGCTGCTCGATCATTGGGCGCTCGGCCAGTTATTTCCGATCATGCCGATTCATCGGCTCACCACGCCGCCTGATCGCAATGGCACCATCGTAGATATTACATGCGATTCAGATGGAAGAGTCTGCAAGTTTGTCGATTTGCAGGACGTGAAGGAGACACTCCCACTGCATCGGATTCATCCCGGCGAAATTTATTATCTCGGCCTCTTCATGGTGGGTGCTTACCAGGACATCATGGGTGATCTGCATAATCTGTTTGGCCGCGTCACGGAGGTACATGTTTTCCTCGATCCCGATGAGGAATCTGGCTGGTACATTGAGGAAGTGATTGAGGGCAGCACAATCGGAGAAGTACTCGCAATGACGCAGTGGGATAAACTCGAGCTGATGCGCTTGCTCAAAGCGCAGGTCGATGAAGCGATCAAAACGGATCGCCTCAAGCCTAACGACGCGATGCGACTGCTCGATGATTACGAGCGTTTTCTCCAGGAATACACCTACCTGAGTTTCAATGGCACGAAAGCGCCGCCGCAACCAGGCGGTTGGCTGCCGCTGAGCTGATGGCAGCAACCGGCGCCTTGTGCGGTCGATCGCGATCCTGGTCGTCGCTGCGGCGTTGCCCTGTCGAGCACAAGACCTAATCAGCGGACGGTGGGAGGGCAGTGCGCGAATTCCTGACGACGAGTTAACGTGGTTGTGGATATCGCGCAGCAAAACGGCGCGTGGGTGGGATCGATCATCATCCCTGGGTTTGGAGTCAAAGGCACGCCGCTCACGGACATTAAGGTAGAACCGCCCGATGTAAGTTTCGCCGTCAACCGCGCTTTTTAGACACGCCGACGCCGAAGCGATATTCCGATTATTGAGGGGCAAAAAGCCGCACGCTTTATGGAAGCCGTGCGGCTTTATTGGTAATATCCCAGCTATGCGGGCTTAATCGACAAGATCCCCATTCTGATACAACGAATTGAAATTCGGATCGATTCGACAGCTAAAAATGCGTCGTATCCGCTGATCCCTGTCCTACGTGTCCTAATGCACCGGGGCCATGGGCGAGCTGCCAGTCGGCTATGTTCGGGCCCAGTTGACCGCCGGCTTGACCCTGTTGCCTTGCTGCACCGCCGCCGGCGGTGGTAGTCTCGCATGCGGATATTAATGCCAGGACCACACCGATACTGGCGATACCTGTTAATGTTATTAGTTTTTTCATGGTTTTAGTGCTCTTTTGTGTTAACCTGTAATTAGCATTACATCGGTTACAATGTAGTGTCAACCTATGAAATCAGATTTACCGGTTACGATCGAATCACACCGGTTTGTCCCGCGTGACTTCATCGGCGGGGATGCAGCGCTTGACTTCATCAATACGGTTACCGGTCGCGATCAATCGCCTCGCGACTGGCTGGACAGCTACACGGCCCTGCTCGAATGGGCAGCAATGGTGTGTCTCCTGCCGGAAAACATTCTTCGCGTGCTGGCAAGAAAGGCGAAGAGCGAACCCACATCGGCTGCGGCTGCGTTGGCCCGTGCAAAGGTGTTGCGCGAAACGCTATTTGCGCTGATCACAGGAATCGTTTCCGGGAGCGCGCCGCCGAAAGCCATGCTCGCGCTGCTTCGAGAGCATTGGATCGCAGGCATCAACGCGCACGAGTTGCGCTTTGACGATGGCCACGTGGTTGCCGAGCTGCGAAATGATGCAGCCAATTTCGACCTGATCGCATCGACGATTGCCTATCGGATGGTCGAACATGTCTTGACGTTGCCGACAGATCGACTGCGCATCTGTCATGGACCCAACTGTTCATGGCTGTTCATTGACAGCTCGAAAGCCGGCCGTCGGCGTTGGTGCGACATGGCCGTTTGCGGGAACGACGCCAAGTCGCGTCGCTTTCATGCGCGCTTACGCCAGCGGCGCAAGTGACCTCTCGGGGCCCTAGCAAAATTTTTAGCCTGGAATTTTGCGGTCAGCTTCTATTTCAGCGACCTCTGCACGCTTTACGTCGCGGGACGCATTGTGATTGAATATTTGACGCGCACCCAATCGACTCTTGCCAACTTGCAGCATTTTCCGGCAAATTGCCTCTATGGCCCCAGAAATAGATGGCAAATTGCAATCTAATTATAGTTAGGTCTTATGGACTTCTATCGTTTAATGGCGACTGTCGAGTGTGCCGCAGCCAGCCTTTGCGCCTTGCTTAATATCGCTATAGCAGTGGTATTCTTTCGAGCGTACCTCCGCAGCCGCAAAAGCTTTTTTCTGCTGCTCGTGTTTGCCAGTGTTGCTGCGCTGTACGCGAATCTGTTCGCAGCTGCGGCAGAGTTCTTCGGCGCCACGCATGTCAGAGTCTTTCCTGCAAGCGCTACGCGCTCGCTATACGCGTTGCAAGCTATTGCAGGGACTGTTGGCGCTGTCGTCGGTTTCATCGGTACCGTGCTTCTCGTGCGATTTGCGCTCCTAGCGTTTGCTAGCCGAAACATCTAACCAATCGATGAAGCCAACGTCCCCATTGTACATGTTTACGAAGTCCGCCCGCGCAAAGATCATCGCGGCGTCGAAAACATTCCGATTGCATGTAGTTCCGAAGGGGTACGTTGCCGGATGGTCGTTCGCTCTCATATGCCAAAGAAAAAAGCATCGCCAGGCCGCCGCAAAGGAGGGAGATCGTCGCGCGTCGGTCGTCTGCCGGCAGGTGACTCCTGGTTAACAGTGAACGATCTAGCGCACGTTCTGCGCATTCGGCCTGTGGCAGTGCATGATCTGCTCGATCAAGGCGAGATTGGGTGCGCTTACGATCTGCGCTGTCCCGGATCAGGTCGCGCTCTGATCAGGATTCCGCGGACCGCGGTGATCGCTTTCCTGGAGCGTCATCGTAGAAGCAGACCGTAGAATCAGCGGTGGCCGGAAAGGGGTTTACCCAGCTAAAACGAGGGATAGCCAACCTGATCCGACTCGTTTCCAGCGTTTTCCAGCTTTCAAAATCTGCACCGTATAGATGTGTGTAGGACACACTTTCGGACTCTTCGGGACGCTCCCGGACAGTGGTACTTACTAACATTTTAAAAAATACCGATTATTATTTCATAGATGAAAGCTGGAAAATGCATTCGGTTGCCTGAGCAAATCGGTCAGGTGCCTTTCTACGTCTACTTTTCTACGTGTGCGCTCAATTTAACTGAAAAACTATGCAAAACTACGCAACACGGTGAGAATACGCCTAACGAACCTCCCTCTGGAAGTAAGCCTATGCAAAGCTATGCAACACTGTGAGATACTTGTTAGGCAATCCATAATCAGGTCGGGTTCCAGTCTTCACCTGCGGTGGTGAACGGGACGGTTTACACCGGGTGCCGCGATTCAAATCTGCACGCGCTCGATGCGGCAACCGGAAAAGAGAAGTGGCGCTTCTTTAATGACCTGAGCTGGGTGATTACATCGCCGGCGGTTGCTGACGGGAAAGTATTCTTTGCCACATCGGACTCCAGTTTGTACCACGTTGTTGACGCAAACAGCGGCAAACCCATCAGGCATCAACAGGGAAAAGCGTACATGTTTCGTCGTCCACAGTCGGTAGCGATGTCGTTTTCATCGGTGTTCTAAACGGGACACTGGAAGCACGTGACTTAAAAACTGGTGATCTGCTCTGGGATTTTAAAGTTGAGAAATCCAAGCAAAAT
>Ga0066388_100003344_pt1 | contig 10345 bp, 5 predicted proteins | sample PanSoiMetaGPlot6_FD_64539 | JGI IMG/M metagenome (GOLD analysis project Ga0066388, IMG submission 64539) | Tropical forest soil microbial communities from Panama analyzed to predict greenhouse gas emissions - Panama Soil - Plot 6 (Hybrid Assembly) | ecosystem: Environmental > Terrestrial > Soil... | reverse complement strand
GCGACAACGTCCCGGTCGCGGATCAGCGCTATTTCGTCATGGACGTGAATGGCGACGGCAAGCAGGACTTCGTGATCCGCAGCAGCGACGGTTACCTCGTCGTCTACCTGTCGAACGGCATCTGGTTCACCTATGCCGGCTCCGTCCTGACCGGCTATGGGGACAACGTCCCGATCCACGACCGGCGCTATTTCATTGCCGACGTGAACGGCGACGGGAGGCATGACTTCGTCATTCGTGACACTGTTGGCGGCGTACTGATGTACCTGTCAAACGGCACGACGTTTACGTATGGCGGCACGGTGGCTACGGGGTTCGGCGACAACGTGCCGGTGGCGGATGAACGCTATTTCCTCATGGACGTGAACGGCGACGGCACTTCAGAAGATCTCGTCTTTCGTGCGAGCGACGGCACGTTGAACATCTTCACCTCGGCCGGCATGCCGGACATCATTTCTTCCATTTCAGCGGGCGACGGCGTGTCGGTGACGATCACGTATCAGCCACTGACCAGCGGTCAGATTTACGCCAAAGAAGCGTCGGCCGTTTTCCCGGTCATTGACATTCAAGGCAGCATTTTTGTGGTGTCGCGCACAGAGACATCGAACGGGGCTGGAAGCACATATGCCAATAATTACAGCTATTTCGGAGCGAAAGTGAATACGAGCGGCCGTGGTTTTCTGGGCTTTCATCAGGTCGTCGTGGCGGACCCGCAGACCGGCATCGTCCAAACAACGGCCTACCGCCAGGACTTCCCGTTCACGGGCTTGATCGACGCAGCTGCCAAGCAGACCAGCTCGCTGCTTGTTCTCAATCAGACCGTCAGCACCTACCAGGTGCTCAACAACGCCGGCGGCTCGTCGGTGAGCACACCCACGACGTCGAGCGCGCCGTATCGCGTTCAGTTGTCGCAAAGCATCGATCAGAGCTGGGATCTCGACGGTTCGGCGATCCCTCACCTGGCGACAACCTATCAGTATGACGCGTTCGGCAACGCGACGCAGATCATCGCCGCGACGCCCGACGGCGCCAGCAAGACGACGGTGAACACGTACTTCAACGACACCACGCGCTGGTTCCTGGGGCGGCTCACCAGCGCCACCGTTACAAGCTCGCAGCCCTGAACATGCCTATGGGGATGGGGGAACACATGGGACAGGTCCTCGCTCGCGTCACGCGCGCCGTCTTGCCGCGCTCCACGGGCGCCATGGCTTTGGCTGCCGCACTCATCGGCATCGCAAGCCCAGCGGCGGCGACGACGATCACGCGCACGTCGTCGTTCGCCTACGATCCCGATACCGGCCTCCTGATCCAGGAAGTGGTGGAGCCCAACAATCCAGCACTGCGGGTGCAGACCGATTACACCTACGACGCCTACGGCAACAAGACCTCCGTCACAGTGAGCGGCGCCGGCGTGGTCAGCCGCACCAGCACCGTCACCTACGATGCGCGCGGCCAGTTCGCGATCCAGAACACCAACGCGCTGAACCAGAGCGAGACCGCGCAACACGATGCGCGCTTCGGCGGCTTGACCAGCCAGACCGGGCCCAACGGTCTGACGACCACGTGGAGCTATGACGGCTTCGGCCGCAGGATCCTCGAGGTGCGGCCCGACGGAACGCGCACAGTGTTCAATTACTGGTTCTGCAATGGCTTCAACGGCGGAACCATGTGGTGTTCCGCGGGTCTCCAGGCCGCCTACCGGGTACAGGCGACGCCCTATGCGGCCGACGGCGTGACGCTCAACGGACCGCGCGCCTTCGTGTTCAACGATGCGCTCGATCGCGAGGTCGCGCGCTACATGGAAACCATCGACAACAACTTCGCGGTTGCGTTCCGGGAGTACGATGCCCTCGGCCGGATATCGCGGCAGAGCCGGCCGGCGCTCCTCAACGTAACACCGCAATGGACGACGTTCACCTACGACACGCTTGGCCGTGTGCTGACGTCGACCGCGCCGGACGGCAGCGTCACCAGCATCGCCTATCACGGTCTCACCACGGTCGAGACCAACGCGCTCAACCAGACCCGCACGGTGACCAAGAACGTGCGCGGCGAAGTCGTGTCAGTGACCGACGCACTCAATCAAACCACCACCTACCAGTACGATCCGGTCGGCAACCTGATCCAGACCAGGGATCCGGCCGGCAACGTGGTTGCCGCCACCTACGATATGCGCGGGCGCAAGATCGCCAGCAACGATCCCGACCTCGGCTACTGGACCTTCAACTACAACGTCTTCGGGGAGCTCGTCAGCCAGACCGACGCCAAGAACCAGACCACAACCATCAACTACGACAAACTCGGGCGCCCGGTCCAGCGAATCGAGGCCGACATGACCAGCGCCTGGACCTACGACAGCGCGGTCCACGGCATCGGCAAGCTTGCGACCAGCGGCATCACGGCCGGCCGCGGCGCCGGCTTCCAGCGCAACTACGGTTACGATGCGCTCAGCCGTCCGTCCCAGGTCTCCACCACCATCGACGGCACCACCTACGCCATGACGGCCGGCTACGATTCCAACAGCCGGCTCGCGACCGTCACGTACCCCTCCGGCTTCCGCGCGCGCTATGGCTACTCCGCCAGCGGCTACGCCAATCAGCTGCGCGACGACGTCACCGGCCAAGTCTACTGGACCGCGAACGCCATGGACGCCGAGCAGCACCTGACGTCGCAGACGTCGGGCAATGGCGTGCAGACGCTGCGCAGCTTCAATGTCCAGACTGGCCGGCTGAACACCATTGTGGCTGGAGTCGGTGGGTCGCAGTACGTCCAGAGCATCATCTACTCCTACGACCGGCTCGGGAATCCGCTGTCGCGCAGCGATGGCAATACCGCCCTGACGGAAACCTTCACCTATGATGCCTTGAACCGCCTCATCTCCGCGACGAACAGCCTCAACACGGCGCCGACGAAGACATTCTCGTACAACGCGCTGGGGAACATCCTGACCAAGTCGGATGTGGGCACATATGCCTATCCGTCGGCCGGGTTGCCGCGGCCGCATGCCGTCACCAGCATTTCTGGCAGCATCATCAACACCACCTTCACCTACGACCCGAACGGCAACCAGACATCCGGCCTCGGGCGCACCGTCACGTGGTCCTCCTATAACAAGCCCTCTAGCATCACCCAGGGCACCCGCACCATCAGCTTCTACGACGACTGCGAGCACCAGCGCTTCAAGCAGGTGACGCCGGAAGGCACCGCGCTCTACGTCGCGGCCTTCGGCGTGCTGGCCGAGCTCAACCTCGGCTCCGGCAGCGGCGTGTGGAACGAATATCTGACCGTCGGCAATGTCGCGGTCGGCGTGCGCTTCCACAACATCGGCACCGAGACGGTGCAGACGCGCTACTTCCACACCGACCACCTCGGCTCGATCTCGGTCATCACCAACGAGAGTGGCGCCGTGGTCGAGCGGCTGTCCTACGATCCCTGGGGCAAGCGCCGCTTCCCCAATGGCAACGACGATCCGACCGGCAGCATCGTCAGCCAGACCACGCACGGCTTCACGGGTGAGGAGCACCTCTCGGTCGGCCTCGTGCATCTCAACGGCCGCGTCTACGACCCGCTCATCGGGCGCATGATCAGCCCCGATCCGCTCGTGCCGGACGCCATGAACGGGCAGGCATGGAACCGCTACTCATACGTCGGCAACGACCCGCTCGCCTTCACGGATCCCAGCGGATACTCGTGGCTGTCGAAGTTCTTCCACAAGGTTGCGAACTTCCTCCAGAAATTCCCGATCATCAAGGCGGTCGTGCAGATCGCCGCGACGGTCGTGCTCACGGCAGTGCTCGGACCAACCGGAGCGTTGGCCGCCATTGGAGCGGCGGCCGGCACAGCGGGAACCGCAGCGCTTGCGGCCGCGGGAGGCGCCGCCATCGCCACAGGCCTTGCCGGCGGGAAGTTAGGAGATGTTCTAAAAAGCGCGGTCCTCGCCGGCGCCACGGCCTTCGCCTTCAATATGGTCGGCGACGCCACTGGTATAATGGCCGGCAAGGTGCAGAACGGCATTCCAGTGCATGGGCTTTCGCTTGCGGACGTGGCTGAGCATCCTGATGCGTTTGCCTTCAACGTTGCTGCCCATGCGGCCATCGGGTGCGGCGCTGTGGTTGCGTTGGGTGGCAAGTGCGGGGCCGGAGCTCTTTCGGCAGCGGCAGGGGCTGCCGCAGGTCCGATCCTTCCTACGCACGGAGCGATTCGCTTGGCTGCCATCGCCGCAATTGGTGGTGCGGCTTCCGTCGTGGGCGGCGGTAAATTTGCCGACGGCGCCGTCACGGCGGCTCTTGGTGAGATGTTCAATTCTATGTGGAAAAGTCGTACGCCGGTGCCGTTCGTAGATGATTCTGGCAATCCAGTTCTAAACTTCGATGGGAATCCGATGATGCGGCCAGCCGATGTAGATCCTCGCTACTTCATTGATCCGTCGAGAGCGTTTGGAGGCTTGGCCAGTTTCAGGCAGGGTGGGGCCTGGGATGTTCAGCGAGTCGACACAGATGTGCGACCGACTCCCGCCTTCGTCGATTACGCGACGGTTGCCATCGGACTCTATGGTGCCGCGCAAGGGATCCCAGAAGGCGCTATTCTCTCTCTCGAGAACGATTATGCTGGGCGATATTCAAACTTCGGGAATGTCCCAATGGATCAAAAATATACCAACCTTCCGGCACGCAATGTGTGGAACACCAGACTTGGCTATGAGCTCTACCAATCAGGAAGAATAAGTATAAGATAGGTGCTAACGTCTGAGACGGGAGATGACTCTAGATGGAAAAGGCGATTGTAACATCAAAGTGGATACCGGCTGGACTGTTCGGAATCGTCCTTTCTGTCGCGTGTGCCGTCGTTTTGATGGGCGCTGCAGCAGCAGAGGTGAGGCCAGGATGTGAGCGCGACACGCTCTCGACCAGTATGTCGCCAGACGAATCTTGGCAAGCTATCGTACTGGAAGAGATCTGCACCGATGGAGCTTTTGTGACGACAATCACTAACACCGCTCAATTAGTGCGACGTGGTGCAGTTCCAAGACGGGAAGACGACATCTTTGCGATCGATGCAGCTGGCCAGCCCGAAAACAGTCTCGTGGTGCAGTGGTTATCAAATCATCAGCTACAAATTACGATCCCAATCAAATCTACCATCGGCCTACAGAAGGCTAGCCATGAGGGGATTGAGATCGTTGCCAAAAGGATCGGGCGCCCTGGAAGATAATTCTCCGACCCTTTGTAGCCGATCGAACCAATTATTTTCATCGCAGCCTGCCTACAGATTTCAAAGATGTTTCCGCCTCTTTCCCTGAATGTTTCGCGCCCTTGACCCCAAAATTTTCGCTGTGAAACCCTTCTCCCTGCATGGCCCGGCGCGTGCGCCGGGCGCGGGCGCGTGGCTGGCGGGAAGGGTGGGTCCTTGCATTGCCAAATCGGGAATGTTTTTGCGCGGCTTCTGTGGCTTTGGCCGGATGGGCGCTGGCGTCGGTCGCGCGCGCGCCGGCGGGCGGCTGCGGGGTGCCTACTATCTACTATAAGGAAGCGCTGCCGCATCCTGCTGCCCGCTGTGCTGCTGGCCCTCTCGGCCTGCCAGAGCACCGAGGACGGGCCGCCGTCCGTGACCAACACCTGGAGCACGGCGCCGCTCACGCGCGCCGATGAGTCACTGCCGCCGCCGCGCTCGCGCGGCGGCGCCGACATGCCGCGCCAAGCGGGCCGGGCGCCCGGCATGCCGTTGCTCGACACCGGGCCGCGCAGCAAGACCACCTTCGTTGAAGGCTCTGGGCGCTTCATCGGCGAGGCGCCGGCGGGCGCGACAAAGCCGTCGGGCGATCCACGCGAGGACGGCGTCACGCTCAACCTCGTCAACGTGCCGGCGCCGCAGGCGGCCAAGACTATTCTGGGCGACATCCTGGCCGTCAAATACACGGTCGATCCCGGCATCGAAGGCAGGGTGACGATCCAGACCCCCAAGCCGATCGCGCGCGCTGCCGTGGTGGACCTGTTCCAGGCGGCGCTGCGCGCCAACAATGCCGCGCTGGTCAATTCCAACGGCACCTACAAGATCGTCGGCCTCGAGCACGCGGCGGTGGGCGCACCGCTGCGCATCGACGGCGAGCCCGACCGCGAGCGCATCGGCTCTGGCGTGCACATGGTGCAGCTCAAATTCGTGGCCGCCTCGGAAATCCGCCGCATCCTCGAGCCGATGGCGCCGAAAGGGGCCATCCTGAGCTCCGACAACGCGCGCAACACCATCACGCTGTCGGGCGCCAGCGCCGACATCGGCGGCCTCATGGAAGCGATCGCCGTGTTCGATGTCGACGTCATGAAGGGCATGTCGTTCGCGCTGGTGCCGGTGCGCACGTCGCAGCCCTCGGCGATCGCCGACGAGCTGCGCACCATCTTCGCCTCCGAGCGCGAAGGCCCTATGGCCGGCATGGTGCAGTTCCTGCCCAACCGGCGCCTCGGCGCCATCCTCATCGTATCGCCGCAGCAAAAATATCTGCAGCGCGCCGAGAGCTGGGTGCGCCGCCTCGACGCCCAGGCCGAAGGCAGCGAGAAGCAGTTTTACACCTACTCGGTGCAGAACCGCCGCGCCCAGGAGCTGGTCGAGGTGTTGCAGGCCATGCTGTCGAAGGAGACGCGCGGCAGCAGCGCGCCCTCGCGCAACGTGGCGCCGCAATACCGTGAGGCGAGCGTACAGTCGCGGCCGTCGACATCGTCGTCCGCTACGGGCGGAGCAGGCGGCGCCGGTATGGCCATGACCGGCATAGGCGCGTCCGGCGGAGTTGGGGGCGCGGGTGGCGGCGGCATGGGGGCGGGCGGGAGCGGCGGCGGCAACCGCATCAATGCGAGCTTCGGCGCATTGCGCCAGGGCGGCGGACCGAGCGGCAGCGCCGGGGAGGGCGGCGCCACCGCGCAGATCGGCGGCGACGACGCCACCGGCGAGCCGCGCGTGAAAATCGCCGCCGACGAAGCCAAGAACGCCATTCTGATCGAGGCCACGCCGGCCGACTACCGCCGCGTCATGCGGGTGGTCGGCACGCTCGACGTGCTGCCCAACCAGGTGCTGATCGAGGCCACGATCGCGGAAATCTCGCTCAACGACGAGCTGAAGTTCGGCCTGCGCTCGTTCCTCAAGACCGGCAAGAGCACGTACACGTTCTCCGACGCCGTCGATGGCGCGCTCACGTCGGTCTATCCCGGCTTCTCCTACGCCATGAAGGCCGCCAACGTCGCCACCACGCTCAATGCGCTCAACGAGGTCACCGATATCGACGTGATCTCGTCGCCGACGCTCACCGTGATGGACAACAAGACGGCGGTGCTGCAGATCGGCGACCAGGTGCCGATCACCACGCAGTCGGCCGTGAGCGTGCTGTCGACCGGCGCGCCGGTGGTCAACTCGGTGGCCTATCGCGACACCGGCGTCATCCTGGCGATCACGCCGCGCATCAACGAAAGCGGCCGCGTGCTGCTCGACATCGAGCAGGAAGTGTCCACCGTCGCCGCCACCACCAGCTCGAACATCGATTCTCCCACCATCCGCCAGCGCCGCATCCACACCAGCGTCATGCTCAACAACGGCGAGGCGCTGGCGCTCGGCGGCTTGATACAGGACTCGCGCACGCTGGCGCGCACGCAGGCGCCGATCCTCGGCGACATCCCGATCCTCGGCAACCTGCTGAAGCACAAGGACAACAAGATCAACAAGACCGAGCTCATCATCATCATCACGCCCTACGTGATGCGAAACCTGCGCGAGGCGCGCCAGATCACCGACGAGTTCCGCCGTGAGCTGTCGATCGGCATGCGCGTGCGCCCGCGCGTGCGCAGCCTGGAAGAAAACGTGATCCGTACGTTCGAGTGAGTCTCATGCCGACGTTCCGCTACCGCGCCTACGGGCACGCCGGAGATCTCGCCGAAGGCGCAATCGACGCCGCCACGGCCGATGCTGCGACCGATCTTCTGTGGGGGCAGGGGCTCACGCCATTCTGGCTGCGCCAGAACGATGAAGCCGCGACCGCATGGTGGCGACGCGACCTTCTGGCGCCGCGTCCGCCGTCGGCCACCGATCTCGCCCTGTTCACCCGCGACTTCGCCACGCTGCATACGGCGGAAATCCCGCTCGACGATGCCCTGCGTACGCTCGGCGAGCAGGCCTCGTCGGCCAAGATGCGGGCGCTGGCCAAGAAGCTTTTGGCCGACGTCCTCAACGGCGCCACGCTGTCGGACGCTATGCAGCGCCAGACTGTGTTTCCGGTCGACTACGTCAGCGCGGTGCGCGCGGGCGAGATCGGCGGCACGCTCGCCCGGGTATTCGAGGAGCTTGCCGATCTTCTGGAGCGCCGCAGCGAAATCCGCGCGCGCGTGAAGTCGGCGCTGGTCTATCCCGCCATGCTCATGGCGCTCGCCATTGTGTCGCTCGCCATCGTGGTGGGTGTGCTGGTGCCGAGCATCGCGCCGATCTTTGCCGAGACCGGCCGGCCCATGCCGGCAGGGCTGCAGGTGGTGATCGCCGCGCAGGCGCATCTCACGGAAATTCTCGTCGCTATCGCCACTCTGGCGGGAGCGACGCTGGCGGCGGCGGCGGTCGTGCTCAACCGGCCAGACCTCCGGCTGGCGCTCGACCGCCGCCTGCTGAAAACGTTCGGCCTCGGCCCCTTCCTGCTGCAGCAGGAGACGGCGCGCTTCACCCGCACGCTCGGCACGCTGGTGCGCGCCGGCGTGCCGCTGCTGCTGGCCGCGACCTCGGCCCGCGCCGTGGTGGTGAACCGCCACGTCGCAGCTGCCATCGACGGCGCCATCGACATGGTACGCGAGGGCGCGAGCCTGCATCACGCCCTGCAGGCTGCCGACGTCCTGCCGGCCATGGCACTGCGCATGATCTCGGTCGGCGAGGAGGCGGGCAAACTTGCCGCGATGCTCTTGCGCATCGCCAAGATGTTCGAGACCCAGACGCAGCGCAGCGTCGACCGCTTCATGACCATCCTGACGCCGTTGCTCACGATCGTGATTGCCGTACTGGTCGGCGGCCTGATCATGGCGGTGATGAACGCGATCCTCAGCATCAACGGGCTGGCGGGGCGATGACGAGACGCCGACCATCGAAAAACTCCGGCACGGCCGGCCTTTCGCTGCTGGAAATGCTGGTGGTGGTGGCGATCCTGGCGCTCGCCGGCAGCCTGCTGATGCCGGTGCTGGCGCGCCCGTCCGACGCCGTGCGGCTGCAGGCGAGCGCGCGCGAGCTCGTGAGCGCGCTGCGCGTCACGCGCGCCGCCGCGATCACCGGCAACACCGATCTGGCGCTCGTCCTCGACGTCGACCAGAGAATTTTCGAATCGCCGGCGGTGGTGCGGCGCGTATTCGCCGCCGACATCACGGCGCAGGTGACGTTCGCCGAGCCGGAGCGCGAGACGCCGTCGCGCGGCGGCTTTCGCTTCTTCCCGGACGGCTCCTCGACGGGAGGCGATGTGCGGCTGACGCTCAATGGCCGCGAGGCGAAGATCTGCATCGACTGGTTCACCGGCGCGGCGCGCCAGAACGCAAAGTGCTGAGGCGCGGCATGACGCGGGACTCGATGGATCACCCGCCGCACGACCGCGAGGCCGGGTTCACCCTGGTCGAGGTCATGGTGGCGTTCGCCATCCTGGCGCTCGCGTTCGGGGTGCTGATGTTCGTCATCCAGGACGGTATCCAGCGCTCGGCCCAGGCCGAGCTCGAGGCCGAGGCGGCGTCGCTGGCGCAGTCGCTGCTCGCCCAGGCCGGTGCCGAGGCGCCGCTGCGCTCCGGAGAACAGGCCGGTCAGTATGACGGCGGCCGGCTCTGGCGGCTGCGCACCGAGCCTTATGCCGATGGCGGCGATCCGCAAGGCGCGGTCGCGGCCTACCGCGTGACGGCGGAAATTTCCTGGCACGACGGCGCCAAGGCGCGCGCGCTGGCGCTCTCGACGCTGCGCCTCGGACCGCGGGAGCCGCCGCGATGAATGATATGCAGCCGGCGGCGAAAGCGCGAGGTCGAGCAGCTTGCTCCACCTCTCCCCAGTGGGGAGAGGTCGACTTGCGAAGCAAGTCGGGTGAGGGGGCAAGGGCGTTTCATCGAGAGTCACTTGCCCCCTCACCCCAACCCTCTCCCCAATGGGGAGAGGGAGCGCGCCGAGTATGTGACGGCGAAGCCGGCTTCACGCTGGTCGAGCTGCTGGTCGCCTTCACGTTGCTCGCGCTCCTGGTCACCGGGCTGTTTTCGGGCCTGCGCGTGGGCTTCAAAGTCTGGCAGCAGGGCAATGCCCGGACCGAGCACGATCAGCACGCCATAGTGGCGCAGAATTTTCTGCGCCAAGTCATCGGCGATGCCTA
>Ga0066388_100003343_pt1 | contig 10346 bp, 4 predicted proteins | sample PanSoiMetaGPlot6_FD_64539 | JGI IMG/M metagenome (GOLD analysis project Ga0066388, IMG submission 64539) | Tropical forest soil microbial communities from Panama analyzed to predict greenhouse gas emissions - Panama Soil - Plot 6 (Hybrid Assembly) | ecosystem: Environmental > Terrestrial > Soil... | reverse complement strand
GACGTCATCAGGAACTGACCCATCTGCGTCGAGGTGGTCTTCAGCGTCTCGAGCGTTGCCTGCTGGTCCTTGTTCGGTTGCAGCGCGCGCTCGAGCTGCTTGCCCGGCCAGTCGCCGTCCTGCCCGAAGCAGAGTGCGGCAGTCGCATCCATCTGCGGCTGTGCGGTTTTCTTCGTGCGCCCACGGCCGCGCGGAGGCGGCGGCGTCATCGCCGCGTTGAGGCTGGCTTTCTGCGCGTCGTCGAGTGAGTTGTAGAAGTCCTCCAGCGGGCCTTGCACCGCAGTCACGGCCTGACGCATCGACCACAGCCGCAGCCGCATCGCCTCCAGCCGGTCCTCCGGCGTCGCGTTGCTCTTTGCGTCGGCGGCCTTGGTGTCGGCCGGTTTGGCGTCAGTCTTCTCGGCCGTCTTGGTCGGACAGGTCGAGGTCAGCGCCTCGGCGGCGGCGTTGAACGCGTTGGCGAGCTCGTCGAACTTGGCCTTTTGGCTGTCCTTGAGCTGCACCGTCTGCTTGATCCAGTCGATCGTCCAGTTGGACTCGGATGCGCTCAGGCAGCTATCCGCCGTGTCGCCGCCGCGGTTGCTGCCCCTGGTGCTGTCGAGCCGCATGTTGCCGGCCGACGCGGCGAGCGCCGCCTGCGGGTTCGCCCCCGGCATCACGGTCGCGAGGATGTCGCCCTGGCCGTAGCTCCAGAACTGGCCGCGCTCGCTTTTGCGGTCGAACGCGTAGTTGAACATGTCGTCATAGGCATAGGGCCAGAACACCGGGCCGGCCCAGCCGACGTGACCGCCGGCCATGCGCGCGGCCATGGCGCGCGACGGCCGCGCCGCTTGAGCGCCTGGCGGCTGCGCCGCTTGGGCGGCGGGGGGCTGCGCCGCCTCGGCGGCTTCCTCGCCGCCGCTGCGCTCGCGATTGTGTGCGACCTGGCGCGCGCGAGGGCGCGCCGCGTAGTGGCGAGGCCGATGATGCCGCGCAGCATGCAGGCGCCGTGCACCCATCAGGCCGAGCGCGGCGCCGGCGGCAATGCCGAGCACCATCCCAACGCGCGGTCGCGCATCGGCCGGCTTCGGCGTAAGCGGAACGAGCGCCAGCGCGGCGCAGCTCAAGATCAGCGTTGTGCGGAGGGAGCGCATCGGCAGCCTCAAACGTAGGAGCATTTTCAGGCCAAGCAGATTTGCTTCAGAAAATGCCTACCACCTGAACGTCAGCGTCGCCGGACAAGGGAACGCGCGAATGTGGCGAAAGTTCCGGTTTTCGCCGCATTCGATCTGCGCGCTTCGCCGCAGCACGGTAAGTGCCTGTCGCTGCGTGATGTGATCCGAACGCTGCTACGCGGACTCAACGCAGGTCAGATACGAAAATCCTTCAGCACTTCCGGCTTGAATGCAAGCCCGTGACCGGGACGCTCCGGTACCGCGATCATCCCGTTCTTGATCGCCACCGGCTCGACCCACACGTCGTCAAGCAGCCCCATGTTCTCGATCCAGCTCGCGTTAGGAATCGATGCCAAGAGCTGCACGTTCAGCTCGGGAAACAGATGCGGCGCTATCGTCATGCCCCAGGTATCGGCCACGGTCGCGATCTTTCGCAGCTCGGTCATGCCGCCGCGCATCGGGTCGGGCTGCAGGATCGGCAGCCGTGGATTCTCGAAGAATGGCTTGAGGTCGTGGCGCGTGAAATGCGTCTCGCCGCCGACGATACGCGTCGTCAGCGCCTCGGCGATGCGCGCGTAGCCGGCGAAGTCGTCGGCGGGCACCGGCTCCTCCAGCCAATAGATGTCGTAGGGTTCGAACTTCTTGCCCATGGCGATCGCGACGTCGGCGGTCCAGCCCATGTTGATGTCGATCATGATGTCGATGTCGGGGCCGACCGCCTCGCGCATGCGCTTGACGTTGTCGAGGTCGGTCCTGAGGTCGTGCACGTGCGCGACCTGCATCTTGATCGCCTTGTAGCCCTGCGACTTGTAGTGCAGCGCCTTGGCGATCATGCCGTCGCCCCCGGCGCCACGGAAGCAGCCCGAGCCGTAGACCGGAAGCTGCGTCCGTGACGAGCCCCACAGCCGGTGTAGCGGCAGGCCGGCGCGCTTGCCGACCGCGTCCCACAGCGCGACGTCGAGCGCCGACTGCGCCATGGTGACGAGCCCGCCGCGGCCGATGCTCTGCGTCGACTTATAGATGTCGTTCCAGATCGCCTCGACGGCGGTCGCGTCCTTACCGATCACGCGCGGGATCAGGTGCTCCTTGAGGCAGGCGTCGATCGGGCGCAGGTCCCAGCGGAACAGGAACAGATAGCCCATGCCGACGATGCCGCCCTTGGTTTCGACCTCGACCACGAGGAGGTTGCGCGCGTCGCCGAACGCATGGCCCTTGAGCCACGGGTCAGCTGGCCACGGCATGCGCAGGATGGTGGAGCGGACGGCGGTGATGGTGGTGTCGGTCATGGGCGAGCGTTTCCTTTTCGTCATGGCCGGGCAACCGGGTCCAGTAAACTTGATGATCCCGGCCATCCACGTCTTTCTGGGCGCCCCAGTCTCCAAGACGTGGATGCCCGGCACAAGGCCGGGCATGACGAGTCAGAGTGTGGCTGACGGAATAAGCAGCTCCTACCTCGCCATCGCGTGATACACGCTGTTCGGCCGCATGTCGGTCGCGCTGGCCACGCGATTGCTCATGTTGAAGAAGCCCGCCACCGCGGCGATGTCCCAGATGTCGCGTGCGGAGAAGCCGGCGCGGCGGAGTTTCTCGCGGTCCTCCTCCTCGACCGTCCACGGCTCGGCCGTGAGCTTCACCGCGAAGTCGAGCATGGCGCGCTGACGCTTGGAGAGCCGCGCGGCGCGGAAGTTCATCACCATCAGCTCGCCGAGCGGCGGATCGCCCGAAAGCTGGCGCACCGCGGCGCCGTGCGCGACCAGGCAGTAGTAGCAGCGGTTCACCGACGACACCGCGACCGCGATCATCTCGCGCTCGAGCTTCGAGAGGCCTGATGGGGCCAGCATCAGGTCGTTGTACATCGCCACGAACGCTTCGAGCTTCGGCATGTCGAACGCGTAGGCCTTCAGCACGTTCGGCACGAAGCCGAGCTTCTCCTCGCACTTCTTGAAATAGGCCTCCATGGCGGGCGTCAGCTTTGCCACCGCGAGGTCGAGCGCGGTGATTTCGGTGTCGTCGCCCGCGGTCGCGCTCGGCTGCACCGGCGCAGGCTTTGCTGCACCGCCGTTGCGGGTCTTCGGCTTTGCCGCGGTCTTGACCGTCGCCATCGGCGCCTCCTTGCGCATATCACTTTGCGGGAGCCTACTACCGCGGACACAGCCATGTGAATGTCGCCGCGGAGCCTTGAAGGCGCCTCTCGACGGCGTCACGTTGTTGTAGGACAAAGCCGCACGACTCGCCGGGGGCGCCGGAAAGGACCAGCATGGGCATCGAAGCCCTCAGCGGCAACGCGGACGATCGTGCGGCCCGAGCCCTGATCGACCAGGCCTGCGCCCTGACCGGCAAGGATACCGGCAACCGGGCGCCGCCGCCGGATTTCGCGCGCCGGCTGTTCGAGCACGTCGCGCCGGAAGACCTTGCGCGCTATTCGCCGCAGGAGCTCGCGCACCTCGCCGCCGGCACCTGGGACTTTCTCGCGGTGCGGCCGCCCGGCGGCCCGAAGCTGCGCTTCACGTCGCCGCCTAAGTCGCTCGGCGAGCGGCTCAAGCAGATCTCCATCGTCGAGATCGTCAATGACGACATGCCGTTCCTCGTCGACTCGGTGATGGGCGAGCTGGCGGCGCAGAACCTCGACATTCACCTGGTCGCCCATCCGGTGCTCGACATTGCGCGCGACGCCGTCGGCAAGCTGACCGGCGTCGATGCCCGCGGCAGCACGCGCGAGAGCGTCATCCATATCCACGTCGGCCGCGTCGAGGACGAGGTGCGCCAGCGCGCGGTGATCGCCGCGCTCGAGGCGGTGCTCTCCGACGTCGGCGTCAGCGTCGCCGACTGGCAGGCGATGACCGCGCGCCTCAAGGAGCTGATCGCCGGGCTGAAGGCGAGCCCGCCGCTGCCGCAGCGCGAGGTCGGCGAGTCGGTGCAGTTCCTCGAATGGCTGCTGGCCGACAATTTCACCTTCCTCGGCATGCGCGACTACGTGCTCGGCCCGGACGGCGCGTTGCAGCCAAGGTTCGAGAGCGGGCTCGGCCTGATGCGCGGGCGCTACGTGCATGTGCTGAGCCGCGCCGGGCAGGACGTGCAGGTGACGCCGCAGGTCGTGCAGTTCCTGCTGGAGCCGCGCGTGCTGATCGTCATGAAGGCGAACACGCGCTCGCGCGTGCATCGCCGCGCCTACCTGGACTACATCGGCGTCAAGCGGTTCGACGCCAGCGGCAAGCTGCTCGGCGAGTTCCGCATCGTCGGCCTGTTCACCTCGACCGCGTATACGCGCTCGGCTCGCGCGATTCCGTACCTGCGGCGCAAGGTCGACGCGGTGCTGGCGCGTGCCGGCTTCGATCCCGAGGGCCATTCCGGCAAGGCGCTCGCCAACGTGCTGGAGACCTATCCGCGCGACGAGCTGTTCCAGGTCGACGAGGAGACGCTCTATCACTTCGCGATCGCCATCCTGCATCTCGACGAGCATCCGCGCGTGCGCGTGCTGGCCCGGCTCGACCGGTTCGACCGCTTCGTCTCGGTGCTCGTGTTCGCGCCGCGCGACCGCTACGACAGCCGCGTGCGCGCGGCGATCGGCGCCTATCTCGCCGAGGCGTATCAGGGCCACGTCAGCGCGTTCTATCCGTTCTATCCGGAAGGCCCGCTGGTGCGCGTGCATTTCATCATCGGCCGGCGCAGCGGCACCACGCCCGACCCGGACCGCGCGACCCTCGAAGCCGCGGTGAGCGCCATCGTGCGGACCTGGAGCGATGCGCTCGGCGAGGCGCTCGCTGCCGTCTACGACCCGGCGCGGGCCCGTGCGCTCGGCGAGCGCTACAGCAACGCGTTCTCGGCCGCCTATCGCGAGGCCTATCCGCCGTCGATCGCAGTCGCCGACATCAAGGTGATCGAAGGCCTGTCCGCCGAGCGGCCGCTCGGCGTCGAGTTCTATCGCCACGAGCGCCACGCCGATCACTGCGCCGCCCTGAAGGTGTGGAGCTACGACCGGCCGATCCCGCTGTCCGAGCGCGTGCCCGTGCTCGAGCACATGGGCTTCCGCGTGGTCGACGAGAGCACCTATCACGCCGACGCGCGGGAGGCGGGCGGGCCGCACTTCTGGCTGCACGACATGACGGTCGAGCGCGCCGACGGCAGCGCAATCGAGCTGCGCGCGCGCAAGGGGCTGCTGGAAACGGCGCTCCTGATGGTGATGCGCGGTCTCGCCGAGAACGACGGCTACAATGCGCTGGTGCTCGCCGCCGGCCTCGGCTGGCGCGACGTCGCGCTGATCCGCGCGCTGTCGCGCTACCTGCGCCAGGTGCGCGTGCCGTTCTCGCAGGACTACATGTGGACGACGCTGCGCCGCCATTCCGTACTGGCGAGCAAGATCGTCGCGCTGTTCCATCTGCGCTTCGATCCGCATCTCAAGTTCACCGCCGAGGCGCGCACGTCGGCGCAGAACGCGGTCGTGGCCGAGATCGAAGCCGAGCTGGGTGCGGTCGACAGCCTCGACGAGGACCGCATCCTGCGGCGCTTCGTCAACGCCGTGACGTCGGCACTGCGCACCAACTACTACCAGCTCGAGGCGGACGGGCAGCCGCGTCAGGTCATCGCCGTCAAGTTCGACAGCCGCAAGATTGACGGCATGCCGCTGCCGAAGCCGCTCTACGAGATCTTCGTCTACTCGCCGCGCGTCGAAGGCGTGCACATGCGGTTCGGCCGCGTCGCGCGCGGCGGCATCCGCTGGTCGGACCGGCCGCAGGATTTCCGCACCGAGGTGCTCGGCCTGGTCAAGGCGCAGCAGGTCAAGAACGCGGTGATCGTGCCGAATGGCGCCAAGGGCGGCTTCGTGCCGAAGCGCATGCCGTCCGGGCCGCGCGAGGCGGTCCAGGCCGAAGGCGTTGCGACCTACAAGATCTTCATCTCGACCCTGCTCGACATCACCGACAATATCGGTCCCGACGGCGTCCTCCCGCCCAAGGACGTGGCGCGCCACGATGGCGATGATCCGTATCTCGTGGTCGCCGCCGACAAGGGCACCGCGACATTCTCCGACACTGCCAACGGAATCGCGCAGGAGCACGGCTTCTGGCTCGACGACGCGTTCGCCTCGGGCGGTTCGGCCGGCTACGACCACAAGGAGATGGGCATCACCGCGCGCGGTGCCTGGGAGGCGGTGAAGCGTCACTTCCGCGAGATGAACGTCGACATCGGCAAGACGCCGTTCACGACCGTGGGCGTCGGCGACATGTCGGGCGACGTGTTCGGCAACGGCATGCTGCGCGAGCGGACGACCCGGCTGATCGCCGCGTTCGATCACCGTGACATCTTCATCGATCCGAATCCCGACCCGGCCAAGAGCTTCGACGAGCGCCAGCGCCTGTTCGACCTGCCGCGGTCGAGCTGGCAGGACTACGACAAGGCGCTGATCTCCAAGGGCGGCGCCGTGTTCTCGCGAACGTCGAAGGAAATCGCACTGTCGGGCGAGGCGCAGGCGGTGCTCGGCTTCGCCAAGGCCAAGGCGACGCCGCAGGAGATCATGAGCGCGATCCTCAAGGCGCCCGTCGATCTCTTGTACTTCGGCGGCATCGGCACCTATGTGCGTGCCGCCGCCGAGAGCGACGACGCGGCGGGCGACCGCGCCAACGACGCGATCCGCGTCACCGGTGCCGACCTGCGCTGCAAGGTGATTGGCGAGGGCGCAAACCTGGGCATGACCCAGAAGGGCCGTATCGAGGCGGCGCACAAGGGCGTGCGCCTCAACACCGACGCGATCGACAATTCGGCCGGCGTCAACACCTCCGACGTCGAGGTCAACCTCAAGATCGCGCTGTCGATCCCGTGCCGCGACGGTCGCCTGACGCGCGAGGCGCGCAACGCGCTGCTCGGCGAGCTGACCGACGAGGTCGCGGCATTGGTCCTGCGCAACAACTATCAGCAGACGCTCGCTCTTTCATTGGCCGAGCGCCGCGGCCTCGAGGATCTCGGCTTCCAGCAGCGGCTGATGCAGACGCTCGAGGCGCGCGGCGAGCTCGACCGCGCGGTCGAGTTCCTGCCCGACGATCTCGAGCTCGGCGAACGTCAGCGCCGCATGCAGCCGCTGACGCGGCCCGAGCTCGCGGTGCTGCTCGCCTACGCCAAGCTGTCGCTCGGCGAGCAGCTGCGCGAATCCTCGGTGCCGGACGACCCCTATCTCGGCCGCGAGTTGAACCGCTACTTCCCGCTAGCCGTTGCCGAACGTTTTCCCGACGCGCTGGAACATCATCGCCTGCGCCGCGAGATCATCTCCACACAGCTGACCAACTCGATGATCAATCGCGGCGGGGTCACTCTCATTGTGCGTATCGCCGACCAGACCGGCGCCTCGGCCGACCGCATCGCCGCGGCGTTCGCCGCGGTGCGCAACAGCTACGACCTGACCGGCCTCAACACCGAGATCGAGCAGCTCGACAACCTGATCGCCGGCGACCTGCAGCTCAACCTGTTCACCGCGGTGCAGGACCTGATGCTCGACCGCATCGTCTGGTTCCTGCGCAGTGTCGATCTGAGCCAGGGCCTCGCGTCGGTGATCGAGCACTACAAGGCGGGCATCGCCGCGGTCGCAGACTCGCTCGACCATGTGCTGCCCGAGGACGCGCTCGCCAAGCGGCGGGACCGCGTCGCCGAGCTGATGAACGCGCACGTGCCGACCGACGTGGCGCGGCGCCTGTCTGATCTGCCGATGCTCACCTCTGCGCCGGACATCGTCATGGTCGCCGACCGCGCCGGCAAGCCGGTGGCCGAGGTCGCCGCCACCTATTTCGCGGCCGGCGAGTATTTCCGCCTCAACCAGATCGTCGGCGCGGCGCGCAACATCAAGGTCGCGGATTATTTCGACCGGCTCGCGCTTGATCGGGCGCTCGATTCGATCGGCGACGCCGAGCGGCGGCTCGCCGCCGAGATGATGATGAACGGTTCGGCCGGCGCCGCCGCGGTCGAGGCCTGGGTCAAGCCGCGCGTGCGTGAGATCGAACGGGTGCGCGTGGCCGTGCACGAGATCGCCGGCTCGGGGCTGACGCTGTCCAAGCTGTCGGTGGCGGCCAGTCTGCTCGGGGATCTGGCGCGGCGGTGAAGGTTCGCCGCGGGGACTACGGTCGTTCCGGCGAGCGGTAGCGACTGCCGCCCAGGATGTCGAGCCAATCCCGGGCGTGCTCCTGCTCGCGGCCTTCGTCATGCTGGGCGAGCCGGGCCCAGGACTGGGCGAGGCTGATCCAGATCGCGCGGTCCTCATCATCGCGGCTGGATTGAGCGATCCTGAGACACTCGATTGCCTGCCGACGATACTTTTCCGCGGAACTCACAATGTGCACCTGCGAAACAATGAAAATTATTACTCAAACGACGGAACCCGCCGATCGTTCCCGGAATTTGTCTAGTCCGCTGCATTTTTGGAGAAGCTGTGGCACGGAGGCTTAACCGCCTCGCGAAACGCAGAGATTTTGGTTCCGATTAGTGCCGGAAGTGACGCGTTCCGGTGAACACCATGGCGATACCGTGGTCGTCGGCCGCCTTGATCACCTCATCGTCGCGCATCGAGCCGCCCGGCTGGATCACGGCGGTGGCGCCGGCCTCGATGGCGACGAGAAGACCGTCGGCGAACGGGAAGAACGCGTCCGACGCGACGACGGAACCTTTGGTAGCCGGTTCCTTCGCGCCGGCCGCCTGGGCGGCATCCTCTGCCTTGCGCGCGGCGATGCGTGCCGAGTCGACCCGGCTCATCTGCCCGGCGCCGATCCCGACCGTGGCGCGGTCCTTGGCATAGACGATGGTGTTCGACTTGACGTGCTTGGCGACACGGAACGCGAACCGCAAGTCAGCGAGCTCGGCGTCGGTCGGCGCGCGCTTCGTCACGCTGCGCAGCTGCATCTCGTCCACCACCGCGTTGTCGCGCGACTGTACGAGCAGGCCGCCGGCCACGGTCTTGGCGAACAGGCCTCCCGCGCGCGGATCGGGCACGCCGCCGGCGACCAGCAGGCGGAGATTTTTCTTGGCGCCCACGATAGCGGCCGCTTCTTCGGTCGCGTCCGGCGCGATGATCACCTCCGTGAATATCTCGGTGATGGCGCGCGCCGCCTCGGCGTCGAGCTTCCGGTTGAGCGCGACGATGCCGCCGAATGCCGACACCGGATCGCAGGCGAGCGCCTTGCGGTAGGCGTCGATGAGGCTCGCGCCCTCGGCGACGCCGCACGGATTGGCGTGTTTGACGATGACGCAGGCGGCGGTGCGCGCCGCGTCGAACTCGGCGACGCATTCATAGGCCGCGTCGGTATCGTTGATGTTGTTGTAGGAGAGCTGCTTGCCCTGCAGCTGGCGCGCCGTCGCGACCCCGGAGCGGATCTCCGAGGTGCGGTAGAACGCCGCCGTCTGGTGCGGGTTCTCGCCGTAGCGCAGCGCCTCGACGAGCCGGCCGCCGACGGTGCGGTAGTCCGGCGCGTCGTCGCCGAGCTTGGCGGCGAACCAGTTGGAGATCGCTGCGTCGTACGCGGAGGTGCGCGCATAGGCCTTGGCGGCGAGGCGGCGGCGCAGCTTCGAGGTCGTGGCGCCGTTGTGGTTGGCGAGGTCGTCGAGCACCGCCGCGTAATCCTCCGGATCGACCACCACGGCGACGTCGGCATGGTTCTTCGCCGCGGCGCGGATCATCGCCGGACCGCCGATATCGATGTTCTCGATGCACTCGTCGAAGTCGGCGCCTTTGGCCACGGTGGATTCGAACGGATAGAGGTTGACCACGAGAAGGTCGATCGGATGGATGTGGTGCTCGGCCATCGCGGCGGTGTGCGCCGGGTTGGCGCGGATCGCGAGCAGCCCGCCATGAACGGCGGGGTGCAGCGTCTTCACGCGGCCGTCCATCATCTCCGGGAACCCGGTCACCTCGGACACGTCGCGCACTTTCAGGCCGGCGTCGGCCAACATCTTGCGGGTGCCGCCGGTTGAGATCAGCTCGACGCCGAAGCCGGTGAGAGCGCGCGCGAACGCGACGACGCCGTCCTTGTCGGACACCGAGATGAGAGCGCGGAGCACGCGGCGGGAATGGTCTGGCATGGCGGGTGCGGGGTATCACACCGGGTGCGGCGAGTCATCGGCGGCGCGCAAATTGTCGTGGCATTCCAAAATTATTTGTTCAAAGGCCGACCGGTACGGAACGCAAGCGGTGCCACGTGCTCGGCGCGCTCCCTCCCCCGC
>Ga0066388_100003342_pt1 | contig 10346 bp, 11 predicted proteins | sample PanSoiMetaGPlot6_FD_64539 | JGI IMG/M metagenome (GOLD analysis project Ga0066388, IMG submission 64539) | Tropical forest soil microbial communities from Panama analyzed to predict greenhouse gas emissions - Panama Soil - Plot 6 (Hybrid Assembly) | ecosystem: Environmental > Terrestrial >... | reverse complement strand
CTACTCGCCAAGAACTTCCCGGGCACTCCTGTGAAGCTCATCTGGACCCGCGAGGAAGACATGCGCCAAGGCCGCTTCCGGCCGGTCGGCATGTGCCGTATGTCGGCAGGCTTGGACGACAAGGGCAATCTCGTCGGCCTCGCTATGCGCATCTCGGCACCCTCAATCTTGGCCTACGTCGCGCCGGGGCGCCTCGCCAGGGATGGCATGGACCCGGTGGCATTCCAGGGTCTCAATCCCGGCGGCACCGAGGGCCAGTTCGGCTACACGATCCCAAACCTGCTCATCGAGCACGCGATGCGTGGGACGCATGTACCGCCGCATTTCTGGCGCGGGGTCAACAACAACCAGAACGCCATTTGGCTTGAATGCTTTATGGATGAGGTCGCGAAGGCTGCCGGTAAGGACCCTCTGGAGTTTAGGCGCCAGCTGATGGGCAACCATCCCAAGCACCTCGCGGTGCTTAATGCCGTGGCCGAGAAAATCGGATGGGGCAAGACCCCGCCGCCGGCCGGCATCTTCCGCGGCATAGCTCAGCACATGGGCTACGGAAGCTACGTGGCGGCCGCCACCGAAGTCTCGGTGAGTGACAGCGGGCGGCTAAAGATCCATCGGATGGTGATGGGCACGGATTGCGGCAACATGGTCAACCCATCCCAAGTCATCGCTCAGGTGGAGGGATCGGTCGCCTACGGCCTCGGCGCAGCGCTCTACCAGGAATGCACCATCAAGGGAGGTCGCGTCGTGCAGGAGAACTTCGACACCTATCAAATCATGCTGATGGAGGACTTCCCCAAGGTCGAGACGGTGCTCTCCCCTTCGGGCGGATTCTGGGGCGGGGTCGGCGAGCCGACAATCAGCGTGGCCGCGCCAGCGGTGCTCAATGCCGTCTTTGCGGCAACGGGCACGCCCGTGCACACGCTGCCCCTCAAGAAAATCAAATTGAGGGCATGACGAGAGGCGAAGTGCCTCCCGGTGGTGCGATACGGCCCGGTGGACGTCACGGACACGCGGGGGATGCAAGGCGCGGAAATCGCGACCGTGAGCGCGGCAACGGCCTGGTTTGCCATGTGCAGCCGACGTCAGACGCGGTGCTGCACGACGATATGAGGTCCCAGCCTCATGGGCCTGGCCCACCGGCTGAGCGCAGGCCAGATCCGGCTGGATCTGGTCGATGGCGCCCCCTCAAATGCCTCGACCGTCGTGCCCGCCTACTATCCGGTGAGCGTCCTGAAGCGAGCGGCGGCGGTGCCAGCAAACCCGTTTCCGATGGAGACGGGTTTCCGCCGCGACGATGTCGGCAAAGCGATCGGCGCAACATCATAACCCGCTTCACGTGTACCTATGGGGAGGAAGTGTTCCGCATGGACCTGTTCACCGGGCTGGTCGCTGCTAACCCGCCCTCATCGCCTTTTTCTGTCGTCGCCACGGTCAGGACCGACCAGCGTCACCCAGGGAGCAGAGGCGCTCATCGTCTGCTGATGCGCGTTGGTGATCGCCGCTAGCGCTCACCGTCGTGTCGCGATGAAATCGCGATCGACGGCTGGTTGCTGGACATGGCCATATAGAGTCCCGCTCGCATCCAACCAAAATGTCTGCCCGAGTGCCATCGTCGCGGGCCACTGGTAGTAGCCGCCCATGCCTTCGAAGCTGCCATGGCCGCGCAACGACGTTCCTTGAACTCGGATGTCTGGCCCTGCGGCTTCGATCGTGAGAACCTCAAGCAGGGCTGAGGCTGACCTTCCCACCTAACGATCCAGGTTCCGACTACACCCGCACCCAACGGCTCGCTCGCGATCGGGCGTTCGCAGAGCAGCCACAAATTGCAGAGCGTGAGAACGGCGAACAAGCGGCTGGAACGAAACATGGTCAGGACGAGACGCGTACGCAATAGGTCGTTCCGCAAGCGTGGTCTGGTGAACAGCAAGGCTCAAGACAGCGAGCGCGCTTGATCCGCGTGTGCGGGACCTATTGTGTCGCTCGTGCCGAGAGCACGGCAGCACGCTGGTTCTCGTGACCCATGACCCCGGAAGCATCCGTTCGGACATCACCCTCGAGCTCCGAAACGGCTTGCTCACTGGTTCACGCAGAAAAGACAGGCAGTAGGCCTAATCGTCACACGCGTGCGTTCCACAAGCGACTGAGCTGCAACGAAGACCGAAGGATAGGCTGAGGAGAATCGGCACAGAAAGGAGTCGTGGAGCATCGCTCATGGCTACGGATGTCACCGCGGCCGTTAACTTACAATCCAGCGGTGACGGAAAAGGCTGCGATAACAGGCGACGTCGTATTTTTGGCGAGGAAGCCAACCCGGTGATCAAGGCTTTGCGGAGAAACAGCATTGAGGTAACGGCGGTCCACATGCTGATCGAGTTTCGGGGTAAACGACGACGCGCTAAAGCTCAGCAAGGGGCTGCGCGAGGCGTTGATAAGACGGCGAGCGCAAAAAGTGGACTTTCGCGATGCGGACCCAAGCGAGATGTAATCTATCGGCCCTCGGTGCCCCTTGGCCCTTGGCAGCACCTGTGCAATAGCGGTCAGGCATCAGTCCGGCAATGACCGCCACGCCGGTTCAAGTCCCGGGAGGAACAAAGATGCAGACGATGCGCTTTGCTCCACCCCAGCCTGCCCGCATACATGCGTGCATGCGGTTGTCCTTCGACTCACGGCGCGGAAGATCCTGTGGCACGATCGCCGTGCCATGCTTCGTGGTCACGGAGAGCTGCGGCAAACTTCCTGTCTGGGCCTTCTGTGGCAAGGCCCAGCTCTCAACAGGTGCGCAGTCCTTCGCTTGGCAACATTCTTCCGGGTACCAGTCGTGCGCCTGCCCAGCTGTTACCAGACCTATAACGCTCGCGCCGAAAATAAGGAGTGCGCCGGCACGGAACAGACAGGACTTCGCCGGAATCGACATGCCAACAAGTAAGTCCTGCTGTGCGCAGTGGTTTGGGCCGTGAACAAAAGTGCGAGAAATTAGTTCCCGGAGACCTTTGTCCGGAACCGCGCAAAAGGCCTCGGAGTAGCAGCTTGAGCCTAAGGACGCGCTGGTATTCGTTTTGAGGATCTCAACATTCACCCGCCATACGCTGCAGCGGGACTTACCGACATTTCGACATGCCGCAACCAGAGCGATCGCGAGCCAAGGTGCTGGAGGCGGGCCCATGGCCCGACCTAAGGTTCCCTCAATCGCTGCGTTCTCGCAGGCAGTCTTCAAAGCACAAATCACAATCATTCTTCCGACACGCACACGTCAGCCCGCAATCTAGGCAGCCGAACTTCCGTCGTCTTGTGCTGCCGCTGTTGCAGCGCTTCAGCAATTGGGGCAGGCGCGAACCGGTGTGATTAACCGTGAGGAATCACGAAGGCGGCCGGCAGCAAGGTTATCCCTGATAGCAGCAGCAGAAGCAGGACGATCCGGCGGAAACGCGCCTCGTCGAGGATCCCGTAGAGTTTCAATCCGAGCCAGGTGCCGAGGAGAGCAGCAGGTAAGCCGATAAGAAACAATTGCAGGACGTCGCTTTTGATCATGCCGCGTCCGCCAAACCACAGCAGGGTCATGGCAAAGATTGCCATCACAACCGGTTGAAAGACTGCGCGCTGTTCGTCTTTGGACCAGCCTCGACTCGTCGACCAAATGATGATCGGAAGGCCTGCCAACCCCGTACTCGCACCGACAATGCCACTCGCAACGCCCACCAAGCCGTCGCCGATGCGGCCACCGCCGCGCACTTGCACTTTTGGGCGCGTTAAGCTGTAGACGCTGAACAGCACCAGCAGCAAACCTATCGACGCGCGCAAATGATCCGCTGAGACGGTGCGCAACAAGAGAGCGCCAAGCGGAATGCCGGCGGCGCCGCCGGCGATGAAGGGAAACAAGCGGGCGACCTGCAGGGCATTGCGCAACTTCCAGATGGCAACGCCTTGGACGACGATGGCATAGCCGGATATCAAGGCGGCACTCTGCGCCGGCGTGATGACGTGCAGCCAGATGGCAGAAGCGATCAGGCCAAAGGCGAAACCGGCAACTCCAGCAATCAGGGCGCCGAGAAAGGTCGCCAATGCAAAGACGACCAGATGCAAAGGAACTGGGTCGATCATGGTAAGAATTCCGGGTGGGAAATTGAGGGATCGTGCAGCTCAACCGTGCCGCTCATCGCTCGCGTCGCGCGCCCAGCGGTAAATGGCGTCAAAGTGTGCCATCGCGGCGTTGAGTTGCTCGATGTCGTCGCGGTACATGCGGGAGTATCCGAGACACGCCGCGAGCAGCCCGGCCGATTGCGGCGCGAGATCAAGTCTGCCCGTGTCCGCCCCGCGCACGATCCGCGCTAAGTTCGCGAGCGGCTCAGTGTCCAGGCCGAACTCCTCGAGCATGACGTCGAACGTGGTGTGCTCTCCCCGGTCGCTCCAAAACGCGCCCTCAACATCGAACGCGGCGGCGTTCGCATGCCTTGCGACACCTGCAACTTCTGCCGGCGGGACGAAAAGAATTACAGCATCAGGGTCGATGAAGCGGCGAATGAGCCACGGGCAGGCGACCCGAACTACCTTGGGCCGCGCTCGCGTTACCCATACCGTCCGACCATCGCCGTCCCGCTGAGGAATCCGATCGCCGCGAATCAAGGATTGGCGTTCCGCTCGCCAAGCCTCATATCCACCACCCAGCGTCTGTGCATCGATGCCTTCATGCCGAAGGGCAGCGGCGGTGGCTTGGCTGAAGGTGCCCCCGTTCTGGCATATGACGACGCTTGCTCGACCGCGGTATTGCTTCCACCAGCGCGAGACATGCTGAGAGCAATGCCGCCGGGCGGCGGGAACCAAGCGGGAATCCGTTCGGTATTCGCTATCCGAGCGCACGTCGATAAGGGCTGGTGCGCCGGGCAGACCGATTAGTCGTGAGAGGTGCGGGACTGTGATTTCCGTTGGAGCGGGCATGACGGCGTCCACCTCAGGAGAGGATATGGACGCGATCTTTCAGCCGAGGCCTCACGGGGCAATCGCGGTCGACCCCCTGGCGACAAGTCCATATGAGTTCTCAGAGGATGTCAACTATCTGCTTTCAGAGCCGCGTCGAAGCAAGGTTAAGCGTGGCGGAAGGCAACCTATCGTGCGCACGCTTCCAAACCGCGCAGCAATCAAAGCCCATCCGAGAGGCAAGAAGGACATCGGCTTCGCAACAAACCGGAGCCCAAGGGCAATGATGTCCGGCAATCAAGCGCTGCGTCGCATGCCCAGCTTCTTCAGCTGTCGCAGGTCGTTGGCAGCCTCGGCGACCAACCAGTCTCGGAATGTAACGATCTTGGGCAACGTCGTCGTGGCTTTCGGACAGATGATCCAGTAGGTCTTCGCTAACCGCAACTCCTCTGCAAATGGGCGCAGCAAGCGGCCATTGATAAGATCAGTGGCCGCCAAGGTCGTACGCGCGAGTGTAATCCCCTGGCCGTCGAGTGCTGCGTCGATCGCCATGCTGACGCGATTAAGCACTGGGCCGTGGGAGAGATCGGCGCCGTCAACGCCGGCCGCCTCCAGCCATCGGGTCCAATCTTTGCGATCGTCGACGTGGATGAGCGGAAATTTCAGTACGTCCGCCGGCTTTGCCAGTCGGCGCCGGCCGACAAGCAGTTTTGGGCTGCAAACCGGGAACAGCTGTTCCGCGCTCAAGCGCACTACCTCCAGGCCCGGCCAATTGCCGTCGCCGTGACGTACGGCGAGGTCTACGTCCTCGCGGGCAAAGTCGACGTGATGCAAGGTCGCCGATACGCGAAGATCAATGTTGGGATGTTTTTCGGCAAAACGGCCAAGGCGATTGACCAGCCACTTGGCAGCAAAGTCCGGCGAAGTACTAACGGTAAGAGCACCGGAGCTTTGCCGTTGCAGTAAACTTTCCGTGCCGACGGCAATACGATCGAAGGCGTCGCGTAGGATCGTGAGGTAGTCGCGTCCGGCTTGGGTGATGATCAAACGTTGTCGCTCGCGGTTGAAGAGTTTGACGCCAAGCTCCGTCTCCAAAGCCTTGACCTGATGGCTGACGGCGCCCTGAGTGACAAAGAGCTCCTCCGCTGCCCGTGTGAAGCTCTCATGGCGCGCCGCGGCCTCGAAGGCCTTAAGTGCGTTCAACGGTGGAAGGCGGCGAAGCATTGGTCAACGTCATGAAGAAAACTCAGGCAAGGTAGAGAAACGATGCTTTGCAGGCAAGCGATTCCAGGTTTTATGGATGTGCTCCGTTGCAGAGCTCATAGCGGGCGATGCCTCACAGCGGAGTACCTCCCGATGCCAACTCAGATGGCCACGCGATCGGTCCCAAGCCTGGGACGATCAGTTACGCAGAGCATTTTTGGCAAGCTGCACCCGGTCGTGGGTCGACCCGCCCAGACCTTCGCGATGTGGTGCGCACGCAGTGCCGAGCGAAGGGCTCTGCGTGAACTGGCCGAGCAACCACACCTCCTGAAAGACATAGGCCTTAGCCGTGAACAAGCATTGCGTGAAGCGGAAAAGCTCTTTTGGCGCCCCTAGCGTACCGCTTAGACCTCTGCAACCAATACACGGGAAACAACATGTCAGATCCAATTGTCGTCTACGGCTTTCCTCGCAGCACTTTTGTAAACATCGTGCGGTTGGTGCTGACGCACAAGGACGTCTCCTACACATTCCATGACCTGGAACCGGAAATGGGCAAACCAAGTCACCTGGCCTTGCATCCCTTCAACCGCGTGCCGATCCTGCGGCATGACGATTTCACCGTCTACGAGACGAGCGCTATCGTCGGCTACCTCGAGGAAACCTTTCCCAACCCGGCGCTACAGCCCAAAGCCATTCGCGACCGCGCTCGGATGAACCAGTGGATCAGCTCGATCAACTCCTACTACTACCCGTACATGATCTACCACGTCACGCACGAGCGGTTGGTTTTTCCCGAACTTGGCATTGCCACGGATGAGAAAGTGGTGGCACATGCCCTTCCCAAGGTAGAACTCGGTTTACAGGTGGTTGAACGCCAGCTCGGGCATGGAAAGGATTACCTCCTGGGCTCTCAGCTCACGCTGGCAGACTTTTACCTGCTGCCCAGCACCTTTGCTCTCAGTCTCACAGACGAGGGCAAGATCATGTATCCAAAGTACCCTCGCTTCAGGCGCTGGCGCGAGAAGATGGAGGCTTTGCCGACCGTCAGGAAATTGCGCGCGGCTTCGCCGCCGCGTACTCCGATCGAACACGCCAGGGAATGGGCGATATCACATCGGCCGAAGTACTGATTGCTATGGGGGGGAAATATAGGGGGTTGCCATGCCAACACCTGCAGCCGCAGCGTCCGAGATCGTGCTGCTGTCCGGCCATGATCTTCGGCGCCTGCTAATCCCTCGCGTGGTTATCGACGCCTTGCGGGAGACCTATACTGCGCTCGCCGACCACCGAGAGGATCAGGGGCGATCGGTTGGCTTCATGATCCAAGGCGGATCCATTCACGTTAAATCCGGATTGTTGCCGGGCTCGCATCTCGCCTTTGCTTCGAAAGTGAACGTCAACCTGCCCGACAACTGGAACTCTCGAAAGCTACCCACCATTCAGGGCGTTGTCGTCGTCTCGGACGCAAAGGACGGACGACCCCTTGCGATTATGGACTCAATCACACTCACCGGCATCAGAACCGCGGCCACAGCAGCACTTGCTGCTCAGTTTGGCGCCCGCAAGGATTCAAAGACCGCAGCCATCATTGGCTGCGGAGCCCAGGCCAAGTATCAACTCGAAGCGCTTAGGGCAGTCTTTTCTTTGGAAATGGTGCGTGTTTTTGACATTGACATGGCGCGTGCTGAGGCTTTCGCATCCGCCTGTTCGACGCCGAGCAGTCCCATTAGAGCGGTACCCGAAATTCGTGAAGCGGTGAGGCAGGCCAATATCTGCATCACCTGCACAACATCGAAAGTGCCCGTGCTGAGCGAAGACCTGGATCTTGGCGGATGCTTCGTTGCCGCCATCGGCGCGGACAATCCCGAAAAACATGAGATCGCGCCTGCACTCATGGGTCGTGCGCGCATTCTGGTCGACGACATTGAGGCCTGCGCATTGGGCGGCGACCTCAATCACGCGCTGCGCACAGGCGTAGTCAGGAAAGACCAAGTCCACGCTGACCTGGCTGAGCTCGCGGCAGGTCGAAAACGCGGCCGAATGGCGGATGAAGAGCTCGTGATTTTCGACTCCAGCGGTAGCGGCGTGCAAGACGTGGCGGCGGCCTGGGCTGCCTACCAGGAGGCCTGTCGAGCCCGCATCGGTGCGCGGTTCAATTTGTCCGGCATTCCGACAGAATAGGGATTCTTTAGTGGCTGCCGGCGCCGTGTGTCTTTGCGAGGGACACGAAAATGTTCGTGCTTTTACAAAACCATGAATTGCGTTCGCAACTCACTTGACTGACGGCCCTCGGTCTTGGACCGTCCCGACGCACTCGTCCTATGTCCTGGGTTTCACATTGATGCCGCTGAGATTCTCCCTGGCAGCATGCCGGCGATGGTGGTGCGCTCTTCTTGGCCCGGTATCGAGGCCTGGCCGCTGACTCGTTGTACCAGACGGCGAGCTTCGTGAAGACGATCCCGTATGGGCTCAGCTTGGGTCCGCTCGCGATCGCCACGCCAATAGCCGGCGGGACATGGCGATCCCGAGCTATGGAGGCTCTCCGCTCCTGCAGCTGAAGACCCAATGCTACGTCAGATTATGACAAACGTGCTGCGCAAGTTAGTCCGGATGCTTCTTACTCCCGCTCACGAGGTGTTGAACGTGCGCGTTAACACAGGTCCGGCTTTGCGGTATCTTAGTGTCAATCGCACGCCTATAGGGATTAGGCGCGACAGGAAGATAGGAACTCCCGTCACCAGGAATGCTAACGGCGTTCCATTAAGGCAGTTTTCGGTGACGAGACGAGGAGTTCCGGATGCGGATACTTATTGTCGAGGACGAAGAGGGTCTGCGGCGTTACGTGCGCGCTGCGCTCGAGGATAGCGGTTTCAGCATCGACGAAGCCGTTTGCCTTGATGACGCAACCGGGCATGTCGAAAACGTTCCCTATGATGCGGTTGTTCTCGATCTTGGGCTGCCAGACGGCGACGGTCTAACTCTCATCCAAACCATCCGTCGCGCCCGTGGTGGCTTGCCAGTTCTGGTCTTGACCGCGCGCGACAGCGTGAAAGATCGCGTCAGGGGGCTCGACACCGGCGCCGATGACTATCTGGTCAAACCTTTTGCGATGGAAGAACTGGTGGCGCGCATTCGCGCGCTGCTGCGTCGACCGGGGCAAGTGCTGGGCGCGGTCTTGACCGCCGGCAACGTCACCCTCGATACCGTGGCCCGCAACGCCGCCGTAGCGGGTGCTCCACTGAATCTCTCGCGTCACGAAATGGCGATTCTGGAACAACTATTGCGACGGCAGGGCCGACTGGTGCCGAAAGATGTGCTCTTTGACAATGTCTATGGTGCCGATGCATTGCCGGAGACCAATACGATACCGGTGCACGTCCACCATCTGAGAAAGCAGCTGACTACGCTTCGGGCAACCGTCGAGATCGAGACGCACCGCGGATTGGGCTATCTCCTGCTCGTGCCGAAGGAGACACCGTGATGTTCGACCGCAATTCGCTTGTGACGCAACTCGGCTGGCGGTTGGCGATCGTGCTTTCGATAGGCACCGTGCTGCAGGTGGCCTGGCTGTTCGTGCATTTTCGCGGCGTTGAGGCAGGTTACGCGGACGCCGGGCTAATCGATGAGCTGCTCGACTTCTTCAAAGACGTGGCCTGGACGACCCCAATAATTGGCATCACCACCTTCATAGTTTGCACAGCCGGCATGAAGCGGCACCTAGAGCCCCTGCGACAGCTTTCGGAACAAGCCGCTAGGATTGCCCCCGGGAACAAGCACATGGCGCTTGCCGTGGAGCAAGCGCCCAGCGAGGTGCAGCCGCTGGTCGTCTCGGTGAACACGGGCTTCCGACGCCTGGTCGAAGCCGTAGACGTCCAGCGCCGGTTCACGGCCAATGCTGCCCACGAGCTCAGGACGCCCGCCGCCGTCGTCCAGGCGGGCCTCGAGAGATTGCCGACGACCGATGACGTGAGTGTTTTGCGCAAGGAGACCGAGCGCATGGGCCGCATCGTGGGGCAGCTCTTGAGCCTCGCACGGCTAGAGGGCCCCAATGGAAGCGGCGTAGAGCACTTGGATGCCGCCGGCGTCGTGCGCCGCGCGGCCGAGCCGTTGGCTCATCTTGCCTCCGGCCAGCGCGTCACCTTGGCATTGGACGTCGAATGCGATCCGCTGATGGTGTTGGGAACTGAGGAGGCGCTCACCGAAATCACGCGCAACCTCGTAGAAAACGC
>Ga0066388_100003341_pt1 | contig 10347 bp, 10 predicted proteins | sample PanSoiMetaGPlot6_FD_64539 | JGI IMG/M metagenome (GOLD analysis project Ga0066388, IMG submission 64539) | Tropical forest soil microbial communities from Panama analyzed to predict greenhouse gas emissions - Panama Soil - Plot 6 (Hybrid Assembly) | ecosystem: Environmental > Terrestrial >... | reverse complement strand
AGTCCAGTGGCACAAAGACACCGAAAACGGTGCTGCTTTGTGCTGCCAAAAAGTGCGAAAAGGGGCAAAAAATGGGCAAAAAGCAGGACTTGACAGGCTCGGTCGCTTCCATAGAAAAAGTAAAGCCCAATTGCTCCCTAAGTAGAAGAATAAACTTGCGAGAAGACATTCACTGCTCCTGTAATTGTTGATGGCGGGGTTGAAAACAGCCGTCACCATCTCCCCGTGGGCGGGACTATTCCCGGCCCACGGTTGGCGATGGCGATGCATGGACCGGATCACTCGGCGACCTCGTCGTCACCTGGTGATGCGGCTGGCGGGTTGTTCTTCACCAGGTCCTTGATCAGGGCCCTGGCGCAGTCGATGCACGTCCCACAATCGGTCCCGACCTTGAGGTCTTTGGACACTTGTTTGAGCGTGCGATTTCCAGCTTCGACCGAGCGTTTGATGTCTCCGTCGGTGACGGCATGGCAAAGGCAAACGTACATGGCATTACTCCCTTCTTGTTCTGTCGCCCGCTTGAGCGGCGGTGGCCGAAGCCGGCGATGTCCGGATCGCATGCCATGGCGCTTGCTCCAATAGCATCTGTCAGTCGAGGGCCTGGTTGCCCCCGCGCTCGAGGAGGCGGGTGCCCCAGGCACCCGCCTCCTCGTCGTCGAATGAGAAGCAATGCAGGGCGCAAGCCTCAGCCGGCCCCCGCTTTGTTGCCGCTACATTCTTGTGGGACTACTTGCCGGCGCGCACGCTGGCCAGGACTTCCTCCATCGGGAAGGCGTGCGGGATCAGCACCCGCAGCTTCTTCACCAGCACGCGACTCTCGTCGGTGCCCGCATAGCCGATGACGTCCATGTCCAGACCGAACTCGTTGAGCGTCTGGCGGCAGTTACAGCACGGCCACGGGTCCGAGCCTTTGGGGGCGTAGACCGCGATCGCCCGGATGAAGGTGAGCTGGGTGCGCCCGGCTTCCAGAGCGCGCTTGAGCGCTCCTTCCGAGATCGCTTTGACCAGCGCCGTCTGCTCGGCGTGGATGGTCTGCGTGTAGCCGCAGTTCTCGACGTTGCAGCCGGTGTAGATCTGGCCGTCGAACGTGAGGATGGCGGCGCCGACGTTGTAGTTCGAGTAGGGACGGTACGCGAGCTCCGAGGCGGCCTTGGCGGCATCGATGAGCGCGCGATACTGAGCTTCTTTACGTTTGGACAACATTGCTGCACGTATTTTGACCGTACTTGGTCAGGGTGCTCCTTGCACCACTACGTGTTCGTTTCGGGGGCACGATCACGAGAGCCCGCCTGCTCCTTTGTAACACGGGAGCAGAGCAAAACGTGTTGCGAACAATGGCAAAGAGATCGGTCAGGGGCTGCTCTGGGCGGAGCGGCCCCTGACGGCGAATCAGCGCATGCCCCCGAACGGCGCCCGCGTCAGCTCGATGTTACTGGTGACGCCATCGGAGACGATCGTGAGAATGACTCTAGTCCCTGTCTCGCCGCGAATGGAGTTGGCGAGCTGGTTGGCACTCAGCCCGATTGTGGGCTTGCCGTTGACGGCTTTGACCGTGTCGCCAGCTGCGATCTTGGCGGTGCCCGCCGGACTGTTGGGAAGCACCTCGAGGATGAGCGGGTCGCCGTGCTTGTTGACGATGGGCAATGGCTTGCCGTCCGACGCCAGCCGGGTGTTGCCGTCGAGGTCGACGCGGGGCTTGAAGACCACTCCGACGCCCGACTTGTTCACAGCCTGCGCGGACCTGTGGTTGAGGTCGTTGACCTGGCGCTCGGCGCCGTCGAGCTTCTGGTTGATGTCCGTTTGCTGCGCGCCGGTCGATGTTGCCGCCGGCGCGCTCTGGCTCGGTGCGCTCGATGCGGCCGCCTCGCTTGCCTCGTACCGCCGGATCAGCACGAGGGCGGTCAGCAGCACGGCGATGACCACGGGAGCCAGCGAGAAGAAAACGATCCGGCGTCTCAGGCCGGGGACTTCGGAACGAAGGTCGTTCATGGGACAGTCCTCACCGTGCGGAAGTTAAGGAAACTGCTTGCCTGCAGGCACGGTGCTGCCGGCAAGCAGGTGACGTGACGAGTGGAAGCGCTTGTCTTAGCGAGTGCCGTACTGGCGCTCGTACTCCGCGCGCACGCGGCTGGGGTAGCTCTCCAGCTCGCTGCGGTTGACGCCGTAGAGGTTGAGCGTCGAGACACCGTTGGAATGCGGGGAGACGGCCACGAGGGTGTCGATCACGTGACCGGCGAGGCAGAGGTCGAAGGCCAGGCGCTTGAGCAGCACCCGCTCGGCAGGCGTGTAGCTGTCGTAGGCGAGAGCGACCTCGAGCTCGTCTCGCGAGATCACCTTGTCACCCCTCTTGTCGAGCCGGTCGAAGTTCTTCAGCGCGAAGGCGCTGACGGCCGGCGCCATACGTACCGAGTTGCGCAGGCTGCGCTCGCTGAGCGTCGAGCAGACGATCAGCATCACCATGGCCGCCGCCACGCCGTAACCGGTCTCGACGAAAGGCACGCCGGGGATGAGCGCGGCCAGGAGTCCGGCGCCGAAGAGGATCAACCCCGCGTAGACAACGCGGCGGGTGCTCGTGAACAGATGCGAAATCGCGAATCCGAAGGCACCAGCCAGGGCGCCGACGAGGAGTGCTTCTCCGAAATGGCTCATGTCAGTTTTCCTTTTGTTTCTGGGACCGCGAAAGGCGGCTGCGTGCACCAGCAAGCAGTCGCAAGAATCTCGACGCGTTGAGGCCCGGAGGACGGCCGGCCTTTTTACGGACTGGCTGAACTCCGGGCTGTGCTCTACTTGCTGCAGGATGCACCGGCCTGCTGTCTGGCCTGGATGAGCTTCTCGAGTTCGCCCAGGGCGACGGCGAGCTGGACGTCCTGACTGCCGCGCGGTTGGGGGTACAGAACATCCGGTTGCAGGCCGCCCTTGGAGACGTCCGTTCCGTTGGGTGTCCTGTACTTCAGGCCGGTGATTGTCAGTTCGCCCTCATTGTCCAGGTCGAAGTGTTGGTATCCGACGGCCTTGCCGAACGTGGGGGTGCCCACGATCAGGGCTCGGCCGTTGTCTTTGAGGGCACCGGCCACCAGTTCCGATGCGCTCATCGACGAACCGTCGACAAGAACGACGAGCGGCTTCTCGTGCAGCACTTGCAACAGACCCTTCCACTCGGCGCTCAGCGACTGCTTTGCGTACGCGGGGACGGGTGTGGTCCGGTGCACAGCCTCGACAACGAGGCGTCCGTCACGGGTGGTGCTCGTAGCCACGACTCCCTGCTCCAGGAAGTAAGCAGCCACGCTGACACCGCGCTTGAACTCGCCGCCCGGGTTTCCTCGCAGGTCGAAAACGACTCCGTCGATGCCGTTTGGCGCCTTGCGCTGGATTTCCAGGATGCACCGCTCGAACGTCTCCAGAACTTCGTCGGTCCTGAAGTCGGGCAGGCGGGCGTAGAGAATCGAGCGGTTCATCAGCTTGGCGACGACCGGCGCCGACTGTGTGGCAGTAACCTCCATGTCGAAGACGGAGTCTTTGCCGTTGTCCGAGTAGACGATGCGGATGGTGGATCCGACCGGCTGGTGCAGGACTGCCTCGACCTGGGCAGGAGTGCTCCGCTTCAGCTCCTGCTGGTCGATGTACTTGACCGTGTCACCGACACGCAGCACGGACCTCTGAGCGGGAGAGCCGTAGACCAGCGCCTCGATGCGGTAGGTGCCATCGTCGTTTCTGGCGAGAAGCATGCCGATGTTCACCGATCGCTGCAGGTACTGCTGAAAACGCGCTCCGCTGCTCTCGTCCTTGCTTGTGTACCGGGTCCAGCGATCACCGATGCTGGCAACCAGCTCGTGGAGCGCTTGATCGAGCTCTTTGCTCTTGGTGAGCTTGCCGTCGTACTTGTGCTCCCATTCGCCCCAGTTTGTGAGCTGCTCGGGCGCGTAGAACGAGTCGCCGATCGCCTGCCACACGCGGTGATAGAGATCCTCGAGCGCCGCCGGCGTCGGGTCCCACTTCTGCGTCTTGGCGGGAGCCGCGCCTTTGTCCGCGGTCTGCTCGGTGAGGGCTTTCTGCCCGGCTTCGGCTACTCCCTGGTGCGCGCTCAGAGCGATCGCCAGGGCCAGCCCGAGTGTTGAAAACAACCTCTGTGTCATCTGCATGACGACCTCCACTCGCTTCCGGGTGGAAGCGGGGACGCACCGGTACAGGACAAGCCCGATCGATGCGATTGTGCCTGAGCCACAGTCGGCGGGGCGCGACCGCTGGGTCGCGGCCCTGCGACTGAGGTTCAGGCTTGTTAACTAGTAAGCGGAGGGCCGGTCCGAGATTGGACAAGCGCTCCAGCCAGCACCGGCTGCGGAAGCTCCGCAGCTACGACGGATGGGCACGCCGGAGCACCAAACTGGGTTGGCGCCCCTTGAGAGAGTCGTGGCCGGGCGGCGGTTTTACTCCGCCCCTCCGTCCGACTAGTAGCGCTTTTGACGTTGCGCCTCGCGGACGCTGTGGAGCCGGAGATGGCTGGCGTCCGCACCGGGACGCAGGACCACCAACCGCCCTTCGCGCCGGCGCGGCCATCCGCGGCCCTTCAGCTCGCGGTAAAGGCTGCCGATTACCTCCGGCGGCACGACGCGCTCGCGCTTGCTGTTGCGCTCGAGCGCGACCGCCAGCGGGACATCGAGAACGACCAGGGTGATGTCGTACCCGCAGGCACGCGCCTTGCGCAGCACGGCGAGCCGGTCGCAGTACTTGACCGACGTGGCGTCGACGACGATGCGCTCGTGGTCGCGCAGCTTGGCCTTGAGCCGCCGGTGGAAGGTGGCGATCACTCTCTTGAGACCGGTCTGCAGAGCTGCGTCGCCGTAGAGCTCTTGGCGGATGGCATCCAGGCAGAGCGTCCGGTAGCCCCTGGTCTTGAGCCGCTCGGCGAGCGTGCTCTTACCGGAAGCCGGGATGCCGATGAGCAGAATCAGGTGCTTTCGGTGTCGCGCAGCCAGCCAGGCGACGAGGTCGTCGATGGCCGACTCGCTACCAGGCTGGACAACGTTGGTCAAACGAAGCTTGCTGGTGGCGTCCATCTGCGCCTCCTTTCGTGGGACCGGTGGTGCTGCCCTCGCGAAGGCGAGCGCAGCTGGTTACCTGAAGACCGAGAACAGCCACACCTGCTTGGCTTTGTCTTGGATGTCGACGGAGTCGCAGTCGCTGTACTTGACCTCGGACCGATCCCGAGCCACCAAGCTCTTGCACTTGTCGGCTTTGACCTGCGAGGTGCCGCTGGCGATCACGTCGCCGCAGTTGGTCACCTCGACGTGGGACTTGTCGTTGGCGCTGACGTTGTCGCAGTGCTCGCATGTCACGTGAGACCAGGTGTTGGCCGTCACTTTCTTGGCGCCGCGCGCGACCACATCCGATTTCCCGAAGGACTGCACTTCGTCGCAGTCGATGGCTGTAACAGTGGCCAGCTCGTTGGCCGTGAGCTTCTTGCACTTGGACACCCGGAAGTGCCCCTGCAGGACTCCGGTGACGGTGACCGACGTGTCGTCCGTCACCGTGAATGCGAAGTCCTGACGGTTGGGCGGCTCGATGCGCGTCTTGTCGGCGACGGTGATCAAGACGTCGCCGTTGAGCACCTTCAGTGAGAGCGTGCCCTTGAACTTGAGGGTGCGGGTGTTCGAAATATTGACGGTGACGTTTCGATCGAGGCTCTGCGCCTTGCTCCCACTCACGTCGTACAGCTCGGACGACTTGATGGTGACACGACCGGACCCGGTTAGCTCGAGCTTGACCGCATCGGCCGGAACGTGGACTGGCCTGAAGAACAGCCAGCCGATGACCATGACGGCCGCCAAGGCGGCGACGCCTATCAGGCTGATGCGGATGATGAGCGGCGCGAAGCCTGTCTTGTTCGGACTCATGCGATTTGACCTCCCGCGGGCGTGGTATTACCGGCGGCGGCGGCCCCAGCCGTCGCCGGCGTTAGAAACAACGCTTGTCTAAAGTCCGTCCTTCGTTGCCGCCGGTCAGGAGCGAGCGGCAGCCGCGCACAGCTCCAGGTACTTGCCGATGGCGCGCCCGGCGGTCGACTCCCCCATGCCGTATTCGGTGAGGGAGTTGTCTACCACCTGAGCGGACCGCGTGGAGACGAGGCCGCTGAGGCTCTGAACCATGTTGGTCTCGTACGCGAAGACCACGTGCTTGCACTCGCCGGTGGACGAGTCTTCACAAACGGTGTGGACGCAGTGACCGTACTCGATCACCAACAATGCCGTGGCCACCGTCCCCGTATCGCCGGCGGCGACGAGATGGCAGCCCGGCAGACCGCACGGGTTGTAGTGTACCAACTCGCTTTCCCGGTGCTCAAACACCTGAAGCAGGAGTCCCGTGTATCCGGTCTGCCGCGCGATCTCGTCGTGCCGCCTGCTCTTCTCGTTCTCGACGTCCCAGCCGGACACGGTGTAGAGTCCCTTGGCCCGGGACTCCAGCTCCATGCGAACGAGCGCGTCGTTCGGCTCGCACCAGTCCGGCGGGTAGATCTTTCCGATGCGCTGCAGCACTGTCTCCACGGCTTCTGCCTTGACAATGACTTTGCCGGCCTTGTCGGCGATCTCGATCGGCAGACCGCCGAACATGCGGTTCACCGAGAAGGCGAACCGGGAGTCGCTGCCCGGGTCCTGGTAGCCGACGCGCTTGAGCTCGGTCCAGGCATGCGGGTAGATCACCCGCGCCTGTATCTTGTGCACCGTCCCCGTGTCCGCGGGCTGCGTGACCGGCGTGCCGACGCCGAATACTTCCGACTGTTTTCCCTGCATAAGTCTCCTTCCGTGTAGAAGTTGGTTCAAGCCAGGCGGCTGTTGCCGGCAGCCGCCGTATCGCCTGTATCCAAGCGGACGCTGTCAGGAGCGCGCGTGCTCGACGTGGGCGGAGGTCGAAGGCTTGCCGTCCAGCTCGGCACGGTCGTGCAGCCGGACCCGCGACCAGCCCTGGGCGCTGACGCGACTGTCGTCGAAGGCCTCGCACACGGTCGTGCCTTTCACCGTACCGTGGCAAGCGTCGTGCAGCTCCAGCTTGCAGTGGTCGTGGGTCTCCACGCGCACACGCCCGTGCGCCGTCACGACCAGGCCGACGCGGGCGGTGAGCTGGAGCGAACCGCGCGCGATGACGGTGCCGTTGCCCTCGACCTCGACGTCCATGTCTTCGGAGCCCTCGGCGGCGACCTTGACGCTGCCTCGCCTGGTGTGCACGGCGAAGCGTCCCCTGCCCGTCAGCGTCACTTTCAGCTCCTCGTTTTCCGTGGAGACGTCCGCTTCGCCACCGGCGGGAATGACAAGGACGGCTCTGTCCTTCAGTAGCCGATGCTCCTTGCCCCCGGACTGATACACCTCGTGCGACACGACCTCATGAGAACCGTGACCGTATTTCATGTTTGCCTCCCGCCCTGTGGGCGTAAGGGACCAAAACGAAACCCCGCGTCGACCGACGACGGGAACAGTGCACGCCTGCAAAAGCTAAGACGACAGACCGCAGCCGGCGCCCTGTATACCCACAGTCACTTCCACCTCCGCGCCCGCGGAGAGAGAAACGTTTCGAAAATGGGGATGGAACAGGCTTTTGGCTGTGATTCTGTTCGTGGGTTCAGAGTTGAGTACAGAAGTTGACAGTACAGTAGGACCAAATCCGCGTATAGAACAAGCCAGTATTGGCCTGGTGACGAAGCTCGCGCGGGGGTACGGAAACCTATGACCCGACAGCAAGCTCTTGAGTCGAGACCTTGTCCTGGTGCGGATATGCTCCGCGCCAGTCAGTGGAATTTATGGGGTGTCTGTCAGTCCAAAACGAGGGCGCATCTGTAAAGACGCTCTAATTCGTGGATTTCCCACTATTCTGAGCGCTCATCTATTGCTTAGCTAGCAGATAGACTGATCAATGCACCCGCTTCTACACGTAAGTCTGATCAGATTTGTATTCGCTGCGACTCTGAGCGCAGCGATCGAGACCTTGTAGCCGCGTTCAGTCACTGACAGAGGGGTCCTACCCTGAGTGACCGAACAGTGCTATTCCTCGCGCAAATTCGCGGCACTTTCAAGAGGGGAAACACTACCCGACAAGGTTCAAAAATGTTTCGCTGAAAGCGCGGACCAGCCACCCAAAATTGCGTGAACTTGCGGACTGGGTCCGGGGTTGAACTCGCTGTTGAGCCGTTCAAGAGGAAGTTGATCGGAGATATCCCCTTGGCAATATCGTGGATTCATGGTTTCAACTCACACCCACTGAATCGGGAGGAAAAGGCGACATACAACACAGATAGAGACAGCGTTACCAGAGATTACCAGTCGCCGCAATAGCGGCGGGAAGCAGCCGGGAAGAGGCCGGCTGGCTGTTTCTCAACAACAGGCCAATACTCAAGGTTCAAAGACATGCGCACATTGCAGAACGTCAACGTCAACAACCGCTTCCTACTACTTCTATCGTGCGTGCTCGCGCTGAGCGCTTGCGTGGGAGTCGACGAACAGACCGAGTCGATCGATTTCGGAGCGCTGGTCACCGAATACAGTGATGGCACGAATCATCTGCCGAACAAAATTCCGATCCCGGATGCCAGCGGTGTGTTCACGACCGTGAGCTCGTCGGGATCCATCGATCTAAACAACGAATTCTTCCAGGACCTGGGCACCAACGGTCGGCGCTGCGTGAGCTGCCACTTGCCGACGGCGGGTTGGTCGATCACTCCGAAGCAGCTCCAGGATGTGTTCGATGCCACGAAAGGCGGCGTGCTCAACGACGGATTGGGACTTGGCGCCGTGTTCAGGACGGTGGACGGCTCTACCACGCCGAACGCGGACGTCTCCACGCTGGACAAGCGCCGGCAAGCGTACAGCATGTTGCTGAAGAAGGGCTTGATCCGGGTGGGACTGCCGGTGCCAGCCAATGCCGAGTTCGAGCTGATCAAGGTCGATGACCCATACAAGTTCGCGAGCGCGGCCGAGCTCTCGCTGTTCCGCCGGCCGCTGCAGATCGCCAACCTCAAGTTCATCAGCACGGTCATGTGGGATGGTCGGGAGGTGGTGCCCGGACAGAGCGTGGCCTTCGACCTCACCAACCAGGCGAATACGGCGGTGGTCACGCATGCCCAGGGTCAACCGCTGACCGACGCGCAACGGGCCTCGATAGTCCAGTTCGAGGGTGCACTGGCCAGCGCGCAGATCATCGACAACCAGGCCGGCGACCTGCGGGACGATGGCGCCCAGGGTGGTCCCGATCAGATCTTGGCCCAGCCGTTCTATATCGGCATCAACGACAACTTCGGCGACCGTCTGACCGGCGCGCCGTTCAACCCGGTGGTGTTCACAATCTTTGCGTCCTGGACCAACGCGGTCGGCTCGGCGGCAAAGGCACGGCAGTCAGTAGCGCGCGGGCAGGCGCTGTTCAACAGCCACCCGATTGCAATCGCGGGGGTGTCCGGGATCAATGACGAGGCTGTATTCGGGAAGCCGGCGGTGCTGACGGGGACGTGCAGTACCTGCCACGACACGCCCGACGCAGGCAGCCACTCGGTGGTCGCCCCGCTCAACATCGGTGTGTCGGACGCCTCGCGCCGGACAGCCGACATGCCGCTGTACACGTTCCGCAACAAGACCACCGGCGAGGTCGTGCAGGTGACCGACCCCGGTCGCGGACTGATCGACGGGAAGTGGAGCCACATTGGTCGCTTCAAAGGACCGACCCTGCGCAACCTGGCGTCCCGGGCTCCCTATTTCCACAACGGCTCCGCCGACGACCTCGGCTCTGTCGTTAGCTTCTACAACCAGCGCTTCCACATCGGCTTCACCTTGCAGGAAAAGGCCGACCTCGTGGCCTTTCTCGGCTCGCTGTAGCTCGACCGGCGACGATCTCGGTGCTTGGAAGAGTTCGTTAGCAGCTTCAACACGGACCGCAGTTCTGGCAAGAGCCGGCGTAGGAGACGACGGCGAGTAACTAAAGTTGCCAGTGGGAGCCCTGGCGGTAGACAGTCGGCCAGGACAGAGGCGCGCCAGACCGGTGGGCTCTCAGGCTTTGCCCGCCCGTAAGTGTTCTTGCGGCGCTATGCGCCGCCGGGCAGGGTCCTGGGGAGCGCACTGAGAATTGCACTGTGTCAGAAGCTGGAAGGACCGAAACCCGAGTCCGCGTAGCTTGCCGACTATGATGGTGCAGCGCGACTAAAACCCTCGCGAGTGCCCTATCTAGCCGACCGATCCTGGCATGGGACATCCTACCGGGAGAAAATCCAGCAGATCTTCGACGCTTTTCGACCTTTTTGGACACGTTTTGGCAGAAAGCGGCCCCGGGTCGTTGCTATACTGTATGAACTAGTAGAACAAAAACATTGAAGCAGCT
>Ga0066388_100003339_pt1 | contig 10348 bp, 9 predicted proteins | sample PanSoiMetaGPlot6_FD_64539 | JGI IMG/M metagenome (GOLD analysis project Ga0066388, IMG submission 64539) | Tropical forest soil microbial communities from Panama analyzed to predict greenhouse gas emissions - Panama Soil - Plot 6 (Hybrid Assembly) | ecosystem: Environmental > Terrestrial > Soil... | reverse complement strand
GGAAGGGAGGCGGCCAGGTGCTGCCAACGGTGGCGGAGGTGCTCGCGCTGGACGTGGTGCGGCGGGGGCAGCCGCAGGTGGTGGCAGGAACGGACCGGCTCGAGACACCGGTCCGGTGGGTGCATGCGATCGAGCTGGCCGACGCGGCCCGGCTGCTGCGCGGCGGTGAACTGGTGCTGACCACGGGGATCGCGCTGCCGGACGAGGGCCCGCTGCTCGACGCCTACGTCGCGGACCTGGCCGCCGTGGGGGTCGCCGGGCTTGCCGTGGAACTGGGCCGCCGGTATACCGGCGGGCTGCCGGCCAGCTTCGTCGCCGCCGCGGAGTCGCACCGGCTGCCGCTGATCGTGTTCGGCCGGGAACTCCCGTTCGTCGAGATCACCGAGGCGGTGCACGCCCGGATCATCGACGACCAGCTCGACCAGCTGCGCGCCTCGGCCCGGCTGCACGAGGTGTTCACCGACCTGGCGGTGGCGGGCGCGGGCCCGGCCGAGATCCTGCGCCAGGCGGCCCTGCTGGCGGGCCGGCCGGTGATCCTGGAGGACCTGTCGCACCACGTGCTGGCCTGCGAGCCCGCCGGAGCGGACCCGGCCGCGCTGCTCGACGGCTTCGAGGCGCGCTCCCGTGCGGTCGCCCGGGGCGAGCGAACCAGCTACGACGCGCCGTCCGGCTGGCTGGTCAGCATGGCCGGCGCGCGCGGCGAGGACTGGGGCCGGGTCATCCTGGTCTGCGGCGCGCTGCCGGGCCCCGGTGACCAGGTGCTGGTGGAGCGCACCGCGACCGCGCTCGCGCTGGCCCGGTTGCTCACCCGCCAGCACGAGAGCCTGGAACGGCAGGCCCACGCGACGCTGATCGGCGACATCGTGGCCGGCGCCTACCCCGACCTGGACGAGGCGGCGGCCCGCGCCCGGGCCCTGGGCGTCCAGGTGACCGGGCGGCAACTCCTGACCATTGTGATCACCTTCCGTCACGGGCGGCGGGGGTTGCCGGCCCACGCCGTGGCGGCCAAGGTGGCCGACGCCCTGGCCGACGCGTGCCGCGGCGAGCGGATCCCGGCGCTGGTGGGCCCGCTCGGCGAGGAAAGTGTCGGCGCCCTGCTGTCCCTGGACCGGCACGCACCGGGCGACCCGGCGCTCGGCGCGGTCTGCGCGGCTACCCGGCGGCGGCTGCCCGGTGACGACCTGGTGATCGGGGTCGGGTCACCCGTCGCGACCCTGGCCGATGCGCGCCGCTCTCTGCTGGAAGCACAGCAGGTCGCGGGCGCCGCGGCCCAGCCGCCGGCGCCCGGCCGGTCCCGCCCCTACTACCGGCTGGCCGACCTGCGGTTGCGCGGCCTGCTGCACCTGCTGGGCGGCGACGCCCGCCTCGCCATGTTCGTGGACCGGGAACTCGGCGCGCTGATCGCCCACGACCTGGCGCACGGCACCGGGCTGACCAAGGTGCTCGGCGCCTACCTGGCCGAGGGCGGCAACAAGGCCGCGGCCGCGGCGCGGGCGCACCTGGCCCGGCCCACGCTCTACGAGCGGCTGCGGCTCATCGAGCGAATCCTCGGGGTGAGCCTGGAGTCGGCGGAGTCGCGAACCTCGCTGCACGTCGCCCTGCTCGCCGTGCTGGCCGGCCACCATCCCCGCGGACGGCTGGCCGCCGGCTAGCACCGGCACCGGGTCGCCGGCCACGTCCCACGGGTACAGGTTCGCCCGCGCTCGCACGCTCGGCCTCCCGGCCTCAGCCGGGGATCTCGGCGTCCAGGTCGGGCAGGGTGAACTCGCCGCCGAGGTAGCGGAGCACCGGGTCGGCAGGATCGGGCTCACCGAACTCGGCGATCACCTCGCCCGCCAGCGACTCGGCGTCGTCCTGGGGGGTATACCCGAGCGCTGCGGCCTCCCGCAGGCTGACCCAGCCGCCGCGGGTGTTGGCCGAGACGCCGAAGACGACCCGGAACCCCGGGTGTGGCGCGGTCAGGCACGCCTCGAATAGCCGCCCGGCGTCGTCCGGGGACAGCCAAGTCGACAGGCCCCGGGGGCTGGGCGGCTTGTCGGAGCAGGTCAGGATGCGGATGCAGATCGTATCCAGGCCGTACCGGTAATGGTAGAGGCCGGCCAGGGCCTCACCGGCCACCTTGCCCACGCCGTAGTAGGTGTCCGGCGCGGGAAACGCGTAGTCGGGTACCGGGAAGCTCTCCCGCGGCGCGAACCCGACCGCGTGGTTCGACGAGGCGAAGATCACCCGCGGTGCGCCCGCCCGCCGCGCCGCCTCGAAGGCCACGTACGTGCCCTGGATGTTGACCTGGAATATCTCCTCCCACGACGCCTCAGTCGCGATATTCGCCAGGTGGATCACGGCCGAGGCGCCACGGCACGCGGCGCTCATCGCGTCCATGTCGGTGACCGAGGCCGAGACCACCTCCTCGGCGGGCCCGGCGGTGAGCTCGGCTACGTCGAGCAGGCGCAGGGTCCGGCCGGGCCGGGCCAGCCGCGGGCGCAGCATGGTCCCGATCCGCCCGGCCGCGCCGGTGATGAGGATCGTTGGCACGCCAGCCAACCTTAGCGGGCCCCCGGCCCCGTCCGGCGGGCCGGGTCAGGGCGGCATGGATCTACGGGACACGCCCTACTGCGGGTTGGGCTCGGGGTCGGGGGTGCTGCCGGGGCGGGCCAGGAACTCGAAGTCGCAGCCCTCGTTGGCCTGGGTGACCTGCTCGCTGAACAGCGCGCCGTAGCCGCGGCTGTACCGGGGTGGCGGGGGCTGCCAGGCGGCCCGGCGGCGGGCCAGCTCGGCGTCGTCCACCTCGAGCCGCAGCACTCGCTCGGGCACGTCCAGCGTGATCGGGTCGCCGCTGCGGACCAGCGCGAGCGGGCCGCCCGCCCACGACTCGGGCGCGACGTGCAGGACGCAGGCGCCGTAGCTGGTCCCGCTCATCCGCGCGTCGGAGATCCGCACCATGTCCCGGATCCCGCGGGCCAGCAGGTACCTGGGGATGGGCAGCATGCCGTACTCGGGCATGCCCGGCCCGCCCCGCGGCCCGGCGCCGCGCAGCACGAGCACCGACTCCGGGGTGACGCCGAGCGCCGGGTCGTCGATCCGCTCCTGCATCTGCGCGTAGCTGTCGAAGACCACGGCGGGCCCGGTGTGGGTGAGCAGGCCCGGCTCGGCGGCGAGCGGCTTGATGACCGCGCCGTCCGGGGCCAGGTTGCCGCGCAGCACGGCCAGCCCGCCGTCTTGTGACAGGGCGTTGTCCGGCGGCCTGATCACGTCGGGGTTCCAGACCTGCGCCGGTGCCAGGTTCTCGCCCAGCGTCCGGCCGCTCGCGGTGACCCGGCCGGTGTGCAGGGCACCGGGTACCTGGGTGAGCTGGGCCAGCAGCGCGGGCAGGCCGCCGGCGTAATAGAAGTCCTCCATCAGGTAGGCCCCGGTGGGCCGGACGTTCGCGAGCACCGGAATGCGGCGGGAGGTGACGTCGAAGTCGTCGAGCGTCAGCCGCACCCCGCACCGCCCGGCCATCGCGATCAGGTGGATCACCGCGTTCGTGGACCCGCCCAGGGCGAGCACGGCGGCGACCGCGTCCTCGAACGCCTCCCGGGTGAGGATGTCCGCCGGGGTCAGGCCCTCCCAGACCATCTCCACGATCCGGTTCCCGCTCGCTGCCGCCATCCGGTAGTGGGCGGAGTCGGGCGCTGGGATGGACGCGGCACCGGGCAGCGTCATGCCCAGCGCCTCGGCGGCGGAGGTCATGGTGGACGCGGTGCCCATGGTCATGCAGTGGCCGGGCGAGCGGGCGATGCCGCATTCCAGGTCGGCCAGCTCACAGTCGCCGATCAGACCGGCCCGGTAGTCGTCCCAGAACTTCCACATGTCGGTGCCGCTGCCCACCGGCTGGTCCCGGTAGTTGCCCCGCAACATCGGGCCGGCCGGGACGTAGATGGCGGGCAGCCCGGCGCTCGCCGCGCCCATGATCAGCGCGGGCGTGGTCTTGTCGCAGCCGCCCATCAGCACCGCGCCGTCGGCCGGGTAGGAGCGCAGCGTCTCCTCCACCTCGATGGCCAGCAGGTTCCGGTACAGCATCGGGGTCGGCTTGCAGTACGTCTCGGACAGGGTGGAGACGCCGAACTCCACCGGGAAGCCGCCCGCCTGCCACACCCCCCGCTTGACCTGCTCGGCGCGTTCCCGCAGGTGCATGTGACACGGGTTCAGCTCGGACCAGGTGTTGAGGATGGCGATGACCGGCCTGCCCTGGTGCTCGGTGGCGTCCACCCCGAGCTGGCGCATCCGCGACCGGTGCGCGAACGAGCGCAGGCTCGTCGGGCCGAACCAGGTGGCGCTGCGCAGCGTTTCCGGGGTCCGCCTCATCGCGGGCCTCCGGCGGCTAGCCCCCACCCAGCCAGGATCTGCCCGATCTGGCCGCGTACCTCGTCGGCCACCCGGTGGCTGGGCGGGCGCACGTCCGGGGTCACGGGGATCGCGGCCACCGTCGCCAGCGTGGCGCGAAGCTGATCGGCGGCCCCGGGGTTGGGGGTCATCGGCATTCCTTCCGGCCGCAGCGAGCGCGCGCCTCCACGCCAGGAGAGCGCACCCTCATCCGATCAAACGTGCGACGTGGCGGTCACCCCTCCAGGTTGCTCATCACGTGCTTGATCCGCGTGTAGTCCTCGAACCCGTAGACCGACAGGTCCTTGCCGTACCCGGAGTGCTTGAACCCGCCGTGCGGCATCTCGGACACGAACGGGATGTGCGTGTTGATCCAGACCGCGCCGAAGTCCAGCCGCCGCGCCATCCGCATCGCCCGGCCGTGGTCCTTGGTCCACACGCTGGCGGCCAGCCCGTACTGCACCCCGTTCGCCCAGCGCAGGGCCTCGTCCTCGTCCGTGAAGCGCTGCACGGTGATGACCGGGCCGAAGATCTCCTGCTGGATCATCTCGTCGTCCTGGTGTAGACCTGCCACCACGGTGGGTGCGAAGCAGTAGCCGCGCTCCCCCACCCGGCTGCCTCCCGTCACCACCTGCGCATGGCCGGGGCGCCGGGCCAGGAAGCCCTCCACCCGCGCCAGCTGGACCGGGTTGTTCAGCGGCCCGTAGTCCGCTTCGGGTACGTCGAGGCCGCCAACCGTGGTCTTGGCCGCCTCCTCGGCGAGGGCTGCGGTCAGGTCCTCGGCGATGCCGGGTCCGGCCAGCACCCGGGTGGCCGCCGTGCAGTCCTGCCCGGCGTTGAAGTACGCGGCCGGCGCGATGCCCGCCGCGGTGGCCGCCACGTCGGCGTCGCCGAACACGATCACCGGCGCCTTGCCGCCAAGTTCCAGATGCACCCGCTTGAGGTCTGCGGCCGCGGCCCGCGCGACCTCCATGCCGGCCCGCACCGAGCCGGTGATCGACACCATCCGCGGGATGTCATGCGACACCAGGGCCCGGCCGGTGTCCGGGTTGCCGCAGATCACGTTGAACACGCCGGGCGGCAGGAACTCGGCGGCGATCTCGGCCAGCAGCAGCGTGCTGACCGGGGTGGTGTCCGACGGCTTGAGCACGACCGTGTTGCCGGCGGCGATGGCCGGGGCGAACTTCCACACGGCCATCATCATCGGGTAGTTCCAGGGCGTGACCTGGGCACAGACCCCGACCGGCTCGCGGCGCAGCACCGAGGTGTGCCCGGCCATGTACTCGCCCGCGGACGTGCCCTGCAGGATGCGGGCCGCACCGGCGAAGAACCGTAGCTCGTCCACCAGCGGCGGGATCTCCTCGGCCATCGTGATCCCCACCGGCTTGCCGGTGTTGCGGCATTCCGCGGCGACGATCTCATCGGCCCGTGCCGCCGTCGCGTCCGCCATCCGCAGCAGCGCCAGGCTCCGCTCCGCCGGCGTGGTGTCGCGCCAGCCTTCGAACGCACCGGCGGCGGCGCGCAGCGCGGCGTCGACATCGGCCGGGCCGGAGACCGGGGCCCGCGCGTACGGCTCGCCCGTGCTCGGGTCGACGACCTCACTTGTCTGGCCGGACGCGGCGGCGACGTACTCCCCGTTGACGAAGTTGTGCAACATCGCAGAGCTCACGGCTTCGACCCTGGCAGACATTCGAATCGTTCACAAGTGATTCCGTAGCGGATAGCATTACAATCTACTAATTCAGTTGACGAGGCCCCGCGGCATGGCACGATGGCCCTTGCGAAGGAGGAGGCGACCGCATGGCTCACACGCCCGGGACTGCCGTCGTCCCAGTGCCCGCCGCCGCCACCGCGGGACGCCGCGGCCGGTTCGGCCGACCGGCCCCGGCCCGCGTCGTCCTCGACGAGGTTTCCAAGATGATCATCGAGCAGTTGCAGCAGGACGGCAGGCGCTCCTACGCGTCGATCGGCAAGGCGGTGGGGCTCTCCGAGGCCGCCGTCCGGCAGCGGGTCCAGCGGCTCATCGACGGCGGGGTCATGCAGATCGTCGCCGTGACCGATCCCATGACACTGGGCTTCCGCCGGCAGACCATGATCGGCATCAAGTGCGAGGGCGACCTCGAGCGGGTGGCCGACCACCTGGCCGACATGGACGAGATCGACTACGTGGTGATCACCTCGGGATCGTTCGACCTCCTCGTGGAGGTGGTCTGCGAGGACGACGACCACTTGCTGGAGATCCTCAGCCGGGTGCGCGGCGTCCCGAGCGTCACCAGCACCGAGACCTTCGTGTACCTGAAGCTCCGTAAGCAGACCTACAGCTGGGGGACCAGATGACCAGTGACCACGCGGCCGACCTCACCTCCGAGACGCTAGAGGCCAGGGCGCGCCGCCACCTGTGGCTGCACTTCACCCGCATGTCGTCCTACCAGGGCAACGACGTGCCGGTGATCGTGCGGGGGTCCGGCCAGTACGTTTACGACACCCGGGGCAAGCGCTACCTGGACGGGCTGTCGGGCTTGTTCGTCAGCCAGATCGGGCACGGCCGGGCCGAGGTGGCCGAGGCGGGCGCCCGGCAGGCCACCGAGCTGGCCTACTTCCCGCTGTGGTCGTATGCGCACCCGCGGGCGATCGAGCTCGCCGAGCGGCTGGCCGTCCTCGCGCCTGGTGATCTCAACCGGGTCTTCTTCACCAACGGCGGCTCGGAGGCGGTCGAGTCGGCGTGGAAGATGGCCAAGCAGTACTTCCGGACCATCGGGGAGCCCAGCCGGTACAAGGTGCTCAGCCGAGAGATCGCCTACCACGGCACGTCGATGGGCGCGCTGGCGATCACCGGGCTTTCGGACATCAAGACGCCGTTCGAGCCGCTGCCGCCGGGCGGCGTGCGGGTGCCCAACACGAACTTCTACCGCGCACCGGGCTTTGTAGCCGATGACGTTACCGCCTTCGGCCGGTGGGCCGCCGACGAGATCGAGCGCGCGATCCTGCGGGAGGGCCCGGACTCGGTCGCCGCCGTCTACCTGGAGCCGGTGCAGAACTCCGGGGGCTGCTTCCCGCCGCCGCCCGGTTACTTCGCCCGGGTCCGCGAGATCTGCGACCGCTACGGGGTCCTGCTGGTGTCGGACGAGGTCATCTGCGCGTTCGGCCGGCTCGGCTACTACTTCGGCTCACAGCGCTACGGTTACCAGCCGGACGTGATCACCTTCGCCAAGGGCGTCACGTCAGGCTACGCGCCGCTCGGCGGGATGATCGTGAGCGACCGGCTGATGGAGCCGTTCGGCACCGGCCCCACGACGTTCCTGCACGGCATTACCTTCGCCGGTCACCCGGTGTCGGCCGCGGTGGCCCTGGCCAACCTCGACGTGTTCGAGAAGGAAGACCTGCTCGGCAACGTCCGGGCGAACGAGGATGCCTTCCGGGCCACGCTAGGGAAGCTGATGGACCTGCCGATCGTGGGCGATGTGCGGGGAGACGGATTCTTCTACGGCATCGAGATGGTCAAAGAGAAGACGACCCGGGAGACGTTCACCGGCGAGGAGTCCGAGCGGCTGCTGCGCGGCTTCCTGTCGCACGCCCTCTACGATGCCGGGCTGATCTGCCGCGCCGACGACCGGGGGGACCCGGTAATCCAGCTCGCCCCACCGCTGACCTGCACGCAGGAACACTTCGACGAGATCGAGCAGATCTTGCGGAGCGTCCTCACCGAGGCTTGGAAGCTGATCTGAGCACCGGACGCGGCCGGTCCAGCCGGGCCGCGCAGCCGTCACCGGCCGCGCCGTCAGGCCGCGCGGTCAGCGCGCGCCGAAGTGCCGGGCGCTCGGATAGCCCTGGCCGCCGTCCACCACGATGTTGGCGCCGGTGATCCACGACGCCCGGCGCGACAGCAGGAAGACGACCACGTCTGCGACCTCCTCCAGGCGGCCGAGGCGCCCGAACGGGAACTGGCTGCCCAAGAACGCGGCGAAGTCCCGCGGGTTCTCCGTGCGGAAGCGGTCCCAGCCGCCGCCGGGGAACATGATCGAGCCAGGGCTCACCGCGTTCACCCGGATCCCGGCCGGGCCCAGTTCGGCCGCGGCCGTGGCGGCGAGGTGAATCTCGGCGGCCTTGGCGACCGCGTACGTGGTCCGGGGGGCCGGGCGCATGCCGGTGATGGACGAGATGATCACGCAGGAGGCCGTGGCCGAATCCCTCAGATAGGGCAGGCCGGAGCGGATCAACTCGGCTGCGTGCCCCGCGTTCAGCGAAAACGTGGCGGTGAAGTCGCCGGGCGCGGAGTCGGCGAGATTTCCGCCGACCGTGCCGCCCACGTTCGCGACCAGGTGGTCGAGGCCGCCCAGTACGCCGGCGATCCGGTCGACGGCAGCGGTGAGCGCGGCGGTTTCGGTGACGTCGGCGGCGACGGCTGCCACCGGCACGCCGTGCGTTTCCAGCCGTCCGGCGGCCGCGGCCAGGCCGTCGGCGTCGCGGGCGACGATCCCCACGCCCGCCCCTTCGGCGGCCAGCGCTTCGGCGATGGCCAGGCCGATGCCGCGGCTGCCGCCGGTGACCAGGGCGCGAGCACCGCGCAGGCCAAGGTCCATGCCCAGAGGGTATCGGGACTGACCCGCCGCGCGGCCTCAGCCGTTTATCACCTCCAGCGAGATGTCGGTTCCGGCCAGGGCCTTGCTGACCGGGCAGGCGTTCTTGGCCTGCCCGGCGATCTCCGCGAACTGTGCTGCGGTCACGCCCTCGGCCGAGCCGCGCACGGTCAGCTTGCTGCCGGTGATCCGGAAGCCGCCGGCCGGGTCCGGGCCGAGGCTGACCTGCGCACCAACGTCGAAGGCCTGGCCGGTGCCGCCGGCATCGCCCAGCAGCGCCGCGAACTGCATGGCGAAACATGCCGCGTGGGCCGCGGCGATGAGCTCCTCCGGGCTGGTGACGCCCCCTGCCTCCTCGGCTGCCCGCCGGGGGAAGCTGACCTCATACCGGCCGACGCCAGAACTGACCAGATCCACCGTGCCGGTGCCGTCCTGGAGGCCGCCGGTCCATGTCGTGCGGGCGCTACGGCTGGGCATCGTTACTCCTTCTCCTCGGGGGGTGGCCGCAGCCGCCGGCAGGGGCGGCCGGGCCGTTGGCCCACAGCTTGCCACCGTCCGGCACCGCCGGCCGGGCTCTTCCCCCGGGTGACCACCACGACCCTTGGCGCCAGGAGCCGGGTCAATGGCCGAACTTCACGTTGCTTCCGGCCACGCCGATCACCACGCCGCGCGGGCTCACCTGGACCGACCGTACCGTGAGCCCCAGCGGGAGCGCCGGGATCTGCAGGACGACATCGCGGATCGGGGCGAGCAGCGCGGCCGGAACCCCGCTGGAGGAGACGATGCGGAAGCTGATCTCGTTCCGTGCCGTCTGTTTCACCCGGGCGATGGCCGAGGCCGCGATCACCTGAAGGTTGGCGCTGAGCTTCACCATGTGCGGCCCGTCGCTGCTGATCTGCAGCCCGGGCACGGCCGCCAGGCCCGGCAGCCGGGCCAGGCTGGCGAACGGGATCAGGCCGGTGCCCGTGACCCGCGCGATGGTGCCCGATTGGTAGCCGGAGTCGAGCGTGATGTTCTTGGCGTGGACGTCGATGCTCGCCGTGACCGAGCCGACCGGAAACCGGGGCGCGGTGACCACGACGCCTTGGAGATGCCTGCTGATGAGCTGGGTCAGGAAGGGGAAGCCCTCAACCGACACGTTGGGGCGCACGGGGAAGCCTTCGTCCTGGAGCGTGGTCGCGATCCGTCTCGCCGTGTAGGCGGCCGCCGCCCGGTCCAGGGCGAAGAGCAGGCCGGCGATCACCAGCAGGACGATGATGATCACGATGAACACCTTCCGGCCGTGCCGCCGGGGCGCGGCCACGGGGGGCGTCATGGCAGATGGGCGGTCTGGTCGGCCGGTACCTGCCCGGAGTCAGTGTCTACCACGAGTAGCTTCGTGCCCTCTGGTTCAGCGCGAACTGCCTGGG
>Ga0066388_100003338_pt1 | contig 10349 bp, 8 predicted proteins | sample PanSoiMetaGPlot6_FD_64539 | JGI IMG/M metagenome (GOLD analysis project Ga0066388, IMG submission 64539) | Tropical forest soil microbial communities from Panama analyzed to predict greenhouse gas emissions - Panama Soil - Plot 6 (Hybrid Assembly) | ecosystem: Environmental > Terrestrial > Soil... | reverse complement strand
AGAAAGCGCCAATGGCTCGCAGCGCCCCGACCCGGCGATACAGAATCCACAGCGCATCCTGCACAGCCTCCTCGATGTCATCCGAAGCGCACTGGCTACTGGCATAGCGCCGCAGTTGTGAACTGCAAAGACACAGCAGGTCTAATAACGCTTCTTCATTTCCGGCCTGCGCCGCTGCGATCAGATCATCAGTTTTTGTGTCCATGGCCGTAAGCCCAATTTATTTTCGACGAACACTTCGTTTGCGGCCCGCCATCGCGCACATTGGGCAAAAGCCAATCATCGCTGTAGCCGCAGCAATCAATCCCAGAAAGCCAAATGCCCATCCGGCGGCCGTGCCCGCGTACCAGGCTGCGCAAACGCCCATCAACACAGCCCCGCCTAATCGCACGCCGCGCTCCCAAACCGGAAGGTTCTTTCGATAAAACATACGCCTCGATCCCTCTTAAAGTTGCTCACGTCATAAGAGTGGGCGACAAGGGCGAAAACGATTCGCGGTGACCGGGTTTTTTTAGCCCTCTAACGGGCAGCTTGGATATTGGCAAGCTCCCGCCCGCATCGTAAGCAGTAAATGGCGCCACGACAACGTGGAATCCGTGAACGGTAGCTCTTGTGATGTGAATGGTCGTCAAATGGGCAAAGCCGCACTATCAACTCGATTCTTCGCTAGGGCGGCGCAAACATCGGCGGGCGACGGATTGGCTGCGATGAGATGGTCGCCGTCCAGCATCACGCACTGTTCGATGCTATCGGCCAACGCTTCGGCGAGGGTTGACTTTTCCTATGCCAAGTGGGCAATTGAGAATGATGATCATACGCCCAGCGCATCGAAGAAGCCCGCGGTGACGGTATACCCCCGTGTAGAGTTCCGGCGATCCATTGCCTTGCAAATCGAAATCTTCGTTGCGAAAAGCGACAAATGCGGCAAAGGACTTACTCTGTGCATACCAGAGCGTTTTGCCTGTAGCCGCTTCAAGCGCCACGACAAATTCCTGCTCGCCCCGGCTATACATTGTGTACAACCGCCCGGCTTCCGCTACGACGGAAGAATGGCCTTCGCCGAGTTCGCGGCTCCACAACCGTTTCGGGCCAGCAGCAGGCCAGGATTCAGCCAATCCTTTGGCCTCCGTCATAAAATTGCGCTGCGGACCGCCCCATTGCGTCCAGGTTTGTGCAGTGGCCTGGGCTTGCAAGAAAATCAAGCCAAAGCTGAGACCGATCATGAGTGACAAAAACTCTGGCGAAGTTTTGGTAGTTGCTTTCATGCGAGATACCATTCAGTTGCTGACAACCTGCTTACCGCCCTAACAATAATGTGACGGCGTTGCCTTCAAAGCTGGCGGCGGCAATATCCAGCTTACCGTCCTTGTTAATGTCGCCCAGTGTCAAGTGATAGGCGCCCGGTCCAGCGCGAAAAGGCGAGCCGGGCGCAGGCGTAAAGCCGCCATTCTGTCCGAGCAAAACCGTGACGCTTTGCACCGTGGCGGCAATCAAATCGCTCTTTTGATCGTGGTTCACATCTGCGATGGCGATGTCGAAGGCTTCCGTTCCCAGACTATAGGGGGACGCCGCTGCGGGAGTGAAGTCGCCATTGCCGCGATTCAGCAAAACGCTCAGTGAATGGTGGCTATCAGTGATCAGGATGTCGAGGCGCTGATCGCCATTCACATCTCCCAGCGTCACACGACGCGCGCCCAGTGGAATGGATAAGGGGGCGGCGGTGGTTTCTTTGAATTCACCTTTGCCATTGCCGCGCTGAATGATTACCCAGCCCGGCGGGGTATGGGAGCTACGCTCACCACTGGCGACGGCGAGATCAAGATGTCCATCCCCATCCATGTCGCCAAAGGCAAGTGCGTAGTCCTCCTGATCGGAACGAAAACTTGTGCGTGGCCCAGGCGCGAACCCTCCGCGCCCATCGCCTAATAACGTTGCAAACGTGTTCTGATGCCGATTGGTGGTCACAATATCCAGGTTGCCGTCTTCGTTGAGGTCTACCAAATGTAGCCCGCGAGTATACGAAGAGTTGTCGTTGCTGACCGTCAAGGGGGAACCGGCAGCCAGCTTAAAACCGCCCTTGCCATCGCCGAAGAAAATATCCACGGCATCGCGGTCGCTGTGGGAAACGGCGAGATCAGGAATCTTGTCGCCGTTCAGGTCAGCGAGTTCAATGTGGCCTGGGCGATAGGCAAGCGTAATGGGGCTGCCCGCCGCGGCCACAAATCGTCCGGCGCCATTGCCAAGCTGGACGTTGATCGCACGTTGCAGCAAATGACGTGTCACCAGATCAATTTGCCCATCGCCATTCACGTCGGTAAGCACAACTTGCCCGGAGCCTTCGCCAACCGTCACCGGCGAACCGGGCGCAGGGCTAAAGAGGGGGCTTTGCGACGCGGTTTGTCTTGCCCAACACAACATCACGAACATCACTACGAAGAGAATTCTGGACATAAGTTTTCACCCTTCAGTTTTCCTTGAGAGCTTTTATGGGGTTTTGGCCTGCAGCGCGTCGGGCCGGCCACAAGGTGGCTAGTAAGCCTATCGCCGTCATCATTGCGCAGGCTCCTGTCAGCGTCACGACATCAAATGTCGGGACGCCGTGCAATTGGCTGGCCAGGGTTTTGGCGACGGCAGCGGCGGCGAACAAACCGCCCGTGATTCCCATTGCCAAGACCAGCCCGCCTTGGCGCAAAAACATCCGCAGAATCGCGCCGGGCGTAGCGCCGAGGGCAATGCGAATGGCGACTTCGCGTTCGCGCTGCTGCACGGCATACGCGGTGACGCCATAGATGCCGAGCAATGCGATGGACGCGGCGAACAACGCGAAGCCCGTCAAGACCGACATCAGGAATCGGGGGCCGGCCAGTTGCTGTTGCGCCTGTTGGTCCAGCGCCGTACCGCCGCCGATGAGCACTGTCGGGTCAATTTCGGCGACGGTTTCACGCAAGGTCTTCAGCCAGAAAGCCGGAGGTCGCTCGCTGCGAATGAACAGCGGCGCGAAGCGGCTGGACGCCTGAAGAAAGGGCAGGTAGACATCGTGTTGATCGGCGTCCGTGTAGGTTTGCCGCACATCGTGCGCGACGCCGACAATCGTTCGCCAGACGGTAAGCGGCGCGTTGAAGGCGGTCTGATCAACCGTGCGCAACCGCTTGCCCAGCGCGCTTTCCTGCGGCCACAACCGCTGGGCGAGCGCTGCGCTGATGATCGCTACCTGCTCGGACTCCGGTCGGTCTGAAGACGTGAAGTCGCGCCCTTCTTTGAGCTTGATCCCCAGCAAATCGAAATAGCCGTCACTCACCGCAATGACGCCTGCCTGTGTGCCTTGTTTGTTGGCGGCATCCACTTCCACTGGCTGCTTCGTCGGCTCGACAAAAGGCGGGAAATTCGTCAGCGCGAAGGGCGTATTGGCCGTGGCCGAGAAGCGTTCGGCAAAGCGGTCATAGAAGCGCACAAACGCCGCCGCGTCGGGATACGCGCGGTCAGGCAAAGCGATGCGTAAACGCACTGTGCGGGCGGTCTTAAAGCCCAGATCGGTGCGCACCAGATTCAGCACGCTGCGAATCATCAAGCCGCCACCCACCAGCAACGCCAGCGAGGCCGCGACTTCGAGCGCGATCAAGCCGGAACGTGCGCGGCGCATCAGCGGGCTATCCGTGCTGCTGCGTCCTTCCCGCTGCAAAGTCTCGGCGAGTCGGCGTTGCCACGGCATCAGCAAGGGAAGAAATGAGAGCGCGAAACCAATCAGGATTCCCGCGCCACCCACAATCAACAACACCGTTGGATCAAGCGCAATTGCTGCCGTGCCGCCGGGCGCGACACGTCCTAACCGCTCTTCAATCAATGGCGCGAGCAACCGCAGCGCGAAACTGGTCAACGCGAGTCCCAGTGTCAGCGCCGCTCCGCAAATCAGACAAGCCTCAATGACCAGCATGCGCGCGATGTGACCTCCGCCCGCGCCCAAAGCAACGCGCACCGCCATTTCTTTCTGCCGCCGTAAGGCGCGTAGCAACAGCAACACTGCGACATTCATGCACACGATCACCAGCACGATGCCCGCCGCAACCGTGATCGCCAGCAACATCGGCTTCAATCCGGCAACATAGCGTTCGTGTACGGATTCCAGATGCGCGCCACCCCAATTCGGCGGGAAGGCCGTCCCTACACTTTTCACGGCTTCCGTGACGCGCTGTTCGGCAAACGCGACTGGCACGCCTGCACGCAACCGCACCATATACGCCTGCCGGGGCGTCCGCAGCGGCGTCAGCATTTCCAACACGCCGCGCTCATATCCCCGCACATAGCGGAAATCCCGCGACAATACGCCGACAATACGAAACGATTCCGCCACCCCATCTTGAGCGGCTTGCGTCGCGCGGAATGGCTGCCCCAGCGCTTTCGGATTAGCGCCGAAACGCTCCTGCCACAGCGCCTCACCAATCAACGCCACGCGGTCGGCATCCGCGCGAAAATCCGCTTCTTGCAAGGAACGCCCCAGCACAACACGCACGCCTGTCGCATCGAGCACGCCCGGCGCCGCCAACAGGCACTGCACTTCTTGCGTGTACTTGTCATCGGTCAAATAAAATCGAGTTGTGGTGGAGTAATCGGCGATCTCAACAATGTCGCTGAGAGCTTTCCAGTCCAAAGATGCTATACCGCGCGGTTCAGGCACACCCTGCGGGACATAGTTCACATGATAAAGCCGCTGCGCCGCCGGATACGGCAACGTGCGAATCAAGTAGGCATTCACGACCGCCAGCGTCGTCGCGGCCAGCGCGATTCCCAACGCCAACGAGAGTACCGCCACGGTGGTAAAGCCTTTGTGTTTGCCTAACATGCGCACGCCATAGCGCAAATCGCGCCAGAAATCTTCCAGCATGCTAATCCTCCAAAGTTCTTCTACCAGATTTGTGGTTATGTGTTGGTTCTGTTGGAGTCGGACTACGACTCACTGTTGAGTTAGACGCAACAGTCAGCCATTTTCTTCCCGATGCTGCAAAAAATTCGCTGTCAGGTCCCAAAATAATCTTGCAACCGGTCAGTTGTTACCAACCCGAAGCTAAAATACGCCTACTTCACCTTGTCGTTCGCCGAGTTTGAGGGCACGACGACGCCCTTGCGTTTCTTTCTGTCAAAGCCGATGAACGATCGATACCCGCCTGTCCCTCCGTTGCGCCACACGATTTCCGTGTCGAAGTTCTTCAAGATATGCCAGCCCAGCCCGATTTCCAGGTTTGGGATGCCGGTGTCGTGTTGCGGTTGATGCGTCTTCTACATTGCCGTCAGCAAGAAAGATTTGCTCAACCCCAGATTGGCGGCGACGACCTTCAGCATATCGTTGATGGTCGAGCGCAGCGCGCCTGCTCCCGCCAGGGTCGGGATGTCCCAATTCGCGGCGGGTATTAGCGCGGCATTGTGCCCATTGGCGAGATGCGCTTGCATGTCCGCCGTGAGCTTGACGCGTGCGCTGTCCATTTTGAGCGGCTGCGCGATGCGCGTGCGAACGAGACTTTCATAATCAGTCCCCGCACGCAAGGCGAGGATGTGACCCAGTAAGCCGACGCCGTGAGGTTGCTCTTGATGTTGGTATACGACTGTTTGAGTTCTGCGCTGAGCGGATTCGCATTTTGCGCCGGGGACGCGGCTTGAGCCTCAGCGCCTCATCGAAATCCGCAATCGCACGCGCAAAATCCTGTTTCGCAAACCAGGCGACGCCGCGGTGGCTCCAGGCCTCGGCCAGTTTCGGGTTGAGCGCGAGCGCGTGATTCAAATCGCTCATTCTCTCTGCTACTGCCCACAGACAAGTGACTACTCACACCTGAGAGCAAGTAGCGGGTCGGTGCGTGAAGCCCGGCGCGCCGGCAGGTAATTGGCCAATAAGGCCACGCCCGCGAGCAACAACGCCGCGCCTGCGAAGGTAAGCGGGTCGGTTGTCGTCACATCGTAAAGGAACCCCTTCACCAGGCGCGTTGCCGCTACCGCCCCGCCAAGCCCCAGCGCCAGACCAATCGTAACCATACTCATGCCTTCACCCAAAATCTGCCGCAGCACGTCCTGGCTTTGCGCGCCCAGCGCCAGGCGGATGACGATCTCGCGCTTGCGGCGGATAACGGCATAGGCCATCACGCCATACAAGCCCACCGCCGCCAGCCCGAGCGCCAACAGCCCGAACACCGTCAGCAGCGTAGCGGCCATGCGCGAGGTGTAAAGCGAGCTGCTTTTCTGCTCCTCTAGCGTCTTGATGTTGTAGACAGGAAGGGTTGCGTCGAGCGCCTGCGCCTCACGCCGCACGGCGGCTATCATTGCCCCTGGCTCGCCAGCGGTGCGAACGTGCAGCGCCATGTTCGAGCGATAATCCTGCGCAAAAGGTACGAACGCAGCGGGCATTCACTCGGTGACAATATTTACCCGTACATGAGCGGGAAAGAAGCCTGCGCCTTCCGGCGTAATAAGCGGCAGCCCCTCCAACACAACTTCGCGCAAGCATGGGAGCTTCGCCAGTGTGGCCAAACCGGCGTTTGTAATCCCAGCGCAGTAAGAGACGAATCGGTCAAGGCTTACTACCAGCGCTTGATAGATAATGGCACGAGGCCGGAACTGGCGCGCGTTTCTGTCGCGCGCAAGCTGGCTTCCATTGCGCTGGCCATCTGGGAGAGCCGAGAGGAGTTCGACGCCAAGAAAGCGTTTACTCAAGACAAAATTACCACTGAGGAGGCCGGTAAAATTGTGGCAGTAAGCGCGTAAGTTGTTGATAGGATTGATGGCGGTGTCCGGACTCGAACCGGAGACCTAGGGGTTATGAATCCTACCACCGACATGCGCATCTATTGCCATTTGATGCCATCTATAAACATTTGCAACGGTTTGCAGCCGCAGCGTGAGTGCATTTATTGACATCATTTTCAGTCTTTTGGCATCTAGTCCGGTCAAAAATTGGTCAAAGCGATATTCCTACAGCGATGTAAAATATCGGCCCAGGTATATGTGCATACCTTGGCGCTGCCCATTGCAACTACCACTAGCCTTGAGAGCCAAATTTTCAGCCTCTGTAGCAGGTATTCCTTTTTTTAAAGAAACCCACGAGGCGCGGGCCAAACTCTTCAAAAAGCATCCAGAAAGCGTCGGGCCCGCCATGCGCTAATCGCGCGGTGAGAATTTAGACCCGTCAATCTCGAAAAATCGAGCGATTATTTTCGACGGCGGTGAAAAATTTCCCGCTCGCGATTACGGCTGCGATATATCAGGGATTTGATTTGTCTGAATCCTTCTTTGAGCCTGTTTTTAGCCAATCCGCCGATCCATAATGACGAAACTTAACCTGGAAGCTACTTTATCGAATGTGTTTTGACACCAGCTCAGAACCACTTTTCATAGTATTTTTCTACACCGTGAATGGGTTCCCGAATTGAAGCTCATTCAATCGTTTCCAGCACTAGACTAACGACCTGCCAGTCTGCTTGTCTCAATGGTTTTGCTCCGGCGACGCCTTGTCCCCGCGTTTTGACATACTCGAAAAATTGACTACTCCTCAAACGCTCGAAGATCTCATCCCAGGTGTAATCTTCCTTCTCGCCGAGCCTGAGTTTGGATTTGGATAGCAAAGCGATCACGATATCTTTACCAATTGGCTTTTTGGCTTCGTAGCTTTCGCTTTCAACGAGAGGGACGCGATGTGTCCCCATCGGCACATAATTTTTCTGCTCGCCGATCAGGTCCGGATTCGGGAACAGGCAAGTAGCTTTGTTCTCTTCGCTGAAAACCAACAAGTATAGATACCCATCCGTATTGCTCTTGATCTTGTATGAGATCGGATCTTTTTTCCGAATGCTGAAAGCCCGCTGATCTGGCTCGACCTGCAATTCGAGTTTGATCTCCGATCCCGGATTGCCTTCGGCCAACACCTGCGCCATCTGCGCCGCGCCATAAAGCGGTTGGTCTTCCAGCGAGACGCGGCTGTCTCCGGAGAACACTTCAAATGCCGGCTGCTGCCTCCGATTCAACTTGCCACTGCTTTGCATTGCCGCGATTCCGGCTGTAATTCGACGTTTCAATTCGCTCAAAATCGGCGAATCGGCGCTTTGCGATTCATTGAACGCGTATGAGAGCGCGCCGCGAAATTGTCCCTGCTTGATTTCGACCGGGAAGGCCTGTTGCCCGGAATGCGCGGCGGAAAAGATCACAATGCCGGTGTTTTTGATCTGCGGGCGATCCACTACCAGATTCAGGTCACGTGATTTCGCATCCTGCTCTTTGAGCGGCTCGACCACGTAATCCACCATCGAGTTGCCGCCGGAGCGCGTAGGAGCGCCACTCGCCTTTGCCAGCTCGGCGAATTCTTCCGGGCTGGGCAGATACTTGGGATTGGCGTTATTGCGCGTATCCTGATTATTGCGAGCGTCGCCTGTTCCGCCGCGCGAGATACTTCCCGAATGGCACGAATCAAAGACCATCACCACCATCCGGCCCGATAATTCGCCGAGCAATTGGTTGAAGACATCATCGCGGATGATGTTTTTCCCCTCCTGGTCCACGTCGTAGGGCGCCAGCGCCTCGTCTTTGCCGTCCTCTTCATCACCGTTGTCATCTTTCACACGCGTGCCGTGACCGGAATAGAGAAAGAAAACGCGATCTCCCGGTTGTGTCTTTGCTATCAACCAATCGCGAAACTCATTGACGATCCGATCCGCTGTCGCCTGTGGACCGAGCAGCACCCGGACTTCATCTTCGTGAAATCCGTACTGGCGAATGATGAATGGTTTCGTCTCAATCGCGTCTTCTTCCGAACCGGGCGTCGGTTTGTTTGGAAAGTTTTTGTATTGGTTGATCCCCACCAGCAAAGCCCGCCCTTTGACGCGCGTTGGCGCTTGCGCCTGTCGTTTAACGACCGAATGCGCCAAGCGCATTGGATGCGTTGAACCTGTTGGCGGCGCGGCAAGTATCGCCGCGCAGAGAGAAGTCACAATCGCTCTATTCATATCAACACCTCCGGTCTATTGATGGTTCAGATTGATTCTGATGCCGATAGGTTTACGCGCGGTCTGCGCCGAGACGACGCCGTAGGAGCAATTTTCGCTCCCCTGTGTGTCCTGCGTCAGATTTAAATCCTTGCTGTTTTCCAGCGCGAGCGAATTCAAATCAGCCAGGGATTGCCTCCGGGTTCCGCCGGACAAAGGTCGTGACGAAAAGACAAAGGTCAATCGCTCCGTGCCCGGTTTGTTGACGAACTCAAACCAGAGATCGCCTTGCGGAATGGCGTAATCTTTCGTCCTGGCCACAAACTCAGTCGCTCCAGAGTACGGATAGAGCAATTTCAAAGCCCCACTCGAGCCGTTGTTGATGACTTTGACGTATGCGTTGAAATTGGTCTCGAAGTGAAACTTCACTTTGTCGCCGGCGAGAAACGGATGGTTCAACGGAACCTTTTTTGTTACTCCGTCGCGTTTCAATTCAATGGTGACCTTGACGCCCGGCCGGCCTCGCTTCGGGTTGCGGGTCCGCGCCAAATATAGATTCTTGGCGTTCTGTTCGTCCTCCTGCGCAAAAGCGGGGGACGAGAAGACGCTCAACAAACACACCAGCGTCGCGCCCAGCATCGAGGCCAGCAGCGAACTGGATAGAATCCGCTTCTTCATCTCGCTCTCTCCTAAATGAATAAATGCGGCGCGACGGCTTTTCGGCTAGCCGGCGCGCAACAGTTGATTGATTTCGGCGGTTTCGCCGCTATTCATCTATAAAAGCGCACGAGCGGCCAAAAAGGGGACAGGGAAAATGGGACCTTTCATTCATTCTTTAACTGAGGCGTGACACGATCAGGGCCCGCGCTGATCTCCAATCTCTTATGACAGTTCTTTCGCCCAAACCGAGCGCCACGGCGATCTCTTCGTTGGTCAAACCTCCCATTCTCAGAACTACGATTTGCGCGGCGCGTTCGTCAGACTCGCGCAGTTCCTGTAACGCCTTAGCTAACGCGACCAATTGCGTTGCCCTCTCCACAGACTCATCGCCATCGGCGTCTTTTGTAAATCGTTCTGCTTCCTCGAAGGCCGCCCGCTCCCCCAAATGTTTTTCGCGATGAATCACTCTTCTGGCTCTGTCAATCAGGTAATTGTGCATGGCTCTGGCGGCGTAGGCTTTGAAATGGGCGCTGTCGTTGAACGTCTTCACGTCCGGGCGGAGTTTGAGGTAGATGGCGTTTACCAGATCGCCGGTCTCCATCGTATTGCCCCGATATTCGCGGCTCAGAATGAAGCTGGCTAGCTTCTTCAGCTCCGGCATGATCAACTCCGCCAGCCGGTTTTCGGCCTGCTTGTCGCCGTTGCGGGCTTTTTCCAGCAGTTGTGTGATTTCTC
>Ga0066388_100003337_pt1 | contig 10349 bp, 8 predicted proteins | sample PanSoiMetaGPlot6_FD_64539 | JGI IMG/M metagenome (GOLD analysis project Ga0066388, IMG submission 64539) | Tropical forest soil microbial communities from Panama analyzed to predict greenhouse gas emissions - Panama Soil - Plot 6 (Hybrid Assembly) | ecosystem: Environmental > Terrestrial > Soil... | reverse complement strand
AGACAAACTAAGTCTATGGTATTTTTTTAAGACCGCAGAATTTTGGAAGGAGGACGTTTTGCTGACTCCTGTGTTAATTCTGGATCAGTTTGAGGAGTTATTCACGCTGCATTCGGAGGACCAGCGCGGCGCATTTATAGATCAGCTGTCGAATCTTGTCCGCGGGGTGCCTCCATCGAAGCAGCCGTCGGAGATCGTAAACAGGGACGGGTGGAGTGCGCTGATCACCAAGAGGCCACCTCAATTAAAAATCTTAATAAGCTTGCGTGAGGAGTTCCTCCCATACTTGGAGGAATTCTCCGATCGAATCCCTGAAATCCTCGATCAACGGTTTCGTCTACAGCCGCTGCGGCGTGATGCAGCTTCGCGAGCATTAGAGGAGCCTGCCAAAGTCGAAGATGCAAGCCTGGCGACGCGACCCTTCGAGCTAGAGTCGCGCGGCAAGAATGAAATTCTGAATTTTTTGGCGCATCGAGCGCCGTCCGAAATCAAGAAGTTGCCAACAGATATTGAACCTTTTCAGCTCCAATTGATTTGCCAGCACCTCGAGGAGGTCGCCGAGATAAAGCAACGCCGAAATGGGCGAAATAGTGTAACAATCACTGTCGATGAGATCGGAGATTGGTCTAGTTTGCAGAAGATTCTGGAGAAGTTCTACGCTACGCAGGTCAAAACGATCCCATCTTTTCGTCAACGGTGGGCGGTGAGGAGGCTCTGCACCGAATTTCTAGTGAGCCCAGAGGGGCGCCGCCTCAAGATGGAAGCATCGGAAATCAAGCGTCGTGTCGGAGTCCACGCCGCCACTCTGAAAGCACTAGTCGACCACCGGCTCCTACGTGCGGACCAAACGCCAGAAGGAACATACTACGAATTGAGTCATGATTCGCTTATCAAACCAATATTGGCTTCAAAGTATTGGTCATTCCTTTGGCGCACCGCGGCCTCTCTGGTAAGCGGGATCTTAAGCTTGTTTTTTGCTCTAGCTCTTACTATCGCTCTTTTATTTATGCCCTTCTCGCCTGAGTCTCATACCGACGATACAATGGTATTTGTTATTAGTCTGCTGGTAGCGGGACTTTTGGGATTGATGTTTTGGAGTGTCGGTGTTCGGAGTTTTAGAAAATTCAATGAAATGCGGCGACGATCTGCGCAAGGGTCGCGCTGGACGCTAAAGTGAGCAGATAGCGGGTTCTTGCCGTATCGAAATCGATGCACCGCACGGCACCCCGTGCGATCGCTTCGGCTGCGGCGGGTACCGCCATGAGTCGATTCAGCGCAGAATCTATGCGGTCGCCAAGAGAGGGTCCAATCGGCTAATCGTAAACGGTCTTTTGCCGTCTTTTGCCCCACCTTGTTGCCGGCGGGCGTACCTGCAACATGCGAACCGTCTGACAAAGATCGGTCCGCGCATTTGCGCATATGGTTGACCATTTAGTTGACGTTTCAGGCGACGGGGGCGGGTCGATATCCAGGTCGGGGTGGGGTGTCGGCGACGTTGGAGCGACGAGGTCAAGGGGCGGATCGAGGCGGAATCTATGCGCCGGGCGCGATCGTGTCGGAGGTGGCGCGCCGGCTCAACATCTCGCCCCAGCACCTGTTCGCTTGGCGCGAGTCGGCGAGGGCCGGCGCGCTCGGCTTGCCGGCCGACACGGCACCGCTGTTCGTCCGTTCGTCCCGGTGGTGACCATTTTACAAGCGCGCCAGCTTTCCTAGGAATTCTGCTCCCGTTTTGCGAGCGCTTTGCAAAATCAAAACCAGAAAAATCAAGTGGTTAGGCTCAACTTCGCTTCCAATGGAGAAGCGGGCATGGGCGATCGTCAAGACTCAATTCCTGAGGCAGGCAAGGCCCTATTCTGTGCGGACCTGGAACTCGACCTTCCATCGCCGATCGGAGTTCGCATGCTTCATCCAAAGCTCAAGTATACCCAGTTCGGTGACGACGGCGTTGAGGCGGACCGGTACCACCTGCCCCGCTGGGACGTCCCTGAGCGCCGGAATCTCGACTTCAAGCATGCCCGTGTCCTCAAGGTCACGTTCGGCGTCGGCAAGGAGTTGTCCCGGCGTGTCGCCGCTTCGCACGGAAGAAGAGAAGAACCGGAATTCCGCTGCACGGCCAGTGACAAGGCCGAATTCGCGTCCCTCGATCAATAGTTCCGTGCCTTCCTGCATGCCTTGCGGAACAACGCACAGCGCCTTTATCGGCGGCTTATAGCCCGGAACGGCGGGCATGGACGCCTCCAGGCCGATGTAGTAGGACCGCGCCGTGCCGGCCTTGATACGCATGCCCTTGCCCGTGGCCCGGTGACGCCCGTAGATCGCCGCACCCCGGGCGACCGCAAGGTCTGGCTCGAAACCTTGCAGTTCTCGAACTGGCTGCCCTCCGTTCCAGGACGCCAGCAAATCAAGCACGCGGGCGCGGATCGGCGCGGCCTTGAAAACGCCGCCGTTGAACAAGACAGCCGTCGGAATCAGCACCTCGGAGTGAGCCCGTGTCCCGACCAGGGCGGCAAGCTTCTCGCTTGCCTTCACATTCTGCAAGCTTCGACCGAGAAACTGGGCGATATGCTTGCTCACCACGGGATCGGACGCATAGGGTAGGCCGAATTCCTGGAGCCCCCCCCTGCTGCTCTCGCGCGGCACGTCGCTAATACTAGTCCTAGCGAAGAAACCGTCGAGAACAACTTGCTCTAACGTGTCGCGATCGAGAGTCGTTGAGACTGTCCTGGCAAGCAGGCTGGAACCGCGCGACGGTACCGCGATCGGCGCTTGGGCGAGGGCGCTATCCTCGAACAGGATTATCTTGGCCTTGGACGCCGCATGCACGAGCGCCAGGAACTGCCAGGAATCCAGTGGTTTGCCCGTCGCTTCCAGCTTCGCATGCAGCGCGTAGGCGAGCGCCAGATCCATGTTGTCGCCACCAAGCAGAATGTGTTCGCCAACGCTGACGCGCTCCAGTTCCAGGCGCCCCTCGACATCTGTGACGGCGATCAGGCTGAAATCAGCTGTTCCACCACCGACGTCGCAGACGAGGACGATATCACCGGGAGCAACTAGGTCGCGCCATGCTCTGCCCGAGCGTGCGGTCCAAGCGTAGAATGCCGCCTGCGGTTCCTCCAGCAACGTGACGTCCCCGAGCCCCGCCGCTTTGGCGGCCTCGGCGGTGAGGCTTCTCGCGACCTCATCGAAAGAGGCAGGAACGGCTACGACGATCGGGCCTTTGGAAAGGTCCCAATCCCGCCCCTGCGCATGCTCGGCGTGCAGGAGTGCCTCCCTGAGGTGCTGCAAATAGCGGCGCGAGCATTCGAGGGGCGAGAGCTTGTTTTCCGCGATGTCGGATCGCCAGGGTAGGATCCGCTGTTTCGGGTCGATGTGCGGATTGGACAGCCAGGACTTCGCGGAGGTCACGAGACGATCTGGCACAAGCGCGCCATGGTCGCGTGCGAACTGGCCGACGATCGCGGGGTCCCCAATGTCGTTCCAGGGCAAAGGAAAGGAGCCCTCCGGGAACTCCTCGCCGTGCGGAACATACAGGGCTGACGCCAGCGTCGGCCTCCCGCCAAGCTGGTTTGGTCCTAGGATCTGCGCGATGTCGACAATTCTGGTCTGATCGGTCTCAAGATCGGCGATCGCGACCGCGCTGTTACTTGTGCCGAGGTCGATACCAAGACTAAAACGAGCGTTCATTGGAGGCCTGTTTGCGGGGCACGATTGATTCTGTCAGTGGCGTCGCGTCGCGCGAAGAGATAGCGATGGTTCCGCTGCCAGGCCAGCCGGTTCGGTCCCTTACTTGAGTTCTACCTCGGCCGGAGCGATAGCGGGAAGCCGGTCTGTTGAGCTGCGCACAACGCGCGGCAGCTTCACTACGTCCGTCTTCCAGCCATGGTGGACGAGTACTCCCGAGAAGGGCGCCGGTCCACTGATCTTGCCCACTAGACGGTATTCGTCTGCGGCGTAACCGGTGGCGACTTGCACCGTCGACCCTTCTCTCTCATCGCGTACCGGGCAGATCCGGAAGTGCTCCTGTAGTACACCCTTGCATCCCGCGTGCACGACGCGCGCGGCCGCCCCGACCTGCGCGTCGTCATGCGCGTTGATGTCGTCCATTAGGAAGTCGACCAACCGCCCCCTCGCTTGCAGCATCGCCAGAAAGCTGACGACCTCGGCAACGGCCTGGCTTGCCTGCGTCGGAACCGGCGCCGGTCGGGCTGCCTCGGCAGCAGCGCTTCCAGTAACGCCTTTCGGATCGCGCCCAGCCAGGATTGTGACCAGTACCACAAGAGCCAGGGCCAGCGTGACACCCGACAGATACGTCTGGAATGCACTCGCCACGGGCAACAACGCAAAAGCGCTCGCCGCGAGCAGGAGCAGGGTGGCTATGATCGAGACCGTTCTTGTCCAACGCATGCGTGTTGTCGTTCCCTTTGAGCCATATTACCGCTGACTGGCGCGAACAATATCGGATCTCCGCCGCTGTGGAAACGTAGCCTTCCGCGTACTTGTCTGCGCCCGCTCGTCGCCCTTCTCCGGACACGAACGGTTTGTCATGCCTATGCTGGTGATCCCTTCTGCCCTGGCCGCGGCCGCAAGTTTTTTTGGCGGTGGCGATCTCCTTTGATTTATGGTCGGCGCCTGGGCTTCGGCGGCTTCGCGGGGGCGCTTGGAGAGCCGCACACGGCTCACGAGCTGTCGTTCGACAGCCGCGAATCGCTGTGTCCGATGTCGAATGTCGGTTTGAGATCTTTCTAAGAGCGATTGCGAATCAATGGTGCGAGAATCATTTGGTTGGAAATCAAGCCATTGATTTTACAGGCAGACCTTTGGTCTCGGCACCCGATGGTCTGCAGGAGCGATTGGGTCTAAGGACCGATAGGGTCGCAGGCGCGCCAAGGTCTGCAGAAGCGCGCGCAGCTGATGGATGGGCGCAGACGCGCTACCTTGCGCTCATGGTTGACAACGCAGATGCGGCCCGAGAACAAGGTCCAGGGAAAATAATCAATGCGTACGGCAAACGATGACAAATCGACCGCAGTACAATCAGCGACAGCGCCGCGGAGGCTTGGCAAGATGATCCTAACGTTGCTCAATCGACTGATAGAAGCGCTATCGGCGTGGCGCGCCGGTGACCGTCCCGCCGCGAATCACCAAGAGACGCTGCGGAGGAGATTCGTGGGTGATCTCCCGAATCCGGATCGCCAGGAGATCATTCGCGTGCTCAAAGCCTTGGCTGGTAGACCGCTAGCCAATCCGTGCCGGGTGTCCGAGTTTTACGGCTCCGCGGCATTTTGGCCACTCGTGACAACCGGCTTCATTCGCGTGGTCTCTCAATCAACACTGTTCGACCACGCAATCCTTGAAATCACCAGAGATGGCCGCAATCTGCTGCGCGTGGCTGCAGCGGCGGATTGTGACGCGCGGCTGCAGCGGCAAAGTCTCCAGGGCAGGGCAAGAAGCGATCCCCGAATGTAAACGCTCTGCCATTCATCTATGAACGTTGTCGACCCGTCGAATTCGAACCGACAACCTCCCGCGGGAAAGGCGAAGCATCCCGACCTGCGGCACCCACCTGATTTTGGAGCTTGGCTGTCTTTTCGGCCGCTGGGGTTGCAATGCGAAGTAATGACGCCGACTGCGCCGGCGGCTCCCTAGACTCATATGGGACTTTGTTTGGCGCGGTGGAGAGCTCTGAACTCCCGGCCCTGGGGTAATATCTTGCCCGCGCTCGATCGCGATCGGGACGAAGCGGCAATCAACTTGTCGGGTGGGGGCTCAACAACAAAGGCTGAAGGTCAAACAGCGTCGAGCGTCACCTTAAGGCCGTCGCGCGGATAAGGGATCGGCCACATGCTCCAGCTGGGCCGATAGTCTTTGGCCATCGACACCCGGAAGCGGTTGAAGAAGTGCCAGGCGAAGCACTTGGCTTGCATGTGGGAGAAGTTGAGCCCCAGGCACATGTGCGCGCCGCCGCCGAACGGGACGAACGCGAACTTGTGCCGGCCGCGGGAAGCCGCCGTGCCGAAACGCGTTGGGTCGTAGCGGTCTGGCTCGGGCCACACCTCCGGCATGTAATGGGTGAACAGCGGATTGACGTTGACATTGGTTCCGGCGGGAATGCGAAAGCCCTTGAACTCGAAGTCGCGCACGGCGCGCCGGGGGATCGAGGGCACCGGCGGCGTGAGCCGCATGGCCTCCTTGAACGCTGCTTCGGTCGTAACGAAGTCGTCCAGTCGCTCAAACGGCAGCGGCTCTCCCGGGGCGAGACCGAACCCGCGCAGTTCGCGCTGTACCTCCTCTTGCCACGCGGGGTGGGTCGCGAGTCGATACACGAACGACGTGAGCGACGACGTCAGCGTGTCATGGGCGGCCATCATGAGGAAGCTCATGTGGTCGACGATTTGCTCGTTTGACAGCAGCGAGCCGTCTTCCCAGGTCAGATGGCAGAGGCGTGAAAACAGGTCCTGCCCGCCGCGCGCGCGGCGCCGCGGGATCTGCCGGGCAAAATACTCGACGATGAACGCCCGGCCCCGGGTGCCCCGGCGCATCTGGGTCCCGGGCAGCGGTTTGCGGATAACCGCGATCGACGCCGCCACCATATCGATGAAGGCCCGTTTGACCTTGTCCAGCTCCGGACCGAGTTCCTCGCCGAGGAACGACGTGGCCGCGAGATCGAGTGTGAGTTGTTTGATGGCCGGGTAGAACTTGAATTCGCGGCGGCGCGGCCAGCGTGCCAAGCCAGCCACAATGCCGGCGTTAAGCTCTCCCAAATAGGCTTGCATCGGCCCCGATTTGAACGCGACCGCGAGCGCGCGACGATGTAGGCGGTGTTCGTCGAAATCGAGGAGCATCAGGCCGCGCGGAAATAACAGGTCGAGAATGCTACCCCACCCGAGCCCCGAGGAGAACAGCTTCTGGGAGTCCAACAGCACCAACTCGTTGGCGTCGGGACCGAGCAGGGAGACGTTGGCCTGGCCGAAGGTGTGGCCGCGAACGACAAGCCCATGACGCTCCACCATCCTCTCGACGAATCCCTTCGGATCCGCCAGCGCCTTGAGGGTATTGCCGACGATCGGCCAGCCGTCCTCACCCGGGATGTGGCTGAGCGCTTTGCTCGACGTCGGCCCCAGTTCCTTACTGTGCGCGCGGCCGATACTGAGGACTTGCAGCGCCATGGCCTTCTCCCTTTCGCAGCGCCTTTCCGATTCCAGTGGCCGGATCGTCCTCGACACGGCAGAGGGTTGGGAGCCCTCTTCAAAGACGAGACTATCACGCCCGGACATACATCAATGTCAAGGTCGTGTGAGGCATGAGCGGGCGCGGCCTACCGCTCGCGCAAGCTTTCAGGGTGACGCAAGCCGCGGCCATTGTCAGCCGCGGCGATGCAATGTATCGCTCTACACACCGCAGGCCAACCGTGAAAGCAAGCTGATGCCTTCCGCCCGCGCCCTGATCGTTCCGGTCACGCCGTTCCAGCAAAACTGCACCTTGCTCTGGTGCGAAGCGACCAAGCATGCAGTCGTCATTGATCCGGGCGGCGATCTGCCGACAATCGAGCAGGCGATCGCGCGGACGGAGGTCATCGTCACGCAAATCTGGCTCACTCACGGCCACATCGATCACGCGGGTGGCGCCGCTACATTAAAGGAGCGGCTCGGGGTCCCAATCGAGGGACCCCACCGCGGTGATCTGTTTCTGCTGGAAAGCCTCGCCGATACGGGACGCGGTTTTGGGATCGAGGACGCGCGTGACGTGATCCCGGACCGCTGGCTCGACGAGGGTGATCAGGTTGCGATCGGGGAAGTTGTGTTGAAGGTACTGCATGTGCCGGGCCATTCGCCTGGAAGCGTGGCATTCTTCAACGCCGCGCAGCGCTTCGCGGTCGTCGGCGATGCGCTGTTTCAAGGCTCGATCGGCCGCACCGATTTGCCGGGGGGAGACCACGCCCAACTGATCTCGTCAATCAAGGACAAGCTGCTACCGCTCGGTGATGATGTAGCCTTCATTTGCGGCCACGGGCCAGGGAGCACGATGGCCCTAGAGCGCGTCAGCAATCCGTTCCTGCGCTGACCGGGCCGCCGATCCAGCCCGCAGAGGCCGAGCCCGAGGCGCAGCTGCGACGGCTGGCGCGTTCGCGATCAGAGTGATCTGCGGATTCGATGATGCCCAACTGGCCAACCGCCGACCCACTCATTCTCAGCGCGTTCGAACGCAACCAATGGCGTCCAGTCCTGCAAACCTGCTTTCAGGTGGATGATCTTGAAGCCCTCAGCTGGGTCCTGGGAGAGCAGGCGAATGACGATCTTGAGCTTCGGCGCCAGTACCTTCTTTGATGAAGACCAGTTGTCCGATTCGTCGTGCTTTTTGATCCGAGAGAACTGCCATTTGAGAGATCGGATGACAACAACGGGTTTCCGAGGCACCCTATTTGATACACACGGGACCACCCCCGATCATAGACGGCAGCAAAAAGCTCGCCCGCATGTCCCACGACTATCCCGTCCTTGTTGGATATTCAACCGCGCACGTACCGATGGTGAAGCCCACCCAAGATCGGCGAGGCGGGCACGCATCCTACCCTCCGGGGCGTCGCGCGGAAATCGGCGCGTCCTTTTTCAGCGATAGGTGCGTGCGGAGATGCTGCTCGCTAAAGATTACGAGGCGATCAACGCAGTCCTGCCGGATCGATCCGATTAGCCTCCCCGTGAGTCCTTTTGGGAGCGGGATCGACCCGAAATCGGGGTCTCTGGCTGGAGGATCTTTAGCGCATTCAGCACTGTGGAGGACAAGCGATAGCGCCCGCAAAATACCAAGCGATCGATATTGGCAAGGAGCACCCGCTTCGGCGACCTACGGCGCAGAACATTGAGCTGGTGGCGAAGAACGAGGATTTCGGCTTGCAGTGCCATCCGCGATCGGAATAGCCCGGCTAGAGCGCGCCAGATGAACCCGAGGACCTCGGCCATTGGGCTGACTATCAACCGATTCGTGGGATGACGTCAGGCGTGTTTTGGATTTCCCGGTAGAGACAACAGGCAAAACTCGCTGTGAGTCGCGATCCGATCCGCGGCGAGCGGCCGTAAGTTGGGTGTTTGAGGGCCAGTTGCAGCTCGATCAATGATCTTGATGCTTGCTCTTCTTATAGTTTGTAGAAATCAAATCGTCTTCCGCCAGCATCCGCAATGGGGTCGCTAGCTTAGCTAAGATTTAGGTCCAGTCAGCCCGATCCGTTTGCCAGCCTGTCGGAACAGAGCCGCTGCGTCAGGGGCGAAGCGGAAGGTGCCAAGGAAATCCTCGGTGGAGTACTGGGGAAGCGCTGTGCGGATGGATGCAGCGAATGCGCGGCCTTCATCTAGCCTCCCCGCGAGGGCGAGGCAATGAGCGGCGATCGCCAGAATTATTTGGTGAGCGTTTGGTCGTGCCGCGGCCTTTAGGGCCCATTCGGCGGCCTCCTCGAAATGACCTAGACGGACGAGGGCCATCGCCCGTGCGCCCAGCATTCCAAACAGAAGCGGGTCGAAGGGACTCAAATTGCGTGAACGATCTGACGATCTGATGGCGACGCCGGGATCACCCGACTGACAATGGACAAAGGAAAGGAAGTAGTGTCCAAGCGCAAAGTTAGGGCTGAGTTCCACCGCCTTTTCCAGCTCGTGGAGGGACTCGTCTTGGTTGCCGCGAAGCCATAGGGCTCGCCCCATTGCCCAGTGCGCAGCCGGATTCTGATCATCGACAAGCAGGCTCTGGCCGGCTGCCTCGAACGCGCGAGCGCTTTCCGTTTCGCGGTCCGCCCATCGCTGGAAAGCACTTTGCCAATGCGTAAACGACAAACCCGCATAGGCGCGAGCGAAAGTCGGATCGAGCTCCACGGCCTTGGCAAAGTAATGCTGAGCGAACTCATTTTCACTCTGCGTGAAACGATACATGTGCCAGAGGCCGCGATGATACGCTTCCCAAGCGTTCAAGGAATTGGGCGCCTTGAGGATCGCCCGGTTACGCTCGACCATCTCTATTTCAGCAGAAATCGACGAGACGATGCTGTCGCCGATTTGATCGAGCACGTCAAAAGTGTCGTCCAGCTTCCGATGGAACGCTTCTGCCCACACGATTCGCGCGGTGCGAACCTCGACGAGTTCGACTCCGACCGTGACGCGACCTTCGCTCCGTTGCACGGTTCCGCTAGTGACGTAGTCGACGTTCAGTCTTCGACCCGCATCTTCCGGCCCAACGCCCCGTTCCGCCAGAGCGAAGACCGAGCCGCGGGCGATGACAAACAGGTCACGCAATTTGGCCAGCCTGGTGATGATATCATGGGTGAGGCCATCGGCGAGGCCGCCCCGCAGACCGCCTCCGCTCGC
>Ga0066388_100003336_pt1 | contig 10349 bp, 12 predicted proteins | sample PanSoiMetaGPlot6_FD_64539 | JGI IMG/M metagenome (GOLD analysis project Ga0066388, IMG submission 64539) | Tropical forest soil microbial communities from Panama analyzed to predict greenhouse gas emissions - Panama Soil - Plot 6 (Hybrid Assembly) | ecosystem: Environmental > Terrestrial >... | reverse complement strand
GATCGATCACGACCGAGGCCGGCGCCGCGGAGGCGCCGGCCGTTGCCGTTTCGGACGGTCGGCCCAGGTCGCGATGCTTCGCGCCATGACGAAGCATGTGGCGTCGGCTAGGCTGCACGGTGGCACCTTCACACCGGGAGACAGCATATGGTTCACGTCATCGCCGCATCGTGGCGCGCCAAGGACGGCAAGGCGGACGAGGTCGCCGGCATCGTACAACGGCTCGCGGCCGCGGTCCGCACCGAGCCGGGCTGCGTCAGCTTCATCGCCAACCGGTCGAAGGAAGACCCGAACGATTTTCTGCTCTACGAGCAGTATGTCGACGAAGCCGCGTTCGCGGCGCATCAGCAGACCGCACATTTCAAGGAGCTGGTGGTCGAGAAGGCGTTGCCGCTGCTCGCCGAGCGCGTGCGCAAGCCGTACAGCGTGGTGGGCTAGCGCATGTCCCGATCGAATAGCACCGTGGGTGGCTTGCGATTATCCCTCCTCCGTCATTGCCGGGCTTGACCCGGCAATCCATCAACTTCGCAAAATGCTTCTTGCGAAGAGATGGACCCGCGGGTCAAGCCCGCGGGCGACGCCTGAGCAAGCGCCGCGTCAGTACGATCGGAAGGCGGGCTGTCGCGGTTGACGGCTGCTTACGTCAGGCTGACGGTGAACGAGCGCTCGTCGTCGTCCGCATCGCGCAGGCAGAGGTCGGACGCGTCCGCGGCGCGCTGCCAGTGGTCGGCGAGCGCGAGCAGGCCGAGCTGCTGCGCGGGCAGATCGCGGGTCCGCGCGACGGCGAGGCAAAGCGCTGATTGCCGGCGAAAATTCATGCTGGCGTCGAGACCGAGACGGGACTGCTTGCGTGCTGTCGAAGCCATCATTGCCTCCTACGGTCGTCACCCCGCATCACAGGTTACGGCAGTCTCCGGCGGCCGTCTGTTTGATATTCCACGATGCGGAAAAGCACGTAGCTCTGTCCGATTAACGCGGCGGCGGCGCGGTTTCGGTTAACGCTCAGTTACCGAGCAGCTTGAGCGCGCGCTCGTAGTAGCCGAGGTCGATGTAGCGCTCGGGCGCCGGCGCCTCGCGGCCGCCTTCGATCTCGGCGCGCAACGCGAGCATGTTGCGGAAGCCGGTGAGGTCGAACTTCGCATCGGGCGTGAAGCCGAAGCCCGGATCCATGAGGAGCTCATAGGTGCGCGCCGCGGCGGCCGGATCGAGCTTGAGCTTGTCGATCAGGATCGCGGTCGCTTCCGTCTTGTTCGCCGGGTCGCGCACCCAGCGTACCGCTTCGACATAGGCCGCGAGATAGCGCTCGAGCGTCTGCGCGTTGGCCTGCGCCCAGGCGCGCTGGGTGAATGTGCCGGCGGCCTGATAGGGCCCGAGCATGTCGACGGTGCGACCGAGGCTCTTCAGGCCGGCCTGCTCGGCCTGCACCGTGAACGGCAGGTTGAGGATGCCGCCGGCGTTGCTCTTGTCGTCCATCATCGCCTTGAAGCGGTAGACGCCGGCGCCGACCGGCTTGACCGTGTAGTCGGCGCCTTCCTTGAGCCCATGCTGCGCCAGGATCTTCTTCGCCAGCAGCGCGTAGGCGGTGTCCGGCGCGTCGACGATGATGGTGCGGCCGCGCAGGTCGGCGAACGACTTGATCTCCGGCTGCACGAAAAACTCGTTCATGCCACTGTCGCCGCCGGACACGATCACCACGTCCTGCTTCGCCACCTCGATCATGGCGATGGCGTTGTCGACCGCGGAATGCACGATGTCGGACTTGCCGGTGGCGAGGCCCTCGCGCTGGCTGCGCGAGTTCTCGGTCAGGGTCAGATCGACCTTGAAGCCTCGCCTCGCGAACATGCCCTTGGCGATGCCGGCATGCAGCGGCAGCGCCTTTGCATTCGGAAATGCGTTGACGCGCACCTCCAGCATCGACGACTGCACAGGCTCCTGCGCGCTCGCCGGCACCACTGCGAGCACCAGAAGCGTCAGCGCGTGCAATCTCCACGCGCGACTGGTCGACAAAATTACCATCAAACTTCTCCACCCCATTCCAACCGACGCCGATTGATATAATACGATAGGACTGGGCGGCCGGCACGATGAAGTGTGCCGTTTTGGGACGTGGGGATCTTTATCAAATGGCAAAAGCCAAGCGCGCGCGCGGCAGCAATCACACGCTGCGCGCTCTCAGCCTGGATGAGGCGGTCGGCATCATCGAGGGCACGTTCGCGTTCGCGGCCAAGCGCAAGCTGCGTCCGCTCGCCGCCATCGTGCTCGACGCGGGCGGCCGCGTGAAGGCGTTCCTCAAGCAGGACGGCGCCTCGCTGATGCGCTTCGAGATCGCCTACGGCAAGGCGTTCGCGGCGCTCGCGCTGGGGCGCTCATCGCGCCTCGTGCTGCAGAAATCGCGCGAGAAGCCGATCTTCATGGCCAATCTGGAGAAGCTCGCCGACGGTCCGATGTTCCTCGAAGGCGGCGGTCAGCTGATCCGCGATACGGCCGGCGAGGTGATCGGCGCGATTGGGGTCACCGGCGACGTCAACGAGATGGATGACCTCGCCGCGGTCGACGGAATTCATTCGGTCGGTTTCCGCAGCGACTACGATTTCGCCGATCCCGACGACATGCACGCGCTCAATATCAAGGAGGATGCGCTGCCGAAGCCGCCCAAGCGGTAGCTCAATCCGAAGTTCGCCCGACTTGACGCATTCTCGGGAGCGAACTTCGGATGCGAAGGGCTCATCGGAGCGGAAACTCGCTGCGACGCGAGCTCGTACTCATCTCGTTCGCATCGTGGTGTCGTGACGTCAGCTTTGCGGCATCGAGAGTCGCCGAATACGACCAAAGAGCGGCGGGCGGGAACACGAAGGGTTATGGGCTTTGGGTGAAAGTCCTGACAGAATAAGCCGATGCGCCGCTGCGGGTGGTTTTGTGGGCGACGCCGGTCATCAAACTGACGTAAAATAACGGTCCGAGGAGCCCCGACATGACTGGTTTACGTCCCGCCATCCTGCCGGCAATCGCGGCGGCCGCTGTTGCGCTCGCGCTGGCCGGCTGTGCGGGGAGCATGCCGAGCTTCGGCGGCCTCGGTGGCGGATCGGAACCGCCGGCGGCGCCCGCGCCGACGCCGACCGTGCGCCCGGACGATCTGGTCGGCCGGTGGGGCCTCGCCTCGTTCCAGAAGCCCGAAGATCGCGCGCGCACCGAGGCGCAGGCGCGCAGCCAGTGCAACCAGCCCTATGTGATTACCAGGGGCCCGAGTGGCGGCATCATGATGCACCTCTACGACAATCCGCGCCTGCAGGAGCTGAGCATCAAGGCGGCGGCAGGCGGGCTCAACTACATCGGCCCGAGCGGCGAGCCGGCGGCTGGCCCGAACGACCGCGAGATCGTGTCGTTCGACGGACGTATCATGGTGTTGCGCTGGATGGATCCCGAGGTCGCGAGCCGCTACGGCAACCTGATCTACGTGCGCTGCGGCGCAAAGGCGTAGCCGTAATGCCGCGCGGCGCGCCGCGGCTGTTCGCCGAACCGTTGGCCTCCTGGGAGCGCGACGCCCTGATCGCGGCGCTCAGTCGCGCCGGCCTGCCGTCACAAGACGTCACGCAGCCGAACAAGCTGTTCTGGCGCTTCAACGAGGACGACGTGCCGGTCGGCTTCGGCGGCCTCGAGGTGCACGGCGAGGACGCCCTGATCCGCTCCATCGTGACGCTGCCGCTGCTGCGCGAGCGCGGCGTCGGCCGCGCTATCGTCGCCACGCTCGAACGCGAGGCGGCGCTGCATCGCTGCCGCACGGCCTATCTGCTCACCACGTCGGCGGCGCCGTTCTTCGCCCAGCTCGGCTACGCACCGTGCGAGCGGGAGCGCGTGCCGGCGGTGATCCGCGCCACCGACGAATTCTCCAAGCTGTGCGGCGATTCCGCCACCGTGCTGGTGAAGAATCTTCCGTAGCGCATAATGCAGGAGTCTACCGCGCGCCGATCTGCGCCGTCAGCGCAGCCACCACCTCCGGCGCGTGCGTAAACGGCAGCAGGTGGTTGGCGCCGGTCACGATCGTGCGCGAGCTTCCCGGCATCAGCCTGTGCAGCGCCTCGACCAGGCGGCGCATCGGCTCCGGGCTGCGATCGCCGCAGATCAGCGCTACTGGCATGTCGAGTGCGGCGACGCGCGCGGCGCCCGGGTCATTGCTGTACGCCGCCTGAAAGTCGAGCACGATCTTGTCGGCGCATTTGAGCGTCGCGGCGCGGGCGGCGTCTGGCAGCGCGTCGAATGCGCCGTCGCCGGTCCAGAAATCGACGAACCAGCGCATCGCCTCGGTGCGGTGGCCGCGCTTCGTCATCGCCACGAACTCGTCGCGCAGATGGCAGACCTCCTCGTAGGCCGCGCGCTCGTTGCCGTAGCGCAGCCCATTCGGAAACACCGGCTCGATCAGGGTCAGGCTCTGCACTCGCCGCGGCGCGTTGAGCGCCAGGGCGAGCGCGACCGCACCGCCGTAGGAATAGCCGAGCAGGTGGAAGGCCGCGCCGCGCTTCGGCAGCGCGCCGGCGATGGCGTCGAGTTCGTCGGTGACGTCGAACACCGGATCGGGCGGCCAGCCGGGCGCGGCGCCATAGCCGATCAGGTCAGGTGCGATGGTACGGCAGCCGGGCAGGGCATCGGCGACGCGCCGCCACATGGCGCCGCTGTTGCCCGAGCCGTGCAGCATCACGATCGGGCAGGGCTCGTCCGTGGCGGCGGGCCTGCGCCCGAGGATCGGATCGGCGGGTGCGGTCATCCGGTCTATCCTTCATTTTGGGCCTCCAGCTTTCATGGCCCTGGCCGGCGCCACAACCACCGTTCGGCTGATGCCGTTCGGTCAGCGCATGCCAGCCTTTGTCGCAACAGGATGCGCTCTGGCTTTCCTGCGGCGGTACACGTCCAATGCACAGATGCGTTACCGACCGGCCCGCTGATGCCCGCCCCACCTGATTTCCTCCACGGCCAATGGTTGTTCGGTCCCTGGCGCGCCGTTCCGGTGCTCGGCGTCACGCAGGTGCTGGCCTGGGGCGCGCTGTTCTATCCGCCGGTGCTGACGGTGCCGCTGATCGCTGCCGAGCACGGCTGGTCGGTGTCGTTCGCCATGGGCGGCTTCTCGCTCGGCCTGCTCGTCGCCGGCGCGGTCTCGCGCCACGTCGGCGCCGCGATCGACCGCGAAGGCGGTCACGTCATGATGACGATCGGCTCGCTGGTCGCCGCGGTCGGTCTGTTTGCACTCGCGAATGTGCAGGGGCTCTGGTCGTACCTCGCGGTGTGGGTCGTGCTTGGCGTGGCGATGGCCGCCTCGCTCTACGATCCGGCCTTCGCGTCGCTCGGACGCATCTTCGGCGCCGCGGCGCGGCGGCCGATCACGGCGCTGACGTTCATTGGCGGCTTCGCGTCGACAGTGAGCTGGCCGGTCACGCAGGCGCTCTTGAGCGCGGTCGGCTGGCGCGGCACCTACCTGGTCTACGCTGTGCTGATGGCGCTGATTGCCGCGCCGCTGCACGCCTTTGCGCTGCCGCGCACGCGCGCCGATCCGGTCGCTACGCCGCCCGGCGCGTCCGCGCCGCGCCCCGCCGCGGTGCTGCCGGCGAGCGGCTGGCCATTCCTGCTGGTGGCGACGGCGTTCGCCGCCTATGCGTTCGTGCCGTCGGCCATGTCGGCGCATCTCCTGGCGATCTTCAAGCGCGCCGGGCTCGACGCGACCACGGTTGTGGCGATCGGCGCGCTGTTCGGGCCGTCGCAGGTGACGGCGCGGCTGCTCGAGTTCACGTTCGCGCGCAACGTCCATCCGCTCAATGTGGCGCGCTTCGCGGTCAGTCTCGTGCTGACTGCGTTTGCGATGCTGTTCGTGCTCGGCGTCTCGGCGCCGGCCGCCGCGGCGTTCGCGATCATGTTCGGCATGACCAACGGGCTGATCACCATCGCGCGCGGCACCGTGCCGCTCTATCTGTTCGGCGCGAGCGGCTACGGGCGCCTGGTCGGCCGCCTCGCGACGCCGTGGCTGCTCATGCAGTCCGCGGCGCCGCTCGTGTTCGCGTTCGTGGCCGAGCGCGGTTCCGACACGGCGGCGCTCGCTTTGGTCGCGGCGCTCGCCGCGGTGGCATTGATCAGTCTCGCCGCGATCAGGCGGCCGCAGATCTAGCAGAAGCTAGCGCATATCCCGCAAAAAGCCTGCCCTCGGACTTGATCCGAGGGTGGACACCGGTTTTCCGACAAGGATATTCGCCCAGCGAAATCAGGAGAACAGCGCGTCGATGTCGTCCTGCGAGGCGTGGCCGGCCTCGTCGGCGAGCTTCGGACCGTTGAGCAGCTTGGCGTCGCCCTCGCGCTCGGCATACGCCTCCGGTGCGAATTCGTGGAAGGCATCCAGGCCGCCCCAGATCTCCATCATCCGGTTGATGTGCGTCTCGATGAACTGCAGCGTCGAGACCACCTTGGTGATGCGCTGGCCGGTCAGGTCCTGGAAGTTGCAGGACTCGAAGATCTGGATGACCTTGTCCTGGATGTCGCTCGCCAGGCCCTTGTCCTGCTCGGACTTGACCGACGCGGCGAGCGTGTTCGCCAGCTGATCGATCTCCTCGGCGGCGTTGAGGATGTTCTGCGTCGCGTTCTCGGTGCCGTCGATAACGGCGTCGAGCTCGTTGGTGACGCGCGCCATCTCCGGACCCTGGAAGCCGGTGACGTGCACCGTCGCCAGCTCCTGCTTGGTCCTGTTAATGGCGTCGTTGATCAGGTCGAGCTCGGACTTGAGCTTCTGCGCTTCGGCGATCTGCGCCTTGTAGGACTCGAGCATTCGCTCGGTCACTTCCTCGGTCGTGGCAGCGGCGGAGCGCAGCGAGCGGATTTCGCGCAGCAGCTCGGAATGCCGGGACGCGGCCTGCATGTCCGCAGGCGCTATGCTCCGCCCCATCGCATCGATGCGAAAAACCCTGCGCTGCACTGAAGCCCCCCCATCCTGGTGCCGATGTCCTCTCTGCATATAATCGCGCCGCGCTTAAAACTCGGTTTCGCGCGCGCGGGGTTGCGACAAAATGCGGACCGCCGCGACAACATCCGATTAACCATGCACCGGCTGATTTTACGCGCCGTCAACTATGTCATGATGAACAGCGCGTTTCCGGACACGGTTAAGCGGAAAGGGCCTTCGCGTTTACCATTCGGTTTTCGTTTCGCCCGTTAATGCCGCTCGTGAACAAGGCGGCGATCCCGTCGCCCGACGAACAGTACAGAGTACGTCAATGCGTATCGTCCTCACCACGCTCCTCGCGAGCGCGCTGGCAGTCCCGGCCATGGCCGACCCGCTCGCTCTCTTCCGTAGTCAGCCGGCGCCCGCGCCGGCGTCGCAGCCCGCTCCGGCGTCCGGTCCGGTGCAGGTCGCTTCAAATCTCGGCGGCGGGTTCGTCGAGTTTCTGTTCGGTGGTGGGGGCCTCGGCTCGCGTCCGCGCTATCCGGCCGAGCCTGGCTACGCGACCGACCCGTCCTACATCCGCGTGCCGCAGGCGCAGCCATCGATGGATCCGATGTACGAACGCCAAGCCGTGAACTACGACGGCAAGGAGGCGCCCGGAACGATCGTGATCGATACGCCGTCGAAATTTCTCTACCTGGTGCAGGGCGACGGCAAGGCGCTGCGCTACGGCATCGGTGTTGGCCGCCCCGGCTTCACCTGGGCGGGCGTGAAGACAGTCTCGATGAAGCGCGAATGGCCGGACTGGCGTCCGCCCAAGGAGATGCTGCAGCGTCGCCCCGACCTGCCGCACTACATGGCCGGCGGTCCCGAAAATCCGCTCGGCGCGCGCGCGATGTATCTCGGCTCGACGCTCTATCGCATTCACGGCTCCAACGAGCCGTGGACGATCGGCACGCAGGTATCGTCGGGCTGCATCCGCATGCGCAACGAGGACGTCATCGATCTCTACGAGCGGGTGAAGGTCGGCACCAAGGTCGTGGTGATCTGACGCGCGTGCGTCCGCGAAAATCGTGATCCGACGCACGAACCTCCGTCTGTCCGGTCACGCCAAGGCCGCCGTGTAGCCCGCGGCGGCCTTTTTTATTGGCGCGCACCGCAGCGAGTCAGAACTTGATCTTCTTGATCCCGAGCTCTGCGCCGATCTGGATGTAGCGCTCGATCTCGTCCTTCAGCCGCGCGGTGAACTCGGCCGGCCCCTGATCGGCCGGCTCCATGCCGGCGTCGACCAGCTTCGCCTGTGCCGGCTTGCCGATGTAGTTCGCCTTGAGCGTCGCGTAGAGCTTGTCGGACACAGCCTTGGGAAGATCGCGCGGTCCGACGAGACCGAACCAGCCAGTGCCCTCGATCGGCAGCCCGAGCTCGGCGAGCGTCGGCAAGTCGGGAAACGCCGTGGCGCGCCTCGCGCCCGCGGTCGCCAGCGCGCGCAGCTTGCCGCCATCGGCGAGCGGCTTCGCCTGCTCGGCGGTCATCATCACGAAGGCGAGGCGGCCGGCCACCAGCTCGGTCGCGACCTGCGCCGACGCCGTATATGGCACGCCGGTCGCCTCGAAGCCGGCGCGCTTCGCGAACAGCGCAGCGGCGATCTGCGTCGCGCCGCCCTGGAAGCCGTAGATCATCTCGCTCGGATGTTGCTTGCCGTATTGAATGAGCTCGGCGGCCGACGTCACCGGCAGGTCGGCGCGTGCCACCAGGATCACCGGCACGATGGTGACGAGCGCGATCGGGCTGAAGTCGCCGACCGGATCGTAGGGCAGTTCGTAGAACGCCGGCAGCACCGACTGGCTGCTCGCCATGAGAAGGAGCGTGTAGCCGTCGCGCTTCTCGCGCAGCATCGCGTTGACGCCGATCAGGCCGCGCGCGCCGGGATGGTTCTCGACGACGAAATATTGACCCAGGCTCTCGTTGAGCGTCTGCGCGACGCTGCGCGCTGTCACATCCGTGGCGCCGCCCGGGCCGGTGGCGACGATGATCTTCACCGTGCGCGAGGGATAATTCTCCTGCGCGTGCCCGGGCGCGAGGCCGATGAGACCGAGGCCGACGGCAAGCATGGCGGCATGAACACGCATCGGCGGCTCCGGTGTGCGAGGGTGGTGAGGCAGTGTAGCAAAGCACCAGGGGCCGCAAAGCAAAGCGCGGCGGTTGATGCCGCCGCGCTTGCAAAACAGGACGTGCAGTGTGGGCCGTGGCCCGCTCGGACATTACGCCGTGTCGCTGCCGCCGTCGAAGTCCATGTCGCCGTCGAAGCTGTCGTCCGGCTCGTCGTCGTTGTCGCCACCGAACAGCGACGCGGTGCGCTGGCTGCCGTCGTCCCAGGCGGTCGAGCGGCTCGAGCCCAGATTTCCCGATCCGACGTCGTTGAGGCCGGCGTCGCGGGCGAGATCGCCGCCCGAGGCGTTCGAGCCCCAAGGTGACGACGAGCCGCCGGCGAGGCCCGGATCGAATGCGCCCTGCGCATGCGCCGGCTGGCCGAACATGCCGCGGATGCTGTTGAGGAGCAGGCTGCCGCCGATCACGCCGGCCGCGGCCGCCGCCGCGGTGCCGAGGAACGAGCCGCCGGCGCCGCCCTGCTGCTGCATCGGAGCGCCGCCACCGAACGGCCCGCCGCCCATCGGGCCACCCGCAGGTCCGCCCATCGGCTGCTCTTGCGCGGTGCGGAAGCCCGGAGGCACGCCCATCGGACGCTCGCCCGGCCGCACCGACGGCACCGAGCCGCGGCCCATGTCTCGTCCATCGTCGCGGCGGCCGAACAGCGCGTCGCGCATGTTGTCGAGGAAGCCGGCGTTCTCGCGCGGCGGCTCGATGCCCAGGTTGGCCTCGAGCTCGCGGATGCGCGCGTCGGCGCGCTTGAGCGCCTCGTCCTGCACCAGCACGGTCTGCACCAGTGCGTAGGTCGCGTGCGGCGCGCGCGAGAGGCCTTCAGCGATCGTGCGCTCGGCGTCGGGATCGCGACGCTCGGCTTCGAGTGATTCAAGACGGTCGAACAGCTCCGCAACGAGCTGACGTTCCTGCGGGGTCATCGGTCGTCTCCCTCTCAAGCCCCCCTATGGGTGCGCAGGTCATATGGGAAGCGGTGTAGTCCGGCGGAATGGGGGAAAAATGACAGCGGCGCCCGGTCGCACCGAATGCACAACCATTTGACAATGCATACCGATCAGGCGTGTTCCGGCTCGGTTCCGGGGACCCGTGCAGGTGTGTTCTCGCTGGCCGGCACGGCGCGCGGTTCCTCGGCCAGCACCACGTGGTGCTGCCCGAGCACGGCCAGAAACTCGTCGCCGTTGAAATAGGCGAATTCCTGCTCGCGCAGCCCGGTCAGCGGATCGAGCCGTTCGAGCTCGGCATCGACGAAGCCCGGGTGGCACATGATCAGGCCGCC
>Ga0066388_100003335_pt1 | contig 10350 bp, 10 predicted proteins | sample PanSoiMetaGPlot6_FD_64539 | JGI IMG/M metagenome (GOLD analysis project Ga0066388, IMG submission 64539) | Tropical forest soil microbial communities from Panama analyzed to predict greenhouse gas emissions - Panama Soil - Plot 6 (Hybrid Assembly) | ecosystem: Environmental > Terrestrial >... | reverse complement strand
CCTTTGGCGATCTCCGGGAAGATCGCGTAGCCGTAGGCCTTCTGCGTCAGGTCGTTCAGGCTCGGGTCGTCCCTTCCCATGTCGCCGAGTGCAGTGGTTGCCTGCTGGAGCAGATCGTCTCGCCCCCCGGTAGTTGTCGGCGCCGTGGCGCAGCCGCTCATCAGCGCGGCGACGAACGTCAGGAGCACACCGCCTGCCGCGATTGACCTCAACACGTATCCTCCTTTGATCTTGATGACGGATCGCAACCGTATGATTTCTTGTACCACGGCAGTGTCGTGCTCGCATCTCAAAGCGAACCTTCCCACGCGTTTGACCTCTTTCCCGCACTCTGTCACCATCGCCCGCACCATGACGACCCTACGCGCCATCCCCCTCGTCCGTGCCGCAAGGTGCCGTCTCGGGCCGATCATCGCGATCATTTCGATGGTGGGGCTTCACTGGCCGGTCGTTGCTCATGCCTGCTCACGTCTCACGGTCGTCAATGCGCTGCCGCGCAGCCAGGTCTGCCCGCTGGGCAACCACGTTGGCGAGCCGTGGCCACCACGATGATCTGAGGTCTCCACACGAGCGCCACGCCGATGGCCCTCGACGTTCCCCGGCTCAGGTCGGACACGCCCGGCGTGGCCAGCGTGCTCCATTTCAACAACGCGGGCGCGGCCTTGCCACCACGCCCCGTCCTCGACGCGGTGACGGGTCATCTGGCCCGCGAGGCCGCCATCGGCGGCTACGAGGCGGCGGCGGAAGCGGCCGACCGCCTCGCCGATGTCTACGATGCGATCGCCGAGCTGATCGGTGCCCACCCGGACGAGATCGCGGTGGTGGAAAACGCCACCCGCGCCTGGGACATGGTGTTTTACGCGGTGCCGTTTCGGGCCGGCGATCGCGTCGTCACCGCCCGCGCCGAGTATCTGTCCAACTACCTCGCGTTCCTGCAAGTGAAGGCGCGCACGGGCATCGAGATCGACGTGGTCGACAGCGACGCCTCCGGGCAGCTCGACGTCGATGCGCTCGAGCGCGCGATCGGCCCTCGCACGAAGCTGATCGCGATCACGCACGTGCCGGGGCGAGGCGGGCTCGTCAACCCGGCGGCCGAGGTCGGTCGCATTGCCGCGCGTCACGGCATCCTCTATCTGCTGGACGCCTGCCAGTCGGTCGGCCAGCTCGCGGTCGATGTGGGGCACATCGGCTGCCAGATGCTCGCGTCCACGGGCCGCAAGTATCTGCGCGGGCCCCGCGGCACCGGCTTCCTGTACGTGCGGCGCGACACCATCGGAAGGCTCGAGCCGCCGTTCATCGATCTCCACGCCGCGTCCTGGGCTGACGACGATACCTACGTCGTACGCGACGATGCGCGCCGCTTCGAGAACTGGGAGCGATTCATCGCGGGCCAGATCGGCCTGGGCGTGGCCGCCCGCTACGCGCTGCGAGTGGGCATCGACGCGATCGAGGCCCGCGTCAAGGCATTGGGGGCGCTGCTGCGTGGAGAGCTCGTGAAGCGACCCGGCCTGAGCGTCCACGATCGTGGCGTGGAGCTGTGCGGGATCGTCTCTTTTCTCAAGGACGGCGAAGCGCCGGCCCAGACGCGCGACCGGCTACGCGCCCTCCACATCAACGTCCACGAGGCCCGCCTGTCGCGGCTCGATCCGCCCGCGGGCGGCGCGGACGCGCTCGTCAGAGCCAGCGTGCACTACTACAACGACGAGACCGAGGTGGAGCGCTTCGTGCGCGCCGTGGCGGGCTAGAGACTTCTCATCGAGGCGTGAGATCGCAGGTCACATCGAGTGGTGGTAAGCTCTCGGCTACCGGTCGCGGCGCTCGATACCCGAGCACGTGACCAATGGCCCTCGAACCCGGAGCAGAGGGAGCTTCACCATGTCGCATGGTCCCTCGATTCTGCTGGTCCTGGTCCTGACCCCCACCGCTACTCTCATCCGTCCGGCGAAGCGCGTCGGCATGGACATTCTTGCCACATTCGCGTGCCGGCGCCGCCCGAGCACGCGCGGCTGACTACCTTCGAGACTGTTCCGCCAGAGGATACGAACATGCACGAGCGTGGGAGCGCCGAAGAAGCCAGACTCACGGCTACGCGAGAGCAGAACGTTCCCTGGAAGAAGTGGGGTCCCTATCTCAGCGAGCGCCAGTGGGGGACGGTACGCGAAGACTACAGTCAGACCGGGAATGCCTGGGACTACTTCAGTCACGATCAGGCGCGCTCCCGGGCCTATCGCTGGGGCGAGGACGGCCTGGCAGGCATCTCGGATGACCAGCAGTACCTCTGCTTCGCCCTCGCGCTGTGGAACGCGAGGGATCCGATCCTCAAGGAACGCCTGTTTGGGCTGACCAACAGCGAAGGGAATCACGGCGAGGACGTCAAGGAATACTACTTCTACCTCGACAGCACCCCGACGCATTCCTATATGAAGTATCTCTACAAGTATCCGCAGGCCGCGTTTCCGTACGAGGATCTGGTGAAGACCAACCGGCAGCGCAACCGGCTGGAGATGGAGTACGAGCTGATCGACACGGGGGTCTTCGATGACGACCGCTACTTCGACGTCTTCGTCGAGTACGCCAAGGACTCCCCCGAGGACTTGCTGATACAGATCAGCATCTACAACCGCGGCCCGGAGGCCGCCCCCCTCCACGTCCTGCCGACCTTGTGGTTCCGCAACACCTGGTCCTGGTCCAAGACTCCTGGATCGAAGCCCACTCTCGCCCAGCGCGACGGTCAGACGGTCTCGGTCTCTCATCCCGGCCTGGGCGACCGCTATTTCTCCTGCGATCGTGTCGTGCCGTGGCTGTTCACCGAAAACGAGACGAACACCGAGCGGCTCTTCAACGTCCCGAATCGCTCGCCCTACGTCAAGGACGGGATCGACGCCTGCATCGTGCACGGGCGTGCATCGGCGGTGAACCCCGGCCAGACCGGGACCAAGGTCGCGGCCCACTACGACCTCACCGTTCCTCCCGGGGGCGTCCACGTGCTGCGCCTCCGCCTCTGTAACCGGCAGCTATCCGCATCCCAGGAAGCATTCGGATCTGCGTTCGACGCGGCGCTGGACGGCCGCCGGCGTGAAGCCGACGAGTTCTACGCTGCCGCCCTGCCATCGCAGGCGTCCGAAGACACCCGGCTGGTCATGCGGCAAGCCTATGCCGGCATGCTGTGGAGCAAGCAATTCTACTTCTATCCGGTCCGGGACTGGATCGACGACGAGATCTTGCCCCCGGACTGCCCCCAGCGCGTCCCGGCGCGGAACCGGGAGTGGTTCCATCTCGACAGCGCCGACATCCTTTCCATGCCTGACAAATGGGAGTATCCGTGGTTCGCCGCCTGGGACCTGGCGTTTCATTGCATAGTGCTCGCAGGCGTCGACCTCGATTTCGCGAAGAGCCAGCTCCGGCTCATGACCAACCAGCTGTATCTCCATCCCAGCGGACAGATCCCTGCTTACGAGTGGAACTTCAGCGATGTCAACCCGCCCGTCCACTGCAAGGCGACCTGGCTGATCTACGTGATCGAGAAAGCCCTCCGCGGCAAGGGTGATCGGTTCTTTCTGGAAAGCATGTTCCACAAGCTGCTCATGAATTTCACCTGGTGGGTAAACCGAAAAGACGCCTTCGGCAACAACGTGTTCGAAGGCGGCTTCCTCGGACTGGACAACATCGGCGTCTTCGACCGAAGCGCCCCCCTCCCCACCGGCGGGACGCTGGAGCAGGCGGATGGGACCAGCTGGATGGCCATGTTCTGCCTGGACATGCTGACGATAGCCCTCGAGCTGTCCCTCGAGAACCCCGTCTACGAAGATCTGGCTTGCAAGTTCTACGAGCATTTCATCCACATCGCCGGGGCCATGGATCGCATCGGCATCAACAACGACGAGCTCTGGGACGAGGAAGACGGCTTCTACTATGACGTCTTGCTCTTCCCGCACGGCGATGCCACGCGAATCAAAGTTCGCTCGATGGTCGGGCTCATTCCCATGTTCGCCTCGGCCGTCTTCACCGGCGATGTCACGGACCATCTGCCGACCTTCAAGCAGAGATCGGCGTACTTCGCCAAGCAGAACGCCGCCTTGGTCGCGAACATCCACGATCCCGCCGAGCCCGGCGTGGCCGGACGCCACATGCTCTCACCTGTCAATCGGCAGAAGCTCGAGCGCATCCTGCGCAAGATGCTCGATGAATCAGAGTTCCTGAGCCCGTACGGTATCCGCGCGCTTTCCCGGTACCACAAGGATCACCCCTACACCTTCACGCTGGATGGCCACGCTTACCGCGTCGACTACGAGCCCGCGGAGTCGACCACGAGCCTGTTTGGTGGAAATTCCAACTGGCGCGGCCCAATCTGGATGCCGGTCAATGCCTTGCTCGTCCAGGCGCTCAGGAAGATGTATTCGTACTACGGTGACGACTTCACGGTTGAATGCCCGGTCGGCTCGGGCCACCAGATGACTTTGTGGGGGGTTGCTGACGAGATTGCCCGTCGGCTGAGCAGCACTTTCCTGCGCGATGCGCAGGGCCGGCGTCCGGTATACGGTTACAGCAAGAAATTCCAGACGGACCCGCACTGGCGCGACCTGATCCTCTTCTATGAGTACTTCCACGGGGACAACGGGGCGGGGATCGGCGCCAGTCACCAGACGGGGTGGAGCGGACTGATCACGTGGCTCATGATGTCCTTGCATGCCCTGGACCCGAAGGAGGTCCTGGAAAAAGGGTTCGATGCGATCCACCTGAAGACCGACTGACCCCGTTCGCGATGGAGTGGGTCTCGACGGTCGCGAAGGAGAAGAACATGCGCCAGTCACTGATCGCCGGCATCCTGCTCGGATTTCTCCTCATCCTCACTCCGGGCGTCCCCCAGGCTCTGGAGGTTGGGCAGCAGGCCCCGGACTTTGCCCTGAACAATCCGGACGGCAAGCCCGTCAAGCTGGCCGACCTCACCGCCCGCGGCCCCGTGGTCATCTACACATTTGTGGCGGCGTTCACGCCGACCTGAACGAAGGAAGTGGCGGGCATCGACGCGGCTCTGCCGCAGTTCGAGGCCGCCGGCGCCCAGGTCGTGGGCGTGAGCGCAGATGCCTGGCAAGCCCTCGCGGCGTGGCGGGCCCAGAACCACATCAAGCATCTGCAGCTCTCCGATAATCGTCGCCAGATGCTGCCGGCCTACGACGCCATGATCACCGACGACAAGCACCCCATGTTCCGCTATCCGCGGCGCGCGTACTTCATCATCGACCGCAATGGTGTCGTGCGATTCGCGAAGGTCATGCCCAACTCGCTCGACCTTCTCGACCCCCAGGAGATCCTGGCCGCGCTCACGGCGCTGGGCGCGTGAGGCTGAGAATCCGTGTCCAGGCCTCGCCCCGAAGACTTCGTCGCAGATGCTGGGCCCAGCGGTCGATGCGCATCTCCAGAGGATCGGCCCGGCGGGGTGGCCTGACCGGATAGCCGCGCTCTCCACGGATCTCATTGAGGAAGGCTGCGCGCCAGGTGTCGTCGGCCAGGAGTCCGTGGAGGTAGCAACCCACCGCCCGGTCGTGGCGCCATCCCACCTCCGCGCCTGTCCCCTGCACGAGCGGCTCCCCTGCACGCGTGGCCTCACTATGCCCGTGGTGAATCTCGTAGCCGGACAAGGGTCGTCCGGCGAGCGGCCAGGAGCTCCGGAATGTGCTCAGCCGGGTCGACTTCTTGCTCTGGAAGGTCGTGCGGATCGGCAGGAGCCCCAGGCCGCGCCAGAGTGCCGGTCCACCCTCGGTACCTCCGTGATCCTCGAGCTCCTCTCCCAGCATCTGATATCCGCCGCACAGTCCGAGCACCCACGTGCCACGAGCGTGCGCCTCGCGGACGGCCTCAGCGATTCCCGAGGCCGTGTGGTGCAGGAGATCGGCGACGGTGGCCTTGGATCCAGGGAGGATGAGCAGATCCTGCCCGCCCACTAGGCGCTGATCCGTGACCCAGGTCAGGTGGATGTCGGGCTCGGCCAGGAGCGGGGTGAGGTCGTCCGTGTTTGACACGCGCGGGCTGAGCAAGGCGCCCACCCGGAGCATGCCGTCCGGGGCCCGGGTGTCGACCGGGATGGGCAGCGGCCGGTCTTCCTCGTCGAGGCCGTGGTCGAGATGTGGCACGACCGCGAGCACCGGCAGCGCCGTCATGCTCTCCAGCACGCGGACGCCGTCCTCGAACAGAGCCGGATCCCCCTGGAAGCGGTTCACGACGATCCCGATCACCCGGCGACGATCGTCCACGGGCAGCAGATCGAGCGTGCCCTTGACCTGCGCGAAGACTCCGCCCCGGTGAATGTCCGCCACCAGAACGATGGCAGCGTCCACGAGACGGGCCGCTCGGAGGTTCACGAAGTCGCGATCCCAGAGGTTGATCTCGACCGGGGATCCTGCGCCTTCGAGCACGATCACCTCATGGCGGTCGGCGAGCCGCTCGAGTGCCGCGGCCGCGACCGCGGCGAGCCCGCTCGTGTCCTTGAAGTAGTCCGCCGCTTCGACGTGGCCGACAGCCTTGCCCAGGACGATCACCTGCGCACCGGTCTGCGTGACCGGCTTGAGGAGGATCGGCCCCATGTCGACGTGCGGCTCCTGGCGGGCGGCGCGGGCCTGAAGGATCTGTGCGCGAGGCATCTCGAGCCCGGCCGGCGTCACACCCGCCTGGTTGGCCATGTTCTGCGCCTTGAAGGGCGCCACGTCCACGCCCGAGTCGGCAAGGAGGCGGCACAACCCAGCGGCGATGAGACTCTTGCCGACGTCGGAGGCGGTGCCCAGCACGGCCACTGCGGCTTTCACGGCTGCCGCTGGTCGCCGAGCATTGACCTCACTTCGGCCCGGTGGTCTTCGCGTTCGGCCTTGCCGTGGCAGGCAGCATCACGTCCCGAAGCGATCGACGAGCAGCCCATGGCGCAGGCCGTGGTCGCTCACCGACAGTGAGTCTTTCCGCAGCTTGTCCATCACCGTCCGGACGATGCAGGCTCCGGCGAGAATGACGTCCGCGCGCTTCGGCTGCAACCCGACGACCTGCCGTCGCGCTTCCGCCGGGCGGGACGAGTAGAGCTCGATCTGCCGCTCGACCTCAGGCCGCGACAGCCGGGCGCCCTGGACGGCGTTCGGATCGTATGTCGCGAGGCCCAGCATCACCGCCGTGAGGTTGGTGACGGCTCCGCCCATGCCGACCAGAGTATCCGGCGCCTCCACTCCATCGAGGCGTGCCAGGTCTGCCGCCATGGCGTCGATGGCCCGCTGCAAATCCGCGCGCGAGACCATTCTGCCGAGCCCGTACTTCTCGGTGAAGCGGACCGCGCCGACGTTGACGCTGAACTGCTCCGTCACGGTCGCGCCCCGGCCGAACGTGAACTGGCTGCTGCCGCCCCCGGTGTCGAAGATGACCATCGAGCCGTCGGCCAGCCCGAGGCCCGACTTCACCGCGAGATACGCGAGGCGCCCTTCCTCCGCCCCCGAGATCACTTCGATCCGCACGCCGGCCCGCCGGGCCACCTGGTCGATGAAGGCCTCACTGTTGCGCGCCGTCCGCATACCCATGGTCCCCACGGCGGCAACCGTCCGGGCGCCCGTCTGCCTGGCCTCCGCGACCATCCCGGCAATCGCCGCGGTCGTGCGCTCCATCGCCTCGGGCGAGAACTCGCCCCCGGTCGCTGCCAGGCCCTCGCCAAGCCGCGTGACCTCGGCCCGGTCGACGACGGTCGTCCATCCGCCGCCCGCTCCACGCTCGCCCACGTGAAACTTCACCGAGTTGGTGCCGACGTCGATGACCGCGTAGCGGGGCATATGAGGGACCTCACGCACTCAGGCCGAGCAGCCGCTTCAGCCCCCGTGGATAGCTGATGTTCTGGAACCGGTCGAGGCTCATCTCCCGCACCGCTGCGAGCACGCGCACCGGATCCTCGAGCTCGATCGCGACCGTGCGGATCGGCTTGCCGTCGGCCACCACGTCGGTCATCTCGGCGGTGCAGCCGCTGATGGTGTAGCGCCGGCGGCGCTTGTGAACCTGGACGACGCGCACACCCCGCGGGGCCGGCGCCAGCTCCGCCTGTAGCTGCTCCAGCGTGTACGCGTCGCGGCCAGTGATGGAAGCCACACCCAGTGCCGCGCATACCTTCGTTACCTCCGCGGCGGGCAATGGGAACTCCGCCTTCATCACGGGCCGCCACTGCTCGAGGCCGTCGGCATTGACCTGCTCCAGGGTCTTCAGGTCCATGAGGCGGTCGCGAACCTTCACGTTGGCGTCGGTGTGGGGCGAGAGCAGATAGGTCTCGTCACTCTCTTGCGCGCGACCTGGCTGGAGCGCGTCGAACCGGCGGTCCGCCTCGCCGAAGCCGGTCCCAAACGTGCGCCACTCCCAGCGAGGGATAATCGGTTCCATTGGAAGCCTCCGCGTCAGGGTGACACTCGCGGTCTGGTCAGTCAACTGCGCGACGCCGGCCGCCCGCTGAGACGAAACGCCTACCGCCGTGAGCAGGACGCACTGTGGGCCCCCGGACGCATCATTGCCCGGTGCCGAAGGTATCCCACGACAGCACACGCACTCGATAGCTGGCACCCGTGGTGTCGAGAGGCACCTCGAAGTACAGACGGTCGCGGCTGAGCATGCTCCCGCGCGCGGTCCCCTGGGCCTGGCCTATCGTCTTGCCCTCGGCATCCAGGATCTCGATGAGCAGCCGTATGTTTGCCACGCCTCCTCCGCCATTGTTGTAGACATAGCCCGAGTAGACAGGGGTGCCTTTCTTCGACAAACCAGCCTCGGCATCTATGCGGAAGCGCCCCTGGCTCACCTGGGCGAAGCTGGCCTCGGCGACCAGGATCAGACCGAATGCGATCGCCGCACCTACCGGGCGTCGAATCCGCATCCCCCCTGCCCTATGCCGCCGAGCTCCTCGAGGGTTTCTCCAGATCCCACACGGTCACCCCGGGTAGTCCGACGAACGCAGCTCGGTTCGCTTCGGGCAAGGGCTCCGCGGCCGGCGTCACAGCGGACTCCGGCGTCAGAAGCGGCTCGTCACACGAACGCACTCGGAGCCCGGCCGCGGCGTAAGCTTGGCAGTACGCGGAGGCCAGGTGAGGATGGATGCGCATGAAGCCTGCGGCGCCACCCGCCGTGCGAAACTGCGCCTGCCACCCGAGCAGGATGGGGAACGCGTGGACGTCGCTGATGATCATGCGTCCACCGGGACAGACGACCCGGGCGAGCTCACGGATGGCGCCGTCGACCTGCGGAAGGTGAACGAGCGCCAGCGCGCACACGACCACGTCCACGGACTCGGCGTCGAGCGGGAGCGCCTCCAGGTCGCCCTCACGAAAATCGCCCGACGGGACCTTGCGGCGGGCCCGCTGCAGCATCTCGGGCGAGCGATCGATCCCGACGATCCGATGGCCCCGTTCCGCCAGGTATTCGCTATGCCGGCCCGTGCCGCATGCTGCGTCGAGGACACGAGACGGCGAGAGGGAGTCGAACAACCGATGCATCACCGGCTCTTCGAGCTGGAAGAGGCGGAGCGGACTGTCGTAGGTCTCGGACCAAGCCCGGTAGCCATCCACCAGACCGTACTCGGGACCCTCGGCGGATTGGACCAGGTCCGCCGCGTCCAGCCGCCCGAGCAGCGAACGAATCTCGTCCACGCGAGCCTGCCGTGCCGACGGATCGTCGCTGGCCATCAACCGCAGCAGCGCCAGGCCCTCGATGCCCAGTAGCACTTCGCCAAGCGTCGGTCGGGTCTTCATCGCCGCGACCCCGCACTCGCTGAGGGCCACTCCCTTCCGGCCTTGTTCCCCTTGACCATGAGTCGTCACGATAACTCCTCCTTCTGCTCGAGGCGAGCGCTTCTTCGACTCGCTACACGCGCGTGCCATCGGCGGAGCAGGCAGGCTACGTTGTATGATGCGCCCGTGAGCGCGCCACACATCCGTACGGTGGCCCTCGAACGCGTGCCTCCAGTCGGCCGGCTTCGGTGAGCTGTCCATCCTGCGGCCACGAGAACCCCGAAGGCGCGAGGTTCTGCAACGACTGTGGCACGCTCCTCGCGCCGACGATCACCCCCGAGCCGCGCTCCTACACGCCGCGGCATCTCGTCGAGAAGATTCTCGCCTCTCAGAGTGCGCTCAGGGGCGAGCGCAAGCTCGTCACCGTCCTCTTCGCCGACGTCGTGCGCTCGATGGAGCTCGCGGAGCGCGTCGACCCCGAGGAATGGCATCGCCTGCTCGATCGCCTCTTCCGTATCCTTGCTGGCGGCGTTCACCGATACGAGGGGACCATCAACCAGTACACCGGTGACGGCATCATGGCGCTCTTCGGCGCCCCGATCGCCCACGAGGATCACGCCCAGCG
>Ga0066388_100003334_pt1 | contig 10350 bp, 9 predicted proteins | sample PanSoiMetaGPlot6_FD_64539 | JGI IMG/M metagenome (GOLD analysis project Ga0066388, IMG submission 64539) | Tropical forest soil microbial communities from Panama analyzed to predict greenhouse gas emissions - Panama Soil - Plot 6 (Hybrid Assembly) | ecosystem: Environmental > Terrestrial > Soil... | reverse complement strand
CGCGAGCCTGCGGGATCTTGGGAAATGTCCACAGCTCAGCCGAGCCGGCTTCGATAACTTTGAGCCCCAGGTCCGATAGCTCTCGATTTGCATTCTCAATCTGGGAATAAGGCACACGGGCGGATTTCGCATCGCCGAGCAGCGTTTTGAGCGTTTGTGCCAGACGTTGCCAGGTCTGATCATTGGGTTCAGCCTTGAACTCGCCGGCAGCTGCCGAAAGCGGTGAGGAACTCGCAGCGGCATCGAGCTTGGTCTCGGCTGACTCTTTCGCCGCCGCTCCCGTCTGGCCTCCTGCAGCCAGTACCGGCCCCGACAAAGCTACCAGAAGGCCGGCAACAAGCCAGGGATAGAGAGCAATTGCCCGTGGAACCGCATATGGATGGATTGGCATGACGTCGCCTTATCTGAAGAACGAGTTCATTGTAGCTGGTAGGCTGCCGGTCAGGCGCAGGGCGCGACTGGACACCGTTGTCCGCGACCCCCCTGACTTGGTCTTGGATTTAAGGTCTGTTTGGGAATTCCACCACGCCGAAATCGGCAGAGCGTGGGAATCTTCCCATGGAGCACCTTGTCTGCTTGCGCATCGCCAGGTAGATTATCCCTAACTCAGCGAACGAGATTTGCGCACAGCACATGCCCATCTACTTCCGACCACCAGATATGCCTTCCGCCGGCGGCGGCGGCGGTGACATCACCGGAGGGAACCGTCTGGAGCTCCCTGGAGCGGGACTGAGCGCAGGAGTTGAATCTCAACTGGCAACCCCTGGGGACGTCAGCCAGGCCCACAGCTTCTTCCAACCTGACTTCAAGGGGGGCGCGCTCAGCATCTCGACCATTAGGCCGGGAGCGGAAGCCGCAGCACTGGGACCGGTGCCGGGAGCCGACTCGGCAGCCATGGGCGCACTCACACCCGGGGCCGAGCAGGTGTCGCCACTGATCCAATTGATCATGAAGCTCCCCGGAATTGGGGCAATAACATCTTTCTTTGATGCACTGGCGGCGTTATTCATGCCCGGTGCTCATACATTTGCGGGTTTCGACCTTACTCAAATCGGAGCGCATGCTCAGGGCGCCGTTGCTTCCCTGTCTTCCGGTATTACAGAGCACCTGCCGATCAGCCTCTCGCTTCTGCCGGCCGATGCCCCAATCCTGCAAGGTCTCGGGCTGGGAGTCGGCCAACACATGGGCGGACTCTCCTATTTGCCGGGTAAGCTTGGCTCTTCCCTGTCGGAACACGGCCTTGGCACCATGTCGCGAGATGCCCTCAATGTTTCCGGGCAGCTCGACATCAACAAACCACAATTCGAATTTGGCAGCGGACTGGAAGCAGGCGCCTCCAAGGTTTCAGGCATTGCCGGAGCCGGCAAGGGTCCACTGACATCGGGAGCGTACATGTCCGATGCAGCGGTCGGCAGCCACCTGGCCGGTACGCAGAGGCTCTTCAGCGATCAAACCAGCCTGGCTTCTGCGTCTTCGCCTCTAACTGCAAGCAACACTACTGCCAGCAATGTCGGGTTGTCACAGTCCGTGCCGCTTTCCGGCACGCAATGGCCGAGCTCGATGCAGGTCGGTGCTTCCAACTTCGGTGCCGACGTCAATATCGGAACGCATGGCAATGCCGTCGGTCAAGACTTGAGCGACGGTGCGATCAGCGGACCGGACGTTTCGCAAAACGTCGGCCATCATATTGGATCGCCCGGTCGGGCCGCATTGGACGGCGGACAGCAGCTCGGACCTTCGGGAGCCGTTTCGGATCAATTAGGCGGACGGCAGCTTTTGGCCCATGACTCGATTCCCACTTACAGGCCTACGTTGGGAGACAGGGGCGCATTCAATTCTTCGTCACTGGTTCCCTCTTCTCCCGCTGCGCCGGCAGGTGGCTCCGCCGATATCGGCTCAGCAATAAAAGGTTTGAAGGCCAAGCAACTGAGTCTCAAGACACCCACATCATTGGCCAAGCCGAGCGTGCCCCAACACCATCCGGTTATGGATCACGTGGCTCACCAGACCAAGGCCGGAGCACATGCTGTTGCTAAAGCTGGCAATGCCGCCGATCACACGGCCCACCAGGTAATCAACAAGGTGGGCACGCCCAAGCCGCACATCGCTGAGCACAAGGTCGCGCATGCCCCTGAAGTCAAACAAATGAGCCCGAAGACTAGTGTTGACGCACCGGTAGCGCAGGCACGGCCGGTAGATCAAACCATAGCTCAGGCACAGGTCCAGGGAACCGATGGACTCGCTCCGGCGACCGACGCTACTGCCGGGACTTACACCATCAAGGCCGGCGACAATCTGTGGAACATTGCCCGCGATCATCTGGGCTCCGGCTTGCGCTGGACAGAAATTTACAAGATGAACGCCGATGTCCTCGGCTCCAACCCCTCCTTGATTCACACCGGCACAACTATCCACTTGCCGGGCACCGGCACCGAAATTGCCACTGCCGGAGCCGAGGCCGGCAAGTATGTCGTGCAACCGGGCGACAATCTCTGGGATATTGCCAGCCAGCATCTAGGCGGCGGACAACACTGGGGAGAGCTGTACAAGGCAAACACCGGCGTGATCGGCTCGAATCCAAGACTGATCCTGCCAGGACAAGAATTAACGCTTTCGGGACAGCCGGGAATGCAACTCGCGTCGCATGGACCTACTGTGCAGCCGACGGTCCAACCGACTGTCGCCCAGCACGCGCCAGTGCCCACGCATGCAGCACCCACCCATGCCGCACAACCGAACGCCGTAGCAGAAGTCGCTCGGCCCAACCCTGTCGCCCAGACCTCCATGCCGACAGCTACCTACGAGCAAATGCCGGCACCGGCAGCTCATCCGGTAGTGCCAGCCACTCATACGGACACTCCCGGACTGCCCCCGGCTGAGGCCGCGCAAGCTCCGGTAGGCCGGCCGGCTCCACCGACCATCAAGGCTGCGGGTAGCTCGATCGTCTCGCCGTCGCTGCGCCCGGATCTCTCATTTCTGAGCAAGAAACCGCGATAACAGTCCATCGCAAATGGTCCGCTCCAACTGTCGTCATCGACAATCGGAACCATGGCGCGCCAGTCCACCGACAGTGCGGCACCAGATATGGTGCCAGCGCCCGCACATTCGGAAGCGCCGGCATCTTGCCGGCTATCGTCAACCAGCTCCACTCAGCCAGAAATCTTCCTTATCAATCGGGCGGCAGTCTGTCTAATATCTTCGGCGGACACTTGCTTCCCGCCTGAGGCAGCGGGCATGACGGCCGCGATGCCAAGGTCGTGCCACTCAATATTCCCTTCGGCCGATGCCGGGATCACGTAGAGCGGCTTTCCATGCCGGCGACAGATGGCGGCCAGCTCGCCAATCACTTTGCCGGACAGAGATTGATGATCGAGCCGACCTTCACCGGTGATGACCAGATCTGCCTCTGCGACTTTCAGCTCTAGTTGAATCAGGTCAGCAATCCATTGAAACCCCGGGATGATCGCGGCACCGAGAGCGCAAGCCAGCCCGAATGCGGTGCCGCCGGCGGCACCAGCTCCCGGCAGATGACGAGCTTGCCGCCCGCTTGCTGCTTCAAGAACATCGGCAAGACGCTCGAGGGCTGCTTCCAAGAGCTGGACCTGCTCAGGGTCGGCACCCTTCTGTGGTGCGAATGTGCGGGCAGCGCCTTGCGGTCCGAGCAAAGGATTGGTCACATCAGTAGCTACGCGAATGCCAGTGGCATTCCGCCAGTGCCTCAAATCGGAAAGGTCGCAACTGTGAAGACGACTCAGATCACCGCCACCGGGCTCAAGGGGCTGTCCATCAGCATCGAGAAACTTCGCCCCCAGTGCCCGCAAGGCGCCCGTGCCACCGTCGGTGGAGGCACTTCCGCCGACGGCTACTACAATATTGGGCACGGCGATGGCCAGGCAACTGGCAAGCACTTCTCCCGTGCCTGTCGTATGCGCTCGCAGCGGTTGCAGCCGGTCCGGTGGAACCAGAGCAAGACCGCTGGCGTTAGCCAACTCGATGACGCCCAGATCGCCAATTTGAAGCCATGCGGCTTCAGCAGGGTCGGTGAGCGGTCCCTGGACAACGCAGTGGTGGACAGTACCGCCCAGGGCCATGTGCAGAGACTCGATGGTTCCGTCTCCGCCATCAGCCACAGGTGCCAGGACAATGTCCGCATCGCCGGCGGCCAGTTTGACTCCTTCGGCAATGGCTTCGGCCACCCTGGCCGGGGACAGCGTTCCTTTATATGCCGTTGGGGCTACGAGCGCATTTCTTGGCATTTCCTCACCGAAGGTATTTTCGCGCAGCGGCTTGGCATTTTGCTCAATTTTTCCGGGCAATTCCACCTGAGAAATGAGGCAAATTCTAGAGGCGCCGAGGATAAATATCCGAGAAGTGTCCACATGGCTGATCGCGGCCACCAGATGGCTCAAAGCTTCGTCGCATTTCCGCCCACTTGACAGCTTGGCTGTTGCGGGAGCGGCTGCGATGATCAGTGTGGGGGCCAAGCGGCCCGGGCATCTCAGGGGTGGGCCCGAGAGCTTGCCCAGGGGCGCTAATACAAGGCACTCGGGCGTGGACTAGAGGTATCTAATGGCGGCAAACAACAGCAGCGGGTATTCGTTCTCACGCTCGACGGATCCCCAGGAAAACTCATTGATGCAGCGGATCTATCAAGAAATCTCCTGCGAAGACCCTGAGCTGATGCTCGAAGCAGTAGAAGGACTGATCGGACCTCAGCACCTGGAGTTAGCAGAGCAGCTAGATGATCTGGCTGAAGGCGAATTCGCGAATGGCCATCTGCCGGAAGCCGAAGCGCTCTGGTGGATGGTTCTGGTCATTCGACAGAAGGTGCTCGGGCCCATCCACAAAGACGTGGCTCTCAGTCTAAGCACGCTGGGCGAACTGTACGAGTCGCAGGGGAAGATTTCCGAGGCTGCCTCAACCTACCGCCAGGCCTTGGAAATCATGGAATGCAACCTGGAGCCCGGTCATCCCAATCTGGCGATCGCCGTTCAGCGCCTGGCCGATGTATGCGTCATACAGGGTGACTTTCCCCAAGCAGACCGCCTGTACGCTAAGACCCTGTCGTTCTGGCAGAACGTTCTGGGAGCGAATCACCCAGCAATAGCCGCCAGGCTCGAGCGCTACGCGGAACTGCTTATGACCATGAAGGAAGCAGACCGAGCAGCAGCGCTTTATGAGAGGGCGGCCGAGATCCGCATGGAGAACTTCTCGTAGTTGCGAGCAGCTCCTACCAATCAACCAGTCCCTTTTGCAGGCACAGCAGCACGGCTTGCGTTCGGTCGCGTACCGATAACTTCTCCATAATGTGCTTCAGATGTGTCTTGATCGTCTCAGGGCTCAAAACCAGACGCTCGGCGATCTCCTTGTTGGACAGCCCTTGAGCGAGCAGCCGCATGACGTCCATTTCTCTGTCCGATAACAGAGCCTCTGGATTGAACTCGGCAGGCGGCTGTGGCCCGGCCCTGGAAAACGCCAGGGCCGTGGCTGTAAATACCCGCCTGCATAAGTGCGGATCGAGCCAGCCCGCTCCCCGAGCCACCGATTCAACGGCCAGTCTCAGTCTGTCTGATGAGGTGTTCTTTAAGCAAAAGCCGATCGCGCCGGCGCCCAGTGACCGATAAATGTTCGCATCATCCTCGCTGGCGGCGAGCACGAGAACGCGCGCCATGGCGAGCTCTCGCATGCGCACGATCGACTCGACGCAGTCGAGGCCGGGAAGATCCACATCGAGAATCAGCACGTCCGGATCAAGATCTTTCAGCATGGACAGCACTTCCGCTTCGTCCAACGCTTCACCGACCACTTGAAGTCCTGGCGATGAGCTGAGGATCTGACGCAGCCCGCAGCGACTGATATCATCTGCCTCAGCAATCACGACTTCAATATCACCGGTCAGGCATTCCGGCGGAACGTGATTGGTTTCAGTCAATTCCGGCGGCGGCTCGGCAAGCGACCGCCGTGGACGTCTTGGAGACATCAGCTTTCACCTGTCTCTAGTACCATGAGTTGTTTAGAGCCGCACACATGTCTAGTGTACCTGAGGTTGAAACAGAGCGGAAGAGCGGGAGCAGCTTGCGCACGTCGATCATTGCCAACCTTTAATACCTGCCGCCACCGGCGGTGGTGCTTCGCCTTAGCCCGGATCCGTGGACCTCGGGAGCTCTATCTTGTCTACTCGCCGCTGATGACGGCCCCCCTCAAAAGCCGTAGAGAGGAATCGCAAGATTCCGTTGAATTGGTGCCCATATCTTTCCAGGCTACGCCCAGCTCGCTGAGAATATCTTTCAACCGCTCTTTGAGCTCGAACCCGGCATGGTCACTGCCCAGCGCTAGCGTGTCGGTGACACGCTCAGTTGAGACCGGTTCAGAAGACATGCTCCGGCAGTAAAGCTGGTTGGCAAAGTGCCCTAGGATGCAAAGGGAAGATGCATGGTCGGGCTAAAATCCGGTGGCACCTCGAAATGGCGAGAAGTCTCCAGTAATTCTTTTATGCGGTCGACGCGGAAAATCATCACGTCATCACGTTCATGGCAGTAAGCGACCATCTTCCAGAGGTTGCTTTCCTTCAGAAGCGCCAGCGGGTTGAGAGTGACGAGATCGACCGATTCCCTGGCAAAACTATAGTAATAAGCGCGTACGGTCAGGTGCTTAACGACAGCCTGTTCGAGGACCGGCAGCGTCTTTTCGGTCGGATACATCGGATAATTGCACGGCGACTGCTCGGCCTCCAGCTCGGCCATGTCGGCAGTGGCCTCGATGCGGGCCAATTCATCGTCGTCCTCTAAATCTGCTACCCCCAGTACCGATTCCACGATAGCCTCGGCAATTTCATCGGACAAACCTGCCAGAGCTGGCGGTATGTGATGGGAAATCTTGCTGATAATCTCGCGAATCAGTTCGTCACGATCCCTGGCGTGGATACTAATGCCGGCCACAAGCTTGTCAAGCAGCCTGGCGCCCGTCAGAAGCAAGATGCCCTCCTCTGGTGTCAGATCCAGGGAGAATCTTTGTTCCATATACATCGTCAATACCTTCCCTGCATGGTCTGGCCCTGCGGCAGGCTGCTGCCAGCCGGCTTGGTCGGGAGCTCCTTGACTACCCCTGTCCTCAGTCTACACCCCTGACGTCATCCCGGGTAGCCACCGAGCAACCAACGCACAGGAAGTTGACACGAATCCGCACGCGTTGCCAGGAGGCAATCACATTCTATCCGGGGCAGTCACCCCTATTATTCCCAGCACATTGGCCAATACTTGCCTCGTGGCAACTATCAAGCCAAGACGTGCCTTGGCAACCTCGGTTTCCGGCGTGATTACTCGGCATACTTCGTAAAACTTCTGCAGGTCGTTAGCGAGCTCATAGGCATAGCGAGCCAATCTTCCCGGAGTCCTCGTCGAGGCAGCTTCCTCGACTTCTGCCGGAAACGACTCGAGGCGCATGATGAGAGCCTTTTGATGACTGAAGATTTCCAGATCCTTTTCGAATATGGCATCGAAAACGTGAGCAGACGTTCTGTAGGCATCAAGATACTCGCGCCACTGATCCTGGCCGACAAGCGGCGGCACTGCGGCGCCGGTGTCAGGATTGACGGACGGCTCCAGTGCCTTTCGCAGGATAGCTGAGCAGCGGGCGTGAGCATATTGAATGTAGAACGCCGGATTCTCGCGACTCGTCTTTTTCGCCAGATCGAGATCGAAGTTTATCGGATTCTGCGGATTGGACTCGGCAAGGTAGTAGCGGACGGCATCTACGCCCACCTCATCCATCACTTCCTGCAGCATGACGACCGTGCCTTCGCGCTTGGACATGCGGACGCTACGCCCGTCTCTCGACAGGTTTACGATCTGCGTGAGAATGACTTCCAGCTTATTCGGGTCTTGTCCAAGCGCATGGACTGCGGCTTTCAACCCGGGCACCTGACCATGATGATCTGCGCCCCAGATTGTAATCAACCTCTGGTAACCGCGCTCGTACTTGTCCAGATGATAGGCAGCATCCGCAGCCAGGTAGGTCGTATTGCCGGCACTCTTCTTGAGCACGCGATCGCGCTCGTCTCCCAGCTCTTTAGCCTTCAACCAGAGCGCGCCTTCCGACTCGTAGCTGTAACCGAGCTCGGCGAATTTAGCCAGCGTTGCTGAGACCTTGTCTTCTGCGTGTAATGTCCGCTCGGAAAACCAGCGATCGAAGCGGACCCGCAGCCTCTCCAGAAGCTCCTTCTGGATTTTGAGAATTGTCTCCATTATCAGGTTGGCCAGTTGCTTGACACCCTCTGCATCGTCGATAGCAAGCAGCTTATCGCCGTGGGCTTTGATGATGTCGTCTACGAATCCGTCCAACGTATACTCCGGATAACCGCCACTGGGGTATTCGACGTCGACGCCCAGTTTGCGGCGGTACAGCGCCCAGGCACAATTCCCCAGTAAAGCAATCTGCTCGCCGGTATCGTTGACGTAAAACTCCTCCTCCACGTTGAAGCCGCTGAACTTGAGCAAATTGGACAGGCAGCTTCCATAAACAGCGCCGCGCCCGTGCCCGATGTGCAACTCGCCAGTCGGGTTGGCAGACACGTATTCGACCAGTACCTTCTCGCCGCCGCCCAAATCGCAGCTTCCATAGCGGTCTTTCGCCAAATGGATATCGCAAAGTGCCTCGGACAGCCATCCCGTGCCCAGATGGAAGTTGATGAAACCGGGCGCCGCCACCTGAAAGTGCGACACGTTCTCTTCGGAGACGGCAATGTGTTTGGTGATGATCTCTGCAATCTTGAGGGGGGATGCCTTCACGACCGGTGCCAGCTTGAGAGCCACTCCGCAAGCCAGATCACCGTGCTCCGGCAGTTTCGGAACCTCGACGATGACCGGCACCGGGCAGCTCGTCAGAGAACCCAGCTCGCCGTGCTCGATTGCTTTCTTAAGCGCCTGCTCGACGACTTCCTTTAGTTTGTGCTTGATCATGAATACCTGCGAGATCCTCCAGAGCCGCTCAGACCCTGGCCTTCGTTCCGGATAGCTCTTTAACGATCGTCTCCCCGAACTCGCGAGCCGCTTCCGGTCCGTTAGCGGTTATCGTTCTTCCGTCTTTTACAACCGGCTGTTTCTTATACTTGGCTTTGCCGTCATCGAGAGCCTGCAATGATTCGGGCATCGGCCACACAGTCGCTTCCTTATTCTCGAGAACACCTGCTCTCGCTAAGGCGGCGCCAGAAAGGCAGATTGCGGAGACCACCTTGTTGGCTGCGGTCATGTCGCGAAGCAGATTGTGCAGAGTGTTGTTTTCCCATAGGTGAGTGGGCGAGCCCATGCCGCCGACCACGGCCACTGCATCGAAATCCTGCGGCTTCACGTCTTTGATCTGCGCATCGGGCGTAACACGAGCCCCCAGCATGCCTTTCGCTTCACCGGCCGCCGTCGAGGCAACAACAACCTCGGCACCTTCTTCCTCGAAAATTCTCTTGGGTTCGAGGAGTTCTTCATCGCGAAACTGTTCGGGAGCCACGACCATAAGTATTCTGGTACCAGCCAACTTCTTGTCAGCCATGGTGAGCCCTCCTTGTGCTTTGTTCTGGACTGATTTTACATGAGTTGCCACGTGACGGTGCAGCTGCGCCGTCCGGCGCCGCCCGCAGCGCCGTCATTGTGAACATTTGTTTACAGCAAAGACGGCAACCGCGCCCTTGCGGTCGCCACCATATGCGGTGCGGGTTCGCCTGTTCAGTGCTGCCAGATGTTGCGCACGCGTTGCATCAAATTCTGCACGCGGTCGGGCATTACTTCTGTCTGAGCGCCGGGGCTCAAGACGCGCTGGCGTTGCGCTACCGCCTGGCGGATCATGTCCTCGAGCACCTGTCGCTGCCCGTCATTCAAGACCTGGCGCTTGCGCAGATAGCTGGCAGTGGCGCTGGCGCGCAGATGCTCCTTCTTGCGGGCGATCGACTGCTGGAGGGTCATCACCTCAAGTGGATCCGAGCGCGGATCCGACAGCAAGCGCGTCAGCCGCTTCTGCTCGTCGATCACCGAGGGCTGCATTTGCATGTATTCCTGATTCCACTGGGCTTCCAGGCTGTGAATCTGCTGAGACTGCTCGGGAGTCAGCTCGAGGTGAGCCCAGTCAATCCTGCAACCGTCGTCTCCTGCCCAAGCCGGTAACGAAGCACCTGTCATACAGGCACCCAGCAATGCTAGGACAAGAATTAAACCCCTATTGATTTTCATACACCACGGCTTCAGCACTGTCCGGAGGCTCCATGAGCGCGGACTCTAACAAGTACGCTTCGGCGCTGACAGGCCTTACCCCCGCGTCCGGTTTGACATTCAAGAAAAATGCCAGAGAACCAACAATTCCGACCAC
>Ga0066388_100003333_pt1 | contig 10351 bp, 10 predicted proteins | sample PanSoiMetaGPlot6_FD_64539 | JGI IMG/M metagenome (GOLD analysis project Ga0066388, IMG submission 64539) | Tropical forest soil microbial communities from Panama analyzed to predict greenhouse gas emissions - Panama Soil - Plot 6 (Hybrid Assembly) | ecosystem: Environmental > Terrestrial >... | reverse complement strand
AGCTCGGCGGGCGCGACACCGAGCCGGTCGGCCGCGGCGGCGAGATCCATGCCGAGCGCGGGATCGGTGTAGCAGCACGGCAGTTCGACGAGGCGTGACGGCGGCAGAGACACGTGCTCCACCTGCGCCGCCAGCTCGGTGAGCGTGTCGCACAGCGCCTCGTACGTCGCCACGAGCGGATCGTAGTACACGAGGAGCGAGCGAAACGCCGGAACCATCTCGACCACGCCGCGCACGGCCTTCTGCTGGACGAGGAACTCCAGCGCGCGAACCCGCGTGTTCACCGCGACGCTGATGGTCTCGTCCAGCTCGACACAGACCGCACCGTCGCCGGCCGGCACCAACTTCAGCGTCGAATTCTCCTCTACCCTGGTAGGCCGATCAAAACGGCCCAGATGCTAGGCGGCGAGGAGGATGAGCGCGAGCCGTATGCAGCATACGGTGAGCGCTCAGCCGACGAGCCAACGACGCAGTTGAGTCGTTTTCATCGGCCTACAGGGCGGCGAGGGCGGAGTTCGGCACGTCGGTGATGAACATGTGACCGGGGCTGTGCGTGATCATGAACGGCGGCCGCGATGCGAGGGCCACGGCCTGGGGCGTCACGCCGCACGCCCAGAAGACCGGGACATCGCCGGGGGTGAACTCTTGCGGATCGCCCCAGTCGGGACGGCCGATGTCCGCGATCCCGATCGCCGACGGATCGCCGACGTGGATGGGCGCGCCGTGAGCGTTGGGGAAACGAGCGCTCGCCGTCACCGCCTTCGCCAGCTGCCCGGCAGGAATCGGCCGCATGGAGACGACCATCGGCCCGTGGAAGACACCCGCCGGCCGGCAGGCGATCGACGTGCGCCACATGGCGACGTTCCGCGCCTGCTCGACGTGACGGAGTCGGATGCCTGCCTCGAGGAGCGCCCACTCGAAGGTGAAGGAGCAGCCGAGCAGGAACGCGACGAGATCGTCCCGCCAGTACGGCGTGACGTCGGTGACTTCGTCGGCCAGCTCGCCGTCCTTGTAGATCCGGTATCGGGCGATGTCCGTCCGCAGGTCGGCGCCGCGCGCGACCCCGAGCGGCTCGGGCGAGCCGACGTCGGTGACTTCGATCAGCGGGCATGGCCGCGGGTTGCGGTGGCAAAAGAGGAGGAAATCGTACGCCTGCTCTCTCGGCAGGACGGCCAGATTCGCCTGTACATGACCGGCCCCGAGCCCGGCGGTCGGGCCGGAGAGCTTGCCGCTCCTGATGTCGGCGCGGATCTCACGCGGATGGCGAGCGTCGATCGGCATGACGGTATTCTACGCCGCTTCGGGGAGCATGGTGTCCATTGCAATGGCTTCGCGAAGTATCATAGGGTGAGGTTGGCGTTGGCCTCGTTCAACGATCGCGACCATGCGCCGGACGGCGTCGATAACGCGCCATCGGCGGACCGCGAGGTCGACGTTCAGCAGATCGTCGATCGCATCCGGGAGAAGCTGCGTCGCGACCCGCCTCCGAGCGACGCGTCGGGTGCCTGGGCTGTCTTCGCCGACCGCCAGCTGACCGACGCCATCGGAGGACTTTACCGGACATCGGATCCCGCCGAGGTCGGCTTCGTGTCTCACCGGCAGCTGCTCGGCGGTGTGGTGATCGGCCTCAAGCACACGCTCCGCAAGCTCCTCACCCCCATCCTCGGGCGGCAGGCCACCTACAACGCGACCAATGCGCGGGTCGCCGACCGCCTGCGCGAGCACCTCGCCACGCTGGTCGAGGAGCAGAGGCACATGCGCCGAGAGCTGGAGGAGCTCCGCGCCGCCGTCGAGGACATGCGACGGACGGCCCGCGAGTAGGCGGGCGCACCGCTGCGCGTCCTCGTCGTCAGCAGCCTCTTTCCCCCGCACTCGATCGGCGGATCCGAGGTCGTCGCGCACGAGCAGGCGGCCGTGCTCGGCCAACTCGGTCATGAGGTGCGCGTGTTCGCCGGACGCCTGGGGCCGTCGCGTCATCGCTACCGCGTGACCGAGCACACGGGACCGATTCACACGACGTGGATCGGCATCGAGCGCCAGGACCTCGGCGGTCCCGCACAGCCGCTCGTGAACCGCGACGTCGGGCGCCGGCTCGGCCGTGTCCTCGACGATTTCCAGCCGGACGTCGTTCACTTCCACAACATCACCGCGCTGTCGATCACGGTCATCGCCGCGTGTCGGCGACGACGGATCCCCTGCGTGATGACGCTTCACGATTACTGGGGCATCTGCTTCAAGAACCTGATGATCAAGAACGACGGTGCGCTCTGCGCCACGGGCGGCTTCGCATGCCTGGGCTGCTCGGAGACGCTGGCCGGTATCCCATCGCTGCCCTCTCCCGTCCGGAACGCGCACATCCTCCTGGCCCTGCGTGACATCGACCGGTTCATCGCTCCCAGTCGTTATCTCGCCGACCGCTTCGTCGCCAATGGTCTGCCCGCCGACCGGATGCACGTCGTCCGCAACGGCATCGACCTCGGCCGCTACGTCGAGCGCCACCGGCGCGAGGCGGGAGCGCCGTTCACGATCGGCTACATCGGCCAGCTGATCGAGCACAAGGGCGTCGACGTCCTGCTGCGCGCGCTCGGCGTCCTCGGCGACGACACGCGGCTCGTGGTCGTCGGCGACGGGGTGCAGGCCGGCCGTCTCGAGCGGCTGTGTCGCGACCTCGGCATCGAGCGTCGCGTGAGGTTCGCGGGCCGGGTCGACAATCGCGACATCGCGAAGATCCATGCCGACATCGACGTCGTCGCCGTGCCGTCCGTGTGGCCGGAGAACAGCCCGGTCGTGATCACCGAGGCGATGGCCAGCGCGATCCCCGTGGTGGCGTCCGACATCGGCGGCATCTCGGAGCTCGTGGTCGATGGCGAGACCGGGTGGCTCGTGCCCCCGCGCGACGCGCGCGTGCTGGCGGAGCGCATCGATTGGTTGCGCCGCCATCCCGACGAGCGACGACGCATGGGCGACCGGGCGGCCGAGCGCATCCGGACGCACGAGCTCCGGCAGCAGGTCCGGCGGATCGTCGAGATCTTCGAGGAGGTCGTCGCCTCTCGCGTTCGCGGCGACGTTCGGGCGGTGGACGCCGAGGACGTCGTCCTCTATCACGACGCCCACGACTGGGACGTGGCGCTGCGGGACGCGATATATCGGATCGCCGGCGTCGATGGCGCGCGGGCCGAGCGCGCGCTGCTCTGTCGTGTGGATCTGGCGGCGCCCGAAACCTTGGATCGCGCCACGATGCTGGTGATCCCGTCGGCGAACGCCGACTCGTTCCGGTACGCGTGCGAGGCGCTCGGGCGCGGGGTGCCAATCGTCGTCCACGAAGCGGCGCGCGATCTCAAGGCGCTCTGCCTCGCCTCGAACGCCGGCCTCTTCTACGCCGGCGACGAGCTGGCGGCGTGCGTGGAGCTGCTACTGTCCGATCGCGAGCTGCGCGCGGCCCTGGGGGCGAACGGCCGGACGTTCTACGCGGCCAGCGCGTCGTGAGAGCACGTCAGTGGCTCGCCGATGCGGGACGGGTCGCCGCCGGATCGGCCGCGATGGTGAGGTCGCTGCTGACGTCGGATCGTGTCGACATCGGGCTGGACCGGATGTCCGCCGCGTCGGCGACTGCGGCGCGCGGACGCGCCAGCCGGTACCACGTGACGATCGCCAGCGCCCGGTCCGGGGTCACCGAGGTCACTCTGCGCGTCGAGATCCATGCCGCCGACGTCAGTGCACGAACCGACGGCCGCTACGCATCGTTTGCCCGGCGGCTCGTCCTCGAGCCACGCACCTCGACGGACGTCACGGTCGAATACGACTGGCTCTCTGACGCCCGATTCAGCGTCGGCGGCGTGCTGCTGTCCGTCGATGATTTGTGGACGGGGGCGCTCGATCGGCCCGGTCCATATGCGGTAAGCGCGATCCTGCTCGCACCGGCCGGACGTCGCCTCGACTCCGTCACCGTGCACCAGCGGTTGCTGCCGTGAAGATCCTGCACGTGGTCCAGCGGTATCCGCCGGCGGTCGGCGGCTCCGAGACCTGGTGTCGCGAGATCGCCCGGCGTTCCGCGGCGGCTGGCGACACCGTCAAGGTGCTCACCCTCGATGTTCTCGATGAGGAGGAGTACTGGAACGAGCCGGTGATCGAGGGGCACACGCTGGCCGTGGGACGGCTGGGCTGGGACGGAGGGGTGCTGGTACGTCGGTATGCGCGATCGCTTCCTGTCCACACCCTCTACCACTCGTTGCTGAAGGTGGTGCTCGACCGATGGCTCGACATCTACGCCTACGGGCCGCACTCGGTCGAGATGTATGGCCATCTCCTGTCCGAGGCGCGCGCCGCGGACGTCGTCCACCTGCACACGCTGCCCCACTCGCACAACTACGCCGGCTACGTGGCCGCGCGCCTCGGCGGCAAGCGGGTGGTCATCACGCCGCACTTTCACCCCGGTCACCCACACTACGAGCGATGGATCCACTACCGCCTGCTGCGACGGTGCGATGCCGTCATCGCGGTCAGCGAGTACGAGCGCGGCTATCTCGCCAGCAAGGGCATCGACGCCGCCAGGATCGTCGTCACCGGCAACGGCGTCGACGTCGACGATTACCGTCCGCGCGACGTCGCCCGCTTCAGGGCCGATCTCCTCCGCGCCCACGGGCTGCCCGACAACGTCCGCGCGGTGGTGTTCCTCGGCCGGAAGCTGGAGTACAAGGGCATCGCGACACTGGTCGAGGCGCTCGAGCGGCTGCAGGGACGGCACGACGCCGCGCTCTTCCTGGCCGGTCCCTCGTCGCCCTGGTTCGACGCGTACTATCGAGATCTGCGCGATCGCGCGCGGGTCATCGATCTCGGCACGCTCGCTCACGCCGACAAGGTCGATCTGCTCCACATGGCCGACGTGCTCGTGCTGCCATCACGATTCGAGGCGTTCGGCATCGTGCTGCTCGAGGCCTGGGCGTGTGGGACCCCAGTGATCGCCGCGGCCACGGGAGCGATGCCCGGCATCGTCGCGGACGGCGGTTTCGTCTTCGACTACGGCGACGCCGGCGACTTGGCCGTCAAGCTGGCGCGATTGCTCGATGATCCCGGGCTCGCGCGCGAGATGGCCCGAAGGGGGCGCGCGCGACTGCTCGAGCGCTACACGTGGGACAAGGTCGCCGCCGCGGCGCGCGAGGCGTACGTGGCGGCACCGCCGGCGGAAGCGTCGTCTAACCGCGCGAGACGGCCAGCGTCCGATCGAACAGAAAGCCGAACCGCCGGGTGAGGTACGCGCGCACGGACGGCTGGCGCAGACGCCACGCTCCGGCGTCGATGACGAAGTGCGCGAGCGTGCAGCCGAGGCTCATGCCGAGCGCGAAATCGAGCGCCGTGCGCACCATCCCGCTCCCCTTCACCCACTCGAGGCCTCGGGGCTCGGGCCGGCCCCCGACAAGCGCGATGAGCAAGGCGAGCGCGGGCACCGCCAGCATCGCGCCCGAGATGCCCCGCCGGCCGTCCGTCGTGCCGAGGTTGACGGACAGCACGGTCAGGATCAGCAGATACTGCACGCCGTGCGCGATGGCGTAGCTGAAGAACGCGCCGTCCATGCTCGAGGAGAGGAAGATCGGCAAGAAGAAGAGCGTGAGCGTCGCGAAGAACAGCGCACGCCCCGCCGAGAAGTCCTGCCAGCTCCGCAGATAGACGGCGCCGGCCGCGACGAGGACGCCGAGGAAGACGACGAAGCCAGCGCGGTAGAGCAGGTCGAACAACCCATGCAGGTAGCTCGGCGAGACGTCCATGCCGAGCACCTTGAACGTGCCGAGAATCCCACAGACCGTCGCGGCCTCGAGGATCCGCCGCTCGGCGATGTCCGGGCGCCAGCCGCCGGCGGTGCCGGCGAGCGCGTAGACGCCGACGTTCTGCCGTCCGTAGTGATAGGCCTGCCAGGCCCAGAAGACCAGCCACAGGTACGCCTGTGCGACGACGCCCCCGAAGGCGAAGACCGCGCCCGAGCCCAGGACGAGAACGACGGGCAGGTACACGTAACGCATCGTGTTCTCGCGGATCAGCCCGCGAAACGCCCGGTCGCCGTAGAGCAGCGCAGTCGCCGGCACGTGCACGGCGCTGAGGAGGAGCAGGATCGCCTTCGTGGCACGCGCCCCGGCGTTCGGCGTGCCGTATGCGCCGGCCGTCAGGAAGAAGACCATGGGGATCCACGTGCAGAGGAGCAGGCCGACGGAGAAGAGTCGACGCCTACCAGCGACGCTCGCATCGTCCTTGCCGACCGACGCGACGAGCTCTCCGGCGGTGGTCTCGATCACGGCTCCGACATTATAGCGACGAGCCACCGTGGAGGACGCGTGTGCTATCGTCACGTGCCGTGATCAAGGTCAGGGCGGCGCGCCTCGACGACGCGGAGGCCATCTGTCGCATTTACAACCAGGGGATCGAGGACCGTGTCGCCACCCTGGAGACACAGCTGCGGACGCCCGACGAGCGTCGTCAGTGGCTCGCCGGCAGGAGCCCGCGGCACCCAGTCATCGTCGGCGAAGCCGCCGATGGGACCGTCGCGGGCTGGGGCAGCCTCAACATGTTCAACGCTCGTGAGACGTACCGCTTCGTCGCCGATTTCTCGATCTACGTCGAGCGGGCCCATCGCGGCACCGGCGTCGGCAGCGTGCTGCTGGCGCGGCTGATCGAGCTCGGACGCGAGCACGGCTATCACAAGCTCGTGCTCTCCGCCTTTCCCACGAACGCCTCGGGCATGGCGCTGTACAGCAAGCTCGGGTTCCGCACCGTCGGCGTCTACAAGGAGCAAGGCCTCCTCGACGGCCGCTGGGTCGACACGATCGTCATGGAGAAGCTGCTCGGCTGATCCGCCGCACCATGGCCAAGGCAGCGCTGGTCGCCCTCGGTCTCGCGGTCGTTCTCCTCCTCGGCGAGGTGGGCGCCCGTGTGTGGTGGTGGTGGCAGTACGGCACACCCATGACGGCGTCCCTTCGTGCCCTGCAACGAGGCGATCGCCGCCTCGGCTGGGAGGGCCGGCGCGTGTTCGGCGATCCGGCGAGCCCACGGCCGAAGGTGCTGATCGTCGGCGACTCCATGACCGACGGGCTCGGCGTTCCCTCGCGCGAGATGTACTACACGCGGCTCGGTCAGCGCCTCGGCGTCGAGATCTTCGCCTACGGCGGCGCGGGGTACGGAACGCTTCAGGAGCTCATGGTCGTCGAGCAGGAGCTGCCCGCGGTGAATCCAGACCTCGTGATCCTGCAGACGAGCTTCAACGACGTCATCAACAACTCGTGGGGACTGGAGAGCACCAGTCACTTCAACAACAACCTGGCCGTGCGTCCCTATCTCGTCGGCGAGCGGATCGTCTATCGCTTTCCCTCGCGCCTCGGCAACTACAGCGCGCTCCTCGCGCACTCACGGCTGGCGTACGCCATGACGCGGAACACGGCCCGAATTGGCGGCCAGCTCGCCGCGCGTGGCTGGCTCTGGACGTCGGACAACCGCATGGGCGACGGCGTGGCGGACCCCGTCTACGAAGCGGCGTTGGCCACCACCGATCGGCTGGTGGGGCGGCTCAAGAGCCGCGTCGCACCGCTGCCGCTCGTCGCCTTCGCGGCGGACGAGGCCCCGTACTTCCGAACGATTCTCGCGCGCCACGGCGTGCCGTACGTCGAGACCGTGCCGCGGCGGATCGCGGAGGCGGAGGCCCAGGGGCGCCACGTGAAATTCGACGGCTGGCACTGGAACGCCGAGGGCCAGGAGATCGCCGCAGCCGCGCTGGCCGACGCGCTACGGCCCTATCTGCCACACTGAGCGCGCCGCCGGCGCGGGGAGCTTGTTGGCTTCTCGACGGCTGGGCTATAGTTTTGTGATCCTTACACGGCGCGACGCCATGGACGGGGGTGAGACGATGTCAGAGGTGCCGGAGATGAACGTCGACCAGGTGATGGAGCGGATCCGCGAGGGGATTCGACAGCGGCGGAGCGGCACAGGCCCGGCAACCGCGTCCGTGCCTTCCTCAGCGCCGCTCGACGATGCCGCGGTCACGGCCGAGCTCGAGCGGCTCCAGTCGGTCGGGGACGTGCGCAACGTCGCCTTCATCTCCCACCGACGGCTGCTCGGTCGTGCGGTCGTCACCACGAAGACGGTTCTGCGCAAGCTCCTCACGCCGATCCTCGACGCGCAGACCGCGTACAACACCGCGGCCATCCGCGTGATGGCCCATATGCGCCGGTGGATCGAGACGGTGGATCGGCGCCACACGCAGGCACTCGCCGTGGCGAGTCATCGAATCGAACGTCTCGAGGAGCGGTTGGCGGTCCAGGTGGCGGCCGCCTGTGAGGAGTTCACGACGAAGCTCACCGCCCAGTACGCGGCCCAGGTGGACGCGCTAGAGGCCCAGTCCCAAGCGCTCCAGACCCAGTCCCAGGCGCTGCATGCTCAGGCCGTGGAGATGGCACGCCGCTCCGCGGCCGACATGGCGCTCCGGCTGGCCGGCACGGAGCGCAAGCTTCGGCGGGTCCTGCACGTGCTGCGGCCGGACGGGCCGGAGGCGCGGCGGCCGGAACTCACGACACGCCTCGACAGGTCGACGATGCCGCTCGCAGGCCTCGATCCCGAGTTCGACTATGCGGGCTTCGAGGACCGCTTCCGGGGAAGCGAGCACGACATCAAGGAGCGCCAGCGGATCTACGTTCCTTACTTCGAGGGCCGCGAAAACGTCCTCGACATCGGATGCGGGCGCGGAGAGTTCCTGGAGCTGCTGCTCGAGCGCGGCGTGAAAGCGCGCGGCGTGGATATCGACCTCGACATGATCCTGCAGTGCCGGGACAAGGATCTCGACGTCCTCCAGGAAGACGCGCTGGCCTATCTGGAGACACTGGCCGACGACTCCATCGGCGGTATCTTCGCCGCGCAGGTCATCGAGCATCTCGAGGCCCAACGCATCATCCGGCTCGTGACGATGTCCCACCGGAAGCTGGCCCCGGGCGCCGTCCTCGTCCTCGAGACGCCGAACCCCGCGTGCCTCATGGTGTTCGCGGACAGCTTCTATCGCGACCTCTCGCACGTCGCGCCGATTCATCCTGACACGGCGAAATTCCTGCTCGAGGCGGCCGGTTTCCAGGACGTCGACGTGAAATTTCTCGCGCCCGTCGACGCCTCGCGACGTCTGCCGCCGCTCGACATCCCCGGTGCGGGCGTCGAGCGGTTCAACGACGGAATGGAGCAGCTCAATTCGCTGCTCTTCGGCGCGCAGGATTATGCGGTGATCGGACGGAAGGGATAAACGCGGTCCCTCCATGGGACGCGGTCGTCAGAGCATCGCCGTCTGCTTCCCCCAGGTCCCGTTCATGACCGGCGGCGCCGAGCTACACGTTCAGTCGCTGTGCGCAGAGCTGCGACAGCGTGGGTTCTCGGTGGAGCTGGTCACCGTGCCGTTCTGCTGGGACAAGCCGCATCTGCTTCAAAACGCGCTGGCCTGGCGTCTCACCCACCTGAATGCAGACGTCGTCATCGGCACGAAATTTCCGTCGTACTACGTCAAGCATCCCAACAAGATCGTGTGGCTTTTTCACCAGCACCGCGCCGCCTACGATCTCTATGGCACCGACTACAGCGACTTCGGCCGAGAACCTGGCGACGAGGAGATCCGGGCTGCGGTTCACGAGGGCGACACGCGCATGATCGCGGAAGCGCGCAAGCTCTTCAGCGTGTCGCGAAACGTCTCCCGGCGCCTCGCCCGGTACAACGGCATCGTCGCTGAGCCGCTCTATCACCCCTCGCCCTTCTACCGGCAGCTGTACTTCCAGGAGTACGGAGATTTCGTCTTCCTGCCCACTCGCCTGGAGCTGAACAAACGACCGGGCCTTCTAATCGACGCCATGCGGCGGACACGCTCGGGGGTAAGCTGCGTCATCGCGGGTACCGGCTCGCTGGAGACCGCGCTGCATAGGGAGGTCGAGCGCGCGGGCCTCGGCGACCGCGTCCGTTTCGTCGGCTGGATCTCAGATCCCGCCGAGCTCTGTGCGCTCTACGCGCGCTGCCGGGCTGTCTTCTATGGGCCGTACGACGAGGATTACGGGTACGTCACTCTGGAGGCCTTCGCCTCGCACAAACCGATGCTGACGACGTCAGACGCCGGCGGCGTCCTGGAGTTCGTCAGCGACGACGAGACCGGCTACGTGACGGAGGCCGACGCCGACGCCATCGCGGACCGGATCGACCGGCTCGCGGAATCGCCGCGGCTGTGCGCGCGTCTCGGCGACGCGGGCCACGACCGCGTTGCGGAGATCTCGTGGGACCATGTCATTCGGCAGCTCATCAACTGATGCCATCGGCCGGCGGCGCCTCACCGCGCTGAACTTCTTTCCGGCGT
>Ga0066388_100003332_pt1 | contig 10354 bp, 11 predicted proteins | sample PanSoiMetaGPlot6_FD_64539 | JGI IMG/M metagenome (GOLD analysis project Ga0066388, IMG submission 64539) | Tropical forest soil microbial communities from Panama analyzed to predict greenhouse gas emissions - Panama Soil - Plot 6 (Hybrid Assembly) | ecosystem: Environmental > Terrestrial >... | reverse complement strand
CCTTCGCGTCGCGCTCGTGGACGAAGCAGGCGGCCGGTTGCTTCACACGCTCGACGACGCACTCCGTTTCTTCGTCTTCCCGTCCGGCTCCGAGTCCGGCGCGATTCTGCTCGACGGCGAGTGGACGCTGCAGGAGACGACCCGGCACGCGCCAACTGTCCGAGCGTGAGCTACAGAGCGTGCCCAGACTGGCCTGCGCTGATGGAGCTCGCGCCTGAGCTGACCTTCCGCCACTACACCCTGGGCGAGGTTCACCTGCCGGCCGAGGCGTTTGTCCAGATCGAGGGGATCTCGTTCGACGAGGTCGCCGTCTGCTGCGACATCGACGCGCACGTCTACAACCCGGAGCACACCGATCCGCGGATCGTTGCCGCGCTTCGCGGCACCCACTGGCTGGACGTCCGCGAAGTCGCCGGCCGCAGCGGCGCCTAGCGGGCTCGGGCGTGTGAGCGCGGTCGGCCGCGCGCAAGCGTCTCGATAGTGTCCGCTCACGATGGCGACGGTGGTCGTCCCCTACCGCAACCGTGACCCGAAGCGCCGGCTCGAGCCGCTCGGTCCAGCCGCGCGCGACCGGCTCGCGGCGGCAATGCTGGCGGACGTCCTCGACGCGGCCTTCGCCGTCGGCGAGGTGATCGTGGTGGCGGCGGAGCCGCCGACCGGCATCGCGGCTCCCGCCGCCGTCGTCCCGGACCCGCGCCGCGGGCAGGGCGCAGCTGTTCAGGCCGGGCTCGACGCCGCGGTGGACCGAGCGCTGCCGGCACCCTTCCTCGTCGTCAACGCCGATCTTCCCTGTGCGACGGCACGCGACCTGCTGGCGCTCGCCGGTGCGGTCCCCGAAGACGGGCTCGCGCTCGTGGCCGCGACCGACGGGACGACGAACGCGCTGGCACTCGCCCGCGCACAGCTCTTCGAGCCGCTCTACGGACCAGGGAGCGCGACCCGCTATGCCGCGCTCGGCAGCTCGCGCCTGCTCGACGCACCGAATCTCCGGGACGACGTCGACACGGTGGCCGATCTCGCGCGCGTCGCCCCGCGGCTCGGCGCGCACACCGGTCGTGCCTTTCGGGAGCTCGGACTGGCGCGGCTGGTCCGAACCGGGAGAGCCGCGTGAAGGTGGCGGTCCTGTCGGGCGGGGTGGGGGGTGCCCGGTTCCTGCGCGGTCTGATGGGTGTTGTCGATCCAGTCAACGTTTCCATCATAGGCAACGTGGCGGACGACATCGAAGTCCTCGGCCTCCACGTCTCGCCGGACCTCGACAGCATCCTGTACACGCTCGCCGGCCTCGGCGACGACGAGCGCGGCTGGGGCCGCGCAGCCGAGACGTGGCACGCGCTCGAGGTGGTCTCATCGCTCGGCGGCGAGTCGTGGTTCTCGCTCGGAGACCGCGATCTCGGGCTTCACCTCGTGCGCACGCAGCTCCTGCGCGAAGGACGAAGCCTGTCGGAGGTGACCGAGCAACTCGCGCACGCCGTCGGGCTCGAGGCGGCACTGCTTCCGGCGACGGACGCGCCGGTACGAACCTTCGTCGAGACTCCTGCCGGCACGTTCCCGTTCCAGACCTGGTTCGTGGCGCGCCGTCACCGCGACGAGGTGGACGCGGTGCACTACGCCGGCGCACCAGACGCGGAACCGGCTCCCGGCGTGCTCGAAGCGCTCGAGTCGGCGGACGTGATCGTGATCGCGCCGAGCAACCCGTACGTCTCGATCGGGCCGATTCTCGCCGTCGAGCCGATTCGAGCCGCCTTCGAACGACGAGCGGTGCCGTCGGTTGCCGTGAGCCCGCTCGTCGGGGGGAGGGCGGTGAAAGGCCCGGCCGACCGGATGCTGAAGCGCCTTCAAGGCGGCACCACACCCGGTCACGTGGCCTCCTGCTACGACGGTCTGATCGACTCGCTCGTCGTCGACGAAGCCGACGCGGACGAGAGCTTCGCACGCACGACCCCGCGGATGGTCGTCACGCGGACGCTGATGACCGACGCCGATGCGGCGCGCCGCTTGGCTGCGGCCGTCCTCGACGCCGCCGGGGCGCCCGCGTGAGGGTTGCCGTGCTGGGTGGAACCGGCAGCTTCGGACGGGCGCTCGCCGTACGGGTCGTCACCGGCGGCGAGGACGAAGTCGTGATCGGCTCGCGTGACGCGTCCCGAGCAGCCGCAACGGCAGCAGAGATCGGTCACGGCGCGACCGGAACCACGAACGACGACGCGGTGCGAGGCGCCGATCTCGTCGTGCTGGCGGTAAAGGCGGACGGCGCGCTCGAGACGGCGTCGGCGATCAGCACGGCGCTCGGGTCGACCCCGATCCTGTCGGTCGCGAGCGCGATCCAGGTGCGGAAAGGCGTCGGTGCCCTGCCGGATCCGGATGCGGTGTCGCTCGCCGAGCGCATCCAGGAGCTCGTCGCGGCCCCCGTGTGCGCGGGCCTGCATTCGATCGCGGCTGCGTCGCTCGGAGCGTCGCGGCCCGACGAGGACGCACTCGTATGCGGCGACGACGCTGCGTCGAAGGAACTGGCGCTCTCGCTCGCCGCGCGGGTCGTTGCGGGTCGCGCGCTCGATGCCGGTCCGCTCGTGGTTGCCCGTGCGCTCGAGGGCCTGACGGCGGTGATCGTCAACCTCAACCGGCGCTACCGCACGCACACGGGCGTCCGGATCACCGGGATCGGCTGAGAGGACAGGCTCCGTGATCCAGCTCGTCCCGGTTCGCGGCCTGCCGGAGATCCGGGAGGGCGACGATCTCGCCGCACTCGTCATCGAGCGGTTCGCGCCCCTCGACGACGACATCGTTGTCGTCGCGCAGAAGGTGGTCTCCAAGATCGAGGGCCGCGTTGTCCGGATCGACGATCTCGAGCCGTCGGAGAAAGCACGCGAGCTCGCGGGCGACGAGCGCGACCCTCGCGAGGTCGAGGCCGTCCTGCGCGAGGCGAAGCGCATCGTTCGCGAGCGCGGGCCGCTCGTGATCGCGGAGACGCACCACGGCTTCATCTGCGCGTCGGCCGGCGTAGACCATTCGAACGCACCGGAGCCGGGGATGCTCGTTCTGCTTCCGCTCGAACCCGATGCGAGTGCGCAAGCTCTCCGGACACGCTTCGCCGAGCTCACCGGAAGGAACGTCGGTGTCGTCGTGACGGATTCGTTCGGACGGCCGTTCCGACAGGGAACGACGGACGTTGCGATCGGGCTCGCAGGCTTGCCTGCGCTAGTCGATCTCCGAGGAACGACGGATCGCATCGGCTACGTCCTGCGCGCCAGTCGCGTCGCGATCGCAGACGAGATCGCCGCCGCGGCCGATCTCGCGCGAGGGAAGGCGGAGGGCGTGCCGGTCGTCGTCGTACGAGGACTGAAGTTGTCGGGTGACGACAGCGCGCGCGAGATCGTGATCGAGCCGGAGCTCGATCTCTTCCGTTAACAGATCGCGTCTGGCGGGAACCCCCACACCCGAAGGGTCCTCGGAGGAAGCGAGCTCCGCAGATGCAGATCGCCAAGCCGATGCTTCGGCTTCGATGGCCAGCCCCGATGCGGCCGAGCCGGCCGTACGTGGGTGGGGCCCTAGTCGGCGCAGTCGTCCTTGCGCTCGTGCTAGTGCAGTCCTCCCCCTCGCCGAGCCAGATGAACAACCCGGCGCCGACTGACGGCGTCAGGGAGGCCGCCGCCGCGCTTCGAGCGGATGGGTTCAGAGCCGACTTCGCCCAGGACTATGTCGGTGCAGGCGCGCTCGTTGCACGGGACGACCCTTACCCGGCGCTCGGTCCCGCGTTCGCGAAGGTCGGACTCATCTGGCCCGTGCCGGCAAGCAGTACCCATCCACCGACTGCGTTTCTCGCCGCTCTGCCCGTGGCTGCGTTTCGGTGGCCGGTTGCGTACGCGGTGTGGGCGTGGCTCATGATTGCCACCCTCGTGATCGTGTTATGGGCGCTCGGAGCAGGCGGTCCGCGGGCACTCGCGTTCGGACCGCTCTTGCTCCTGTGGCCGCCGATCGCGTGGTCGATCGGTCAGCTCACATTGATCTTGCTTCTCACGCTCTGCCTCGCTTGGAGGTGGCGCGACAGGCCGATTTGCGCCGGTGCCGTGATCGGCGTCGCTGCGGTCGTGAAGCTGGTTCCGGCCCTGCTCCTGGTGCCACTCATTCTGCGGCGCCGCTGGGGCGCCCTCGCCGGATTCGCGGCCGTGACCGCAGGGGCGATCCTGGCTGTTGCGGCCCTTGACCCGCGGGCGTTATCCGACTACCTGACCGCAGGACGCGAGGCGTCGAGGGCGACCATTGCCCGGTCCGACAACGGCGCCCTCTTGCCGTGGCTGGGGCACGTTCATGGTTGGCCTGCCGCAATCGCTGGCGCAGTTTTTGTGGTGCTCGTCGTCGCGCGAAGGCCATTCTCGTGGGCTCACTGGTCGTGGGCGACGGTTGCATTGCTACCGATCGCGTGGGTGTACTCACTCGCTGTCCTTGGACCTGTGCTCGTCGCAACAGCGCGGAGCAAGCAACTGCTGGTCGGTGCGCTGGCGCTCTTGGCGATCGCGTACTCAACGATCGCTCCACCCTATGGAGATACGGCGGCGCATTACCAGGCGGCAATCGTCGCACTCACCGGCCTCGCCTTGCTCGCTGCACGACGGGACCTAAACCTCGACCTGACCGCGGCTGAGTCGCCCGTTGCCGTCGCTGAAACCGACATCTAAGTCGCAGAGCGCTTAACACGGCCCTTACGACTGACGCGCCACCTGCACGTCACTCGCTACTCTCCCCGCGTTCGGCGGCCGCACGTCAGGGAACGTCCCGTCTGGCGGGTCGCCGGCACATCTCAAGATCGAGCCCCACATCTCGATGTCCGTACTGCGTCAACAGCCAGTCAGCCTGCTCGCGCTCGTGGTGGTGCTTGCGTGCGCCGCGATCGGCGTCCCCGGTGGGGCGAAGGCGCAGCGACCGACGGATCCCGCTCCGATCTTCAAGCTGCGGACGCTCATCGGCCACTACCGGTCGGTCGCGTGGACGTTCGAGCGCGCGGCGCACCGGCCGCGCCAGCGAACGGCATTCGTCGAGCGCCGGACGAAGAACCGCAACTACCTGCGCTGGACGATCGACCTCTGGACGCGTCGCGCATACGTCGCGCGCAAAGAAGCGATCGTCTCGCTGCGCAAACGATTCGCAGTGTCGCTGCCGAGGCCGCCAGGCTTCCGCGCGCCGCTCTCGGCGCGTGTCGGCTACAGCCGCCGGTTGACGATCGCGCTGCGGAAGATCTATGCGGGCAGGGCTTCACGCATCGCCGACGTGCGGGGATCGGGCCGCGGAGCGATGCTTCGCCGCTGGCAGCTCCGGAGCGCAATCGCGGCGCTCGACGTCTCGCAGCATGCGGCGAGGCGCGCGCGGATCTCGGCGCAGCTCGAGGAGGCCTTCATGTGCATCCACCGGTACGAGGCCTCGTGGGACGCGAACACGGGCAACGGCTACTACGGCGGCCTGCAGATGGACATCTCGTTCCAGGCCCGCTACGGCTCGGATTACCTCGCCCGGTTCGGGACGGCCGACCGCTGGCCCGTCTGGGCTCAGCTCGAGGCCGCCGCGCGGGCCTACGACGACGGGCGCGGCTTCTGGCCGTGGCCGAACACCGCCCGCGTCTGCGGCCTGCTCTAGAAGCCGGCTAACCCGCGAACGCCGGGCGTTCCGGCCCTCAAGCTGCGCCTCCGGGACGCCGATGAAGCCGAAATGATCCGGCAGGCTCTGGCGGCCGGAACGCCCGTGACCAGGGTGGTCGAATCGAACGGGGCCGGCCGCCCCGAAACGCTCGTCGAGTCGTACCGCCGACTGGCCGAGGTGTTCCACGAGGTGCTCTCCGAGCAGGCGCTCGACGGGCTGCTCGTCCGCATCGCCGAGACGCTCGCGGACCTGATGCCGTACGAAGCGCTGCACATCTACGAGGCCGATGAGCGGCGGCGCCGGCTCGTCCCGATCCTCGCGCGGTCGGCCGAGTACGAGGAGGAGATCATGCGCGACCGGCCCGCATACGGTATTGGGCTGACCGGTTGGGCAGCCGAGCACCGCACGCCGGTGTGGACGAACCAGGCGCACCTCGATCCACGGACGCACGTGATCCCCGGAACGCCGAACGATCCCGAGGCCATGATCGTCGTGCCGCTGATCGCGCGCGGGACGCTCAAGGGCGCGCTCAACATCTACCGGATCGGCGAGGACGCCGCCTTCCTCGAGCACGAGTTCGAGCTCGCGAAGTGGTTCGGCGATGCCGCGGCTCTCGCGCTCGACAACGCGCAGACGAAAGCTCATCTCGAGCATCTCGCGCAGACGGACTCGCTTACCGGCCTCTACAACCACCGTTACTTCCACGAGCGCCTGCGGACGGAGCTGACCCGCGCGTCGCGGGAGCACGACTCGGTCGGCGTGTTGATGTTCGACCTCGACGACTTCAAGCGTGTCAACGACGTCTACGGTCACGGTGCGGGCGACCACGTCTTGAAGAAGGTCGGCGGGATCGTGCGCGACACGGTGCGCGGCAGCGACGTCGTGTGCCGCATCGGGGGCGAGGAGTTCGCGGTGATCATGCCGTCGTGTCGCACGCGCGCGGCGACCGGGCTCGCGCGTCGGTTGGCGGAGAGCTTCGTGCAGGAGGACTTCGAGCCGACGGGAGCGATGACGGTGTCGATCGGGGTCGCACTCGGCCCGGAGCACGCGATGAACCCGCGCGAGCTCGCGACCTGTGCCGAGGCCGCGATGATGACGGCGAAGGCGCGCGGCAAGAATCAGTTCGTCCTGTTCGCCGAAGCCGAGACGGAGCGCCCCGCCCCGTCGGCGGCGTCGCCGCGCGACATGCGCTCGCTCGCCCACATGAAGATGCTCCAGTCGCTGGCCGGCAGGCTCAACCGGCTGAACGACGTCCACCGGATCGGCGAGGCGATCGCAGAGGAGCTCCGGCTCCTCATCGACTACCACAACTGCCGGGTCGTGCTTCGCGAGGGAGACGACCTGCGGCCGGTGGCATTCCTGGGAGAGCAAGGCGAGACGACGGCCGAGGCCTATGCGGTCAAGGTGGGCGAAGGAGTCACCGGTATCGCGGTCGAGCGGGCCGAGTCATTGCTCATCCCGAACGCGCTCGAGTGCGAGTTCGCGAAGCCCATTCCCGGTACGCCGGAGCTCGAGGAATCGCTCGCGGCCGTTCCGCTCCGTCACGGAGGCCGCGTGACCGGAGCGATCGTCATCTCCAAGCTCGGGACCAACCAGTTCGACGAAGACGACGTGCGGCTGCTCGAGGTCCTGGCCGGCCAGGCCGCCGTGGCGGTCGAGAACGCGCTCCTGTACGACCGCCAGCGGCGCGAGGCCGAGAACGCGAAGGCGCTCCTCGCGTACGCGGACGCCGCCTCGCAGGCACAGTCGTTCGACGACCTCTGCACGCTGACGGTCACGACGGCCGCGTCGTTGTTCGAGACCGAGTGCGCATCGCTCTGGCTTGACGGAGCGTGCGCGGCGAGCGTCGGCGAGCCGCTTGCCGATGGCGCCGAGGTGGCTCTCACCGAGGGCAACGGCGTCAGCGGGAAGCTCGTCCTCGACCTGCAGGGCGACGACGAGAACGAACAGCGCCTGCTCGCCACCTACGCGTCCCAGGCGTCGGTTGCGCTCCAGAAGGCTCGCCTGTATCGCCGTCAGCTGGAAGCTGCGGAGATCGCGAACACCCTGCTCGACGCCAGCCGAGAGCTTGCGACGGCGGAGTCGCCAGAGGAGATCCTGACCCGTTGTGTCGAGGTGACCGCCGGGGCGCTCGGGACCGATCGCGCCTCGCTCTGGGCGCAGGAGAGCGCGGCCGGCGAGCTGGTGCCGCTTGCGACCCACGGTCACGAGCGCCCGCTCAGCAGGATGCCCGTCGAGGCAGCGCGGAAGTGGCTCGCCGGCGGCGAGCCGTTCGTGCTCGAGCGCGAAGAACTGTTGGAGCTCGTGGAGGTGCCGGAGGACGAGGTCGGCCGGTTCGTCGTCGCGCCGCTGCATCTCGATGCGGGTCGGGTCGGGGCGCTGCGCGCCGCGATCGGCGACCGCGAGCTCGATCGCCGCCAACTTCTGCTCTTTGCCGGGCTCGCGCATCAGGCAAAGCTCGCGATCGAGGGCGCCGAGCGGTACGCCGAGCTCGAGCGGACGTTCGTATCGACGGTCGCCGCGCTGGCGAATGCCCTCGAAGCGAAGGACCACTACACGTAGACACATACGCGGTGGATCACCGACATGTCGCTGCTCGTCGGACGGGAGCTCGCGCTCGACCGTGACGCGCTGAAGCGGCTCGAGCTGGGAGCGCTCTTCCACGACATCGGCAAGATCGGCGTCCCGTCGGAGATCCTCCAGAAGCCCGGCCCGCTGACGGACGAGGAGTTCGAGCTGGTGAAGGCGCATCCGGAACTGGGCGAGAAGATCCTCGCGCCGATCGACCGGCTCGCGGACGTGCGCCCGATCGTTCGCGCGTGCCACGAACGGTGGGACGGGCTCGGTTACCCCGACGGGCTCGAGCGCGAGGCGATCCCGCTCGAGTCGCGGATCGTGCTCGTGTGCGACGCCTACCACGCGATGGTCAGCGACCGCCCATATCGCACCAGGTTGCCCGGCGAGGAGGCCGTGCGCCGACTGCACGAGGCGGCAGGCTCCCAGTTCGACCCCTCGGTGGTCGATGCGTTCGTCCGCCTCTACGCGGCGGGCGAAGTGCTAGGTCTCTAGAACTTCCGCGTCGTCGCTGTAGGCTGGATCGTCGGCCGCGAGCGCGTCGTTCGCCCAGGCGCGGCGCTTCCACCCGGGGACCGGAGTGCGACACGCGGTCTTCGGGACGAAGCGCGAGCGTTCCACAAGCGTGTAGTGGTGGATATAGCGCGGGCAGTTCGGGAACACCTCGGTCGCGCGGATCCGCCACAGGAACTGCGCCTCCGGCCACTCGAGGAGCAGCGGGTCGTCGTCGACGTGCTCGGCGATACCGTTCAGGCGCATGCGCTTGCGGTGCTCGAAGTCGATGAAGAGCACGCCGACGTGCGGATTCACGAGCGCGTTGCCGGCGGTCAGGAACATCCCGTTGCCGTCGTAGTTCGGGAACGCGATGGTGCGCTCGTCGAGCACGCGCACGAAGCCGGGGTCGCCGCCCTTGTACGAGCACTGAGGCCGTCCCTCGGCGTCGGCTGTCGCGATGAACAACATGTCGCACCGCTCGATGAAGGCGCGGTCGTGGTCGTCGATGACGTCGTGCACGAGCCGCTCGTCGATGCGGTCTGCGAGGCGCCGGGTGTCGTAGCGGTCCTGGTAGCTCCGGCTGCCCTCGTTGTACTCGAGGCTCATCGGCGCATCATGGCTCAGCCGTGATCCTCGAGGCGGCGAATCTCGCAGACGTCCTCGAAGCCGACGTGCACGAGGATCGGGTACGACGTCTCGGCCTGCGCGTGGGTCACGAGGGCCGGGGTCCCGCGCTCGACCGCGTAGTCCCACCGGGCCCGGATCAGGGCGCGGTAGACGCCGCGGCCTCGCGCCCAGGTCGCGGTCGCCCCGCCGATCAGGAAGACGCCGCGCGGCGAGGGGATCGCGCCTGCCGAGCCGGCGACACGGCCCTCGAGCATCGCCACGAACCAGGCCGGAATGCCGACCCGCTGCGACTCCTCGAAGAAGGCGGGCAGGTGACGGCGCTCGGCCTCGCGTCGCTCCTCGGGGACGTCGAAGACGTCGAATCGAAGCTCGGCGGTGGCCGCGAACTCCTCGTACGTCTCGACAGGGCGTGCCTCGATGTCGGCGGCGAAGCCCGCCGGCTCCCGCGAAATCGCGAGCGCGTTGACGCGGGGGACGCGGTCGGCGGGCTCGGCGAGCCCGAGCGCCTCCAGTTCCTCCGCGATCCCGGTCGGCCGCGCGGACGGCCCGATCCACCAGCACGGCCGCTTGTCGAGCGGTACGAGCTCGCGCACCTGTGCGAGCAGCGCCGCGACCTCGCCCTCGCCGACGTCCGGCGCGCAGATCGAGGCGAAGGTCGGGCCCTGGACGATGCAGACCCGACCGTCGTCGAAACGTGTGACGACGCTGCCCGGATCGACGTCGACGAAACGGTCGGGGCTCTCGGCGAACTCGCGTAACTCGTCCGACAGCGCCATGAGCCGAGTGCCGACGGCTACGCGGCGAACTCGTCGGCGACCGTCAGCGCTTCATCGAGGGCGGCGAGACCTTCGTCGAGCTCCTCGCGCGTGATCGTCAGCGGCGGGCAGCACATGACGACGTTCCAGTGCGTCATCAGGTACAGCCCGCGGTCGAGCGCGCGCTTCGCGACCGCGCCGATCGGCTTCGCCGCGTCGCCGGCCGCGTTGAACGGCACGAGCGGCTCGCGCGTCTCGCGATCCTTGACGAGCTCGAT
>Ga0066388_100003331_pt1 | contig 10357 bp, 9 predicted proteins | sample PanSoiMetaGPlot6_FD_64539 | JGI IMG/M metagenome (GOLD analysis project Ga0066388, IMG submission 64539) | Tropical forest soil microbial communities from Panama analyzed to predict greenhouse gas emissions - Panama Soil - Plot 6 (Hybrid Assembly) | ecosystem: Environmental > Terrestrial > Soil... | reverse complement strand
TCCGGGTACCAGGTAGACTGTCTGACCGTCGTGCCACACATCGCACCTGAGAGCTCAGCAGGTTGTGCTCGCCTAGTTATCGGCGGCCATCTGCAAATATTTCCTGATCTCGTCAAACGAACGCACAATTGCCAGATACGTCTCCTGTGCCTCCAGCCAGTCTTCCTGTCCGGCAGCCTGCTCCAGGCACAGGCACAGTTTTGACATCTGCTTGGCACCAATTGAAGAGCACGAAGCTTTAAGCTCATGGGCGATCTTTGCCAGCGCCGAATGGCCTTTCTTTTCGATGCTTGTCTTGATCCGCCCCAGCATTGCCTCAGTGTTCCCGACAAACAGGTCCAGGATCTCCCTCAGATCCTGGGGTTCGTAGAACTCCTCGAGCTGGGTTAAATTGATCGGCGCGCCAGCCAGCACTGTCAGAGCAGAATCGGCCCGCAGGTGCTTTCTAATAATGTTGCGACTTTTAAAAACAACGTCGGACCGCAGCCAGTGACTTATCTTCTCCTGGAGCACCTCGCGATCAATAGGCTTAGCAATGTAATCATCCATTCCGGCTGCAATGCAGCGTTCCCTGTCACCGGCCATGGCAAGAGCGGTGACAGCGATTATGGGTGTGTACCGGCCGATCTGGGCCTCATACTTGCGAATTGCGACAGTTGCCTGAAATCCGTCCATAACGGGCATGTGGCAATCCATAAGGATAATCGAGTACGACCCTGACTTGACCGCCGCCAGAGCCTCTTTGCCATTATTGACTACCTCAGCCTCAAGCGAGAGCAGTTCAAGCAGCACCAGGGCGACTTTCTGATTGACCAGATTGTCCTCGGCGAGCAGAAGCGGCTTAACGGCGGGCTCGCCCTCAAACTTCCTGGAAGCAGCGTTTTCCTGTACGCTCATTGCCAAATCGCCTCATCGTGACCGCTCGCCAGACACAACATTCTCCATTTTAGCGGCGATTTATCAATCTTAGCCTTTGAGGCCGGGCTGGACCTGGCAGCGCTCTTTAATTCGGTTCAAATTCTGCGGAGCGGGAACTTCGTGACGACTACTCCGTCTGGCAAAGCGTCACGTTCTCCGGGCTGTGCATAAGAGATCAAGCCGTATACCGAGACGGGTTAGAGTAACGATTCTGTAGCACACCGGGCAGAGCGCCGCAGGCAGGGTATTTAGCCCCGCCTGCTTTTTAATTGACCCCGGACAGATCGTTATCAAGAATCTTTTGAATCAGCTCTAAAACGCCATCTCCCGCGCTCCCATTCGTGACAAAGGCCGCCTTCTCTTTCAGCTCGGGCAAGGCATTGGCCACTACCACGGAGCACCGGCAACCGGACAAGAACAGCTGATCGTTCTCCGCGTCCCCAACACCAACCACATGCTGGGCTGAGAGACCCAGCTCCTGGAGAGCTGCGTCCAGCCCTGTGCCTTTGTTTATGCCCGGCGGCAGGATCATCACCGCCCCTTTATTGAGCGTCACCTGCAGCTCCAGTTGCAGATCGTTGATCGTTTGGGCCACGATCTCCTCGTTTGGCTGGCGAGTGGAAACGATGCATTTGCCGACATGCAGTGGTGTGACCCCTCGCCGCCGAAGGCTGTCCACGAATTGGCGATCCGACGGAACGGTAAGCGTCCTGAGTACCCTTGCAGAGGGATTGTAGAGCAGCGCACCATCCTCGCATACGACTCTGTCAAATATGTCAATCTCGGGAAGGATCCGCAGAAGGTCGTCGAGTTGGCGTCCTGTCACAAGAATTACTTTGCGCCCGGACGCTATCAAATGCCCCAGTGCAGAAATTACGGCATGATCAACCTTGCCATCGGCTGTAAGTGTCCCGTCGTAGTCACAGGCAAGCGCAAGATAGCGCATCATTCTCACACGCGGTGCGCAAAAGTCCGTGAAATCACAGCCAGGCCAAACACGAGGATCGCCGAACCAATTATCGCCGGGATTAGAGGCACGCCAGCGAGGCTTGGCCCAAAATTCCCAAACAGGCTCGACCCGATCCAGGCTCCAATCACGCCAAAGATTGCCCTTGCGAAGAATCCGCCGGGGGCGCGTCCCGGCACGAGACTGCCGGCTATCCACGCGCATGCCGCCGCTACAAACAAAAACAGGATGAACGATATGATACCCATTCTCTACCTCCAGTTGTGTGTCTTGCTGGATGTATAGCACAAGCCGACTCTGCTTCTGAGTGACGCCACAGGAGACGCGGAGCCGGCAGCCCGGTTCCTGTCAGCTAATGGAGCTGGTACTATCCGCTGATCTCAACTGGCGCAACCGGAACACTTTCAGTCTTCCGACGAAAGACTACACATGGCCATAAGAATGCATCCTCGAAGGCACCACATACTTCCCAGCCCTCACCGGTTCTACTTTGAATGAGCGTCGCCAACGTGGTTGCCTTATTGCTGAATATTCCACTTTTTGCATAATCAACCAGGTATTGATACGGGGTGCCAGAATCATTAGCAGTAAGAACCAAGATCGGGTTCAAGCCACCGTGAATAATACAGGCCAGGGTAAGATTCTTGCACACTTGCTGGTCGAGCAGCTCGTAGACTATAGCAGTGCCAATTCTCTCAAACACCACCAGCGGTACAACTACAACTTCTATCCGTACATCGGTAAGAGGCTTCGAGCTCTTTTTGAACACCGCTACAGGCTTACTGATCGGGCTGTCCAGGATGCAGGCCGGCAGGAAATTTTCATCCCGCATTTGCCAAAGTCTCTCCGTAACCGCCGCAATCTCATCTTCGCCCCTGGCAGGTGGTATTTCCTCAATGATGTACTCCGGAACTCCCTCCTGCAAGGCCAGCTTACGAAAGATTAGGACCGGCATCCTGACCTCGTCACCGCAGGCCTCCACAATCTCCCAGCCCCTTTCAGCGTGATCGCGGACAATCCGTCTGATCGCCTCTACGTCGTCTTCACCGTTGTTCTTTCGGAGCGGCTCGACCATGTGCTCCAGCAGAATGAATTGGTTAGCTGCTGTTGAAAGCATAACTAAACCTCCTTTTTATCCGGCTTCCGGGCTGCTGCTGTGGGTGCAATCAGCAAAATACTCGACCAATGGTCTGAATGATCAGTAGTTGGTCAGAGTCATTTCATTTGCGTGCATCCTCCTACGTGCCAAGAAACCACAGACATGGAAGGGTCATGAGCTTGATTGGTTCCCAGATTGATAAAGAAATTATCTTCTCTTCACCAGTGGCCTGAGCGGCACGCGGGAACCAGAATCGTCTCATTCCGTCCTCATTGGCGACCGACGTACGTCCAAGCATGTGCGCAACGAGCGCCAGGTGCTCGCTGCGGAGGAGAAGGCGGGATGAAAAGAATCATTTTGCTGACAATTGCAATCAGTTTGTCGACTTCGTCGGCTCTGGCACAGCTGATGCCAGCGAAACCGGTTATCGTGCCGCCAGTACCGCCGAAAGTGGAGCCTATACCCAAGCCGCCTGTTGAACCGCCCAGGGTAGATCCGCTCCCACCCCTGCCAAAAGCTCCGGTGCCTGAGCCACAGCCGGTTCCCCAGCCACAGCCGCTTCCTAAGCCGATACCCCAGCTACCGAGACTCAAGCCAGCTCCTTTCCCGGAACCGCTGCCACTTGAGGGATTGACATCGGCGCCCAGCCAACAATAGCCTGGCTGCCCGCACCTGAAGCCAGTTTGACATCGCGGCTGGACACCGGCATTTACCCTGCCGGCAGCCCATTTCCGGGCTGACCGGACAGCCCGCTGACTGCCACGGCAGGGGAATACCAAAACCGGCTTCCTACTTTTTTAGAGACTGCTTCGGTCTGGCCAGTGCAGCGTTTCGGCGGATCGCCACCCGCACAGTCGAGCATTTTTGTTAAGTTAATAGAAAACCCAGGAGCAAACCAGAGGCTTATAAGTTCAAAAAAGTAACCGGTTTCCAGGGCAAGAAAGCGATGACTTCACCACCCACCCTGTTATCAGACGCCTTGTGGTATAAGGACGCGGTCATTTACCAGGTGCACGTGAAGACCTTCTTTGACGCCAATGATGACGGGTACGGCGACTTCCCGGGACTTATCAAGAAGCTGGACTATATTCAAGAATTGGGCGTCAACTGCCTCTGGCTTCTGCCTTTTTACCCGTCCCCGCTCCGAGATGACGGCTATGACATTGCCGATTACAGAGGCATCCACCCGATCTATGGGGACAGAAAAGACTTTCGTTCCTTTATCAAGGAGGCCCACCGGCGGGGGCTGCGGGTAATCACCGAGCTGGTAGTAAATCACACTTCAGACCAGCATCCATGGTTTATGGCTTCACGGCAGGCACCATCCGGATCAGTGAAGCGCAATTACTATGTGTGGAGCAAGACCAATCAGAGATATGCAGACGCAAGAATTATCTTCACAGACACCGAAGAATCCAACTGGACCTGGGATCCGGTGGCCAAGGCTTACTACTGGCACCGCTTCTTTAGCCACCAGCCGGACTTGAACTTTGATAACCCCCATGTTCGCAAGGCGGTCGTGCGCATCATGCGTTTCTGGCTGGATCTGGGCGTTGATGGATTGCGCCTGGATGCCGTGCCTTACCTGGTCGAGCGAGAGGGGACCAACTGTGAAAATCTTCCAGAGACACACTCAGTCCTCAAGGAATGGCGTCAGGTGGTCGATCAGCACTATGAAGATCGGATCTTGCTGGCCGAGGCAAACCAATGGCCCACTGATGTGGTTCACTATTTCGGGCAGGGTGACGAGTGTCACATGGCCTTCCATTTTCCTTTGATGCCCAGGGTCTTCATGGCCCTTCATCAGGAGGATCGTCACCCTGTTAGCGAAATCTTGCGGCAGACCCCTGACATACCGGCAAATTGCCAGTGGGCAATATTCCTGAGAAACCATGACGAGTTGACGCTGGAAATGGTGACCGATGTGGAGCGCGACTACATGTACCGCGCCTATGCAGAGGATCCGCAAATGCGGATCAATCTGGGCATTCGTCGGAGATTAGCGCCGTTGCTGCAATTCAGCAGACCACGCATCGAGCTTCTGAACAGTCTCCTCTTCTCCCTGCCCGGCACTCCGATTATCTACTATGGGGACGAAATTGGCATGGGGGAGAACATATTTCTGGGCGATCGCAATAGCGTCAGAACGCCAATGCAATGGAACAGTGATCGCAATGGCGGATTCTCACGGGCACTATTCGCCAAATTGTATTCGCCTCCCAACATGGACCCGGTAACCGGATATCAATCCATCAATGTAGAACAACAATCAATGGACCCCTCGTCGTTACTTCATTGGATGAGAACGATCATCCGCATGAGAAATCAGCATAAGGTGTTCGGGCGAGGCACCATTCAGTTTCTGCATCCAGACAATCGAAAGATTCTTGCCTTCCTGCGCAGCTATCAGGACGAAACGGTCCTGGTGGTCGCCAATCTCTCTCGTTATCCACAGGCTGCCGAACTTGATCTGTCTGCATTTGAGGGGATAGTACCGATTGAGATGTTTGGTCTGGGAGAGTTTCCACGGATTGGAGAGAATAAGTACACACTTACGATCGGGGGCCACTCATTCTTCTGGTTCCTCCTGCAACCTGTTTGCGACATCGTGCACATGCCAGTGCCCGCGCCTACTAACGTACGCGAGGAGGTCAGCATACCCTCGGTCACCGAAGCCCGGACGGAAGCGCCTGTCTTTGCAGTCGACTTTAGCGAGCGCTGGCAGTCGCTGCTTGCCGGATCGTTCCGCCACACGCTGGAGTCCGATCTCCTGCCAAAGTTCGTCAAGGGACAACCCTGGTTTGCTGGCTCGACTGATTCAATCAAACATACGGAGATCATCGACCAGATTGATATCCCTGATCGCGGGGGCAGCAACAGTATGTTGCTGGTCCGGATCGACGGTGGGCTCTATCAGATCTTTCTCGCGGTAGCTGGTGGCGACACGGCCGAGGAGCTGGTCAGGAGCTCGCCGGAATCGGTGCTGGCAAGACTGTCAACCACCAGCGATGACAACCTGGTGCTTTTCGATGCCTCTGCCCACAGCAAGTCTTGCCTTTCCCTGCTCATGTTCATGGAAAGTGGGAACTATTTATCAACCAGCTCGGGCCGTCTGCAAGCAACTACCATCTCTCCGCATCAGCAGCTGATCGCCTCAGAGGAGGAGGTTGTGCCGGTCAGGCGAGCCGCGGCAGAGCGCAGCAATTTGTCGCTCGTTTACGGCAATCGGTTCATCCTGAAGCTGATTCGCCACTTTCACGCAGGCAGCAATCCTGACTATGAGATCGGGCGATTCCTGGCCAAGAAAGGGAAGTTCAAGCACACACCAAGGGTGATTGGTGCTCTGGAGTACAGACCCGCCAATAGCACTGAGCAATTTACGTTGGGGGTGCTTCGCGAGTTTGTGCCCAACCAGGGCGATGCATGGACTTACACAGTAGAGGAGCTCCGGCGGTTTTACGAGCGGGCGGCCGCACACATGTATCTGCTGGAGCACCTGGATATTGACCATTTTTGGCTCTCGGAGCTCGTTGACCAGAGCATTCCGCAAGAGGTTCAAGGGCTCCTCGGCATCTACTTTCGGGAGACGGCATTGTTGGGGACCCGCACTGCCGAGCTGCACCTGGCACTGGCAGAGGAAGGACGTGATCCGGCCTTTAAGGTGGAGGCGTTTACCAAGGCAGATCTGATGAAAATCTCGTTGTCCATCGGAGAAAACACCCGGAGGCTGCTGGAAAGTTTGCCAGGCAAAGCCGATCAGATGCAGGAGGAGCTAAGAAAGCCGGTAAGGCAGCTTTGCAGGCTGCGGGGCAAAATGCTTCAGGTTCCGCAGGCGCTGGCAGACGTTAAGACCGACATTCCCAAAATGCGCTGTCACGGCGACTTTCATCTCGGACAAATACTGCGTGTCTCCGGAGATTTCTTCGTCAGGGACTTTGAGGGCGACCCGGGCGTTCCCCCGGACGAACGACCACAAAAGCACACGCCGATCAAGGACGTAGCTGCAATGCTGCGCTCCTTCAGTTACGCTACATTTGCCAGCCTTCTTGTTTTCGCACGCAGCAAGTCGGAAGACCTGGAGCGCTTCCTTCCCTGGGCAAGAGTTTGCCAGTCCTGGGTAATGGCGGCGTTCCTCAAAGCATATCTGGCTGCTGCCGGCGGTCGGTCAATTCTGCCCGCAGATAGAGCGGACTTCTTCCGAATACTGGAGGCGCTCATGCTGGAGAAAGCGGTTGTTGAGCTCAACTACGAGCTGAATAATCGGCCGGACTGGTTCAAAGTTCCGCTCTACAGCATCCTCGGGTACCTGAAAGGCTAAGAGCTGTTCAACAGCTCCTGAGCTGCGGGGAACCAAACAATCCAGGGGGCGTCACAGCAAACGCCACTGGATAGGTTCAAGCCGATACGGGCGGCTCGCGAGGTGGAGCCTGAACCTGCCTGACGCTCTCATCATAATTTCCCGTATGACAAGGCTACTGGAGCTGGTCAGGCAGGGCGAAGAGGACCGAGCATGTTCAACCTTGGTGTGCGCATAGTCGCTTTGACGGTAGCCTTTGTTCTCTCCACCCCAAACCTGCAGGCCAGGGGATGGGTGCGAAACGTTGAGCGGGACATGCTGAAGACGGAAGATGGAAGTGGGGCTAAGCTCAGGGCAACCAGAGCTTTGATTGAAAATGACAATCTGATTCCCACCCAGAATAGAACTCAGGCCATGAGGATTGAAGCGGCTACCGGACACCTCCCACCTGAGGAAGAGCAGATCCTCATCCAGCGTGGCATCCTCCCGTCCAGAACCAAGCCGTCGCCGGGTCGCAAGCAGGGCTCTTCCCAGCGCCAGCTGCAGTCGAAGCATAAGGCAGCGCCGCACACCAACTATGCATATATGAATCGGGTGATTCAGGAGGCGGCCAGGAGCCACCGCTAGGTTCCTGGCGGTTTGGGAGCGTTGAGGAGCGCGGGAACAAACCGTTTCCAGCGGCGTCTTCCGGCGCGATCTCTTGGCGGAGGTTCTTGGCGTGCACACTGAGATGCGCCCGCTCTTAGTTCGAACAGATACATGGCCGGAGGGCTATCGATGACGGAACGCGGTTATGCCGGGCAGTCCCTGCTTGTCTGGCTTTGCTCGATCTCGCTGGTGTGCCTGAGTTCGGTGATCGAACCGGTTAAGGCCAGGGCATGGTCGCCCCATCGAGACCAACAGCGCACAGACGGTGGCAGGACCGGCAATGCGTCCTGGTACGGTGGCCAGTTTGCGGGACGGCGTACCGCATCCGGCGAGCGCTTCGATCCCTATCAACTGACGGCAGCGCACCGTACACTGCCGCTGGGAACAAAGGTGCTTGTGCAAAATCCGAGGACCGGCCGCTCGTGCACAGTTCTCATAAACGACCGGGGACCATGGGTCCGGGGTCGCCAGCTCGATCTCTCACTCGCTGCCGCACAGAGGCTGGGGCTTCATGGGGTCGAACCGGTCGTCTACTATCCGATCCGCCCGGCCTACGGGCCTGCCCCCAGGCAGCTAGCAGTCGGTCCTGACAGCGCCATCGCCTTTGATGGCAAATCGCAGCCGGTCTACCAGCGAGCCCGGCATTCATCCGGTTTTCACCACCATCTGGGAGGCTTGCGAAGCAAGGTAGGGCGATTCTTCCAGCGGCTCAAGGGCATCTTCCTGTAGGACTTCTGGAGCCCACTTTGCCCTTTCTCCGGCTATGCCGATCCGATGTGTCCTCCGGGAACAGTTCAGGCGCTGGATCGTCTGAATATAAGGGTTTTGCCTGGGTGATGTCTGGCAAAGTTGCCTGACCGGCGCGTAGAAGTATGACTTACCAGATGGACCTCAGGAACCTTGACGGTTCCGCTTCTTTGGAAGGCTCGGTCTTACCAGTGGACAACAGTTGGTCTCGGACAATTTTCAGGCCGATCGCGGCATTGCGGGACTGGCTGTGCGTTTTTCTGGTCTTCTTGATGGATCGACGATTGCCCACATTTTGTAAGCGCCTGACTCGCAGCCAGAAGGACCAGATCAAATCGATTCTCCAGCCCGGTGACATAATTCTCGAGACCAATAACTCGTATCCGGGTTGGCACATAGCCTCAAGACTGGCATTTAATTCTCATTGGGCCCACTGTGCGCTCTACACCGGCGACGGGACGGTCATCGATGCCGGAAGCACCGAACAGGTTGCTGAACTACCGATCGAGACCTTTCTGGGCACCCATCACATTGCTATCCTGCGTCCGGAGTACCCGGCCGCTGAATATCTGCAGTCAGTGCTCTCTTACGCCAGATCATGCCTGGGCAGGCAGTTTAACAGGAGGCTCGATAACTCCACAGATCGAGAGCTGTACTGCTCGCAGCTGATTGCCCGGGCTCTGAGAACAATGGCTGATCCGATTGAGGTGCCTTCTTACCGCATCCTCGGCAAAGAGATTACCCCGCCTGCCGCCTTCCTGGAGTGCCCGAAAATCCACTGTCTCTGGTCTACTCGCCCAACCATCTGGACAATCCCGCTTTCCCACTGGCCCGTGATGGCCGGTGCCTATGCTGGCGCCATGGCTGGGGTTTACCTGGGCAGGATAGGCGAGCTGCTTGGGGCTATCGCCGGGGCACAGACGATATTGTTGGCTGCCAGTGTCCTCTTCCCAGATCTCTTTTGACCGCCGTTACTTCAACTAGCATCGGCGCGAGGCACTGGCCGGGCCGCGGCGCTGGCAGCTCTCCGCTGCGCTGGCAGCGACCCTGTGTTTACGGCTCTCCGCTGGGCTGGCAGCGCTGCGCTGTTAGCAGCTCTCCGTTGAGCTGATAGCACCGCTGAGTTGGCAGCTCGTCGCTGAAGGGTTGCTTCGTTGACATGACTAGCAAGCCCCAGTCGTGCCAGCAATTTGATCGTCCCCCAGGAGAAATCGAGTTCCGACTTGCGCAATCCCATGCGCGCGGACCCAGGATAGACGTGATGGTTGTTGTGCCAACCCTCGCCCAGAGCAAGCATCGCCACCCACCACACATTCACTGCATTATCGCTGGAAGGAAAGTTCTTGTATCCGAACTTCGGCAGATGGCAGAACAGGTTCAGAATCATCGGAATTTGAAAGACGCAAACGCCGGCAAGCAAATTGGCCAATGCGACTTTCCAGCCGAAGATGCAGAGCAGGATCAGTCGCGCCAGGAGATTGATCGGGATTGCTAGCACATCGATCTTGTCGAGCAGGGCATAGACCGGATCGCGCACCAGGTCGGAGCAGATTTTTTCGACCGGAAAGTTGTAATCCTCGAGCGTCCATCCCATGTAGGCATGGATCCAACCCCTTTTCGGGCTGTGTGGGTCACGCTCCGTATCGGCAGTTTTGTGGTGCAAACGATGTATCGTTGCCCA
>Ga0066388_100003330_pt1 | contig 10358 bp, 4 predicted proteins | sample PanSoiMetaGPlot6_FD_64539 | JGI IMG/M metagenome (GOLD analysis project Ga0066388, IMG submission 64539) | Tropical forest soil microbial communities from Panama analyzed to predict greenhouse gas emissions - Panama Soil - Plot 6 (Hybrid Assembly) | ecosystem: Environmental > Terrestrial > Soil... | reverse complement strand
CGCGGGCTGCATCCCGCGCCGTAGGATTAGCGGTTCTGCTGTCCAGGCTTGTTGCTGCCGGGCTGATTGCCCTGATCCTGACGCTGCGGGTGACCGGGCTGATTACTACCCTGGTCCCGACGCTGTTCGCCAGGCCGTTGCCCCGGCATCTGCTGGTCTTTCCTCGGCGTATCTGGCATGAGACGTCTCCCTTCGTGCCGTACTTCGGTCAGTCCGGAGTCGGCGGTTGTTGCCAAAGGAACAACAGCAACCGCCGCGCCAGCCGCCGCGACATGCCACTTCGCGTCGTCGAAACCTGCCTTGGTGTAACAACGGCCCGCCTCAACCGCCTTGCATTGTACCAATTGCTCGTATGGCCAACGCGTCGATACTGAAACCGATCAACCGCATGCGCAGGGGTGTGTGGACTTCATGAGGGTGATCGGCTACTTGGACTGCCTCGCGCCCATAGCTCAGTTGGATAGAGCGTCTGACTACGAATCAGAAGGTCGGCTGTTCGAATCAGCCTGGGCGCGCTAAAAATCCTTGATTTTCAAGGACTTTATTCTTGCTCGCGTTTCTGGCGTCGCGGACCGTCCGCAAATAGTCAACAAGCAGTCAACACGGCCGGCCGGCCAGAAAACGGCCGACTAGCGGACGGCCAGGGATTGCCTGCGCAGTTTAGAGCGTGGTCATCGCGCAGACGGTGCGCGATTCGGCCTGGCAGGCGTCGCCGCACACCGGGCAGCAGGCCGGCGCGTGGTTCGTGGCCTTCCACGACGGTAGTGTGGGCCCGGCCTTAAACTTCAGTAGCTTCCACGGTCGTGCCGTCCGCGGCGGCAGGTGATTGCTCTATCACTCCCCTGACCATCTGACTCAGCGCCCGGCATCACACGGTGTCGGGGCGCTGTCTGTGGTCTGCATCGTCGCCACCTCCGCCAATACCGCGCACACCGCTCCAACGTGAGCCGTTACCGGCGTCGCCCATATCCTCTGTTTAGAGGAATTGCCTCTGCGCTCTCTGCAAGCGTTAGTGCTCGCACTGGCCTGGCGTATTCTCCGGTGGGGGGAATGGTTGTTCGGGGCCGGTGGGGAGAACAGCATGAGGGAACCGGGGGACCGGAGAGCCGTAACGGCGCTCGCGACCGCAGTAGTGAGCATGGCGCTTGTGGTTTGCACCGCGCACGCAGCCGACCAGGGCATTACCGGCAAGAAGCTTCTGATCAAGGGCGACAAAGTCCTGGTGCTCTCCAAAGACCCGACGATCAGCGCTGCAGGATCGGATCCGGTAGGCGGCTCCGACTCCACGATCAGTCTCGACAACGGCGGCGGACCGGTGGACTGGAACCTGCCGGCGACGCTGTGGAGCACTAATGGCGCGGGGACGCTGTTCAAATACAAGAACAGCCAAGCGCCGAGTGGCCGTCGCCGGTCAAGATCGCGAAGGTCAAGGCTGGCCTCATCAAGGCCATCGCGAAAGTACCGCCCTTCCTGGTGCCAAGTGGCCCCGCGACCGTCGCCGTCGTGCTGAGCCTCGCCGGCGGCTCCAACACCTATTGCATGTCGTTCTCGGGCACCGGCGATGGCACGGCGTTTCTCGCCAAGGATGCGGTGGCCGGAACGTGCCCGAGCGCGTCGGTGTGCGGCAACAATGTGCGCGAGGGCACCGAGCAGCGTGATGGAAGCGACAATGACCTCTGTCAGGGGAACTGTCAGTCAGACTGCACGTGCCCCAGCGGGGCGGTGTGCGGCAACAACGTCCGCGAGGCCACCGAGGCGTGCGACGGCACTGACAACACGGCATGCCCCGGCAATTGTCTCCCCGATTGCACCTGCGCGGAGGGATCCGTCTGCGTCGGCGGTGGGACATATCCGACGTGCGGCGGTACGTGTCCGATGGGCCAGGCGTGTACTGCGGTCTCGACGGTCGTCATCGATCTCGTCGACGCATGCCTGTGCGTCAATACCGGTTCAGCGTGCCCGCCCGGCCAGGCACCGGATCCTTCCCACGGCTGTGCGTTGGTGCCGACCTGCCTCGACCAGTATTTCTCCGGCGGATCGTATCCCACGTGCACAGGGGGAACGACGCCAGGCTTTATATGCCAAGCGGTTTCCGACACGTCTGGAGGCGCAAATTGCGCTCCCGTCAGCAGTAGCGCTACGTGCACTGGAAGCTCCTTCGGACCCTGTCCTGCGGGCCAGGATTGCGTCATCAGCTCGCCGAACGGATGCCGCGACCGATCGTTCCCCTACTGCCCTGCCGAGGGCCCTTGCGGCTCATGCGGGTTTGGCGGCTGCTTCGTTCATGGAGGGGCAGCGTTTAGCTACACGGGACCTGGCAGTATGTGCGGGGACCTGTCGAGCTGCATCCCTTCCTCGTGCACGTCGGACGCCGACTGCCCGGCGGGAACGGGTTGTACGTCGTACAATAGCAACCAACTGTGCTGTCCCCCGTGCCCGTGAAATCTGCACTGCGGCGGTCCCGATCCCGAGCGGGGTCGGGCTGTATAGACAGCTCGCTTGGGGGGTCAAATGCGCGTTACGTGGGCGTTCCGACCAGTTGTGCGGCGGCAAGCTTCTTCAACCGAGTGTGTGCATGCAGACCCTAGTCCGAGCGGTGCCTGACATTGTAACCGCACGGTCAATCCTAATACCACCGCAATCTATGTAACCATCTATTTGAGGAATCGGATGATGAATGCGCGCCGCATTATGGACGCCGCCGCCTGGCTCACGATTCTGTCGCTTGGTGGTTCTGCGAAGGCGACCGATCAGGGTGTTACGGGAACGAAACTATTCACCAAGTGCCCGCGGATTTCCGCGCGAGACGACGCGGACAATCTCACGGGCTCACACAGCCCCCCAAACAACTCTCGCGTCAGCGCCGGTGCCAGTAATGACGAACGGATCTCAATTTCTTTCGGACCTAATCCGAAATCGCGAGTCGCAATAATCGCTATTTCCACACGGGCGGGCCTAATGACCTCCGGGCGTCGTGATTTCACCGGATATGGTTGCCCGTTGTAGGGCCAGATCAGTAGGATCGGGAACGTACATCTGGTGACCTCCTCCTGGCTGGCCAAATGCTGGTGCAACCTTGCCCTCGAGAAACCACGAGTTCGGGCGCAGCTTAAACTCCGCGACGCCCGTCATCGTGTTACCAGGCGGCACCGCGTGCAGCGCCCGATCTGGGAAATCCAATGAAACCCAATCGCTGCGAAGGCGCGCCGACCCCCCGAAAGCTCGAAAGACGGAGCGCCCTCCGATCGGGTCCAAAATCGGCTCCGGATTCTCGAAGTATGGCAAGATGTTGCTACGCAACTGAAATCCTCCACTACTTATATACCGCCCCAGACCGACACCCATACCCAAGTTAACATATTCTAGTATGTTATCAACAGTGGTATACCGTTGGCCAATTGTCCTCGTCATACTCGCCCCATCAATGAACCGGTTAAATAGATCGGTCATAACCCCCATGGCAAGCTCTCCCATCAAATGACCGAGATTGTGACTCGGCCACGGTGCCGATCCCGCAGGCTTCATCATACCGAGCTGATTCATCATTGTTGGCTGCTGGTATGGGTCCACGCTCTGTGCGCCGTCCGGGTCGAGTAACCGCACGGGGTTGTTCCTCCCGTACCGATACCCGTTGAGTTCCTGCGGACTCCTTGCCGCGGCGTTCCTGTGGTCGGCCGGATCCACGCTAGCAAAGATGCCTAACGCGCTCTCGTAATAGCGGGCACCGAAATAGTCGTTCCCGCTCTCGCAGTCGCGCTCCTTTTGGACAAAAAGGTATGGCTCTCTGGCCGGGGGACAACCTAACGCGGTTCTTGCTTTCCCGAATGGATAGAACACGCCTTTCTGGACCGACCTTCCTGCATCATCAGTCGCCACGTTTATTGAGCCCAGGTAGTCCCCATGGTAGTAACGCGTCTGTTGATCTATTGTCTCAAGCGGCACCTGAAGTGACGCGGACGCCTCAACATACATGCTCTCCCCGGGATTCAGAAAAGGCGGGGCGCCCGTGAGGAATGACAGATCCCCTCCGAACCGCACCTGCCACGCACTCGATGCCGAATCATACAGCCATACGGCTAAGGCTCCCGCCCCAATCACGTCCCCTACCGCTAATGACTCGGCGCTCGGCCCCGCGACGAATCCGCCATCTCTTGGTATCGCGACAGCACTCACCGGTTCGCTGGACCCGCCAACAAGTACGACGACCTGTGGCGTGGGCGAATACACCCATAGGACAGTGCCGTTGGGAAGGTTGTCCTGCACACTAACGTTTACATAGCCGCGCGCCTCCGGATCCCAGCGAACGACAGAATTTTGGGCCAGGTTCAGTGCCGCATCCAATTGTACGGCCACGTCAGAAGCAGCCACCTTAAGCGACACCAGGTTCCACCCGGCACTGAGCAGTAACCGTTGGATCTGTGGCGCGCCGGAATCTAATATGCCGCTGGTCCGCGCTAAGCGATTGTCGGCAGCAAATATATATTTGATCCCCTTCGTCTTTCCTCGAACCTCGAAGTACCGGTTCACATAGGTCACCACGCCGTCCGCTGATGCGAGGTCCCCCGCCTTGTCAAATGTGCTAACTTTAGTGATTCGGCGATTCGCATAGTCATACGTGTACATCGTTCGTTGCTGCTGCTCTGTGAAGCTAACAAGGCGATCCCTGAAATCCCATTCAAGGATCGAACCGTTCTCAAGCGTCATGTTGCCATTTGGGTCGTACGCATACGTGCGGCTCACAGTACCGTCGTCGGTGCCGGTAACCGCATGCGGTCCCGGCGGATCTTTCTGAAGTCGGCCGCTACGATTCACGCGACCACCACCATAGCGAACGGTGCCAATGTTCGTAGCCGCCTGAACATCTCCGGGCGAGCCAAGACTCGACGCCTGCGAAAGAAGGTTACCGATCCGGTCATACGCGTAACTGATTCGGCCGGGTTGCCCGTCTGCGCCCGCCACAAATGGTAGCTGGTATAACACTAGTCTGTGTAAATCATCGTAGTTTAACAGCTGAGTATTGTTATCGGGCTCCTGGCCCGCCACGGTCGGCCGCGCGTCGCCTATGGAGTTGATGTTTGAGGCAGGATCAAAGTTGTACGTGTAATCTAGCAGTATCTGACCAGCTGTCTCCCCCGAACCAAGGGTGGTAAGGCGTCTGAGCCGCTCGCGCTGATCATAGCTGTAAATACTTACAACATTGTTCCCGTAGTTGCACTGAGCAAGCTGCCCAGATGGTTGGTACTCGAGCGCCTGAATCATTGCGCGACCACCGTGATCACCTCCTATAGAATGAATCAAGCCGCGACTACCGTAATCATACGCCACACGATCCAAGTCTGGATAAATTATCCGCCTGATCCTATCCATAGAATCATACGCAAAGCGAGTGGGATAGGACACCATTAAGCCGAGGGTCGGATCGTGGACACCCTTTACTAGCCACTCTATTCTGTGCCGCTCGTCGTACGAAATGTACTCGGCACCCGATCGGTCGTGAACCGAGGCCAAATAGCCAGGCGTGAAACGAGCAGTGGCCGTGGTCCGATCGCCCAGGTCGAGCCTAGGCGTAGGGATATCGTAGGAATACGTGACGTCTACCGGGTCCGTGGCAGGATCGCCGGTAGTGTCGAGATAGTTTTCGCTCGCCAGGCGATTGACGCGATCATATGAATAGATGATCTGCTGCTGTTTTGCGTCCAATGTCATAGTAAGATTATCCGCATCATCATAGGAATACGTCATCTGACCCCGATCGGGATCATTCAACGAGACCTCACGCCCGAGGGAATCATACTGGTGTAGCGTCGCGTTCGCCTGAGCGTCAAGAACCTTCGTAAGATTGCCGCGTGCGTCGTATGAATAGCGGGTAATATATTGATCGCCTCCGTTCCGCTCGATCACCCGGATCAGCCGGTCCAAGCCATCGGTTGCGCTGGATGTGAAAGCGCCCTGGGTAATACCCGCCGTCGTATCCTCATCGTAATAGTGGCTTTCCAGCGGCGTGTACGCGGTCATGTTGAAGGAACTTTGCGGCTCGCTGTCGGTTGCGGGATTCGTCACTCTCAGCTTCCGCCCCAGTGCGTCATACGTTGTCTCGATTGAGGCGCTTCCGGGATCGGGCTGCTCGTAGGTGCCGGTGGTGGTGAAATACGGCAGCCACTGGCTGCGTTCTCCTCCGCGGCCATTAAACGACACTGCACCCGCAAAGATCCAATGTTGAGGATCGTCTCCCTCCTGCTTGGTCCCAAGGTTGCGGCCGAGGCCATCTACGTACGTGTATGCGTCGACGGTGCCCCCCAAGGGCGTTTCGCGCCGCCGAGTCACGACCGAGCTGATCCCGTCCCCTTGCTCGTTCAGGTGGTATTCGTAGACGGTTGTGGGCGCGCTATCGGAGTCTCCGGGCTGGACAACACCGACAAGGCGCCCAAAGGTGTCATATTTGTAGATGCTTGCGGGACCAGGGTCGGGAGTGATCCCCCCAGTCGTAGATCTCGAGACGACCCCAAAGCCCTCATGGTAGGACGCTGTAAAGTTGAGCGAGTAGCTGTCGAGGTGAGGCTCTTCCGAGATTGGGTAGGTTTCGAAGGAAGAGTCATATCCCACGGTCCGAGTTCCGTCGCGGGCATCTTTCGTTTCAACGATGTTGCCATACACATCAGGCGAATTTCGCACGCGGGCGATGTAACGGTTTTCGGTGTCGAGCCATTCGTCCTTTTCAGTTAGGTTCGCCCTCGCGATCCGGCAAGTCGCGAGATTGTCGTAGTACGAGCGAGTACGTGCCTCGACATGGCCCGTTCCATCCTGCGTCTCGATTTCGCACTCGCGATTCAGCAGCCAGGTATCAAGATTGCGCGCGAAGGCCCTGCATTGGAAGCGCTCATCAGCCGGCGTATCTATCCCCGGAGTATCCGCATAAGCAAAGGTGCTGCTCGAGCAATCGCCGTCGGGAGAAAGGATGCAGCCAAACGCCGGCGTGTAGTTGGTCTGGACCACTCCGTGGTTCCGCTCGATCACCTGATTACCGTACCCATCGTAGTCCATCTCCATCAGGAGATCCTTGCGATCGCCCTGGCCGCGTTCGAGCACGGCCGTCCGTTTAGCCGTGTTCACCGCGTAGTGGACCGCTTTGCCGGGAATCATGGATTTCAGCGGCTGTTCCGGCGCCGTGAGACTCGGTTGGTCCTTGAGACAAGTGGGGAACGCGCCTCCAATCGTGCTGCTGTCGGACAGTAGCCCTGGATTGGTGCCGTCCTCGGGCTCGCATGGTCCGTCGACACCCGCGTTCGAGCAGTCCGCGTCCTGTGCGCAGTTCTTGTCCCGATCCCCGTGGCAGACCTTCGGGACTACTTCCGGAGTGTACAACCGCCGAATTTCCCAGCGATAGAGTTCGCGCTTGAAAACGGTGCCGCTGCCGACACACTGTTCGCCGTTTGGGCAATCGCCATCGCCGCTACAGGCTCGCGAGGTCGTCGAGGAGCACGTGGAGTCCGCGGCCTCTTGCTGCATCTCGAGTAATCGGCCCTTGAGGCTTTCTTCTTCTGCCCCGCCGTTCGCTGTCCGTTCATCAATGAGACCGTCGCCGTCGTTGTCGATCCCGTCCGGGGCGCCTGTGTGGAAATGGTATCGAGTCACCAGCGACGGTACACTTGCATCACCGTATTCAGTTACGGCGACTTGGCTGAAGCCGCGAAATTCCTTTTCTGCCCCATTATAGTAGGCGTCGCGATAGAGGTAGTCGGTCACGTAGGTGTTCACTCCCGGCGCGCCATCCACGGTCACGGTGCGCTTCGCCACCACCGTCACTGGGAAGGGAGTTGTGGTCTTCCAAGGAACGGCGCCTTCGCGATCGGCAATGTAGTCGGCTGTTGAGGGCTTGTAGTCAATGACTGTCCTGCTCCCGAGGCCGTTGTCGATCAGCCGAAGCAGATTTGCGGGCACACCACTGGCCCCCACGACGTCGAGGTACTGCGTTCTCAGCATCCCGCGGTCAGCGATCACGATATCCGTCGTTCCATTCCCATTGACGTCAGCGAGCTCGACTGCATCGGGATGCGTGCCCTCGGGAACAAAGGCGAGGTCAAAGCGCTTCAGCCGGCTGCCGGCGACATTGATCCAGACAACCACGCGGTCAGGGCCGACGTAGATAAGGTCCGCCAGTCCGTCGTTCGTCACATCTTGCCAGAAGAAGTTTCGAAAATTTAAGAAGTCTGCGGTCGGGATGTCGCTGACGGCGTCGCCCCCCACTATGACCGGCACTCCTTGTTGGCCGCAGCGCCCGTTGACCCCGAAGCCACCTCCGCCGACGCCAGGAAAGTACTGGATCGATTGTACCGCGTCCGAACGCGTGCTCACGACAACCACGTCGAGCAGTCGGTCACCGTTCATGTCCGCAAGAAAGGTCCTCCCATTTGCAAAATCGACCGTCCCACTCGGGCCGCCGATCGGCCCACAGCTTGCCTGCGGATCGAGGTGGTCCTTCCCATTGAGGCGAACCCAGGTATCCGTCGCCCCCGTGAGGTCGGCAACGGTGCGCATGACATCGATCCGCTTATCGAAATCGAGGTCTACGAGCCGGATGTCGGGGCTTTCGAAACCCGCAGTCGAGAAATCGTCATATCCAAGAATTTCGAACGGCTTCCACGTGGGATCGAAGAAGCCGCGACCGGTACCCCGATACATTCGAAACTCCGGAGAGCCCGCTGACGGCCGAGTGATCAGGTCGACAATGCCGTCGCCATCGAGATCGGCAAGTTGCGTGCCCGGCGTGCTTAGGACCTCCGTGGGAGCAGCGAAATCCGGATCACGCTGAAAGATCAGACCGGCTTGTGTCCGGCCGCGGTTTTCCCACCAGTGGTAGTTCCCCGGATCGTCAGCAGCAGTTTCCAGCACGTCCGGCAGCCCGTCCCCGTTCAGATCGACCAGTGCGGCATTTTGATCTCCGATTGCTTCGACAGGAAAACCCTGTAGGACCTCCCACGTCGAAGCCTGACCGGGATTCAGCTCCGTATACTGGAACCGCAACGCTGGCAGGGCGGACTGATTGTCGGCACCTAGCTGCGTTATTGCTGCGAGACGTGCGGTTCCAGCGATGCAATCGGCATCAGCCTCACAGAACGCGCCGACCAGCCCGTGGGTGCAGGTACTGGACTGGCAGGATCCAACGTCCTCGTAGGTGAATCCATAGGCACGCACCCGAGCTACGCCGCCGGGCCCAGCATCACCACACATGCTCTCTGGTGTAAAGCTGGCGCCTCGGGTGCAGATGTCGAGACGCGTCAACCGATGCCCCGTGGTCATCTCGAAGCCCGAGCGGAAATCGCTGAAGGCATCTGGACGCGCGCTATAGGTGAACTTTAGAATGTGGCTACCGCTCGGCGTGGTAGTTGCGTGAAGCGTGTATTGAATCGTGTTGACGTAAACTACCCCCGGAGAACCGGCGAGCTGCGTATACGCGTATTCGATCCGGTTGCCGTTGGGGTCTTCGGATCGGGTCACGTACCAGCGATACGTCCGAGAGGAGTCCTCGACGCACTGCCCTCCGCCACAGTCGCCGTCCAACACGCACGGCGTGGACTGGTCTCCAGCGCATATATGCGCCACGATGCGTGAGGAGGCCGCTCCTCCCAGAGTGAGTCTCACGCCATTGCGCTCCTCGCACGTCCACGAGTTATCCTGAGCGTTGAAGTGGTACCGGCGAAACGCGCCTTCATTCTCCTCACGGAATGAGCCATCTGATAGCGGAACGAGTTCCTCACCGTCCGCACTCACGAATGTATCCGTGCTATCGTAACGAGGTAAACCCTTATCGCTTTGCCTTTGGATATAATCGATGCCTTGCAGCGACCAGCCTATGCCGAGGACGCCGTTTCCCGACCCTCCATTGTAGCGCGCGCTCACTTGAGGTTGTGCTCCGGCTCGCCCAGGCGGAAGCTTAAACTTAATCGAATAGGTAGCCGTTCCGGTGTTAAGCTGCGGCTGGAACGACTCCCCAAGACCTTCAATAGACCCCGGTCCCGATGGGAGTGAGATTGTTTGTGGTGACACTCCTGTCTTGGGCGCACCTGCTACGGGGGCCGACAGAAGGCTAGCAGCCGCGACCACGAAGCAGCTCAACCGATATCGGGCCGCGATATGTCGACAGCGCGGTAAAATCTGACCCATATTGATCGCGCGCCACAAATATCTGGCTGCTATGGAGTCTTTCGATGCTACTCGCAGCCGTTAAGTGCGCGATTCACGACTCTAATAAGCAAAGCAATGTCTACCTGCGCCGGATCAGTCACTGTAGCGGGAAGGCCCCTGGGGCACACGGAGAGCGAGCTGTGTGAATCCAGTGCTATACCAACTATAATGATAAT